>OLRA01001769.1_pt1 | contig 24014 bp, 9 predicted proteins | sample 1673011 | NCBI WGS metagenome assembly OLRA01 (sample SAMEA3136746, study PRJEB25190) | human gut metagenome | reverse complement strand
TTTCTAATTCGTAACCTCTTCTTTTTATGAGATAAAAACTTATCTCATTCTCAATCACTTATAAAAAATACGTACTTTCGCTGTACAAAAGTGAGTAATAATATGCAAATGCTCAATATTATGTTTAGCTTACTTCGTCTGCAAAAGATCGAAGTAGATATTGGGATCCTCCGATGTCGGTTCCTTGCATTCTCCGAACTCTGGATCAAGCGTCACTTCCATAGCCTTATCTTCCATAGCCGTAAACTTATCTTTCTTACCATATCCGGTTTTATAAATTGGGACGATTCTTATGATATATTTCTCAGGCTTTCTTGAGTTGAGTCTGAGTCCCCACTTCTTCTTGCCGTCTCTCAATTCAAAGAATACTGGTTTTGAGGATGCAGCAAATGTTCCGTCGGGTCTATGCAGTTCGAAACGCATGCCCCATTGCGTAACGGTGCTCTTTCCGCTTGCATACAATTCACCTCTGATTTCATAACCTACCGGTCTCTTCGGATTGTCGAAATCTGTATACGAACATGCCTGACGGCAATTGCTCAGTTCCATTATAGTCCGCACTCCGAATGGTGTCTTGTCCGAATAAATCGCACGTTTGGAATCGTCATCGTAGCCAACCATGGCGTAGAACGTCTTGTTCTTCTTGTTGTCTATCTCAAATTCTGTCTCCCAACTGTTCTTGCTCTTTTTCTTCAAATAATCGTTCATCACCAATTCTGCATCTGAATTATATATTATCACAAACGGATTGAAGGTCTTTGGTGTCTCGGTGAACCATACTCTGGCAACATAACGCCTCTTGGTTACATTCATATCTGAAATATAGTCGAGAGGTATTATATCCATAGTCGTTATTCTTGGCGACAAGTAGAATGTTTTGACTGGCCAGTATCCTTCGAATATCGTGCCTTTGAAGTTCTATATCGGCTTTTCCTTCAAGAGCTGGAACCTTGCACCAATATCAAAACTCAGATTCCATCCTGCTTCTATAGTAGGTGGGTTGTTTATAAGTACTCCCATATCATTAATATCTGTATCGGCACTTAATTTAAGTTGAGGTCCGGTTGTTCCTGAACCATACAGTCTGAAGAACTTGTCCAATCCCTTTACAGCAACATATAATTCAAGAGTCAGGTCTGCATTTATGGTAAGATTGCCGTTAATATCATTACCCGACTCCATTTGTGATTTGGAATATTTGGAGTTGATGATTTTAGGTTTCGAACTGTTGGCGGTTTTTTCTATACCCATCTTTTGTACTGACGTTTCACGATTTACACCAATTGCTTCGGCTGTTCCTGATACAGAAACAGAAAGTGAAGGATCAAAACCCACTACTACAGGGGAAGAACCGATAGGTATTTCGAGTTTCTTTGTGATTGGGAGCAACGACGATTCGGCGGTTGACATTATATCTGCCTGTAATGATGCTGTACCACCTACCTTAAATCTTTTGGTGGTTACGGTTGAATCAGTAAAGATGAATCTGACTTGTTCTTTTTCAAGACTTAAGTCAAAGTCAATCTTTCTATATTTCAACGACAAGTATTTAAAATTAAAAAAGCCTGTCAAGGATCCTGTCAAAAATTTATATGACTTTAGATCCTTATTAGCATTTAAATCTAAAGAGAATTCCGTCTTTTCAGGTTCACCGATACCTTCATCCCTCGTCCTCTGCATGGCATATCTTCGCTTCTCAGCCAACGACTTGTCCGCGATGGCAGGATCCATATAGTCTGCTACGTTAATGCTGGCATGTATATCCAGCTTCTTGTATACATGCCCTAATGTGGTGTCTGTACACACACACTTTATCATACCGTTCTCCTTCGTTACCGACACCACCTTTCCCATCATTGCGTTTGGAAACTTCTCTGAGAATGTGGAATAGATGGCGTCTCCTACCTGCGGTATCATCTCGTAGGGCGTTGAGGTGGAAAGCCACACCACAGAGTCTTCGGCATTGAGGACGTACTGAGAGTTTGTTTCGTCGAAGACTTTTGTGGTGGGGTTAAACTGGTAGGTGGTGGTGCCGTCAGCGGTCACGTCTGTACGTGGCGCGCTGAAGCCGTCGCCGTTCTCTATGTTGTCGTCCTTGCCCTTCTTCTCGTCTTCCGGCTCGTCCATGTAGAGCGTGCAGGAGGCGAAAGTTAGGGCGGTGAGGATCAGTAAGAATATCTTTTTCATAGTTGTCGGGTTTTATAGATTCGTAACTCCTTTAAACGTCAGTCGAGGTGTAAGGTTATCAGCTTGGAGAGCGTGCCGTGCGTCTCGCCGTCGAAGGGCAGCTGCACGTCGAAGGTGCGTAGGCGCACCTCCCGCCGGTCGTAGCACTTGAAGGTGATGATGTCCTCGTCTGAGGCACTCACCGGACCGTACACGCGGATGACGGCATAACGCTTGCCTTTCGCCTCCTTCAGTTCGGCTATGCCTCGCAGCTCGTCGTCCACGAAGGCAGCCACGGCTATGTCGTCGCCGAGCTGTCTGCCGGCTACGCTGATGTCGGCGTAGACGACGGTGTCGAAGAAGTACTTGTTACGGTCAACTGTCCACGGGGTCATTACGGTCACCACGCAGGTGTCCAGACGCATAGTGGCTGACGACATCGCCGTCACGTAGGCGGTGCCGGGCTGCTGCGCCACGAGTGTGTCGACGCAAAAACGTGCTATTTCGGGCTGGTCGACGAGCCACATCACGCCCTTGTCCTTCACCTCTGGCGGCGAGAAGGTGACGGTCAGACGCAGCGAGTCGCCCGGCATGATGAAGACGGTGTCGCGGTCCATCTTCATCGTCGCTGATGTTGTCTCGCCCGTCTCGTCCACGTCGAATAGTTCGCCGCAGGAAGTGAACAGCGGCATGGCTGCCAACAGGCAACATGTAAGGAGTTGCCACATACGCGTCCTGACACCCCGTGGCGACAGAAGCTTGGTTATGAATAGTCTTGTCTTTTTCATTTCGGATGGATGTTGCCTGTGATTTTTTCTGTGATGTTTACTTATTTCGCCTTAGAGGGGGCTTTCGCCGGAGCCGTTATCGTCACCTTGTTGGAAGGCTGGCTGCGTCTTCCGTCCGTGAAGCGCACCACGACGTAATAGCTGGCTGACTCGCCCGGTGAAAGGAGCTGGTCGGTATGGAGCGGCATGTCCGGCTCTGTGGAGCAGAGGAAGGTGTAGTCTGCTTCGTCCTTGCCCTTGCGATAGACGCAGTAATAGTAAGGTGTCTGCTTGCCGTCCACTGCCTTATGCTCCCATGAGAGACGTGCTTCGTCCTTTACGGTGTCATAGGTTCCGACTGCCTTGATGCCGAGTTCTGCCTCGGTGAAGTCGGCGAAGCGTGCCGAGAAGATGAGGCTTGGCTCGGAAGCTATCTCCGAACGGTTGAACGACACTACCATATACTCATAGTAATACGTGTTGTTGGTCTGCGGCTTGTCGGTGAGATGTATCACTCCGTCGGGGCTTGCCTTGAGCACGTCCTCCGCTGTGACTATGGCTATGAGGTCCCACGTGTTGCTGTTCTCCAGTCGGCGGTAGATGCGATGATAGTACATATCGGCGTCCAGTCCCGTCACCCAGTCCATGTGTATGCCCGAATTGTCCACCCAAGCCGAGTCGAGGTGAGGCTGTGTAGGCGGTGTGATGTGCGGTCGCTCCACCTGCAGGATGGGTGAGAACTCTCCGGTGTTGTTGCTGTAGTCCACGGCACGCACCTTATAGTAGATGAATCGCTGATTGACGGTCATCTGCACCGTGTCTACGAACATCGTGTCCTTCAGCTGTCCCTGGTTGCGCATAAGGTAGTGGTGGGTGGTGTCGTTGGCGTAAGCCAGCTCGTAGTAAGCCACGTCGTCGTCCGCGGGCTTGTCCCAGCGCAGGGTGATGGTGCCGTCGCTTGCCGAAACCTCAGCACGGAGATTGCCGGGAGCGTCCGGAGCCTTCATGTCGCTGATGCGGAGCTGCACGGGCATCGAGTAGCCCACGTTGCCAGCCTCGTCGTATGCCGCCATGACGAGCATGCCGGTGGAGAGTCCGGTGACGTCCACCTTCACCTCCCTTGCGTCCGCCGGAAGCGTCTTTTCGCAGAGCGGCTTCCATTCGTTGCCCGTGAATCGCTCGTTATAGTAGAGAGGGAGGAATCCTGCGAGGTCTGCTTCCACGGTGTCCTTCTCCCACGAGATGGTGGCGAATATCTGCTTTGTGGGGTCAGTCTCGTCAGGACGGTCGATGTTGACGAGTGTGATGGTCGGACCCTTGGGCGGCTTCATGTCGCCCACCTTTACTGTTAGCGTCTCGCTCGGTGCTGTGGTGTCGCCGAAAGCGTCATGCGCCATCACGCGATACTCGTAGGTTCCGGGCTGCGGCACCTTGTCGACGTACATCACTTCCTCGTCCTTGTCGTCGAGGTCCTGCTTATACATCGGCATGTATGGCTTGCTGTTGACGCGGCGCCATTCCTGCGTGCCAGCCACGCGGCGTTCAATCTCGAACGACGAGTTGTGCTTGTCGGTCCAATAGAGCGTCACGGCGAGCTGTCCGGTGATGCTGTCCGTCAGTCCCACGTTGTAAGGAGCGGGCACGTAGGGCTTGTTCTCCACGTTGCTGACCTCCTTGCCCTTGATGAACATATTGTCGTTCTCAAAGCGGCGGGCTGGCTGGATGATGTACGTGTAGCGTGCTCCCTTGCGTACATTGCGGTCGACGAAGCGCATCGCCATGTCCTCAGCCAAGTCCTGACGCCATTCGGATGCGAGGATGGCAAAGGCAAGGCTCGTCACCTGGTCGTCATACATCTCGAGCATCGATCCGTACGATCCCGGTTCCTCACGTGTCTCGGTGGGCTTCTTCAGGTTGTCGCCGTAGATTAGTCCGTAGCCGATGGTGGCTACCGAATCGTTAGGCGCATATTTGGCACGAAACTCCTCCAGCGTCTTGGGCTTGAGCGCCAACGCCAGCGTGTCGCAATGGTTTTTCTCGTCCCAACGATAGATGTTATATCCGATGAGGTTGAGCCTCATCCATGCAGCATAGTCGGAGGGTGCCCATCTCAGCACGATGCGGTCGCCGTAGGCACGTGCCGTGAGCATGATGTCGGAGCCTTCGTATGGCTTGCCCTTGAAAGCCGTGGTGTCCTGCGCCACCTCTCCCGGCAGCATCTTGCCGGCTGTCGGGATGGTGTCGTTCTGTGTTCCTCCATAGAAGGAATATCCGGTTCGTGAGCCGACACTCGCCACTGCTGTGATGGCGGCGAAAGCGCAGGTGGCGGCGAATGCGGCTGATAGTCCTTTCATTATCTTCATATCTGTACGTTTTATGGTCTATTAATAGAATTTCTTTAACGGCTCGTTGATGGTGATGTCACGCTGACTGCTGTTGTGCAATACCGTATACTCCTTCTTCTGTACGTCATAGTCGTCGATACGGTAAGTATGGACAATCATCTTCTTGAGGTTCTTCATCGCCTCCTTAGCCTTGAACGAAGCTTCGGGATAGCCCTTGTCGCCCGTGAAGGTGAAGAGCACCATGCGGCTCTGACTCTTGCTCTGGCGCGGTGTGGCTCGCTTTCCTGCTCCCTTCATGATGCTGTTGAGCGATACCTTACGTCCTGACTCGGAGTTGTCAATGATGCCACACCATAGCAGCGTCATCTGATAGTACGGTATCTTTATCATCTGCGTAATCTCGTTCAGACCCTCTCGCGACACTACGATGTCGGTTCCGAGGTGCTGGAGGTTCCATTCTTCCACAGCGTTGGCACGCTTTGTCTCGAACGTGGTTCCGCCCTTCTCGAGCACCACTTTGGCATTCTCCTTTATCTTCTTGTCCACGTCCTCAGCGAGGTAATAGACGTTGGCGATGTTTTTAAGAATGTCGCCTGCCGGGTTCTTGGGGTTATACTCCGGAATGGTGGCGTGGCTTCTGATAGGATTCACGTAGTCGTAACGGTCATTGTCGATGAGCGGCAGCGGATATTCCGAACCGTAACCTCCCGACGGATAGATGGAGTTGCGACGAATCTTCTCCAAGTCGTTCACGATGTTGTAGTTGACATCGCCTTCGGCAAGGAATCCGCTGTAGTTGCCGCCGAGGTCGCTGTAGGTGAGCGACGTGGTGGTGGTCACCATAGTCTGTATACGGTCTGACTCGATGTTCCATCCGCCTATCAATGCCCAGTTGGCAAGGTAGCTGATGTAGCAGAACGGATCGTAGTAGGCGAGGAGAGTATTGGTGTTAGGATACTTCTTCTGTCTTTCCATTAGCGAAGTCTTATATCCAATCTCCACGTCAGATATGTTGCTGATGTCCGCGCCGTCGTTCTTGAGCGTGGCGACCTTTGTTCCGATGAACGGCAACTCATAGTCGAGCGGACGGCCGTTGTTGCCGGTTGTCCAGTCGCCGTCAATGGTTGTGACGTTGAGGTCCATGATGTTGGCAGCTACCACCGGTTCTTCGGTCTCGCGGTTGTCGTAGCAGGTGAATACGAACTCCCAATACCATTCCTTGCCTTCAGGAGCCTCCTGGTCGTCGGTCTTGTCTGGCAATATAATGCCGGGAGACATCGTCTTTTCGTCTGTCACGCCTGACTGCAGAGCGTCGTCGTCAGTCTTCTTTATTCCTCCCGACAACTTGCCGTTGGGTATTCTCGTCAGGGACTGCTCCTCCTTCTTCACCTCCTCCGTAGACGATGAAGATGACGAATCGTCCGACTTGGGCACTACGCGAGTGCCTAATTTTGTGGATGACGAAGTCTGCGTTGTGGGCTGTCGCCTTGTCGGTGGAGTACCGGACGATGAGGTGTTGCCCGACGAAGATGTCGTACCCGACGATGCTTTCGTTATGGCAGACGACTTGGTCACCCTTGTCTTCCTTGTCTGCGGCGACATTACGTCAGCATAAAGGTCGACGTTCTCGTTGGCATCCATGTACGGGCCATGGAATGCAGGTCCGAAGCGGAGGTCCTTTTTTATCTTGTCATTTAAGAAACCCTCATTAAAGTTCTTTCCTATATTATCATTGATGGCATATCCCAAAAAGCGTCTTGAGCTGATTATCTTTATCACCTTATGGCCGTCGATAGTCTTAGGTGCCATGCCATTAGGACTTGCTCCGTTGGTGTACCTAGAGTAGTATTTCTCTCGGAAGAGAATGGTCTTCTCCGCTACAACTGTCTCTTTCGTCACCTTGGTCTTCTCATAGTCGAGCACGAGGTTGTAGGTGTTACCCGGCAGAACCTTGGTTTTAAATGACGCAGATGCTCTGTTCTCCCAGCCTGCATACACTTCCTGCTCCTCTATCACCTTGCCGTCCTTCTTCAGCTTCCACTTGAGTTTGCCGTCAGAATAGAGGCGGTTAAGAACGTTGTTCTCTTTGAGCACGATGAGCGGATTCTGTACGTCAGTGGCATAAGCAATGACTGGGTCAGCCGACTTCAGCTCGTTATACTTCGACGGATAAGCCACAGCCACCAACGACTGGAGGTCGCCTCCGTCCTGAATGTTCATGCCGTCGCTGTTGCCGGTACGGAAGTAGAACGCCTTGGTCTGCTCCCAGGGCACTTCCTCATACTTGCCCTTCTTGACATTGTATGTCTCGGGATCGTGCCAGTTGCCCGCACGAAGCTCCTTGGCAAGGCCCGTAATCTCGAGCTTGTAGAAGCGGTTGGGGTTGAGGCTACGCATTCCGCGTACCGTCACCTTAGTGGCATTGAACTCTATATTATAGTAACGTATCACGCTGTCGCGCATTGTAGAGTCGCTATACTCGTAGAGCTTAACCTGACTGGTCGACGGATTGAAGCGGAACGTACGAGTTGACGTGGTCTCGAGAATCTCTCTCTCGGCTTCCACCTGCTTCATCTGTCTGTGGAGGTCAGTCTGGTCGAGCAGCGGATACTGCTCGTTAAGACGTGCCATCGGAGTGATGGTGAAGTCGGTGGGCAGGTCAGGACTGATGGTCATCTTGTGGTTCCATCCGTTCTTTCTTACCTCCTCGCCAATGGACGATTCGCCCCAAAGCTGGAAGTCGTCAAGCGCATTGCCGTAGAAGATGTCACACTTCTTGCCGCAAGTGAACTGGAAGCGACGGTTGAAGTTGATGAGGCCGCCCAAGAGACGGAGCTTCATGCGGAGGTCGCCGGTGAAGTAGCTCGGGTTAGGCAAGCCCATCTGGAGTACGCCGCCGATGCCTGCGTCCACGAGGTCGATGCTTCCCTTCCAGAATCCGAGGTTCAGACGCAGACCCATCTTTGCATAGAGGTATGCGTAGAGTTGTCCCTCGCCGTACCATCCCTTCCATCCTGCTGCGCCGGGAACGCCTACACAGTAGACCTCGTCGCCGATGTGTGTGATGCTGACGTCGAAGCCAGCCTCGGCGCCCATGTCGGCATAGAGGATGCCGAGGTCCACATTGATGTAGCCCCATACGCTTGCTCCGAGCATTACGCCACCCGTAGCGTTGGCGCGGAACTCTCTTAAGGCTTCCTCGCGGGCACGCTCAGCCTTGCTCACGTCTGCCGACTGAACGCCGTTGCTGCCGCGGCTACCGGTGAGGAACTGGCGTATGTTTTCGGGAATAGGAGGCAGAGCGCCGTTGTCCGGCAGCTCGTTGCCCACACAGAAGTAGGCATCCGCTCCGATCTTCACTTCCACAATCTTCGCCTCAAGGTCGATGAGGATGAACTGACAGCGTTCGCTCTTCTGCGGCTTGCCGAGATAGAGGTGCCACTTCACCTCCTCGAAGTTCACGCCCTTGTCGCGCCATGTAAGTCCGAAGTCGAGTGATATCTTGGCTCCTGATGTAGCCTTGAAGTTATCTTTGTGTTCGTTCTTGTTTTCATCCTTGCTCTCGTGTTTCTCCTCCGTGCTGTGTTCCTGATGGAGATTGTCCAGTCCAGCCATTGATCCCAGCTTGTCGTAAGTGGTCTTTATGGTGTCGTTGAGAGCCTGCATCTGCTTCAGAATCTTGCTGTCCGCAAGCTGTTCCGTGTACTTCGTAATCTCACCCGCATACTTCTTGGCGAGTCCGTCCGCCTTGGCGTCAACCGTGACGTTCAGACGCAGGTACTTCGACTGGTCGTCGTTCTGATAAACGATGGACGCTCTCGAATTAACCAAGCCAGCCATAGCGCTCACATTGCCGTCAAGCATGAATGTGGTGAGGCGCTTGTGCTCCTTGTCGTATACCACGGTGAGTGAGAATTTGCCGCCGATGACGTTGTCGCCACCCGACGCTGCAATGCCCAAACCAGCCGTTACGCCGATGACGCCCTTCTGAGCGATGGCCTTCGTTGCGTCCTTCGGGTCCTTTCGGCAGTTGAAGTAGAAGCCGCCGTGGATGTCGTTAAGCTCGATTGGCGGAATCTGCAGACCCACAGCCGAGCCGATAGCGATGTTGAAGTAGCCCCAAGTGAAGTTGTTGCCTTCCTCCTTGTGCTCGAAATAGCCGCCGTTTGAGTCGAAGGTAAAGAGATTGCCGGGGAGCGCAAACTTAAGATGGCCCTTATATCCCTTGTCCTTCACCTTGTCGTTAGGACGTATGACGTCCATTCTTCCCGAGATGGTGATGCCCGGAAGGTTGGACGAAACCTCGATGGAGTTAAACAGACAGTCCTTATATTCCAGCGAGATGTTGCTGATGTCGTCGAGGTTCTTCACCTCTGCCTGCAACTGAATGCCAGCCTTTGCCACCACGAGGTCTTCCAGCAAGCCAATCTTTCCCTCGAGGTCGAGCGTCATTGCGCCACCCGAATAGCCGAGGTCATAGCGTGTAATGCCGAAGCAGAACGGGCCTATCTTCTTCTCTAAAGAAGCCAACGACCATTCGCCCATGTTGAAATAGATGGGCTTGTCCTCAGAACCGAGATTGCGTTCCTTCTCCTCGCAAAGCGTCTTCCACGCCGAACGTCTCAGTTCTTCAGCCTGAGCTGCGTGTGCCTTCTTCTGTGTTTCCTCCTTATCGTAGATTGATTCCCACGTAGAGCAGTTGGCAATGCGCATCTTTGTGAAGTGGATACCGGGGATGCTAAGCTTCAGCGGCAGTCCGTCGAGGGCGTTCTTCACGAAGCTCGAGCGGTTCTTGGCAGCCTCCACCTTGTCGTTCACCTCGTCCAGCTTGCCCTGAATCTCGTCAGCATAGCCGATGGTGATGCTTCCGCCCATCGAGAATTCCAGTCGGGTCTTCGTCGATCCGTCAGCCTGGTCCTCTGCTTCGAGGAAGAAGTAAGTCTGCTTCTGCTCAAGGTTTGCCTCTGCAAGGATGAAGTCAAAGTTGATGTCCTCCACCTGCTGCACCTTAAATATATAGGCGTAGCCGTTGTCGTTGTCCTTCTTGAATCGCTTCTGGTTATATATATTACATGTGTAGGCGATGTCCGAATTGACGAGCGGCAGCTTCATGTTGCCGTCGAAGTAAGCCTTCTCGAAGTTGCTCTGCAGGAACTCCACGCCCACGTTGTCGAGCGTGAACGCCCAACCTCCGAGCTTTCCGGTCTTCGCGCTGATGATGTCCTCAGCACCGAACTTGAGCGAAACGCCCGACTTGTCGAAGAACATGTCCTTGGCAGCGAGAGTAAGGCGTCGGTCGCCGTCGCCGTCTTCCTTGCCCACCTCCATAGCCTTCGGGAACTTTACGCCCACCTTGCTGATGTAAAGGCCCATCCATTCCTTGTCGTTGGTGCGGATGTCAGCCTTGCTCTTGTCATAACCGGCGGGGAACGATCCCATGTTGTTGTCGTTCACCGTTGTAGAGTGGTCGTAGACAATGGCACCCGGGCAGAATGTCCAGCCCGGAAGTGCCTCTGCTTCGAAGTCGTCCATCGCAGCGCTTGCCGTCCAATTGTTCCAGTCCTTGATGTCAGTCTGGATGTTCAGCACGGGTCGCTCTTCCGTAGCGGTGCCGTTAGCCACCTTCTTCAGCTTAGGAATGGCGATGTCGATGTCGATGTGTAAGGCTGCCAAAGAGTCAGCCTGCCAGTTGATGTAGCATCCGTCGGCAGGTGCCTGACCTTCGTCAGCCACCGTGATGTCGGTCGGAGCCTTAAACTTAATCTGGAAACCGGACGACGGTTCCTTCACGTCTATGGTGGAAAGCAGGCACATCGATCCGCTCTCCGGCAACAGACGGTCGGGGCTGATACATGTGTGCGGTGCACCGAGGATGAGGATGTTGTTGTCCGTATAGCGGCTTTCGGGCAGCGTGAACGTACCGATAAGGTCCATTGAAGCCCACGAAGGAGCGAATGTCACGTTGACAATCTGGATGTCCACCGGAGTCTTGTTCACTGACTTCGGCAGCTTCATCGGCATCATTATGTTGTCAAGCCTGCCTTCCGTGAGGAAGTCCTTGGCTCGATGATAATAGTCATAATACTTGCCGAGGCTGAGCTGCTTGGCTATGTCGCGACCTCTGTTAGACGCTTCCTTCTGCAACATCTTAGCATAAGGTATGCCAGTGTCGCCGATGAGGTTGTCAATGCCCCAGTCGGAGAAGAGCTTGTCCACCTGCTCGCCGTTGTTCGACGCCCATGTGTCGCCCTTCATGCCCTTAGCCTTGCCGGCATAAACGATGTCGTCGGTATTGATGAAGAGCGAGTCGAACTCCACCTTCACCATCAGCGACAATCCGAGCGGCGACCATTCCACACGACCGTTGCCGCGGAATCCGCCGTCCTTGCCGTTCTCCTTCATCTCGTCGATGGTGAGCTGATACTGTCCGATGCCCACCACCTTGCCTATGAAGTCCTTGGCAGACTTCTTCGTAGGCTTGAGGTTCTCGATGTTCACCATTGACGAACACTGGAAGAACTTCTGGCTGATGCGCTGTGCGAGGGCGAAGTCGATGACGTTGACGGAGTCGTTGACGAACGCCACGGACTGTACGTTCTCGCTCTTGGGGAGCACGCGCAGCACCATATAGTCGCCAGCCACCACCTTGTCGCTGATCTGCTCCCACTTGATGGAGTCAGAAAGGTCGTACGTGGAGTGTGTGTAGACCGGCTCTGAGGCGAAGATGTCTGCACGGTCCATCTCTGGCTCGCCGCGGAAAAGCTGCACCTCATAATTGATCTTCACCGTGTCCTGACGTTCTCCTACGCCACCCACGAACCATGCCTTCTTCCATTCCACGCCGATGTCGTCGCCCGTGAATGACTTGCGGGCTCCTGCATTGCCGGGGAAGCTCGGTCGGATGATCTGCGGATTGCGGAAGTTATATACCGAATCGGTCACTTCCTCCTTGCCGCTACCGAAACCGAAGTCGAACTCGTCGTCGTCTTCCTCCTCATCCTTCTTTTCCTCCTTGTCCTTGTTGTCGGGCGTTGGGGGCGTCACCACGGTGGTGGCGTCAGGCTCGAAGCGGAAGAGTCGGAGGTCGGATTTGCCGTCGTTCTCCACCATGGAGTAGTTGAGATAATTGCTGCCCAGACCTGACTGTTCCGCCGTGACGCGTGCCACGTAAGTGATGTCGTCTATCATGGAGCGGATGCGCTCCTGCGGCAGAATCAGCATCGGCGACATCAGTCCCGACTTCTCGTACACGGCAGGATTATACTCTATGGCTTCGTCGGGCGTCTGACCGCCGACAAGCTGCACCACCTTAAACTTATACGTAAAGCGTGCCGCGCCGGGATTGCACGTCACGATGGGTTCTTTCCACGTAAAGAGGGCGTTCTGCTTGTCCATCGTGCATACGGAAGCGTCGGAAGAACTTCCGATGCCGGGCATAGGCATCAGGAACTCAGGCGCCTGAGCCTTATAGCATATAGTGAAGATGCACTGTCCGCTGCTGGGGCTGCTCACCATGACGGGAGCGTCACGTCCCGGCTCCCAGCGGTAAGCCACGAGGCGCATGCGATACTGACCCTCGGGCAGGAGTCCGAAGGCACCGCCCTCATAGTCGCTGAACAGACCCGGGGTGGTGGCGATGCGGTCGTTGGGCACATGATTGAAGAGATTCTTCATCTCCACCATGCTCAGAATATGCGTTCCGCCGGAAGGCACCGTGATGGGCTTGTCGGGCTGATACTGTGCAGGAATCTTGACGTAAAGTCCCGAGTTGGGATTTATCTGCTCAAGGTCCATGACGAGATAGACGTTCTGCGTCTCGCCAGAAGAGTTGATCAGACTTACGTTGAAGTAGTTGCCGGGATTGGCTACGTACAGCATTGCCTGCGGAGGCAGCGTGGGCTGTACCGGATTGACCGTCACCATTACGTCCTGAGCGGCTGCCTGCAGCATGGCACCCAGGATGATGAGTAGTGATAGGATGTGGAATCTCAGTCTGTTCATATCTTGATCTTTATTTTATCGTGGGAATAAAAGTTACACTATAGCGACTTGTTCTGTTCCTTCTCCGCCTTACGCTTTATCTCGAGGAGCGTGAAGGTGTAGGTGTAGTTGAAGCTGAGGTTGATGTCCGTGGCGTCCAGCTTCGACCGTGTCTTGGTGATGTTGACGTCGCCGTACTTGTTGAATCCGGCTGTCATCGAGAAGAGATGCTTCTGCTTGATGCTGTAGCTGGCAGCCATGTCGCATCCCATGGATAGGCTCTTCGACTGTCGCTTCACCTCATTGTAGCACATCGAGAACGTGGCAGAGAGGTTGAGGGCATCGTCCTTTAGGAAGGCGCGGTTGGCTGTCACCGAGGCGAGGTCGCTGGTGTAGCGCGTGTTGAATCCCTTTGACGACTGGTGGTTTATGGAGGTCTGGAAGCTGGTCTTCCATGCCTTCACCTCCAGTCCGTAGCTGGCTCCGATGGCGAGGGACGTTACGTCGCTCACGCCGGTGGCGAAGCGGTTGAGGTCCTTGTTCTGCACGAGGCTGGCAGAGAGCGAGAAGGCATGACCGAACTGGTCGTTGTCCACGGCGTAGGACGGCGTGAACGTGAAGGTGTTCATGGCGCGACGTACGCGTGTGGTGTCGTTCACGTGTGCCGTGCCGTCAGCCTGTGTCTGCAGGTAGCCGTTATAGCCGAACGAGAGATTGAGGCGGTTGGCTATGCGTGTGGCTATGAAAGCCGAATAGACGAAGCCCCGCGTGGTATAGAGCTGCTTGTTGGAGAGATTGTCCTCCTGGGCGGAGAACGTGGCTGCCACCGACACGCGGCGGAAGAGTGTGGTGCCGAGGCTGGCTCCGACGCTGTGATAGTTGTTAGCCATATAGTAGGTGCCGAGCGACGTATAGTCGGGCTGTATGATGCGATAGAAGAGCGAGGCGTTCACGCCGCCGGCGTTGATGTTGAGGTTGGCGTCGCCCGCGAAGCGTGCCATGGAGGTGTAGCGTGTGTCGAACACCTTGTCCCATCTTGTCACCTTGCTGTCCGTCACCTTCTCCGCGCGGGTGTCGGTGGTGAAGGCTGATGTGGCTACGTTGGCTGTCAGCGACATCCAGTTCTTGATGCTCACGCCTCCCTTCAGTCCCACCACGATGTTCTCCTGCGGCGATATGCGCTCCTGCCAGTACTCGTCAATGGAGCTGCGGCGGTCGTATGCGCGGAGCAGATAAAGGTCGAGGTAGTTGCTGCCCGTGCCGTAGCCTATGTTGAATCCCCATCCTATGCGGCGATACTGCGGATTGCGCGGCGAGGGCGACGTAGGGTCGTCGTTGACGGCGCTGCGCAGCGTGCCGTAGAAAGCTCCCACGCGGAACTTCTGCGTGCGATATTCCAGACCCACACCGTTGTACGACATACTCATGACGTAGGGCGAGAATCCTGCCGACGACCTTCCTATATGTCCGTGCCATTGCTTGTACGATGGCGAGAGATTGAAGGAGATATGGGGATAGTTGAAGTCCAGATTGTTGTTGGAGTAATAAAGCGAGAAAGGCATGTTGAATCCATACATGCTGATGTTGAGGTTGAGGAACAGCGTATTGCTCAGCGGCGAGGCGTATGCGCTGCCTGCCGTTGAGTGAAAGTAGGTGTTCTGTGTACCTACGGAACCCGTGATGATAAGGGGATCGCTCTTCGCAATCTCCGTGATGTTCTGTGCTGTTGTGCCGCTGGTATGCAGAAAGAGTGCTGCCACAGCCGTCAGTATGGTTATGTGTAAGTGGCTTTTCATCGCTTTGGTTCTTTTAGTGGTTATTTAAAGTTTCGCATGTCTCGAGACATGCGAAACTTTTAGTTATATTAGTATAGTCAACTTACTTGACAAGCTTCTTCGTAACGGTCTTGCCGTCCTTGGTCTTCACCTTCACTACGTAAACGCCTGAAGGAAGGCCGGTAACGGTGGTTTCGCCGGTTGAGACGACAGCACCGGATGCGTTGCATACGATGACGTCAGCCACGTCCATGCCCTGGACTGTGATCTGTCCGTCCACAACGGCGATGCCCGAAGATGCGATGTCGGCTGCTGTGATGCCGGTGACGATGCCACCTACAGTCAGACGCTGCGGAGCGCGGAACGATCCTGCCATCTTTGCGAACGGCATCTGCTCGTTGATGGTGCGCATCTCGCCGCTGACGGCGTCATGGAGCTTGAACGAAATGGTCTCGCCCTTGTCAGCATGGACGGTGATGAAGCACTTGCCGTCTATCATCTCGCCCTCACCACGGCACTCGTCGCCTACGAATGCGCCTACCGTGAAGCGTTCTGCCGAATACTCGTTGCCGAGGTCAGCTACGATGGTCATGTTGTCAGCGAACGGAGCGCTGTTGTATGTCCATACGCTCTGCTTGTGCTGGGGAGCGTTCATCACCGGAGTGCCCTGAGGCATATTCCACTCATACTTGAGTTCCATGTTGATGGTGTCTGATGCTGCATTGAAATACATATATCCGAGTCCGGCATGCAGAGTGGTAAGGGTACCTGTCCACTTTTCGCCATTGTATTCAGCGAAACCGTTGTCCTTCGATACGATGCGGTCGCCCACGTTGAATTTGTTTGCGTATGCATCTTCGGTAGAGAACACCGAGTTGATATCGTGGTCGTACTGATAGGGATTGCCGAGCCAGTTCCACATCGGCACAATCTGACGATAAGGTCGCATGTCTTCGTAGCCGCCGGGGTAAATTCTCAAGTTAAGGAGACCGGGCTCCTCTTCTTTCACCTTAATCTTATAGCATGTGCCAGGCTCCAGTCTGTTGAGGTCGCCGAAGTATCCGTATTCGGGGTCGTTATGGAGAAGGGCGTCTTCTGAGCGGATTTCCTCCACCACGTCGCCTAATTCGTATTCAGGAGAGTTCCATGATACGCCGCCGCTATAGAGCGAAGTCCACTTCCATCCTGCCTTCTGCATATAGCGCTGACCGATACCGACATGTGATGTTGCCACCTCTACGCCGTCGAGCTTCACGCTGATAGTGGCTCTGCCCACGCTATGAGGTCTGATGGTATAGTTAAGCATGGTCTCATCCGTAGGAACAATCTCTACTATGCTCTTCCACATCTCGGGAACAGATGCGTCCTCAATTGTCACCTCCACTCTTGACGGATCAACCTCTGCGCCTACGGGGTCGGGAGTAAGCACGAAGTCGCGTGTCTCGGTGCTTACCATATCCACGTATCCGTCCACCTTGAATCCCTTAAGAGACTCCAAGATTGTTACGTGGAAGTGGTTTGAAATATAATACTCATCATTTTGGAGTCCTTCCTCAGTTGCGATGGTGCGCTCAGATGAATAGCTGATATCAATCCATCCCTCACCCACTTTAACGACAGATGCAGAAATGATGTCTTTCTTGAAATCATAAGACAGCTTTACGGCATCCGTAAGAGAAGAAATATCCAAATTGCTTTGTGCTATATCGTACGACTCATATTCTTCATACTTAGGCCATGACGGTGTCATGATGATGTTGTTACGGATATCCTCAGAGATGTCCCACTTGTCAGTATCCTTTATTGGCATCAAGAATGTCATCTCCTCCTGCTTGAACGTGATGTTCGTAGGACCATCCTTTACGATTACTTCGTATGTGCAAGTGGCTTGCGGATTCTGATTAGATATAATTGCAATGCGAGCTCTACCTGGCTTACGGGCGAAAATTCCCTCCGGACCTTTGTCCTCAAGTATTTCATTATACTTAAATTCCTGATCCTGGTTGTAACTTGGCAAAACTTCGTAACGCACGCTGCGGTCTGTAGCGTCCTCCGGCATTACCTTATATCCAGACGGAAGGATGTCGAGAAGGTTGTCGCCTATATACATTTTAATCTCCTTAACCCTACCAACCGGATTAATATACTCCACCGGCTTAATGACTGTGACCTTAAGGTCCACGCTGGCTTTCTCGCCGCCAAGCGTCATGGTGTATGTGCCGGTCTTTACTGGCTCAAACTTGCCAATATCATTACCTTCCATCGGACGGATGGCAGTCTCGTCGTTGCTCTTCCACCACATCTTCTCGTTGCAGTCTTCAGGTAAGATGTTGAAGCATTTGTGAAGCACTGTATTGAGGACAGAAGTATCGCCCAAGTTAACTGTGATGCCATTCTTATACTCATCGAGAAGCTCAATAGAGGTGGCAGGCTGGATGACTGTAATTTTAAGACTTTGATTCTCTGACGAGAAGGTAAAATCTTTAAGCTTTGCGCTCACTGTAGCAGCTCCAACGAATTTAGTCGACTTAAGGGCTTTAAGCGTATTTCCCGTGATAGTAACATATTCTCTGTGATTTCTATTTATGCCCCAAATCAGTTCTGGAATGTTGGCATTCTCAGGTGTAAACTTTAAATAATCCAACAAATTAATCTCTTCACCTACTTTTACACTTACAAAAGTCTGGGTGTACCCACATACCCAACTCTGGATAAACGTCAGCGGGTAGAGCGCTGACAGCGTACCGGTGGTTTTCTTATTGGTATAGGTTACGGCATTTGCGGCAGGCTTCAGGTCGTTGTAAATATAAGACATATTGGTTCCTGGAATACTTAAACGGAACGAGATAGCCTTTCCATTGTCTGTATCCGAACCCTTTACACGCAGAGCGAAATAATAAATGGTTTTGGTGTCCGATACAGACTTTTGGCTTACCTCCGCAATTCCGCGGCATTCACCATCAATGAATGCTCCAAGGTAAGTGTTGGCATTAAAACTTTGTACTGCACTGCCTTTGTCATCTACCAGTCCTACATAAATGACGTGCTCGTCAGGATAGGCATTGGGATTTAGCCCCAATCAGGTTGTTGTGCCGCCATTCCTACGGCATATAGCAGTAGGGATAGCATTAGTAATAATTGTTTCCTCATATTAAAAATGATTTGAAAGGTGAATAATATGTTATTTATTTAGTTTTGTGTTTAATAATGTGATGTTTGGGTTTCTTGGTTATTTCCCGGTCAATCCCCAGCTTTTCTATATGCTCTCTGATCTTGGCCTCAACGTCATCGTAAGAATGTCGCCAAGGTTCGTTCTCAATAGTATGGTCTTGCGGTCTCATATTGTACGTTATTTGTGGTTAGTAATATTTGCATGAGACAACATGCCTTACGCTATGTCTGTCAGCACTGCAAAATAAGCTGAAATTCGCTCAAGTCAATTGTATAAACTTAACAAAAAATGGCCAATTCTTTACAAAATTAAGGTCAAAGCGCAATTTGACAAGCTAACAGGCAATTTACGCACCTAATTTGACAAGGAATTTAACAGACATTTTGGGTTGGACGGGGAGACAAAAGAGACAATAATCACATGCGAATAATGTCCGTTATTCGACGTAAGACATACTCATTTAGACAAGAAGACATTCATCCAATCAATTAAAACTGAATAATTCACAATGCGCCTTGGCGCACAATTCAAAACTCAAAATTCCTAATTCCTAACTCTTCGGCGATTCCGCCGAAGACTATATTTGCATTTCTAACGCTCAATACTCCTCGTTCAGCGCACTAAGAAATCTTTGATGCGAAATTTTCGAGTTTTGAGCGTGCAAGCATAGCGTTCTGACGCACAGAAGGTTATGCGATTAAGGAAAGAAATGTGCAATGAATGACGGTGCTAAACATGCATCAAAGGGGCACAATAGAGCCTCTTTGATACTCAAACACAGCCTCTATTGTCATACAAAAGAGCCACTTTTGCCTTCCAATAGTGGCTGTAATGGAAGACAAGAGGGGCTCTTCTGATATATTATGGGGTCAAAAACGATGCAAAACCGCACAAAAACAGCAAGACAAATCTCTAAAACCGATTTTTATTTTGTAACATGTTTTTACTCTCTTGGACGATATTTGCATGGCGGACAGGAAGACACGTTTTTTTGACAGGAAGACATGAAAACATGTTTTTTTAGATGGTAAGCCCTGCCAACTAACCCTCTCCTCCCTTGCGATACTGCGTCGGCGTCATGCCGATTGTCTGCTTGAAGACGCGGGTGAAGTGCGACATGTCGTAGAAGCCGCACCGCATGGCCACCTCGTTGATGGTGAGGTCAGGACGGTTGTCGAGCAGATGCTGCGCCGCATACATCTGCCTTGTGCGGATATAGACGGCCGGAGTGCTGCCGGAGACGGCGCCGAGCTTGCGACGGAACTGGGCCGGACTCAAGCAGAGAGCCGTTGCCACAGTGTCGACGGTGACATTGCCATCGTTCATCTCCTTATCCACGATGGCGTTCACACGGTCGAGGAAGGCACGGTCCTGCGGGGGAAGGGCAGCCTCGGCGTCGGGCTGGTGCTCCGCAGCCGCCTTCATATAGCGCTCGCGGAGCAGACGGTTCTTCTCAAGCAGATTGCCCACGGTGACGGCCAGCTCTTCCGCGTCGAAGGGCTTGTAGATGTAAGCGTCCACTCCCATCTGCAGGCCACGCAGCTTGTCGTCCTGCGAGGTTCTTGCCGTGACGATGACGACGGGGATGTGATTGAGCACTTCCGACTGCTTTACGGCCTGACAAAGCTCGTAGCCGTCCATGCGGGGCATCATGACGTCCGTGACGATGATGTCGGGCACCAGTTGGGTGGCCTTCTCCAGACCCTCCATGCCGTCATGCGCTATGACCAAGCGATAACGTGCCTTGAGCTGCATGGTCATATACTCCGCCACATCGGCATTGTCCTCCACGATGAGGACAAGCTGACGGGTGTCGGACGGATTGTCGTCGTCGGCATCGTCGGCTTCTGATATGGATGCAGAATGGTCTGCTTCTGGCAGGACATCGCTCTCGGCGTTCAAGAGGATGGACGTGGGGACGGAGCCAAGCGATTCCAACGACTTCACCTCCACTCCTTCCGGTGCCTTCACCGGAATGCGCACGGTGAATACCGAACCCTCGCCCACCTTACTGACGAGGCTAATGCTGCCGTTGAGAGCACTGACTATCTGCTTGACAAGCGCCAGTCCGACGCCCGAACCGACGTTCTTCTTGTCGCTCTCGGTCTGATAGAACGGCTCGAAGATGCGCTGCTGGTCGGCCTGCGAGATGCCGCTACCGAAGTCAGCCACACGCATCTGCAGCATATCGTCCTCCACGTCGAGCGACACGAGCACCTCGCTGCCCTCCTTCGAGAACTTAATGGCGTTGGTGACAAGATTGCACACCACCTTCTGTGCGTAGTCAGGCACGAAGTCGCACACGGCCTTCTGCTGCTTCGGGGCATACAAGAGACGGATGCCGTGGGAGTGTGCCATGTTGAGATGGCTCTCAATGATGTTGGAGAGGAAGAGAACCACGTCGCCACGATGCCAGTCGCACTTGCCCACAGCCGACTTCACCTTCTGTATGTCAAGGAGCTGATTTATTAGCGAGAGCAGGCGCGAGCCCTGGCGCGACACCATATTGGCCACTCGCGTGATGTCGCCCATAGGCACCTTGCCCTCCTCCATCATGCGTGAATAGCCGAGGATGACGGTCAGCGGGGTGCGAAACTCGTGGGTGATGTTGGTGAAGAACGAGAGGCGCATCTCATCTAACTGGTGCTGCACCTCCTGCTTGCGCTTACGGGCACGGAGAGCATAGAGCATGAAGCACACGATGACGGCGGCGAGGATGACGACCAGCATACCAGCAGCGAAGCTAAGGCGCTTCAGCGTGCGCTCCGTACGATACTGCTGATTGACTGACTCTATCTCGGCACGATGCTGCTCATGCTCGTAGCGCACACGCATGTTCTGCATGTGTATGATGTTTTTCTCGCTCGAGACGCTGTCGCCCAGCTCGTTGTATATCTTATAGAAATGCAGGGCCTGACGGCTGTCACCCTTGCGGTTGTAGATGTCGTAATAGAGACGGGCAATCTGCGACTGATGTTCCAGCGAATGGAGGTCGTGAGCCAGGCGGTCTGCCGTGTCAAGGTATTGCATGGCGGTGGCGTCGTCGCCCATCTTTATGTAAATCTCCGCCAATGCCAGACACGGCTCCATGGTATGCCAGCGGTCGTCGGAGGGTGCCATGATTTCGTAAGCCTTGCGATACTCTGCTATCGCCTCTACCCTCCTACCCTGCTTCTCGTTAAGGCGTCCGAAGTGGGTGTAGCAGAGCGAAATACCGAGGTCAGACTTAGCCAGGCGGTTCTGCTCCATGGAGCGACGATAGAACGTCCAGGCAGAGTCTGTCTGGCCGTTACACTCGTAGAGCGAACCGAGGTTGGCGTAATTGATGGCCTGACCGAGATGGCTGCCAAGACGCTTCTCGCCTTCGAGGGCAGCATTGAATACGGAGTCGGCAGTCTCGGTGTCGCCGAGCGTGAGGCAGATGTTGCCGATGCCGTTGAGCGAAATCACACGGTTCTTACGCGCCGTGCTGTCATCCTTAAGGCTGAACTCCTCGCAGAGATGCAGTCCGCGGTAATGATAGTCAACGGCCTCATCGAGGATGCCCATGCGTCGGAAGTTGGTGCCGATGTTGTTGAGCGCCTGAACGGCAGCAATGGTGTCGCCGAGCTGCTCTGCCAGCTTGAGTTCGCGTGTGTGGCAGTCGATGGCCTTGATGAAGAAGTTGGCCTCGCGGTAGACGCGTCCGAGCTTCTTGCGTGCACGCATCTCCAGCATGCGGTCGCCCTTGCGCTCCGCCGCATTCACAAGACTGTCGAGGCTTTGCTCACCATCCACCTCGTCCACAATGCTGTCAGCATGAGAGCGCAGAGCCTGAAGATGACTGGGAGAAGGCGAAGAATGGCAAGAAGTGAGGAAAAACACGACAGCAAGACACGTTACGGCAAGAAGGCCGCATCGTGAGAGCAGGTGGAACAAACTATATGATAAGGTGTAACGTCTGTTTGACATAAGGCTTCGTGGGGTGTGGTAAGGTTATAGGTTTATAGTATACGAATGCAAAAATACTACTAATTTTTGTTATCTCCAAGTAATATTTAAATGAATTATAATGGTAATTTGAACACAAATTTACCCTTTAAGAATACATTTTTGCACACATTGTAGTCGTTGTGTGCAGAAAATGTATTAACTTTGCAGCGCCTAAGGCAAGAAATATCACATAAACGAAATAAGAAAGTTATGTCTTTTAATTTATTGAAAGGAAAGCGCGGTATAATATTCGGCGCATTGAATGACGCTTCGATAGCGTGGAAAGTAGCGGAACGCGCAGTAGAGGAAGGAGCACAGATTGTGCTTACTAACACAGCGGTGGCATGCCGTATGGGTACCATCGACGAGCTGGCCAAGAAGACCGGCGCAACCATCATCCCTGCCGACGCGACATCGGTGGAGGATCTGACCAACCTCTTCGAGAAGGCTCAGGAAGCTCTCGGAGGCAAGATTGACTTTGTGCTCCATTCTGTAGCAATGAGCGTGAACATGCGTAAGAAGCGCACTTACGACGATCTGGACTACAACTTCCTGAACAAGACACTGGACATCTCTGCCATCTCGTTCCACAAGATGCTGCAGGCTGCCAAGAAGCTGGACGCGCTGAGCGACGGCGCTTCAGTGCTCGCACTTACTTACATCGCATCACACCGTACATTCTTCGGATATAACGACATGGCTGACGCCAAGTCGCTGCTCGAGTCGATCTGCCGTAGCTTCGGCTATATCTACGGACGCGAGAAGGGCGTACGTATCAACACCATATCACAGTCGCCGACATTCACGACAGCAGGTAGCGGCATCAAGGGCTTCGACGGCCTCTACGACTTCTCTGACCGCATGTCTCCGCTCGGCAATGCCAGCGCTGACGAGTGCGCCGACTACTGCGTGGTGATGTTCTCTGACCTCACACGCAAGGTGACCATGCAGACTCTCTTCCACGACGGCGGCTTCTCAAGCATGGGTATGTCGCTCCGCGGCATGACGCAGTACAACAAGTCGTTCATCGACGAGAACCGCGACGCCGACGGAAACATCATCTACGGATAAGGAATTTTCAGACAAGAAGACTTTATATAATCCCCCAATGCGGGACGTTTCAGAAACGAAAAGATATTATCTTTCGCACGAAGCGTCCCACATTGGGGGATTTTTCGTATATTTGCAGAAAATCAACTACAACCAATGGCAAGATTCATTAATCCATTCTCCGACTGGGGATTCAAGAAAATCTTCGGTCAGGAAATCAACAAGGACTTGTTGATAAAGTTTCTTAACGATCTCCTCGACGGCGAGCATCACATCACTGATCTCGTCTTCAAGGACAAAGAACAACAGCCAGAAGCGGCTGACATGCGTGGCATCATCTATGACATCTACTGCTCAACCGACAAGGGAGAGCATATTATCGTGGAAATGCAGAACCGCTACCAGCCCTTCTTTACGGACCGATCCATATACTACGCCTCGCGCGACATTGTAAATCAAGGCGTAAAGGGCACGGTCGGCGACACACATATCAAGTGGGACTATCGTCTGGCTCCGGTCTATACGGTATGCCTGCTCAACTACGATGTAGGGGCGCATACTCCGACAAAGTTTCGTACGGACATCGCCCTTATGGACATGGAGGACAAGACGGTCTTCTCCGACCGCTTGCGATTCATCTACTTAATGCTTCCTCTGTTCTCCAAGAACGAAGAGGATGAATGTGAAAACGATTTTGAACGTTGGATTTATATCCTTAAGAACATGAGTACATTTGAAAGAATGCCGTTCCAGGCGCGCAATGCTGTATTCAAGAAGCTCTCCGAGA
>OLRA01001758.1_pt1 | contig 24194 bp, 30 predicted proteins | sample 1673011 | NCBI WGS metagenome assembly OLRA01 (sample SAMEA3136746, study PRJEB25190) | human gut metagenome | reverse complement strand
CCAGAGATCTGCAAACCATGCCTCTTTATTTTTGCGAAACTTATTATACCTTATCATATGCCGTCCGCGGCGACGTGGTTGCGGTGGAAGGATTACGGGGATTGTTTAAAGTAAGCAAATAATTATAGTATGGAAAAGGCGGGAACTGGGAGCCAAGAATTATCTTGGCTCCCAGTTCCTTCTTACCGGAGTTATATTAATTTCAGTCCCAGTTCGCGAATCATGTAAAAGAGTTTCTCTGTTTTTACCCCAAACTCATTGGCCACATCTGGAATTTTTGCACTTTTACTTGGATTTTTGGTATTCAATCCCTTGTTGGCTTCTTCAAAAGTTATCAAAGTGTAGTTGTAAACAGCTGCTGCAGCAATGAGCCATGGATCAGCAGCACTTTCTCGAGACCATTCAGCTAGTGCAGCAGGTTTATAACAGGGACTATTTTGAATATGTTGCAAAATAGCCCCATATTTCTGGAGAATACACGGCTCACGATGATCAATATATTCCCCAATATCAAGTTCTTCCATCCATTCTTTGAGGCTATCATTCCCATGGAGAATTTCGGCTTTTACCATATCCAAAACTACTATTCTTCCATCTTTTATTGGCCTTTCAAGCTGATTCCAAAAGCCCGGAGCAAAGTCAAATGGATAAAATGTAAGATGTGGCGTGATTAATGAGTTTGCATCTATGAGAAAGATTTCTTTACTCATTTTACCCCACCTCCTACACTTTCAACGAGATTAGCAAATGTAGAACGGTTAGTATTGGTAAGACGGAAAGCATCAGAATATAGAGTCTTTCCCTCGTGAACGCTGCCGACGAGCAAACTGAAAAAGCGGCGATCTATTCTACTGGCAGCAGTACGATAATAATCGCCGCCACTTTCGCCTCGTTCTTTTAATCTTCTTCTACTTTCATTATAAAGCTGGACAGCAAGTTTAGCTGTTTTTTGATATAGATCATACTTAATAAAACCATTTTCATAAGCCTTTCTTGCAATCACAGTAACTCCGCATTTAAAACTACGAGCAAGTACATGTATAGCCTGTTCTGGTTCATTCTCTTGGATTGTTGCAGTCCATTCTCGTACAAAAATCTTTTGCGGCACCAAAACTTCTGCAGCAACAGCGTTACAGAGTGTTTCGGCCTTTCTCACCTTTTTCCCTGTGCTATAACGGTCATTAAAAAGGCTGTTTTCCCCCATGCATACATGCGAAAATTCATGTAGCAAAGAAAAAAGTTTTCCATTAGTCGAGTCATTAGAATTAATAAAAATAAGGGGAGCATATTCATCAATAACCGAAAATGCACGAAATTCATCTATAGACAATGGACGGTGGGTGTTATTCCCAACTATCCCACTCATCATTACAAGGGTCCCTAGATTACTGATGGCATTACGAATCATATTGAAGGAGTCTTCCGTAGTTTTAGACTTTGAATACCATTCTATTGGAAGGCCAAGCAAGTCACGTACTTTCTGAGAAAACACTTCATAAGATCTTTCTTCTTTAAAAATGCCAACGTAATTTACCGGAGAAGATCCTTCAGAAATTAGGTAATCATGCATCCATTCCTGAACCTGATCCATGTCGTGCATAACATCAATCAAATTTCTACTAGGATTCTCCAGTTCTATGCTATCAACTGTCCTATATTCTACAAAAGATAAATCTTCCTTAGGAGGATGTTGAAGGAAAAAATAGCCCAACGGAATTCCTGTAGCTTTACTAACTTTTTCTATTTGATTAAAGGTGGGTTTCCTCTCACCACTAACCCACAAGTTCAAATACCCAACAATCTGTTGAGAAAGGGAGTTCATTTGTACATGTGCAATAACCCAATCTAATACCTCAGAAGAAATATTAATATTGGTCTTCATATATAATCACCCCCATACACTTCAATTTGCCTTTATAATCATTTTATCGTATAAAAGCCAGCAGGTCAAGGCAAAATGCCTTGACCTGCTGGCTTTACTATTGACATCACAACCACACCCTTACGGTAAAGCCGCCTTTGAAAAAGTAGGTGTTCGTGTAATGTCCATCTGGAGGAGCAAGGGAGCGGAGCGGATGGGGCTTTTTATTCCCCGTGAAATAGAAAGTGCAGTCGCAAAGCGGACTTTATCTCCCGTCTCATAAAAACAAACCCGAAGCGCAAGGCTTCGGGTTTGGAAGGAGCCGCGACAGAATGAGCGAGAGGTGACGATTGTTCTGCAAGAAAAATCGTCGCCGCGAACGATATGCCGTCCGCGGCGACGTGGAGTGTAAGACCAATTGAGATATTTGACAAAAGCCTCTATTTCAAGGCTTTTCTGGTCTTAACCCATTATTTTTCTTCCGTTTTCGTTGTGATAGCTGCGGACTTTCCACCCGAGGGTCAATTTTAGTGTTCGACCAAAAAAGATGTCCGCTTTATCCATGCCGAAAGATTGACTGAGGGAAGCACCTGCTTCATCGGACACATCATCCAAGGAGTTCGTCCAGCAGGTAGTTGTATTCCGGCAGCTGATCCGTGTACTCTTTCATCCATTCCCGCATGGCTCGTTTTTCCAGATTGGTGGCTTCCGTGTAATCTTCGCTGTGCCCTTCCAGCTCCATAAAGTCGTATGCGAGATTCTGATAGATCTCTTTCACCAATGTTTCGGGCTCTTCCAATCGTGTTACATCGGAGTCATCAATGGAATCCGCCGCAGGTAGTCCAAGTAGAACATACCCGAACTTCTTCGAATAGACCACATCGAGAAGTTCAGAGGCATCGATGTAGTTCTGGAATACCCTAAGGACCCTCTCAAGCTCTGTTTTCTCTAATGAACTCATGGCAACATCTCCTTCCTGCCGGAATGACCGACTTTCCTGGTATGGTGTATATGGTTCCTTTATTATGCCGCATTCACTCTGGCCGTGAAAGAGAAGTGACACGGGAACTTTTTCCAATCACATAGTCTGTTCCATTGTTGCCACCCGGAAATAACCATGAGAATAGGCAGGGACCAGATCGATTTCGCCATCTGGGCAATAGACCCGGACTCCTGCTGCGGTCAGCTTTTCTCCAATCGCCGCCAAACCTTCGGCGTCACGAGCCACCCGACCGCGGTTCATCACCAGCACCCGGTCATAGGCCCCATGTCGTGCATCACGGATCAGCGTTCGAATGCTTTGGCGGTTCGCGTCCATGCCGCTCTCATATTGGAGCATCTCAGCGGAAACCGAAAAGCCAAGCTGGCCGGCGAGACTTCGGAGTGCGGTGAGCTGCTGGTTCATGGCGAGACGGTTGCTTTCCGTGGACGCTCCATCCACCCGGCAGTAAAGGCAGCACTTAGGCATCTGATTTGACCTCCTTGAACGAATTTTGGAAGAAGCTACCGCTCAGCCCTGACATTCATCCCGGATGAAATCGTACAAGGCTTCCGGCTCCTTCAGGCACCACTTGGTTTTTTCATCATCGGTCCAGACTTCGTAGCCTGGGGCGGCCTCGTAAAGCCACCAGCTGATATAGTCGTACTGGTCGTTGACCGCTTCCTTCAGCACATCCAGCAAGGCGGCAATAACCAGCGCTCCGCCCTCAAAGACGAAATGCCCATCTCCCACCAGGGCGAGTGCCTCGCCGAACTGTTCGTCTCGATCCTTTTGCGCTTGGATATTTCGCAGCGCTTCGCAGAAGATTTCCTTGGATAGCATCAAAGTCCCCCTCTCGGATTCTCTCCCTCCGCTTCCTGTTCGGCTTTCCATTTCAGAAGCAAGGAGATGGCCTGCTCCTGAGTAGCGGGATCGACGCAGAATTCAAAGAACTTCACAATCAGTATTTCTGGCGTTAGCCCCATTGGGGCGATTACCGCTTCCAGCTGCTCCAGAAGCTCTGCATCTACTTGGATTTCCACGATTTCATACCGCCTCTCACCCATGGCGCATTTCCTCATCCCCCGAAGCTTCCTTCCGCAGTTCGTCCAGCCGATGCTGGAACAGCTCCTGGAGCTCCCTCCAGACCTGCGGCTGTTTGAGGGGCGCTATCGGCTGGCTCAGTTCCCGCTCCAGATCGGCGACAGCCACCGACAGCGTCTTTTCATCGAGCAGATGGTAGTGGCGGCGGGCGTACTGGATGACCGCCACACTCTCCTCATCTTCGGTGCGCATGGCATAGCGGAGAGCGCAGTTGATGACACAGGAAAAGTCATCCACATAGTCAAGATCGAACCAGGAGGCGGGGCAGAGAACCAGGTCATCTTTGCCTTCATCGGTGATCACCAGCCCGATGTTCTCGCAGCTTATCCTTTCCAACACGGCGTCCAGGTCATCCGCCAGTGCCTGGCGTGAGATGCGCTCCATGCTTTCCAGCGGTTGTAAAATCGGCATCATTTCCTTTCTCCTCTCGACTTCTTTGATCTTGCCAGATGTGAGTGCCCGGCTCAGGCTGTGCCATACTCGGGGATATGGCTCCTGTTTTCCATATCGGCTCAAATGTGCGCTGATTGCTGCCACAGCGGCGGAACGGGTAGCTTTGTCCAGACGGTTCAGGTTCCGGCAGGTGAATTCCACGGTTACGCTGGGCATGTATGTGTGCCGCCCCAGACTGTAGTGGATCGCCGCCAGAACGATATGCCGCAGCTCTCCATCCAAAATGGGAGCGAGGATTCTCAGAGAGAACAACAGCCCCTTACTTCCCTTTTGGGACTGGAGAGGGAGACCGTTTTGCTCGGCTTGTTCCATCATGTGTATCCAGTCCTGCCGTGCGATGGAACTGGCTACAGGAGCTGCCTCATAAAAGCCCTTTTTACTTCTCACGGCTGCACCTCAAGCCCGGATTTCTTATATAAAAGATTGTTGGCCTCCATCTCCTCAAAGGTGACCGGCTCGAAGTGATTGACATCCACTCCAGCATTCAGCATTCTCTCGTTCGCTTGGATAAGCGGCCAGTAATCCGCATCGGTATTACCATGGATGTGACCAAAGACCATGTAGCACCGCATGATGTGAGGCCAGGACATCATGCGGTAGTGGCAGAGCGTGTATTGTCGCTTTCCGTTTGCGACATACAATAGGTTATTAACGCTTTCAAAGAACTGTTCCGTCTGGCAGCTCCTGATCCAACCCCGGTCGTGATTTCCAAGGATGAGATGTTTCTTTCCCCGCAGCCGCCGCAGGTATTCCTCCGGCGGCTTTTGGTTTCGATAGATCAGGTCGCCGAGGATATAGGCGGTATCCTTCCCTGTGACCTTGTGGTTCCAGTTTTCGATGAGAATTTCGTCCATATCCTCGATACTGGAAAAGGGCCGATTGCAAAGGCGGATGCAGTTTTCGTGACCGAGATGCAGATCGGAGGTAAAGAAGATCATGGGGCTGCACCTTCCTTCTTCAGCCGGGGGACCGGGATTGGCTGCCATCTGCAGTATTTTGTAAGTTCATCCTGACGCTCCCGGGGCAGATTCATGAAATCGACAATGCCCTCGCCTGGAAACCTGGCGTGGCAGTAGGCGGGAAAGACCCCCTCCGGCACAATGCCGATGGGTTCCGCTCCGGTCAGGCGGGCCTTCAGTTCTTCTGCGTTTTGGATGCACACGGGCACACCTGCCCGATGAAGCGCCAGAAAGAAGCGGACCGCCTCAATCGTCCGGGTCTCCGCAAGACCGGCCACCACCAGATAGTAACCATGCTCATCCCGGTGTACGATGCAGTCGATGTGGGTGCTGTTGCCGCCCCGGCACACCTCCCAGGGGTGGCCGGTGCGGGGACGCTCTTTCAGCCACCGGGCAAAGGCTTCAGGGGAATCTCCGTCCAGCTTGGACAGTCCCTCGTCCCGCCCATCGGCGTGGAGGGCGTACTGCGCTTTTTCCGATTTCTCCGTTCCGTTGTATCTCATGACCTGATAGCCCAGAGCGCAGAAGCGATAGAAATCGTTTGCAGTCATGGATGGGAGCCGCTTGGTTTTTTCCAAAGGATACCCTGTCGCTGCGGCGAGAAATTCCTTCATCTCCTGTTGGGCAAAGTCCTGGAAAAACTCCGCTTTCCACTGGGGGAATACCCTCCACAGATCCCGGCGCAGGACAGTTCCGGTTCGGTGCCAGATGAGCAGCTCCCGTTCCACCAGTTCCTGATAAGAGCCGGCCTCCACCATCTGAACGGCGTCCCGTACCGCCTCCTCCAGCCAAGCGGTGAATTTGGAAATGTCATGGGGGAAGGAATGTTCTCTGCGACCATTCACTTCCAGCACGTGCCGATGACCCAGGAATATTGCCCGATACCCAATCTCCTGATCCTCGCAGGCGGCAAAGTGGAACCACTCCACCTCCTCTGGGAATTCGGAATGCCACCAGGCTTCAAACTCCTCAAAGTTCTCCACCTGACCATCCTCCAGCAACTCCTCAAAGCTGCCGAAGTCTTCGATGGCGCCCCGCTCCGCACGGAGCCACAGTTCCCAGCTGGTGTTCTCCGGGCCTGGCTCCAGCCGGTGGAGAAGGCGGAAAATTCGGTCGATGGCCTCGTAGGATACCTCATCATAGGTAAACGAACAGTTGATGTTTCGGTATTCGATACGCCCCAACCAGTTCATATAGCGCTTGATCTCCGGCGCTTTCATGGGATTCACCTCCTCAGTATCCGTGATGTTCCTCATCCTCCGTTTCCTCAAATTGGAGCCGAAAGAGGGCAATGTGCCCTTTCACAAGAGCGAGGTGTTTGTAATAGATATGGCGGCAGAGGGTTTTGTACAGTTCAAGGAGCCTCGGATCATCTCCGAAGTCCACAAGCCCGTCCATGATTCGCTCGATCTCCCGCTCCTCGGTGATCCTGCCGCTCAACACCTGTTCCACCAACCGGCTGTATTGCTGGTATGCGGTGTCCGTTAGGCGTGAGATCTCCTGAATGATTTCATCGATTGCCGCAAAGCACACCTCCAGCTCGTTGGCCTTCTGACTTCCTTCCTCTGTCATGATGCGCCCCCTCCTGTCAATAACTGAGGTGCTGCCTCCACACTGTGGAAGAGGAAGTGCATCCGGTCGATGCGCTTGTCAATATGCCAGTGCCCACAGAACCAGTGGTCGTATCGGAGCTTCTGCTCAATCTCCTCCAGCCATTTTTCGGTAGAGTCATCCACGGTACTCTGGTCAATCATCGGAAGAAATGCTTCCCGCGGTTCATACTGATAGGGACAGGTATGGGAGAGAACGGTGTCTACCTGCCAGCCGCAGGAGCACAATGTCTGGATGACCTTGTCCTTGATCTCCTGGGAAGGCTGCTCGTCCGGCCACCAGCCGTATCCCCTGGCCAGCCGGTAGAACTTGTCCACACTATAGGCCCCGCCGATGGCTAAGTGACGGAGACCCTCCAGATCAAAAATCTCACCGTCCATAGCAAACAGCAGGCGGGGGAAAGCTTCCTCTACCCAGACTGTCCCGCCATTCCACACTTTCGTTTGGTAGGTTGGTATGTTGGCCGGGCGCACCTCATGATTTCCATGGATACACAGAAGGGTGGGTTTCACCAGAGTCAGGAGCCGCTTCATCTCGGCGTCCCGCCTGTTCAGAAAATAATTGGCCCCCACATCCCCCAGAAGGACGAGGGTGTCCTTTTGGGTTAGCTTCTGCCAGTCGCAGAACTGTACGATCTCACGGGGGTTCCCGTGGATGTCGCCCGTGTAGTAGATCATTGGCTATACCACCTTTCGGCTTCCATTATACCAGCCTTGAAGGCCCATATCTTGGACTTTTCTAAAACATAATCACTATTCCAAAAACATATACACCTTTATCGGTATAAATCAACCGGCAGTCAATGCTTCGTGACTTCCGGTTGATTGCTTTCTTATGTTCGGACGGTAAAATCAAAGTTATCCGGTTCGCTGCATCTGACCTGATGCTCTTTCAAGGATGCTTTCAACGATTTTAGAACATCCATAAGGATTAGCATCTCATAGGTGCTGCAATCCGAAAGGAGTAGGGCGATTTCTTCGCTGGCACACCGTTCGGTACTGGTGATCTGTCCCATCAGTAGCCGGTCGGGAGAAACCCGCAGCGCATTCGCAATGAGGACAAAGGTGTCAAGGCTCATACTCTTGATTCCGCTCTCTATGTAACTGATGTAAGATGGCGTCTTATCCACCAGTTCAGAGAGCATTGCTTGAGAAAGTTGGTTACGCTGGCGGACTTCACGGATGTGTTTTCCAATGACTTTGTAGTTTAGGCTCATAATAAGACCTCCAAAAAATTTTGCAGTCTTATTATAGTGTTCAGATTATATCATCAACTCGGCCTTATATCAATTTCACCTCAAGTTGATATACTCTTAGAAACAGATAATCTGGAGAATATATTTGAGGGAGGAAAGCCGATGGTGGAACATGATTTGACTGAGAGCCAGTTGATCGGCTCCCGTATTCGAGATGCGCGGATCAATCGCCGGATGAGCCAGGCCGATCTTGCCGCGAAGGCCAACATCTCTTTACCTCATATCAGCAATATTGAAAAAGGCAAGACGAGTATGAAGCTGGAAACCTTCATCCGAATCATTGAAACCTTGCAGGTTTCCGCAGATTCTTTGCTTCGTCCGGATGTGCCGGAGGTAAGAAGCCTTTATCAGAGCGAGTTTGATGAGCTGTTAGCCGATTGCTCTCCAAAGGAGCTGGATTCCATCCTGAAGATTGTCCGTGAGCTGAAATCCACTATGGCCAGAAGAGAGGGCAACGATTAAAGCGGCGAGCCGAGGAGTGTTCCAACGGCCCGCCGCTTTTCTGTTTATGCTGTTGGTTTTTTGGGGACGAACTCCACTTTGAGACTCATTCCCAGCCCTTCCGCCAGCCTTTTCAGCGTGCGGAGAGACGGATTGCCGGTGCCGTTTTCAAAACGGCTGATATCTGCCTGGGTAATGCCAGTCATTTCTGAGAGCTGCTTTTGTGTAAGCGCCTGTTCATCGCGCCCTTCAACAATCGCTCTCATTATTTGCCGTTCCGGTTCGAGGGCATCCCACTCAGCCTTGAATTCCGGGTCCCGGAGTTGTTCATTGAGGGTTTCACGAAAATTCTTGCCCATAGGTCAATCCTCCTTCCTCTGCTGGTAGTCTGTACGATAGCGTTTCGCTCTGTTGATTTCTCCGGGCGGAGTTTTGGCGGTTTTTTTGACAAAGCCGTTCGTTAGAATGACTTTGCGCCCCACAACGAAGAAGTACAGCACGCGGCTGATGTCAGTTCCTTGCTTTGCCCGGACCTCGAAGATGCCATCGCCCAGTGATTTCGAGTATGGCTCTCTCAATTCTGGCCCTTTGAGTTCAAGTAATTCAAGGGACATGAACAACTTGGCCTGCATCTTTTTGTCCTGTGATAGAATGAATTCTTCGGCCGGTCGAGTACCATCTTCCATTTCATAGTATTCCACCGAGAAGTTTTCCATACACTCACCACTTTCTCTCTATACTTATTATATGTGTTATATCACATAATGTCAATGCTTTTTTTGCTTTCAGAAATGGCACGAATGGCAGCACATCCTGGATAGGATAATGCCGAGGGGCAAAATACTCTGATTTCTCTATATTGATCATACTCATATTGCGCAGAAGGATCAATGAGACTCGCTATACGACAGATGCGTTTACAACTCTCCGAAAGTCATTGGAATATGCACCTTTTTTTCTCGTTTATCGACCAGAAGTCAACGGCTTGACTTCTGGTCGATTTTGTTATTAGTCTGCGGATTATATAATGGTTTGGAAGTTAATTTGCAGGGGGATTACGTATGTCTGAGTTGGCAATTCGAAACGAAGCGATAGGGCAGGAAGTCATGCCCTCCTTTGACTTTCTGCTGGAAGGAGAGTCGGAAAAGAATGCTCTTTTGGCAGAACACCGCGCCTGGTTAAAGGATATCAAGCGCGAGCGTCCGCTTCCGAAAAACCACCACCGGGTTGCGGTGTATATCCGGTATTTTAATCAAACCCGGTATGAGGATTATCTCTCTGCCCATAAAAAGCAGTTTTTAGATACGCTGGCTCTCTGCCCGAACTGGGAGTTTATAGGATTCTATGTGGATGAGGGCAGTTCCGTGCCCAACATGGAGAGTTCGCCAGAATGGGCAAGACTCCTGCAAGATAGTTACGAAGGAAAGGTCGATCTGATCATTACTCAGAAGACGAGCAATATTTCCAAGAAGCTCTCGGAGCTTTCCTTCTGTGCTCGGCTCCTGGCCACGCTTCCCAATCCGGTTGGCATCTACTTTGTTTCAGAGGATATCTATACTCTGGCGTCCTACTACAGGGAGGATTTGCACGACCCGTATTTCTTGCCAGATCCCGATTGGAAGATACTCCCCAATGATGAACCCCGGAGGGAAATGCTGCATGATTGATAAGGCCACACGAAAACAGCTTGCGGAACGGAAAGAACAGGTTCGCCGACGCATCAACACAAAAGTCGACCCGGAGAACTATGAGTTTATTCCGGCAAAAAAGCCCATTGACTATTACGACAACGATATCGAGCAGCGCGTTGCCGTGTATGCCCGTGTTTCCACGGACAATGTCCAGCAGACATCCTCCTATGAGCTGCAAAAGAAATACTATGAGGATTTCGTTGTCCATCACCCGAACTGGACACTGGTCAAAATCTACGCCGACGAAGGTATCAGCGGGACTTCTTTGGCTCATCGGGACGAGTTCAACAGTATGATCGCCGACTGCCGCAGCGGGAAGATCGATATGATCATCACCAAAAGCGTGTCGCGCTTTGCCCGAAATGTGGTGGACTGCATCAGCATGGTTCGAATGCTTGCGGAGTTGCCCAGTCCTGTGGGAGTGTTCTTCGAGAGTGAATGCATATTCTCGCTCAAGGATGATTCTCAGATGGCGCTTTCTTTTCAGGCCACCATGGCTCAGGAGGAATCCCATATCCGCAGCCGGAGCATGGAGACCTCCCTGCGGATGCGGCTGGACGGCGGCTTGCCCCTGACGCCCAAGCTGCTGGGGTATTCTCACGATGCGGAAGGGAATTTGGTGGTGAACCCGGATGAAGCACTAACGGTGAAGCTCATTTTCTATATGTACCTGTACGGATATTCCACCAGCGATATTGCAGCGGCGCTTACCGAGCTGGGCCGAAAGACCTATCTGGGGAATATCAAGTGGACGTCCAATTCCATTGTCCAGGTCCTTCGCAATGAGCGTCACTGCGGGGATGTGCTGACCAGGAAAACCTTCACTCCAAACTATCTGAACCACAAGTCCAGAAAAAATCGAGGCGACCGGCCCCAGAGCCTTTACCGAAACCACCACGAGGGCATTGTTTCCAGGGATGATTTCATTGCGGTTCAGCATCTTCTGAACAATTCCAAGTATGGCAACCGCTCCATCCTCCCGGAGTTGCGGGTAATTGACAGCGGCCTGCTCAAAGGTTTTGTGACCATCAATCCTCGGTGGGCTGGATTTAAGCCGGCGGATTACTACCAGGCTTCTATCAGTATCTGCCCATCCGACGAACAGCAGGATGAACTGTCCGCACCCACAAGCATTACTCTGGGACCGGGCGACTTTGACATGAGAGGCTTTGAGATTGCCCGCAGCGAATTCTTTGATAGCTGTCACCGTCCTTATGTATTGTTCCAAGATAAAAAGATCAAATTCAGCACCGATTGCGTGAGGAGCTTCGGCAAGAACAATTATGTGGAGATGCTGGTTCATCCAGTGGAGATGCGATTTGCAGTTCGTACAGCAGAAAAAAACAGCCGTAACGCTGTTGCCTTCTCAAAACTGGTAAACGGGAAGTATTGCCCCAGAGAGATTGCAAGTGCGGCTTATATGGAAACGCTTTATCAGCTATTTGGCTGGAGCACGGATTTGAAATACCGTATTGCCGGGGCTTTATACCAGAGCGAGCACGAGTCGGCGTGTGTTTTCGACATCAATGATGCGGAGGCATTTATTAAATCGTACCTGCTTTCGGGCCAGAAGGGGGAGGCGGGGACTGCGGAGGCTGTACAACCGCTTTCCATTTCAGGTAAACGCGTGAGGGCTGTCCCGGAAGAATGGATTGACTCCTTTGGAAAGCAGTATTATCTCCATCAGCATTCCCTTCAACTGGTCCGTGACCAAAGTGAAGAAGACTGGAAGATTCGTATGGAAGGACAACTCTATGAAACCGGGCAGAAACTCCATGTGACTGGATTTGAGGAGTTGCGAAACTACATCCGCCAGGAGTTCAGTCAGTGCGGGAAGGAGGAACTTTAATTGAACGATGATTACTGTGGAAAGTCCGAAGGTGTAATTGCAGGGATGCTCCGTTCTCTGGAGGGAGAACAGACGGGCAGCAATTCGCCTGCCGTACTGGTGATGGAAACGGAGGCCGTCCAATCTGATAATACCGGCGGGGATGAAGTTCTGGAGCTGCATCGAGAATTTAATTACGACGGCTACCAGGTAGTGCGCCGGGAGTTCTTTGCCCATATCAATGAGCCGTCCGTGACCTTTAACAACTATAAATTTTATGTGAACGCTGCCTGTCTGAACCGTTTTCCCCAAGTGAATCAGGTACAGGTGCTGGTCAACCAGGAGAGTAAGATTCTGGCGATCCGCCCTTGCCGGGCAGAGGACCGAGATGCCTGCGCCTGGTGCACTACCGGTTCCGGCAGGCGCAAGCCCAAGCAGATCACCTGCAAGATCTTCTTCGCAAAGGTGTTTTCCCTTATGGGGTGGAACCTGGACTATCGGTATAAGCTCCTTGGACGGGTGATCCATGCCAAGGACGAGTGGCTCATCGCATTCGATCTGACCGCCACTGAGGTCTATCAGCGTGTGCTGAAGGATGGTGAAAAGCCCAAATCGTCTCGGACGCCTGTATTCCCAGAGGGTTGGAAAACGCAATTTGGCCTTCCATTTCGTGAACATCAGAAATCCATGCAGGTAGATATTTTTGAGGGATACGCCATATACGGACTCCGCGACAACATTACTGCTAATACAGTAAAATGTGCGGATGAACCTGCCTCTGGTAATGAAGATAAGTAAGTCAGTTCAGGGAGGATAAGGATATGAATGGTGAGAAGCAAACGCAAGCGTTATTAACACTTGATCCTGTACGCAACAGGATTCGCATTCACAGGCAGACGATTCGTCTCCTGGGAAATCCGGCATATGTTCAATTTCTGGTAAATCCAGAGGAACTATACATCGCTGTTCTCGGTTCTGACAAACCAATTTTGGGCGGAACCGCAAACAAGGTTCGGTTATCAGATACAACCCAGCAATCTGTAGAATTCTATAGCGCAATTCTGCTAAACAACTTATCTGAAATGGTGGGCGGCTTTGATCTGCGGTTCAACTACCGTTTGGCTGGGGAGATCGACCAAATCAACCGGGTCGCATATTTCTCCCTCAAAACAGTAAGACATCAGGAACGCAGGAGGCAACATGGAAGAGAAAGGGTTTAGGCAGCTTAGGGTTGATCCAGAGTTCAAAAATTTGATTCCTCCTCTCCGCCGTGAGGAATATCGACAGCTGGAGCTCAATCTGGTGATGGAGGGCTGCCGTGAAGACATTATTGTTTGGAACGACACCATCGTTGATGGCCACAATCGCTATGAGATCTGCAACAAATTGCAGATCCCGTATGGAGTAAAGGAACAGGCTTTTTCCAGCCGAGCTGCTGTTATCGTCTGGATCTGTTCCAATCAGCTTGGCCGCCGCAATATTTCAGAGGAGACAAAGAAGTACCTGATCGGCAGGCAATATGAGGCGGAAAAGAAAGTCCAGCGAAACGAACACGGCTACAATCAGTACCGTCCGAATCCCCGCACGGCAACAGGAAGGGGCCGCCCTGTAGATGAGGAGAGCGGCCGGCGGACAGCCGCACGTTTGGGAAAGGAGTATCATGTGTCGGGCGCAACCGTTCAAAAATATGCTAAATATAGCACAGCATTGGATGCTATCGCAAAAAGCGCACCGGAATTAGTTCCGCATATCCTATCAGGGACATATAAGATTTCATTTGAGAACATTGTAGTCTTGGCTGAGCTGGAACCTGAGGAACTAAAGGCGCTCAGCAAAAAAATCGGAAATAACCCCTATGCGTTTGCCCGATACAGTGAGTCGAGGCGCAGCCTTTCCCCAAATCTGCAATCCAAAACTTCTGTACAAGTGGTGGAACAGCCCGGCATCAAGACTATGCCCGTCTATGACCCGGATGCGGAGGTTGCGGGGCTTACCCTCACCATACCATCTTGGATGAGCTCTATTGACCGTACAAAGTCCATGGCGCATCTGGGGTCAATTTCTCCTGCAGCCAAGGAAAATCTGTGTGTAGCGCTGACGGCACTGGAGAAGAAAGTGCAGGAGATGCTTACCGCAATCAAGGAGGATTCCTGATGGCCGATTTCAGTATGTTCCTGCCCAATGTCCATTTTGAGCAGATCCCTATAAAAAATCTTGTGTCCAACCAGGAGTACCAGAGAAGCATTTCCGCACAGCATGTGCTGAATGCTGCGACTCATTTCGACCTGTATCAAATCAATCCTGTCAAAGTGAGCCGGAGAAACGGGGTTAACTATGTTTTCAACGGACAGCACACGGTGGAAATTGTTGCTCTGGCTTCCGGTTCCCGTGATACTCCGGTCTGGTGTATGATTTACGATGATCTGAACTACGAACATGAGGCAGATATCTTTGCGAATCAAATGAAGTTTGTAAAACCGCTAAAACCCTACGAGGTGTTCATGGCAAATATCGAAGCCGGAAATCAAAAGCAGCTTATCATCCGTGATCTTGTAGAGTCCTATTCGCTGTCTATTGGACAGGTTCGGAATTATGGCGTGGTTTGTGCGGTATCCACTCTGGAAAATATTTTTGATAAATTTGGATACCATGTTCTTGACCGAACCCTGCGCCTTTGCGTGGGTACTTGGGAGGGCGATATGAATTCGCTTTCTGCTAATATGCTCAATGGAATCGCCAGATTGGTCTACACCTTTGGCGACACAATGAAAGATGAAACCTTTAAGGAAAAGGTAGGAGAAATGTCGGTCAAACTGCTCTCCAGGACAGCCAAAGAGCGGCGGCCCGGCTCTATGGGCTATGCCGAGGCGATGCTTCTGGCTTATAACCGCAAGTGCAAATATCCACTCAAGTGGACCAAGCTCTACGAGAAAAATGTGGGCAACAATGAAGGGCTGGATATTGATACAGATCTGGGTGAGGAAGAGAGCGAGGACACCTTTGGAGATACCCCTGAGGGATAAAGGAAACGGATGACTCCTCAGGGAATCATCCGTTTCCTCACCTATATTTGGAGAGAGAACGCAGGCCGCATATACTCCATGGCACCGTGGCTGAGGCCGCACTGCTGTGCCAGCCGCTCCCAGTGGCTGGATACGGTTTTGCAAATCTCCGCCGCCGTCTGCTCCGCCTCCTGGGGGGACAGGCTGAAGTAATCCGCCACCCCCAACGCCAGCTCCAAGTCAATGGTGTTGTCGTACTCGCTTACATTGAGGGAGAGCCGGTTTCCAGCCGGGTCAGGATTCACATCGTAGAGAGGGGCCAGCCGCCAGCCGGTGGGGGTCAGGAGAAAACCGTGGTTGCGCAGGTGGTCATCAGTATTGGACACCGCCATGCTGAACACAACCCGCTTCCACAGCTCGGCCAGATCCTGCCGGGGCGAAGCCCCATGGGCCCGGATGAACGCCGCCAGATCCAGATAGCTGCTTCCGTCCGCCGCCGAGGCCCCATCGGTCTTGCCCAGCAGGGTCATGGCGGAGGCGAAGTGGATGCGGCGGCTGCCCTCCCGGTCGAAGCGCTTGACTAAAAAGGTGCTGCCGGTCTTGGAGAATGTCTCCAGCTTGGACTCCGGCACATCCAGCCCGCAAAGCCGGGCCAGATCATGGACCACCTTCTCCCAAGCTCCCGTGTTGGTTTCATCGTGCTTGGATGGGAATTTGGCAATCCACAGGGCCCCGTCCGCCGCCTGCACCGTGGCCTTTGGCCTTGCCCCGCCCAGAGAGGAGCCGGGAGCCAGCAGCTCCCGCAGCCAGGTTTCGTTCAGGCCGCTCTCATCATGCTCAAAGGCGAGAGAGGCATTCTCCAGCGTCCGGAGATGCACCCACGGCGGGGTGGCAAAAGCTTTGTCATGGGAGAGGAATTCCCCGCCTTCCTCCAGAGCGAACCGCAGCGCCCCCATGCGGGATTCATCATAGACCCCCAACAGGAAGTCGCTCTCGGTGAGCTTGCGGGGCTTGCGGTCCTCTTTGCGGGCGTCGATGGCCTCCTTGCGCCTCATCAGCAGGCGTCCCCAGCGGTCCGGGCAGGAGTCGGCAAACAGCCCGAAAAGCCGCTTGTCCAGCGGCACATACTGCCGCCCCCGGTAGAGGGCCAGGTCTGGGTCCAGGGAAAAGGCGCTGTCGGCGGAGGCCAGCCAGGCAGGATCATACTCGAAGGAGAAGGTCTCCTCTCCCCGGACAAAGCCGCAGCGGAGTCTTCCCAACAGGCTGGGGAGTTCTCCCCGCCAGTTTTCGTACACATAGATGGTTCGTTCCTCCTGAGCCATAGGCTACTCTCCTTTCTTGGGTGCCCGACGTCTGGTGGGCAGCGCCAGGTCTTGCAGTTTCCTACCGAACTCGTCGTCCTTGGCGATGAGCAGCAGGTCGCTGTCCATATTGTTCAATGCGTGCAACACGGCGGCATAGGAACCGATGGATACCGTGGGCGCACCCTTCTCGATGGAGATCAGGGTGGCCCGGCTGATCCCAGCACGCTCCGCCACCAGTTCCAGGCTCAGCTTCCGGCGCAGGCGGGCCAAGCGGATCTGCTCTCCCATCTGCTCCAGGATCTCCCTTGTCTGCGGCATGATGACCGCTGCTTTTTTCGCCATGCACAATCGCCTCCTAACATATATTATACTATATCATTCTGGCGATTATGTCAATTATATTTGAAGTTATTGGATTTCTTCCTCTAAGTGTTCTTCGATGAGATATCCCCCTCCGAAGATAATGTCCAACCTACCATCGGGATACACCTTCACGTATTCGATCATCTGATGGACAATGGTATCATCGTATTCCATCTTTCTCGCCGCACGGTCTGCTATAATTTGTTGCAGTTGAAGGATGCGGTCATCATTCCCCTGATCGGAGAGGAGGGCTTCTTCCAGCTTCTTGATCCGCCCTTGCAGGAGCTCGATGGTATCGGATAGTTCCTTGAATTCTGCCTCATGGCCTTCGATGCCATCGCCGCTCTCTACACTCTCATTGATGAGGGACACCATTTTACGGTTCAGACCATCGATTTTTCGGCGGAGCAGGTCGATTTCATCGCTGCCTCCATTCAGGCCGATGGCCTCCCCGATGGTCGACCGCATAAGCGCCAGATATGTGGCTTCATCTTCCGCATTAAAGCGGTTGACAGCCCGGACGATTGCTGCATGGAGTGCTTTCTCGTCTACCGTAAGGGAAGACTTACAGTATCGCTTTCCGTAGTCCAAGCGATTGATGCACCGCCAGACAACCCGCTTTCTCTCGCGGGATGTTCAGGTCATGCGCTTGTATCGACTCCCACATTCTGCGCAGATCATCACATTGGATAGTGCATACCGAGAGTATTTCCCGGTGGCTGTTGTGGCCGTTTTGGTGGAATTTGGCGCCCGACTCATCCTCCGGGCAAGCTCTTCCTGCGTTTTGTGAAAGAGCTCTCGGCTGATGATACCAACATGGCTATTCTGTACATAGTACATGGGTGCCTCACCCGTGTTTTTGCGGCGGACTTTGCCAATGCAGTCGACCGTGACCGTTTTTTGCAGGATGCTGTCCCCGCAGTAGCGTTCGTTTCGGAGGACGCCCTTGATCATGCTGGCGGTGAAGGAGAAGCGCTTCCCTGGCACCTGGATATTTTCTTCTCTGAGTTTGGCTGAAATCCGATTCACAGTTTCCCCCGCCAGATACATATTGAAGATCCGCTCCACAATGACAGCCTCCTCGGGGACGATCTCCGGCTCCCCATCCGCACCCTTTCGATACCCTAACAGGCACTTGTAGTTGAATATCGGCTTGCCATCCTGAAATCGCTTTCGGAATGTCCAGGTAACATTTTTGCTGATACTTTCCGATTCGGATTGTGCGAAACCTGCGTAGATGACCAGATAGAGTTCGCTGTCGATTTGCAGGGTATCGATATTCTGTTCCTCGAAGTAGATGCCGATTCCCCTTGCCTTGAGCATTCGGACATGGTCCAGGCAGTCCACTGTATTACGAGCGAAGCGGGAAACGGATTTCGTAATGATATAGTCGATTTTCCCCGACAAGCAGTCGTTGATCATCTTCTGGAATTGGGGGCGTTTATCTGCACGTGTCCCGGAGATGCCCTCATCTGCGTAGAGTCCGGCGAACTCCCATTCGGGTTTAGCGGCAATCATCTCGGTATATACCTTCTTCTGGTTGGTATAGGATGTGAGCTGCTCCTCGCTATCGGTGGATACCCGGCAGTAGGCAGCAACGCGCCGCTGATGATACTGCTCCCTGTTGACGATCAGAGAGCGTTTTGGCTCAATAACCGATATTGTTTTCTTGGGTATCTTGGTTACATTCATTTTCTTCATCTCCGATCTCGACATCGGTTTTGGTATGTAGGATCACCTTTCCTCCGCTGCCAAGCGTCAGGTAGGCGGCGATGTCACTAAAGTAGGCCGGGCTGAATTCCTCCTGGGGAGTCATCAGACTTACCCGCTTTCGGGCGATGGATGCGGCGATCTGCAGATGGGTATCGCTCTCAGCATAGAGCCGCTCTGCCATTTCAATTGTTTTGACGATAATCAGTGCATCGCTGGGGTCATCCCGCTCCAGCTCGGCATCAATTTCCCGGTTGATTCGCTGGGCTTCCGCCGACAGCTCTTTTCGCTTTTTGGGGCGGGGGATGAGCAGATAGCTATTGGCGATGATGCGGTTCATCAGGATTGTCACCTTTTCCAACAGGTGTGTATCGGAGATCCGGATGCGCTGACCGCAATCAGGATTGGTGCAATCCCAACTCTCCCGAATCCGGTGCTTGCTGCTCACCCTTCGCCGCATAGGGGCGCCGCACTCCGCACATCGGACCAGATCCCGAAGCAGGTCGATCCCCTCCAGATTTTTCTCGAAGGTGTTCCGCTGGCGGGCTGTTTTCACGGCAGCCGCCTCCTCATACTGTTCTTCCTCAATGATCGGGTCATATTCCCCATCGCCAATGTATTTGGCGTTTCCGATGATTCGTGCGATACGAGCTTTATCCCACACATCCGTTCTCTCACTGTAGGGGATCTTCCTCTCAGTCAGCAGCTCGGCAATACTTTGGAGGGATGCGCCGTTGATGTAGGCGCTGAATATCTCGCGGATGACCGCAGCTTCATCCTGTGCGATGACTGTCCTTCCATTTCTCATGGTGTAACCGTATGGGATATAGCGTATCTTCTTCATGGCGAGGTTCCTCTCTGTCAGAGCATTTCTGTGAATCTCAGCCCGCCGATGAGGGTGACTGTCATTTCATCCCGGCGGCTGATACTGATGGCCTGAACAATCTCAGTAAAAAGCTTCTCATCGAAGCGGTCCAGTGGTTCCTCGAGCTCTTCCAGCAGCTTTTTCAGCCGCGTCAGTTCCTCTATCATATGGGTAATGCCCGAGGAGAATTCACATTGGCGCTCCCGCTTCAGCCGGCGCAGTTGGTCGTTAATCTCCCGCACCTGAGCTTTATGGACCCCATCTTTGAGGTATCCCTTTGCATGTAGCTGCTCCACCATCACCAGCTTGGCGTTCAGATCTGCAATGTTCCGGCTGATCTCCCTTGCGGCCGTGTTTTTCTGCTTTCGCTTCAGCTCGGCGGATTCCAGACGGAGTAGAGTCTGACCCAGGATGTCGTATTCAGTGAACCGAAGCTTATTGACCATGGCGATGAAGGCATCGTAGATTCTCTCCTCGCTATAGTAGTTTGAGTTGCACTGGGTACGATCCTGAATGTGTTTGGAGCATCCCCACTTTACTGTCCCGGAAACCTGCCTCCTGCGAAAATACGAGCCGCACTCAGAACACTGAATGCGGCTCGTAAGAGGGTAGATATTTTGCGTTGTAGATTTTCCAAAGACATCCTGTCGCTTTTTCAGGAGAAGCTGGACCTTGTCAAAGGTATCTCGGTCAATGAGCGGAGCGTGGGTCATAGAGGCATAGAACATATCCTCCTGACCTCGATTTCGGAACTGTTTGAAAGGGACTGTGGTGTCGCGGTAGGTTTTCTGGTATTTGCAATCGCCACAGTACCGCTCATTTCCAAGGATGTATGCTACCTTAGTGGAGCGCCAGACGGATTTTCCGGTTTTGGTTTTAATGCCGCGGCTGTTGAGATCCCGGGCAATCTCCGACGTGGACTGACCGCTCAGATAGTTTTCGAACATCATGCGGACGATGGCTGCCTCCGGTTCATAGACCACCAGCGCCTTATTCACCAGCCGGAAGCCGTAAGGAGCGTTGCTGTCCACATATTCCCCAGACTGCATCCGCTTCACGATGGAGAGCCGCTGGTTCTGGGAAATTGCCTTAGACTCCTCCTGTGCGATGGCAGAGAAGGTGTTGAGCAGCATCTCATCTCCGAGGGCCAGGGTGTAGATTCCTTCTTTCTCGAACTGCACCCCCACGCCGAGCAGTTTCAGTTTCCGGACATATTCCAGAGACTCCTTGGCGTTTCGAGCGAAGCGGGAAACGGACTTGGTAACGATCAGGTCTATTTGGCGCTGTTCGCACATCTTGATCATCCGCTGGAATTCGGTGCGGTTTTGTGCGTTCATACCAGATAGTCCTTCGTCAGCGAATATCTCCACCAGCTCCCACTCTTTTTTTCTCTGAATGAGGCTGGTATATACCCGAATCTGGTTGGTGTAGGAGTTCTGCTGATCAGCCGAATTGGAAGATACCCGGCAATAGGCGGCAACTCAAACTTTGCGGATTTCCTGCCTGGTGATGGGCGAGATGAGTTTGGCCTGCGGCATCAACGGAACCCTCTTTCTGGCTGAATTTTGGATTGTACTACATTTGGGTACAATCCACTTTTCCGGCTCAAGCAATATTATATTCAACAACAAGGCAAAGTCTATTGAAAGAACGCAGAGAAGCAAATTTCTACACAAACGACAAGACTTGATGCCTAAAATACATCAATTTAGATGGTTCCTTCTGAACATTTAATCTGCGATGACGAGATCGGAGCCGGTGAGCTTCCGGTAGTAGCGCTTTGCTCGCTCATACTCGGCCAGAGTAATCACGCCACCTTCCCGCATTGACTTCAGCACGGCCACAATAAACAGATAATTGGCGCTCTTGGTCTGCGACATGGTAATCATGGCGTGATCCCTCCTAAATATGAGATTGATACCACAAAAATAGGGGTCACCCGTTTTGGTTGAGGAAGCCTTGGCTTTCCTACTACATGGTGGGTGACCCCCATTGCTTCTGATATCAAGACCATTGAATGTCTTGTTGCTGCCTGTATTCGACACTACTTCCCCAGGCGGGGCGGCAACTTGAACTGCGCTGGCGCACATCATGGGACTCTCACCCCTCCGAGGATCTCTCCGAGCTGCGTAAGCAGAAGTATCATTGTAGGCTGACGGGGTCATGGCGGGGACAGATTGCCAAGGCTGCCTTGGCCTGAGTGGGTATCGCTCTGCACCTTATTTGGCCGTCCTATGATGCGGATTTGCTCCGCACAGGTGGTCTTCGCGCACTCGGCCTGACGCTCTCCCTGTCAGCTAAGGTATTCAAGTTGCCGGATATGACCGCCTGGGGCGATGTTTTTCAAAGAGCAACAGGGAGCTTAACTCCCTTCACTTGTTTCCTCACAAAATCGGAAAAACACCCCCCGCAGAATAAAATTTTTTGATTTTTTCTTTGGCGCGTTCAATTGATTTCTGAATGCGCTGATATTTGCAGCCTTCCTTTGCCGCGATTTCTTTGAGCGTCATCCCCTCGAAAAAGTACATCCTCAGTCTGCGCCGTTGAATTTCGGGTAGCTTTTCGATTGCTTCATACAGCTTTTGATATTCAAGCTTTTGAAAAATCATCTCCTCTATGTCGGTTTGTGCGGATGTGGCGCGGAGATGGAGAGCGTCTTCGGTGAGATCCAGACGCTCATAGTGCCGGTCCACCTCATTGAGTCCAATCAGGTCATCCAACTCAAACTGGTCAAACAGCAAAAACATTTCTCTGCTGATTTCTTCCGTATGCTCAATGCCTTGCCCATCTCGGAAGGAAACATAGAAACGGGGAGCGTCTGATTTGATGCCGATGGAGTAAATTGTGTAAGGATTATCTTTTGATTTGCGCCTTTTGGGACGCGGATCGATACTATTTTTTGTGACAGCATCCATGCTGTAAACCTCCAATCAGTCTGAATTTTCGAAAAATTCAGGCTGTCGGGTGGGCCACGGCAATGGAGCGACCAGCAATACCGGATGCAAAGCGGTGAGCGCCATTTTTCGACGGACAAAAAAAGCACCCACCTTGAGGTGAGTGCATGAGAAGAGAAATATTTGCCGAATTTTAGCGGTATATAGTGAGTAAGGACAAATGGTGTCGAATAAAAAAGAACCGCAACCCACTGGAGGATTGCGGTATGTAATGCTGCTCTTTTTTCCTCGAGTCCCGGTGGGTGTTCGTCGCTCCCTATATGCTTTCCTGCCATATTCTCCCCTTGCGGGGATAACAGACAAAAAGTGCGTTTCCCCTCACCGTTTCGATGGGGGTATTATAATAGGGGATTTTTAGGGAATTCTTAGGAATTGCTTAGTTTTTGGGCAGTTTTGCCGAAATAAGCGAGCTTTTGCTTCTTCACCTCTGCATTTTCATACAATTTATAAAATAAAGCCTTATAAAGCCTATGTTCTTGTAAAAAATAGCTGTGCAAGATTTCTAACCAGACTTTTTATATCTTATTTTTCTATTCTATCAAGGGTACACTATGCTTGTCAACACATTTCTTGTGGCCGGAGGGTTGGCAAGTGGAATATGGAACGATTCGCATTAAGCTGGATGAGTTGTTGAAGGCATCCGGCCTCAGTAAGAACATGCTGAGCCATCGGGCCGAAATGCAGCGGACGCAGATCAACAACTATTGTAAAAACCAGATTACTCGTTTAGATATAGATGTTCTCGCCAGACTATGTACGGTGCTGAATTGCGGAATTGGCGATTTGCTTGAGTTTGTACCTCCAAATGATACAGAAAAATAAGGCTCGTAGGAAGGAGCGATACGCTCCGACCTACGAGTTTTTTGCAGGCTATCTCTGTTGTCCGTATTCTGGAGTGGAAGGTTCCAATGAATCCGTTCCGAGTGCCCTTCACTCTGTCTTTCCCGACGGCGTCAGCCGGCCCATGCTCCGCAGGCTGACGCCCAGGGTGGAGAGGTTGTGCAGCGTGGCCGAGGTGGCAGGCGCCAGTACTCCGGCCACACCCAGAGCGATCAGGGCGCCGTTGAAGCCGATGACAAAGCGGTAGTTGGAGTGGATGCGCGCCATGAGCGCCATGGCGAGGCGGCGCAGCTCCACCAGCTCCCATAGGCTGTCGGCGGCGATTGTGATGTCCGCGATCTCCCGGGCGATGGCGGCTCCATCGCTGATGGCGATGCCCGCGTCCGCCTCGGACAGGGCCGGGGAGTCGTTGATGCCGTCGCCCACCATCAGGACGGTATGCCCCTCCCTGCGGAGCCGGGCTACATACTCCGCCTTGTCCGCCGGAAGGACTCCGGCGCGGAAGTCATCCACTCCCACCTGGGCGGCAATGGCTGCGGCGGTGCGGTAGCTGTCTCCGGTGAGCATAACGGTACTGGTGACCCCCAGAGCACGGAGGGTGGACAGAACTTCCTTCGCCTCCTCCCGCAGCGGGTCGGAGATGCAGATCACAGCGGCCAGCTGTCCCCCCACCGCCAGATACAGGTGGGAATACTCCGGCGGCAGCGCATCAAAGCGTTCCTGTTCGTCCTCTGGAATGACGCAGCCCTCATCCTCAAAAATAAAGTGGGCACTGCCGATGAGAACCTGCTCCTCATCGACGGTGCTTGCGATGCCGTGAGCCACCAGATACTCCACCTTAGAGTGGTACTCCTCGTGGCGCAGGCCCCGGCGCTTGGCCTCCTCCACCACGGCGTTGGCCATGGAATGAGGGAAGTGCTCCTCCAGACAGGCAGCCAGCCGCAGCATTTCGGCTTCCTCTTTGCCGCCGAAGG
>OLRA01001749.1_pt1 | contig 24334 bp, 14 predicted proteins | sample 1673011 | NCBI WGS metagenome assembly OLRA01 (sample SAMEA3136746, study PRJEB25190) | human gut metagenome | reverse complement strand
CGAAGCTGACGGCTCCGTCCCGACGCAGTGCATACCTGCAGCAGCTCCGGCGCGTCTGGTGGGCGGACAGCGCGGCGGTGCGTATGCGCGCCCGAGTTGCAGCCGCACGCCCGCGTCCTAGTGGGCCGCGCGCCCGAGCCGTGACCACGCTCCGGCGGGTTGCGAGCCAGCAGCCGATGGCCCCCGCACTCCAGGTAGGCCGTGCGTCAATGCGCCGCCGCACCCAGCGGATGGCGCGCGCCGATGCCCCTCCCGTGCTCCAGGTAGGCGGCGCGCATCAATGTCCCTCCCGCGCCCCCCCCAGTAGGCCGCGCGCGCCAATGTCCCGGCTCTTTCATCGCGGCGGCGCCCACCGCCGCAGCTGGGCACCGCCGCATCTCGCGGATAGGCTCTGGCGGGGTACGGTGGGAACGAGCATGCTGTCCCTTGCGTAGCCGAAGGGTGGCTTTGCTGACGATATGCTGCCGCGGTGCGTCATCGGGCGGTCGGGCATGGCGGCATATGCCCGCGAATTGTATTCCCCGGAGGCCAGCGCATAGCAACGTGTGCTCGCAATGCGCTCTCGGCCGTTCGGCGACGGCAAGGTGCCCGCGAAATGCATTCCCAAGCGCCTGGCGGTGGCGATATGTTGACGTTATGCGTTCCCGGATGTCTGACGATGGCAATATTTTGCCCCGGTGTATCCCAAAAAAGGCCTCGGACGGGAAAAGGGCCCCTTCGTGGCAATATATCGCCGCCGTGTATTCAAAATGAGCTGGTTTTGGCAAGATATGCGCGCCATGTATTCGAAAAGCCCTGCAAATCGCCGTTGGAGGATACACTACGTGAATATCTTGCCAGGAAGGGACCCTTTTCGCTGCACAAACCCCTCGAATCATGCACGGCGCGCAGATCTTGCCACGATTCAGCTTTCGCAAGGCCTTGCGCACGGAAGGCAAGAGGAGCTAGGTATCGCAAGTGCACTTCGTATTGCGGCCGACGGCCCCACCCCATGATCGTGCACGTCTGCGGCAACCGTGCACGATCATGGCAGCTGCCGCTCTGTGGCCGGTGGCGCAAACCCATGGCAGTCAGTGCTGCGGCGAGCGAGCAGTGCAGCGGTGCGTATGCGCGTCCTGCCCCGCGGCATCCGCCCGTCCGCAGCGTGTGTCTTGCCAGCGGCATCCGCCCGCCTGCAGCAACCTTCGCCGCCGGCGCTTCTCGGCGGCCGCGCGCCCAATGACAGCCGCATGTCCCCATGGCGCATCCTGCTCCACGGCAGCTGCCCGCACTTCTTCGGTCGGCGGCGCCCCTCGGCACAACACAAAAAACGGCCAGCGTTTGCTGGCCGTTTTTGCGAGGTTGTGAGCTGAGCGCAGATTATTCGGCGCGTTCTTTCAGGCGACGATCAAGCTCGTCGGCCAGCTGGTGGCGCTTGACCTTGCCGGATTCCGTCATGGGAATGGCGTCGATGAACTCGATGTGCTCGGGACGCAAGCGCTTGGCTACGCCGATGGAATCAAGGTACTCTGCGATGGAATCGAGCGTGGGCGTAACATCGCCGGTTTGCACGATGAAGGTGCAGATGCGCTCGCCCAAACGATCATCGGGTAGGCCGATGGTGGCATGGGCGCCAACGCCAGGGCAGCCATCCAGGTTGTTGTCCACTTCGTTTGCGGAGATGTTGATGCCGCCGCGAATGAGGATTTCCTTCTTGCGGCCGTTGATCTTTACACGGCCCTCTTCGTCCTGAATGCACAGGTCGCCCGAGAAGAACCAGCCGTCGTCATTCAGGTCTTTTGCGGTAGCCTCGGGATTCTTCAGATAGCCGCTGAACATATGAGGTCCGCGGGAAATTTCTTCGCCCTGGGTGCCGTGAGGCACTTCGTTGCCGTGTTCGTCGACAACTTTGACCTCGATGCCCTCAAAGGCAACGCCCGACCAGTTGCCATTCCATTCCAGACAATGCTCGGGGGGAACTGCCAGGTGGGGGCAGCTTTCGGTTGAGCCGTAGCATTCGCACAGCTTCAGGCCGTGCTCGTGCGCGCGCTGCACCATGGTGCCCGGTACGGGAGCGCCGCCACAAATGTAGAGCTTCAACGTTTCGAACTTCAGGTCGTTTTCCTCGGCGCAGTTAAGCAGGTCGAAGATGAACGGAGTGGCGCCCATCGACCAGGTTACGCCTTCGTTGTTCATGATTTCGATTGCCTCGCGAGCGCGGAATTCTTGCTGCAGAACAACGCGACCACCCAGAAGCAGCGGCGTGATAAGACCATGGTTGAAGCCGGTGGCGTGGTTCAGCGGTGCAGGCATGAACATGACGTCGTCCTGCGTAAGGTGCAGGCCACGGCCAAACGTGGTTTCGGAGAAAATAAGCGCATTATGGGAAATCAGAACCGCCTTCGGGCGACCAGTGGTGCCGGAAGTGGAAAGGATCAAGACCACATCGTCTGATTTGCTGCCAGGGTTTTCGCGGTAGGGCTCGTACGTTTCGCAGATTTGCTTCAACGTGATGGTGCCGTGCGATTCGACTGTTTTGTCGTGAACGCAAATAGCATCTTTGGAAAGCGTGGGAATGCGATCGACTGCGGAAAGAATCTGGTCTTCGAAGTTGGTCTTGTGATGGAAGGTGGGGCACATGAATGCCTTGCTTTCCACCAGATTCATGGAGTAGATCAAGTCCTCGTCGTTAAAAGTGACGGGAAGCGGATGGCTAACCGCGCCAACTTTCAAGCAGGCAACGTAGAGGATGCAGAATTCTGACCAAGGTGGCATCTGATAAGAAACCACGTCGCCGTTTTTTACTCCCACATCATGGAGCCAAGCTGCCAGGCGCGATGCTTTATCGTCGATTTCGGCGTAGGTGTAGCGTACGCCTAGGTTATCGCTTACGTATTCACGATCAGGGAAAGCGGCAACCTGGGTATTCCAGATGTCGTTTAAGGTACGTTCGGTCCAGTACCCCTTCTCGTAATACTCTTTCTTGTTCTTTTCGTTGACCTTCAAGTCCGTAATCATGATTCCTCGCTTCATGAGGCAGACCCACGGATTTGTGGCTGCCTGGTTCCTTGGAACGAACCTCCCCCTGCAAGCGCGCGTGCAACCTATCGTAAATTCCTGCTTACGTACGTATGCGCGCTTAACCCAAAGTATACCGCTAATCTTTAGGGGGTTGGGCGCTGCGCCTGGGTGCCTGAAATGGGCTTTAAGGTCTGTTTTGTCGCATATTTCACTCTGCGGAACACGAAACTGATGTTTTGTGGCATAAACTGTCGCAAATGTGCGAAATGCAGTTCTGGTGCCGCTGCATTTAGATGCTTTTGTTGGACAGAATTTGACTTTTAGCCACCAGATTTCCGTGCAATTAAAAACTAGTGAGCACTTTAGGGCTCATTTTTTCGTCTTTAGGGCTCAGTTTTTGACAAAACGTAGGCATTTTCGGCCTGATCCTTTCCTCTCATGCGCCGAACGATGGCAAGATCTGCGCGCCGTGCGTGATTCGAGGGGCCCGTGCAGCGAAAAGTGCCCCTTCCTGGCAGGATCTTCGCGCGGTGTATTCCCAAACGGCTGTTTGCGGGGCATTTCGGATGCATGGCGCGCAGATCTTGCCAGGAGCTGGCGATTTTCCCGCCCGAGGCCGCTTTTGGGATGCATGGAGCGCAAAACCTGCCACGGATTGCCGCCCGGGAACGCACCGCGGCGGAATCTTGCCACGGCAAGACCCCCGAGAACGCACTGCGCAAGTATATTGCCACTGCCGGTCAGGCCAAGAGCGCATCAGGGCGCAATCCTGCCACCGTCGGACGCTGGGAAACGCATTTCGCGAGCATTTTGCCACCGTCGGACGCCCGGGAACGCATCAAGGCATAATCTTGCCACGACCAGTCGCCCGAGAACGCATTTCGCGCATATCCTGCCATCGGTGAGTGCTCGGGAACGCATGGCGTCGATATCTTGCCATCGGCAGACATCCGAGAATGCGCAGTTTCGGCATACCTCCATTGCCAGTTGCCCGGTCGCGCAGCGCTCTCTACGCGAGGGAGTGGGTTCAGTCCCTTGGCTGTGCTGTGGGGTTCGGCGCGCAACGCTTTCTGTGCAAGGGAGTGGGCATTCCGCCTTCTCTGGGCTTAACTGCTGGGAACGACTTCGAGTCTGCGCTGTTTCGGTGGGCAACCATGAGCCCGCTTCGCGTTCTGCAAAGCTGTGCCGTATTATGTGCTGAAGCAAAAAGCGCTTTGACCTTTATATAAGGCCAGCAAATGTTGTGGAAGGGATGTCATGGGCGTTCGCAAGGCAATGGGAAATATGGCAAGCTCGCTGAGCACGTGGGGTTTGCGTCACCTGGCGCACAGGCCTGCCGCTAATATGCCTGGCAAGATTGCCTTGAAAATTGATCCACGTATTATCGCCGAGTCCATGGACAAGATTACCGAAGGCTCCATTGTTGTGGTGGGCACCAACGGCAAAACTACCATTACTAATATGATTGCCGATGCGTTGGAGCGCCAGGGCAAGAGCATCGCGTGCAATCGCACGGGAGCCAACCTTGCCTACGGCGTGGCTACCACGTTGCTGCAAACCAAGGGTACTGTGGAATGGGGCGTATTCGAATCAGACGAGTTGTGGCTGGCTCACACCTTGCCGCAGGTACAGGCGGATTACGTTTTGCTGCTGAACCTTTTCCGCGATCAGCTCGATCGTTGTGGTGAAATCGATCGCGTGCAAGACGCCATCGCTACTGCCTTGGAGCAGTCTCCCAACACCACTCTGCTATACAACGCCGACGATCCGCTGTGCACCATCATTGCGCAGCGCGTGTCCAACAAGTCTGTTGCGTTTGGCGTGGGCGAAGACATGCACCAGCGTCAAAACGTCGTGGCAGACGCTCAGATGTGTCAGCGCTGTTCGGCTATGTTTACTTACGGCTACCGACAATACGGCCAGCTTGGCACGTATTCGTGCCCGAACTGCGGATTCGGTCGCCCTGATTTGGATTTCGCCGCCAAGAGCGTAGTGTTCGGAGACGAAATCACGTTTTCGGTTGAAGAAATGGCAACGGGCAAAAGCGTCGATCTTCACGCGCAGCGCGCGGGGTCGTACATGGTGTACAACGTTATGGCTGCTTGGTTGGCCTCCCATTGCGCTGGCGTTTCCGACGCGGTGTTCCAAAAGGCGGTCGATCTGTTCGACCCGCAGAATGGACGCTTGCAGTCGCTTACCATCGAGGGGCGCCCTGTCCTTTTGAACCTGGCGAAGAACCCGACGGGCTTCAACCAGAACATGAAACTTATTACTCAGGCGCCGGGCAAGAAGGTTGCGGCGTTCTTCATTAACGACAACGAAGCCGATGGACGCGACATTTCCTGGATTTGGGACTGCGACTTTGAGGAGCTAGCCAGCCAGGAAGACGTCATGGTGTTCGCTGGCGGAATCCGCAAAAACGACCTGCAGCTGCGTCTGAAGTATGCGGGCATCGACGCCAAGATCGTCGATAGCGTCAACGAAGTGGTGGATGCTGCGCTGAAGCTGCCTTCTGAATGGAATATCTACGCTATCGCCAATTACACCTCGCTCCCCGCAGTGCGCTCCGCCCTGATGGCGCGTGCTGATAAGGCGGCACCTGCCAACCCGACATCGGGCGATGCCAAGCCAGAATGCAGTAAGAAGTGGGTTTCGGGCGCTTATGTTCACCAAGCCGAAGTTGCCAAGTTCGACGAGCAACCTCTGCGCATCGTGCATCTGTTCCCCGATCTTCTTAATTTGTACGGCGATGGCGGCAACGTGCGTGTGCTTGCTCAGCGTTGCGCATGGCGCGGCATCCCTGTGCAGGTGGAAGCAGTTCACTACGGGGAATCGGTCGATCTTACTTCGGCCGATATCGTTTTCTTGGGCGGCGGCCCCGACCGCGAGCAGAAACTGGCATCCGAAGTGCTGCTGGGCATGCGCGAAGAATTGCGCACCTATGTAGAAGGCGATGGAGCGCTTCTGGCTATTTGCGGCGGCTACCAGATTCTGGGTAGTAATTGGCTTATGGGCGATGAGTCGGTGGAGGGCCTTTCTATCCTCGACCTGAAGACGGTTCGTGCTGGCGCTGGCTTCGATCGTCTTATCGAAAACATTGCGTTGGAGTCCGAGCTTTCTCCGCAGCCGGTGGTGGGATATGAAAACCATGCCGGTCGTACGAAGCTCGGCGCGTCCTTGAAGCCATTTGGCAAAGTAGTTTCCAATGTGGGCCACGGCAATGACGACGATTCGGGTTGCGATGGAGCCCTGTATCGCAACTGCATCGGCACCTATCTGCATGGTCCGCTTCTGGGCAAGAACCCGGCTATTGCCGATCACCTTATTGCTGCGGCGATGGAGCGTCGTTTGGGCAACAAAGTGGAGCTCGTTGCCCTTGAAGACGAAGCCGAGCTCGCTGCGAATGCGTATATGGCAAAGCGACTGGGTGTGCCTGGAGCATAAATAGCAGGTTGTGATTTCACGCTATTTTTGCCGAGACCTTTACCTTTTAGGTTGCCTGGGGCGCCGTTCCTTTTCTGTGCCGTGTCCGAGCTGAAGCGCTTCACGTTTTGTTCACAAAAAACTCAACAAATAGTATATGTCTGTACTAATAATGCGTGAATTGCCTTGTTTTCATTCGCGCATACTGTGGTTTTCGCCGAATTAATTTGCATGGTATTAACGTTTCTTTCATCATTTATTGCATGTTTGCTTCGAATAACAAGCCATCAAAACGATCGGCTCGTGCTGAAAGGAAGGCGGCGCACGCTTCCTCCTCGCGCACGCCGCATCGCTCAGCGGGAAGCGCTTCTGACCCGTATGTTCGTACGTCTCGCGCGTCGCATGCTTCGCGTCGCCCTAGCGGCTCGAGCACAAATGCGTATGGAGCCAGCAACTATGGTTCCTCCACGCATGTTTCCCCTGTTCACACACAACAAAAGAGCAATTATCGTTCGGTCGGTGCTTATGGTTCGCCCACCAAGCGCGGCCCGTATACTCCTCGCAATGCACATGATCGCGAGATCCTTCGCGCTAAGCGCGAGCGCACGAAGAAGCGTCGCAAGCGCATTGCGCTCGGTGTGGTTGCCGTTTGCTTGACTTTGGTTCTTGGTGGCGTAGGCGCTGCCTGGGCTTACCTTAATAACCTCGACAAGGCGCTGAACAAAGACGTTGACGCAGACCTTCTGAACTCGCTTACGGTTACCGATTCGGCATCGGACCCGTTCTATATGCTGCTTATCGGCATCGATAAAGACGAGGGCCGTGAATCATCGGATGAATATGGTGGGTCGTATCGCACCGATTCTATGATTCTTGCGCGTATCGATCCCAAGGATAAGGAAGTTACCCTGGTGTCCATCCCTCGTGACACGCAGATTCAGCTTGGGACGCACGGCACTCAGAAGATCAACGCGGCTTATGCATTTGGTGGGCCTTCTGGTGCCATCAAAGCTGTTGAAGACTTGGCGGGTGTCTCTATCAGCCATTACGCGGAAATCGACCTTGATGGTTTTGCGGCGGTGGTTGATTCGCTTGGCGGTATCGACATTAACGTTCAATATGAGATTAACGACCCGAATTACATGGGATATCTCGCGGCTGGTCAGCAAACTTTGAACGGAGAGCAGGCGCTAATCTATTGCCGCAGCCGTCATGCTTACGATGCTATTGGCGATGGTGATGCTATTCGTTCCGCCAACCAGCGCACCATGATTTCGGCCATTATGAAGAAGCTTATGAGCTCCGATATCGGTACTCTTACCAATACGGTGAGCACCTTGGCCCAGTACATCACCACCGATTACTCTGTTGCGGACATTCTTGGTTTGGCGCAACGTATGTTCGGCATCGATATCGATAAGAATGTGTATTCCGCTGCGGTTCCTACAACCTCGTCATATGAAAATGATGTTTGGTACGAGAAGGTGAACACTTCCGAATGGAACAAAATGATGAGTCGCGTGAAGCAGGGCTTGTCTCCCACGGAAGGTGATGTGACGGATGAGACAACGGGAACTGTAATGGCATCGTCTGGTAGCGGTGGCTCCGGTTCGGGTGACTCTGGTTCAGGCGGTGCGTCAAGCTCTTCTCTTTCCGGCACAAAAATTTCTGTGAAGAACGGAAATGGCACTCAGGGCTGCGCGAGCGATGCGGCTGCTAAGCTCACTCCTCAAGGAGCGGTGTGCGAAACCGGCAACGCAGACGACTCCAATTACGCTAAAACCTTGGTAATCTACGATGGCGACAACGCCGATAAAGCGCAAAAGGTTGCCGATTTGCTGGGATGCGGCACCGTGATGAAGAACGATGGGCGGTATACCTACACAGGGGACATTCTGGTGGTTGTCGGCCAAGACTGGAAATAAACTGCAAAAGGCGGCTTCGGCCGCCTTTCTGTTTCTTGACTATGGTTATCTCCATGAAGCTTCTGGTCTCATTACTTTTTGTATAATTGCCCTTGCATGTACCAAAGAAAAGGAAGCTATTTGAGTTCAGCAGGCAAAACCTATTCCGTTCCTTCGCGCGATAACAACATTAATTTCCTACGTTTTATTGCGGCAAGCCTGGTTATCTGGTTCCATATGGCTTCATTGCTGGCTATTCCCGAGCCCTACATAATGGGGCAGGGCTTGGGCCCTATTGCGGTGAACATTTTCTTCGTGCTCAGCGGATACCTTATCGCGAAAAGCTGGACCCGCTCTTCAAGCTTCGGTAGCTATCTTATTCGCCGTATTGCTCGTATTTTTCCTGGTCTTGCGGTAGTGATCTTGCTAAGCGTTTTCGTTATGGGGCCGATTGTCACGAGCCTCCCGCTGGGCGATTACTTTGCCGATGCGGGGACGTGGAAGTATCTTTCTTTGATTGTGCTAGCTCCTATCAGCAATGTTTTACCGGGAGTTTTCGACGCGAACCCTCTTCCGTATGCCGTAAACGGGTCACTTTGGACTCTGCGCTATGAGTTTTTGGCATATTTGCTTACGCCATTGCTTTATGCGGCAACAAAGAAGCTATGCGGTGGTAGAAAGCTGGTATTTGCCGTTGTTCTTGCGGTTCTGGTTCTAGTGCATTTTCTTTCTTATTCGGGTTTGTACCCGCTTCCCAAGGTGCTCGACAACCTTTTTAGGCTTTTCGCCTATTACATGGCAGGTGTGGCAGTTTTGGAACTTGGCCTCGATAAGTATTGCGACAGCCAGTTTGCGGTTGTGGCTCTGCTCGTGATAATCGTTTTCCGTGATCAGGTGGGTATCTTTTCCTCGCTGATCATGTTCGTATGTGTATGCACATTCACTTTAGGTTTTTCGCTTACTAGCAATCCTCGTTTCGCTCCGTGCTTCAAGAAAAATGATTATTCGTACGGTATCTACATCTATGCATTCCCCATTCAGCAATGCGTGGTTTGGCTTGGCGGTGCATCGTTGCCATGTGCGTATCTTTCCTGTTCAGTTATCTCGTTTGGCATAACGCTGCTTTTTGCGATTGCCTCGTGGTTTCTTGTGGAAAAGCCCGCCATGGATGCAGGGCGTAAGCTGGCAAAGAAATGGACTTCGAGAAAGAGCAATTAGGGGAATGGGGTATCCCTCTTTTCCTTTGGGGGAAGTGGCAAGAAATGCTTCGCGCCTTCCTCGAGGCTTAGAGCAAGAATGCGAAGCATCCCTTTGCGGAGCGCCTTCGGCATTGAAGCAAGGGATTCAAAGGGGCTGGGTTTTTATCCAGCTGAAGCGCTCGAAAACGAGCCGTATTTAGCGCAGGCCATGATGGGCATCGACGTTGACAACAACGTATATTCGGCTCAAGTCCCCACCACTTCAGTGTATGAAAACGATATTTGGTTCGAAAAAGTGAACACCCAAGAGTGGCAGAAGATGATGAGCCGCGTGAAGCAGGGGCTTTCACCTACGGAAGAAACCGTTGTTGATTCTGCGACTGGCACGGTAATGTCTTCGGCGGGAACAGGTGGCAGCGGTTCTGGCGATAGCGGCTCCAAGAATTCGAGCTCTTCCTCTTCGCTCTCTGGCGTTAAGATTGCCGTAAAGAACGGCAGTGGCATTCAGGGTTGTGCGAACGAAGCGGCATCGAAACTCACCCCGCAGGGCGCCGTTTGCGAAACGGGCAACGCCGACGATTACAACTACAAGAAGACGATCGTTGTATACAACGGCACCGACTCCAGCCAAGCGCAGAAGATCGCCGACTTGCTGGGCGTTGGTACCGTTAAGAAGAATGACGGCACCTATTCCTTCACAGGCGACTATTTGGTAGTGGTTGGTCAGGACTGGAAATAGGATTCTTCTAGCAAGTCGGACATAAGTTCACCTGGTTTTTCCGTGGGCTGGGATTCGGGTAAAAGTTATCCTGGTGCTCTGAGCGCAAGCTTGCGAAAGCCGAAAACCTGCAGCTTCTTGGCACTATGAAGTTTTCTGGCGCGCAATGCGAGATTGATTCGCATTGCGCGCTATTCTTTTTGAGGGGCGAACCCTTGATCGCAGACGAAAAGCGTGTCCGATTTAAGCCTGGATCTGCAGGCGTGCTACGAATACGAGTCATTTAAAAAAGCGGATGGGATTGAGGCGCTGGTGATGGGTTGCCCTATACCCCCTATTTCGCGGTATCGACTTCGTTGCTGTTGTCGGGAGCCTATCTTTTGCGGGATTCGCTCTGCTACGGCAGATCCGCCGTTATCAAAACAAAAATCCAGGTACTTTTGCAACTTTTTTGCGATTAGCAGCTCTCTTTCGCCCCATGCAAAGCAAGAATCGGATGTTTCATGGCAGATCACCTGCGCTTTTGCGCCATGACCCGTGATTTGACGGCTCGGAACAATTGCCAATCGCAAAAAAGTTGCAGCCAGGATTGATTTTTTGTTTTTGGGCTCCCGGGATGGCTTTCGAGACTGCGCTATAGGCGGGATGAACATTGATGTGACGCTATGGGCAAAATGGCATGGGTGCGGCGCTGGGCGAAGTGAACTCGGGTGTAGCGCTGGGTGGACGTTGGGATGGGTCTATGGGGCGGCAACATGGAACGACGCGGCGCCGCAAGTTGACATCTGGAATAGCGCTATGTTCGAATTTGCTCGATCCGCATGCTTGCCCATATCCTGCACTTCTAGAAGAGTGCGTGGCTTTCAGCGCCGCCTGCGACGCAGCCCATTGCTTCGCGAATCCCGCTCGTTGCCTCGATCCGCCCATCGCGAGTGATAAGCACGGCTTCGAGGTCGGGGTGCCCTTCTGCGTAGTTTTTTGCCCAATAACTTCCCATGATCAAAAGTGCTGTTGAGAAGCCGTCGCCGTCTATCGACCGCTTCGATACAACCGTTGCGCTTGCAAGGTCGCTGTTCGAGGGGCGCCCGGTGCGTGGGTCGACAATATGATGGTGGATGTTTCCATGTTCATCGGTAAAGCACCGCTCATAGATGCTACTGGTAACTATGGAACAGTCGCTCAGTTCAAGGATACAAGCGGGCTCTTCGTTGGGCGGCGTGTGGTTTCCGAGTGCTCGAAGGTCGGTCCCGTGGGGGCTGCGCGCTATGGCAGCGGCGCGTTCTTCTGCGGCTTTTCTTCGCGAGGCATGTTTTGGGGACCGAATGCCAATGCGCCAGTACCGCTGTGGGGTTTCGGCTAAGAAGGCGCTCCCTTTTACCACGATATTTCCTCCAAGGTTGATGAGGGCATCATGGATGCTGCAATCTTCCAGGAATTCGCTAACGCGATCGGCGACGTATCCTTTTGCGATGCCTCCCAGGGTAACCTTGCTTTCTGCAATAGGGAGCTGGGCGTGGTCTTCCATAATGCGGAGGTGTCCAGTTTTTGCAATTTCAAGGGCATGTGCAATTTCGGCGGGCTTGGGAACTTGAGCTTTACGGAAGTTCCAGAGCTCTGCAACGGGAGCCATGGAAACATCGAACAGCCCCGCGGTTTCCTCGCAGTAGTGCCTGGAAAGCTGCAGAATCTTCGCGGTCTCGGCATCGATGGGCACGGCTTTTCCTTGTGCGTGATTCAAACGCCAGATATCGCTTCCTTTTTGGGTGTGGCTCCAGAGCTTTTCGTATCGGTAGCAGAGACCCACCGCATTATCGAGAATCTTTTCCAGCAATTGCCCAGATGAGAGCTGTGCTCCATCGGTTACGATCGCTGCCTTTATGCAGCAGTTCGTGTTGAAGGCGAAGAAGCTTCTGCTCCTTATCTCGAGCTCGGCGTTTTCGCTCGTGGCTGTTTCGAGGGGGCATGTTCCCGACTGAGCGTTTCTTATGTTCACGGGTCCTTCTTCGCGATAGGGCGGGGAGGCGCTGAAGCCTATAGATGGCCGAAAGCCGCATCCCCGATAATTTGTCTGCAGCTAAATTGTTACCTATGGTAAACTCCCGCATGTGAATTAGTCACGGCTAACTTTAAATGTGCAGAAATAAGTTCGGAAAGGGAGAATATGAAAGATTCTCAGTCACTTCGTACACCCGCTGCCTCTGCGGCGAAGGTAGGCATGGCGGCTGCCTTGGCTGCTGGCATGGCCATGGCCACTCCGACTGCCGCATTTGCGGCAGGGGAAGATCAGGACGTGAGCGTCGCCTCTGAAAACGCAAGCGATAGCTACTACTACATCGGCGACAGCTCCTACGGGCTGAGTACCTATCTTTCCGAAGCTGTTGCCCAAGGGTCCACCAAAATACACGTGGGAACCAGCTTTACCGACAAGAGCACGGTAACCATTCCTTCGTCTATCACTGAGCTTTCGGGGTATTCCGAAGGTTTCTTCAGCTCTGGCCCGAAAACGGTCGATTTCGGCTATTCCTATAAAATGACAGTCGTGTTCCCTTCCGGTTCGGACCTCTCGGTTGATCGTATCAATTTCTACAAGCGCAATAGCTCAGACGCTGAAGGTGCCTATGTCGAGGTGCAGAAGGGCGCTGTGGTTCATTTTTCAAATTGCTCGTTTTCCAATACGCCTGTTGTGAACGGTACAGCGGTGTTCGAAAACTGCACCTTTGCGACGGGGCAGATCGAAAACAATGGCTCCGTAACGTATACCGGCAGCACGAAAGAGCCCGACAACATTGGCGAGCCTGCCGAATCCTACCAGGGCCTTGCATTCAGCTTCGCATCAGGCAAGGAGTTCTCTGCTGCCGTTCAGGGCAGCCAGGTCAGCCAAACGCTGCCTTTTGAGTTGAAGGGAACGAAAGCTGCCGACGCCAAAGTTGCCGCCAAGGTTCTTGGTCAGGATGGCGCAGAGATTGAAGGCTTGAGCGCTTCTGTTTCGGACGGGAAAGTCTCTCTGGCCGGAACGGCACCTGTCGCTGGTTCGTATTCCATTGCGGTTTCCGCTTCCGCAGCCAAGGAGGACGGCTCGACAGATTCGACGAGCGAAACGTTGAGCTTTGTGGTGCAGGAGCAGATCCAGGTTAGGCTTTCGGGCGATCTTCAGTGCTTCGTTGTGAACGGCACGTCTGCTCAGAGCAGCGAATACGAGGTGATGGCAACCTCGACAGGCGGTGGCGGATCATCGAGCACGAGCCAGTCGAATCGTCTGAAGCCCGAGGTTAAAGAGGGAACTGGTGAATGGGAGGACTGGAACACCTTTGCAACCAGGAATTCTGATGCTGAAATCAGCTTTTCTATCAGCCCTGAAGGAAGCGGCATGGAGGTAAGCCCTGTTGCCTACGACACCGTCTACGTTACGGGAACGCCGCAGACGCCAGGCACCTATCACATAACGGCAACGGTAACTTCTGGCGCGCGTAACCAACAAAGTAGTTCGGTGGAAATGCGCATCTACGCAGACGATCAAACCCTTCAGCAGCGGATGGACGCACTTTCTGAAGGAACCAGCTTATGGGATATGGAGCCATACGAGATCTCTGAGACGGGAAATGCGGTTGTACCGGTTGGCCTGCACGACATTTACGGCTCGCACGAATCGGGCGTGTACGGCATTATCGGCAAAGGCGAAAATGGCAATTTCGGCACCGAAACACTCACTATTCCCGCAGGTGCAGATGTCACCCTTCACAACATGAAGATCTATTCGAGCGTGAAGATCGTCGTGGAAAAAGGCGGCAAGCTGACCCTCGACGACTCGGTCGCCTATGGCGCTGTGGAAGTAAACGGGGGTACTTTGAGCGCCAAAAACAGCTCTTCATTCGTTAACCAGATCACGCTGAATGATGGATCTGCCCTCGAAGATGCCGAAATCAGATCTCATGCTAACTACCTTACCGACGGAAACTACAAGGTCGAAGCGCCGACGGCTCCCGTGCAAACGAATGGTACGGTGACGGTTAAGGGCACGTGCTCCATTGAAGGTGAAGGCATCGTGTCTAGCAAAGATGCCCAAACCGGCATGATCGTCAATGGGGGCAAGTTGGTTATCGATCAGGGTGCCACGTTGAAAGTGGCCGGCGGCAGCGTTGACCTTGACAACGGAAACGGCGGTGCGGGCATCATGCTTAACGGTGGCTCTATTATCGGCGACGGTCAGCTTGAGGCACAGGGTGGCTCTGTCGGCATGGGCGGAGGAAACGGTGGCGCAGGTATTGCCGGTGAAGGCATAGTTGCAGTTTCCACGCTGAAGGCAACTGGCGGAAATACGGTTGGCGAAAACGACGCGGCCATGGGCGCCCCGGGCAATGCAGGTAACGGCATCGATCCGAAAGTCCTGGTTTCAAAGGCTACTCGGGTCGAGTCAAAGGGCGGAACGGGAGTGAACCCAGGAAGCGGTGAGTACAGCGTTTACGAAGAAGATGCTGGCGGCGGATCGGGCTCTGATGGCGATAAGGGACCTGGTTCCGACAGCGGTTCTGAAAACGGTTCGGGAACGGGTTCCGGCAACAATGGAGGAGCTGGCTCCGATAGCGGTTCTGGCAGCGGATCGGGTTCGAATGGCGGTTCTAACAGCGGTTCGGATGGCGGCTCCGGCTCTGGTTCCGGCTCTGGCGCAGGTTCGGATAGCGGATCCTCCAACAACGGTTCCGACGATGGCTCCAATGCAAACGGCGAAGGCGAAAATGCCAGCGGCAATGAAGACTCTTCGCAAACCGCCAATCTCCCTGCAACGGGCGATGCAGCTCCCCTTGGGGCGGCTGCTGCGCTTGCCGTAATGGCGGCGAGTGGGGCGGCGGTTGCACGCAGGAAGTTCGACAGATAGTTTCGGGAAGCATCTCCCCATACGATGCGACTGACGGGGAAGGCGCCGAGAGGGCGCCTTCCCTTTGTCGCGCTCAGGGCGATTCTCTTCACCGAAAGTAGCCGCTTCGTTTCGGATAGCACGTCGTTCATCGGAGCGTGCTATCCTTTCCTGCGATAAACAAGTTTCCGTGAAAGGTGGTTTTCTTGGAACGCAAGAACGCATGGGAAGGCTACAGCACCGACCAGCTCGAAGAGCTCGACGGTTTGGCTTCCCGCTACATCGATTTCATCTCTAACAACAAAACTGAGCGCCGTTGCTTTGCGGCCGCCGTTAAGCAGGCAGAAGCTGCGGGCTATGAATCGCTTGAGAATGTGGTTCGCGAGGGCCGCACGCTCGAAGCGGGCAGCAAAGTATGGGATGGCGTGCATGGCAAGTCGCTCATTTTGACTCATATCGGCACCGAGCCGCTCGAGGCGGGCCTGAACATCCTGGGCGCTCACATCGACAGCCCCCGCCTGGACTTGAAGCAGAACCCGGTTTACGAGAACAACGGCTTCGCCTTCCTCGACACTCACTACTATGGCGGCATCAAGCACTACCAGTGGGTAACGCTGCCGTTGGCGCTTCACGGTGTGGTGGCGAAAACCGACGGCACCGTGGTCGATGTGAACGTGGGCGACGATGCCGGCGACCCCGTATTCTGCGTAACCGATCTTCTGCCCCATTTGGGCAACCAGCAGATGGCCAAGAAGGGCAGCGAAGTGGTCGAGGGCGAAAACCTCGATGTGCTTATTGGCAATCGTCCCCTGAAGGTCGAGCCTGCCGACGACGCCTCCGACGAGGAGAAAGCCGCCGCAAAGGAGCCGGTAAAGGCTTTTGCCCTTAAGCTGCTGGAAGAAAAGTACGGCATTGCGGAAGAAGACTTCCTTTCCGCCGAAATCGAGGTAGTGCCTGCAGGTCGCGCCCGCGAATTGGGCTTCGACCGCAGCATGGTTATCGGCTACGGCCAGGACGACCGCGTGTGCGCCTACACTTCGCTCGAGGCTCAGCTGGCAATCGAAACGCCGAAGAAAACCGCCGTTACGGTGCTGGTTGACAAGGAAGAAATCGGCAGCGTTGGCGCAACAGGCATGGGCTCTCTGTTCTTCGAGAACACCATCGCAGAAATTGCCGCTCTTACTGGGCTGGAAAGCCCCTTGGCGCTGCGCCGCGTTTTGGCCGCATCGCGCATGCTTTCCTCCGACGTGTCCGCTGGCTTCGACCCTGCGTATGCTTCGGTGTTTGAAACGAAGAACGCTGCATACCTTGGTAAGGGCCTGGTGTTCAACAAGTACACGGGAGCGCGCGGAAAAAGCGGCTCCAACGATGCGCGTGCCGAATACGTGGCATACGTACGCCGCGTGATGGACGACGCCGAGGTTTCCTTCCAGACCGCCGAACTTGGCAAGGTTGACGCGGGTGGCGGCGGAACCATCGCCTACATTCCCGCAAAGTACGGCATGGACGTCATCGATTCCGGCGTTGCTGTGCTTTCGATGCATGCTCCGTGGGAAGTTACCTCCAAGGCCGATATCTTCGAGGCGTATCGCGGATATCGCGCCTTCCTCGAGGCCTAGAGCAAGAATGCGAAGCATCCCTTTGCGGAGCGCCTTCGACATTGAAGCAAGGGATTCAAAGGGGCTGGGTTTTTATCCAGCTGGAGCGTTCGGAAACGAGCCGTAAAACCTAAGATTTTCAGCATTTACGTGTGCACCAAGTGACAAAAAGGAGCCTCGCTCCTTTTTGTCACTTTTTTGTCGCGCACGTGTCTATAATGAATTAACCTCGCGGAAACCCTCCGGGCACGAAAGGGAACCGGCAAGGAGCGGGGGATCGGGAAATGAGACTCAATTCAAGGAGCGCTACATGGCACATTATTTCGACGAACCCTCTCGTACTTTCAATGAGTACCTGCTTGTACCGGGTTACTCTTCTTCGGAGTGCATCCCCGAAAAGGTTGACCTTTCCACTCCGCTTGTACGATACAAGAAGGGTGAAGAGCCTGCTCTGAAGCTTTCTATCCCCATGGTTTCCGCAATCATGCAGGCCGTTTCCGACGACGGCATGGCTGTTGCCTTGGCTCAGCAGGGTGGCGTTTCTTTTATCTACGGCTCTCAGTCCATCGAAGACCAGGCCGCAATGGTTCGCCGCGTAAAGGACCACAAGGCCGGTTTCGTACGTAGCGATTCCAACCTTACCCCCAACGCAACGCTTCGCGATGTTGTTGCGCTGAAGGAAAAGAGCGGCCATACCACTATGCCCGTTACCGAAAACGGTCAGGGCCAGGGCAAGCTGCTGGGCATTGTTACCGGCCGCGACTATCGCCTTTCCCGCATGGATCTCGACACGCCCGTATCTGAGTTCATGACCCCCCGTGAAAAGCTCATCGTTGGCACCGCAAGCACCACGCTGAAGGAAGCCAACGACATTATTTGGGACAACAAACTGAATTCGCTGCCCATCGTTGACGACAACGACAACCTTATGTACATGGTATTCCGCAAGGACTACGAGCAGCACAAGTCCAATCCGCACGAACTGCTCGACGCTCACAAGCGTTACATCGTTGGTGCTGGCATCAACACGCGTGATTTCGCAGAGCGCGTTCCTGCTCTGATTGAAGCTGGCGCAGATGTTCTGTGTATCGACTCTTCTGAAGGTTTCTCCGAGTGGCAGTCCCGCACCATTGCATGGATTCGCGCTCACTACGGCGATTCCGTAAAGGTTGGCGCTGGTAACGTAGTAGACACCGAGGGCTTCCGTTTCCTGGCTGAAGCTGGCGCTGACTTCATCAAGGTTGGCATCGGCGGCGGTTCCATCTGCATTACGCGTGAAACCAAGGGCATCGGCCGTGGCCAGGCAACCGCACTTATCGAGGTTGCAAAGGCTCGTGACGAATACTTCCGCGAAACGGGCGTGTACGTTCCCGTTTGCTCCGATGGTGGTACGGTATACGATCATCACATCACCCTGGCACTTGCCATGGGTGCCGACTTCATCATGCTGGGTCGCTACTTCGCTCGTTTCGACGAGGCTCCCAACAACAAGGTTGTGGTAAACGGCCAGCACATGAAGGAATACTGGGGCGAAGGTTCCAGCCGTGCACGCAACTGGCAGCGCTATGACCTGGGCGGCAGCAAGAAGGGCATGACTTTCGAAGAGGGCGTAGATTCCTACGTTCCCTACGCTGGCCCCTTGAAGGACAACGTTGATCTTACGCTTTCCAAGGTTCGTTCCACTATGTGCAACTGTGGCGCGCTCACCATTCCCGAGCTGCAGGACAAGGCAAAGCTTACGGTTATCAGCTCCACTTCCATTGTCGAGGGCGGCGCGCACGATGTTCTGCTGAAGGACAAGACTCCTTTCGTTAGCAACACGCGCTAGAGTTTATACGGCGCAAACGAAAACGTTTCGTTTGGCTTATCATTTACGGCTCTTCATAAAATCTCCCCGTTTCGCCCTGTGCGAATAGGGGAGATTTTTTATATTTGAACTGGCATAACAGTGTTCACAGGTAAAACGTGTTCCAATCCGAGAAAGTGGACGATTAGGTCAAAACTGACGGGTACGCTAAACTTCTTCCTATGGCTACACGAGTACATAAAGCGCTTACCGCAGTTCCCGTTAGCTTGGCACTGGCTCTTTCTATGGCCTTGCCGGCAACTGGTGCTGTGCGCGAAGCGCACGCAGACGAGCTTTCCGACGCCCAGGCAATGCTGTCCCAGGCTTCGGCTGAGCTTGATTCCCTTAATAAAGAATACGATGCCCTGCAGGCGCAGTTGAGTGGTCTTGATTCGCAAATCAACGAAACCACCCAGAAGGTGCAGGACGCTCAGCAGAAGATGCTCGAGGGTCGCGAAACACTTTCCGGCAGCATTCTTTCCCAGTACAAGGGAGATGGTTCCCTTTCGCTGGTGAACATCGTCCTTTCATCGGAAGATATCTCAGAGTTCACGAAGAACCTGACGTACTACTCTTCCATTCAAGAAGACCAGGCGCAGAAGGTTGCCGAACAAGAGCAGCTGCGCGATACGTTTTCTTCGGCTCTCGGTGAGCTCGACACCCAGCGCGACGAGCAGCAGAAGCTGATCGACGAGGCTGAGCAGAAGAAGAGCCAGGCTGAAAAGGTGGTGTCTGACGCTTCCGCTAAGGTTTCTTCCATTAAGGAAGAACAGGCACAGGCTCAGCTGGCGGCCCTGCAAGCACAGGCAGCGGAAATGCAGAAGAAAGAAGAGGGCAAGCAGCAAGCTGCCTCGAATGCATCGCAGCCCAATTCCAATTGGAATACCAATACCGACCGCAACCCGTCGGCTAATACCAATTCTTCCAGCAGCAACAATTCCTCGAATTCCAATTCTGGTAGCGTAAGCGCTGGTTGGAAGACGGGCGTTGCTTCTGCTTATGGCGGCAGCAGCGACGCAAGCACCCCGAATCCGGGAACCACCGCAACGGGTGCAATCTGCAACGATTCCTCCATGGGCGTTGCTGTTCCCATGTCCTGGCCGAATTACCGCTCATACCTTGGGCGTGCTGTCGAAATCAAATATGGTGGTAAGACGGTAATTGCTACCGTCAACGACTGCGGTTCCATGGGCGGCGGCTCGCGCGCGCTCGACCTGCAGCCGGGTGTCTTCAAGGCTTTCGGGTTCAGCACCTGCCAAGCTTGGGGCGTCCGCACCGTAAGCTACCGCTTCCTGTAAGTGGGAACATAGGGCGCATCGTTTTCCGCTTGCGCCATAGGGCAATAACAGGGCCTCGTTTGCGAATTTTTGAACTATTTCCCAGTTCATCCATCGCGAGCGAGGCCCTTTTCGTTCGGGAAATGAGGACAGGTGCCAGACTCCTGTCTGGCGAGCCGGGTTTCGTTTGCAAAGCAGTTTGTGCACGAGGCTTCGGCTCTAGTCGCTATAGCGCAAAGCGGAAATTCGGTACCTATTCCCATATTCCCAGCAACCGCTTAGAGGAAATTGTGCGCGGAAACACAGGCGCAACGCCAACACGATATAATGTCAAACCATATGTATATTCAGTGCTCGAAGGTTCGTTTACTTGAATCAACGGGTTCTGCGCGCATGAAGTATCGGAAAAGGATTATGCCTCATGAAAGAATACAATCCTCACGAGATTGAGCCTCGTTGGCAAAAGGTGTGGGCCGAAACAGGCGCACATAAGGCAACGGAGGATACCAGCAAGCCGAAGCGCTATGTGCTCGAGATGTTCCCGTACCCTTCGGGCGACATTCACATGGGCCATGTTCGCAATTACACCATCGGTGACGTAACAGCTCGCTATTACGCTATGCGCGGTTACGATGTGCTGCATCCAATGGGCTGGGATGCGTTTGGTCTGCCTGCAGAAAACGCTGCCATCAAGCACAATTCCCATCCTGCTAAGTGGACGTACGCCAACATCGAAACGCAGAAGGCCAGTTTCAAGCGCATGGGCTTTTCCTATGACTGGGATCGCACCGTTGTTGCCTGCGACCCTGAGTACTATCGCTGGGGTCAGTGGATCTTCCTGCAGATGTACAAGCGCGGTTTGGTAGAGCGCCGCAATAGCCCTGTCAACTGGTGCCCCAACTGCAAGACGGTTTTGGCAAACGAGCAGGTAACCGAAGGCGAATGCTGGCGTTGCCATGGTGCCGTTGAAAAGCGCGATCTTACCCAGTGGTACTACAAAATTACCGACTACGCCCAGGAGCTGCTGGACGATCTTGACCAGCTGGAAGGCTGGCCTGAACCTGTTAAGCAGATGCAGGCAAACTGGATCGGTCGCTCCGAAGGTGCCGAAGTTGATTTCGAGCTGATTCCTGCCGAAGGCAAGGACGACGGCCAGACCATCACGGTATTCACCACGCGCCCCGACACCCTGTTCGGCTGCAGCTTCTTCTTGCTGGCTCCCGAAAGCCCGCTGGTGCACGACCTGGTATGCGGTACCGAATACGAAGCCGAGGTCATGGCCCTGGTCGAGGGTGCTGCCAAAGTAAGCGCTGTGGAACGCGCTCAGGGCGACCGCGAAAAGCATGGTGCCTTCACCGGTCGCTACGTTATCAATCCCGTTAACGGCGAAAAGGTTCCCGTATGGGTTGCCGACTACATCGTTGCCGATTACGGCACCGGTGCCGTAATGGCGGTTCCCTGCGGCGACCAGCGCGACTTCGAGTTTGCTCGCAAGTACGACTTGCCCATCATCCCCATTATCTTGGGCGAAGATGACCCTCTGTATCCCGAGCTCAACGGCGTGCAGGAACGCAAGGTTACCACCGTCGATTGGGAAAAATCCTACGAGGCCGAAGGTGTGCTGGTTCAGTCCGGCAAGTACACCGGTATGGTGGGCGGCAAGCATTCTCCTGCCGTCGACGCCATCATCGGCGACCTGGAGGCTCAAGGTAAGGGCAAGAAGTCGGTCCAGTTCCGTTTGCGCGACTGGCTCATTTCCCGTCAGCGCTATTGGGGTAATCCTATCCCGATTGTTTACTGTGATGACTGCGGCATCGTGCCCGTTCCCGAGGACCAGCTGCCTGTTACGCTGCCCAAGGATATCGATTTGGCTGCTGGCGAAACGCTTGCAACGCATGAGCAGTTTGCTCAGTGCACGTGCCCGAAGTGCGGCAAGCCTGCGCGTCGCGAAACCGATACCATGGACACCTTCACGTGCTCCAGCTGGTACTACATGCGCTATACCGACCCGCACAACACCGAGCTGCCTTTCTCTCCCGACCGCGTAAACCGCTGGATGCCAGTCGACCAGTATATTGGCGGTATTGAGCACGCTATCCTGCATCTGCTGTATAGCCGCTTCTTCACGAAGGTACTGCGCGATATGGGTATGCTCAACTTCGACGAGCCCTTCACGAACCTATTGTGCCAGGGCATGGTTCTCGATGAAAACGGCGAGGTAATGTCGAAGTCGAAGGGCAACGTTATCAGCCCCGAAGACATGATCGCTGGATACGGCGCCGATGCAGTGCGTGCTTATATCCTGTTCATGGCTCCGCCTGACAAGGAGCTGCAGTGGAATGAAGACGGCCTGGCTGGCATGTACAAGTTCCTGAATCGTGCTTGGCGTATGGTGAACGATCTTGCAGGGAAGGCCGGGGAGGAAACTTCCTTCCAAGCTGGCGCGAAGGCGGAAGAAGCAAAGAAGGCTCATGATGAGCTTCTGCGCGAGCGCCATCGCGTGGTTGGCAAGGTCATCGACGACTTCGCTCGCAACAATTTCAATACGGCTATTGCAGCCATCATGGAATTGGTAAATGCTACAGGCGATTACCTGCGCAAAAACTCCGCCGAAGATCGTGCCGCCAACGCCGAGCTTGTTGCCTTCGATAAGGAAATTGCCGAGGTTATCGTGAAGCTGTTGGCTCCGATGGCTCCCCATTGGGCCGAAGAGCTGTGGCAGGATGTTTTGGACAACGAAACTTCTGTGCACAAGGAAGCTTGGCCTGAGTTCGACCCGAATGCCGCTAAGGCTTCCGAGGTTGAGCTGGCAGTGCAGGTTAACGGCAAGGTGAAGGCCAAGATCACCGTTGCTTCCGATGCTGCGGAGGACGCCATTCGCGAAACGGCCTTGGAGGCCATCGCTGATGCAACCGCTGGTAAGGACATCAAGAAGGTTATTGTTATCCCGGGCCGCCTGGTCAATGTGGTAGCAAAATAGCCAGAATGTGCTTTTAGGGGCCAGATCTGCTTGTGAACTGCCTCCCATTTCTTGGAAGCGAGAAATGGGAGGCTTTCTTATGTGTGCGGATTTCAGAGTGAAGTGCGAGGTCGAGGTGAGAGGGCTGACAGCCCTCTTTCTTTATGCCGCATACCGAAGGCACGCCATATCTCCGGTTCCTCGCAGGGGGACATCTGCGAAAAGCTCCGGGCAACATTGCTGAGAGCGCTGTCTTGCCGTATTCCCTTTTTCCGTGCGGGGGCAAAGTATCACGGTATTCACCACGCGTCCCGACGACCCACGGCAGTCCCTCTCCTTCGTGTGGGAAGAGAGGGGAGAAGAGCAGGCCGCGTACGAACAAAACGCGCGGACAACGTGGAGGTTCCGAAACTCTTACGTACGTTTGCTATGATCGAAACCTATGGGAACTAAACGAAAAAAAGGATGCCTCCGCCGCTTAATCGAAGCCGTTATCGGCTTCGTGCTGTTTGTTGCGCTTGTTGTGGTGGGCGTTCCTCTGGGGATCAATGCTTGGGTTTGCGCAAGCACGCGCCCTGCTTTTGAATCTCAGGCTCAGGCAGCCGCTAATGCGGATGCGTTCGAAGCCGATGCCATTGTGGTGTTGGGCGCAGGCATCAACTGGGACGGCAGCCCCTCAGCTGTTCTGAAAGATCGTCTTGATGTGGCCGACAACCTATACAACGCTAGGGTTGCCCCGAAAATCATCATGAGCGGCGACAATAGCGACTCTTCATACAACGAGGTCATGGCCATGGCGAAGTACGCAAAGGCCAACGGGATTCCCGCCGAAGATATTTTCTGTGATCATGCGGGCCTTTCCACATACGACAGCATGTATCGCTTGAAGAATGTATTCAACGTGCAGCGCTGCGTTATCGTTACGCAGGAGTACCATTTGTATCGTGCTGTGTACGATGCGCGCGGTTTCGGCATCGACGCACGTGGTGTTGCAAGCGATCTGAGCGACTACTCCAATAAGGATTCTTACGAGCAACGGGAATTCTTTGCGCGCATCAAAGATTTCTTCGGCATCATCACCAAGATGGAGCCGCAAACGAAGAGCGAGCCGGTTTCCCTCAACCAATCGGGGACCGTTACCCAATGGTGGTAGAAAGGGGCAGCAATGCCGAAAATCGTTATTGTTGACACCGACTTCGAAAATAACGACTTTGAAGTGCGTATGGCGAAGGATGCAGGTGTTGACATTGCCCTGTTCAACGAGCGTGAGCCCGAAGCTATCATCCGCAATGCTGCCGATGCCGATGGTGTGGTTACTTCCTATGGCAAGTTTCCGCCCAAGGTGTTTGAGGCGCTTCCAAATCTGCGCGTGGTAAGCCGAACGGGCATCGGATACGACGATATCGATGTGCCTGCGGCAACGAAGAACGGCACTGCGGTATGCGTAGTGCCTGGTTATGGTACTGAAGTGGTGTCCGACCATGCTATTACGTTGGCACTCTGCGTGCTGCGTCGCTTGAACGAAACTGATGCCGATATGCGCGCCGGCATTTGGGAC
>OLRA01001747.1_pt1 | contig 24383 bp, 26 predicted proteins | sample 1673011 | NCBI WGS metagenome assembly OLRA01 (sample SAMEA3136746, study PRJEB25190) | human gut metagenome | reverse complement strand
ATGTTAAATGGCAGTCGATTATGCAACCTTGAAAAAAGGTGGTTTTATGCGGCAGAAGCAGAAAAATCATTTTTCGCTTCGACTTCGGGTAGTCGGCGGCAATCTGACAGCAAAACAGCTTGCAAAGATTGCAGAGGTCGCAGAAACATTTGGAGATGGTCATGTGCACTTGACCTCTCGCCAGAGCGTGGAAATTCCATTTGTAAAACTGGAACAAATTGATGCGGTAAAAGCAGCGTTAGCAGAAGGTGATGTAGAACCAGGCGTATGCGGACCAAGAGTTCGGACTGTAACAGCTTGTCAAGGCGCAGCAATTTGCCCAAGCGGATGCATTGATACTTATGCATTGGCAAAAGAATTGGATGAACGTTATTTTGCACGGGAACTTCCACATAAATTTAAATTCGGTATCACAGGCTGTCAAAATAATTGCTTGAAATCTGAAGAAAATGATTTAGGCATCAAAGGCGGCATCCAAGTAAAATGGAGAGAAGAGGATTGTATTCAGTGTGGTGTCTGTACCAAGGCATGCCGCAGTGGTGCGATTACGCATGAAGATGGAAAGATCTCTGTGGATGACAGCAAATGTAATTTTTGCGGACGATGCGTAAAAGCATGTCCTACAGAAGCTTGGGATACGGTACATGGATATATCGTTTCTTTTGGCGGTCTGTTTGGCAACAACATTCATAAGGGAGAACCCATTATCCCATTTATTGCAGATAAGGAAAAACTTCTGAAAATCTGTGATGCCGCAGTACAATTTTTTGATGACAATGCCAACGCAGGTGAGCGTTTTCAATTCACCTTAGAGCGTGTGGGAAAAGAAAAATTTGAACAGAAAATCTGGGAGGCTTACAATGGCTGAATTTCAAATTGATGAAACTGTAGATATCACCGATGTCGTTTGCCCCGTTACTTTTGTAAAGGCAAAGGTGGCATTGGAAGAGTTGGATGACGGACAGATTCTTTCCATTCGTATGAATGATGGAGAACCAGTTCAGAATGTACCGAGAAGCATAAAGGAAGAAGGTCATAAAATCCTGAAGCTTCTGCAAAATGAAGATGGTACATATAATCTGATTGTAAAAAAGGTGGGTGATTAAATGGCCGCTCGTGTCAATCAGGAAACGTTCCAAAAAGAAGTATTGGAAGCAGACAAGCTGGTGTTGGCAGATTTTTATTCCGACAGCTGCATTCCTTGTAAGCGACTTTCTCCGGTTTTATCGGAACTGGAAGAAACCTACAGCGATGTATTAAAGGTTGTAAAGATCAATGTCAATTTTGATCAGGCACTGGCAGAGCAATATGCCGTACAGGCGGCTCCCACTCTGATTTTCTTCCACAATGGGGAAGAAAAGAGCAGATTAAGAGGCGCAGTAAAAAAAGCAGAGATCACAGAAGTGATTGATTCCCTCAAAACAAAATAAAGGAGAAAAGAAGAATGAAAATTACAGTTGCAGGTGTACAGAAGGAAGTTGCAGACGGTCTGACCGTTGCACAGTTGATTGTTGATGAAAAGGTAGAAACCCCGCAGTATGTTACGGTTACCATCAACGATGAGTTCGTTGAAAATGGTACGTTTGAATCCACCGTTTTGAAAGATGGTGACACCGTAGAGTTCCTCTATTTCATGGGAGGTGGACAGTAAAATGGCATTCACCAATGAACAGATTGAACGGTACTCCCGTCATATCATTCTAAAAGAAGTCGGCGTAAAAGGTCAGAAAAAACTGCTCAATGCAAAAGTCCTGATCATCGGTGCCGGCGGACTTGGTGCACCGGCAGCAATGTACTTAGCAGCAGCTGGTGTCGGCACCATTGGCATTGCAGATGCGGATGAAGTAGATCTCTCCAATCTCCAGCGCCAAATTATTCATGCAACACAGGATGTTGGGAAAGCAAAAGTGCAGTCCGCAAAAGAAACAATGGAAGCAATTAATCCAGATGTTACCGTAAACACTTACCATACATTTGTCACTAGCGAAAACATCATGGATTTGATTAAAGACTATGATTTCATTATCGATGGAACCGATAATTTCCCAGCAAAGTTCCTGATCAATGATGCTTGCGTAATGGCAAAGAAACCATTTTCCCACGCTGGCATTATCCGCTTCCAAGGTCAGTTGATGACCTATGTGCCGGGAGAAGGACCATGCTATCGCTGCGTCTTCAAAAATCCACCTCCGAAGGATGCAGTTCCAACTTGTAAACAAGCTGGCGTAATTGGTGCAATGGGCGGTGTCATTGGCAGTTTACAGGCAATGGAAGCTATCAAATATATTCTTGGAATTGGCAATTTGTTAACTGGTAATCTGCTGACTTATGATGCACTAAAGATGGATTTCCGTAAGGTAAAGCTGCCATCTGAAACTTGCAATTGCGCAGTTTGCGGCACCCATCCGACAATTACCAAATTGATCGATTACGAACAGGCAGAATGCGATGGAGTGGGATTATGATTCAATTAAAGAAATCAGATTTTGAAAAAATGCTGGCACATGCAAAAAAGGAATTACCCGATGAAGCATGTGGCTTGATTGCCGGTGAATTGCAGGGAACCGATAAAATTGTCAAAAAAGTATATCTGCTGACAAACATTGATCACTCCAACGAACATTTTAGTTTGGATCCGAAAGAGCAGCTGGCAGCAGTAAAAGATATGCGTGCAAATGGTCTGGTTCCACTGGGAAATTGGCATTCTCATCCAGAATCTCCTTCCAGACCGTCAGAAGAAGACAAGCGACTGGCGTATGACAGTAAAGCGAGTTATATGATTCTTTCTCTGATGGATCGAGAAAATCCGGTACTCAATTCCTTCCACATTGAAGGAACCAATTCAGAGAAGGAACTCTTACAAATTGAGGATTAAGTTATGTATGACATCATCATCATCGGCAGCGGTCCGGCAGGCTTAACCGCTGCAATCTATGCCAGCCGTGCCAATCTTCAGGCATTGGTTGTTGAGAAAGATGCAATGGGTTCCGGACAGATTGCAGTAACAGAACAGGTAGACAATTATCCGGGTCTGTTACACATCGGTGGATACGAACTCGGTGAAAAGTTCCGGGAACATGCAGAAGTGCTTGGAGCATCATTTTGTGAGAATGAAGTAACGGCATTGACACAGAATGATGGAAGTTTTACCATTTCCATGCAAGATGGAACAAATGTGATTGGAAAAAGCGTAATCTATGCTGCTGGAAGTTCTTACCGCCGTCTAGAAGTTCCAGGCGGCCAGCTTCTCGGTGTTTCTTATTGTGCCACCTGTGACGGTGCCTTCTATCAAAACAAAACAGTAGCCGTCATTGGCGGCGGGGATACGGCGCTAGAGGATGCCTTGTATCTTTCCAGGGTCGCAAGCATTGTTTATCTCATACATCGTCGAGATACATTTCGTGCCAATGCTTCCTTACAAAAGCAAGTTGAGCAAACGAAAAATATCGTGCTGGTAAAACGTGCCGTTCCAACAGAAGTTGTAGGAGAAAAACGGGTCGAAGCACTGAAAATTCTGCATAACGGCGTACCGGAAGAATTGCTCTTAGATGGTGTATTTGTAGCGATTGGCAGTATTCCAAATACAGAGATTCTTCGTAACGTTGTGAATTTGGATGCAAACGGTTACATCGTAGCCGGTGAAGATGGAGTTACTTCTGTAGAAGGGATTTTCGCAGCTGGAGATGTACGGACAAAACCACTGCGACAGGTGGTAACAGCTGCATCAGATGGTGCAAACTGCGTGGCATCTGCTGAAAAGTATCTTCTGCGTACAAAAGAAAGGGCGGTGATGAAATGAATGTGAAACGTTATCAAACGGATGTGCTGATTATTGGCGGTGGAACCGCAGGTTGCTACGCAGCACTAACGATTGCGAATCAATCTGATGCGAGTGTACTGATTTGTGAAAAAGCACACATCAAGCGAAGCGGTTGTTTGGCGGCTGGTGTAAACGCTTTAAACGCCTATATCACCGAAGGCAGAAAGCCACAGGATTACGTGGATTATGCCCGAAAAGATGCGGATGGTATTGTGCGTGGCGACTTGCTTCTTACCATGTCCGAACGGCTCAATCAAGTAACCGCACATATGGAACAACTTGGGCTGGTTATCTTAAAAGATGAAAATGGCAAGTATGTTGCACGTGGTAATCGAAACCTAAAAATCAACGGTGAAAATATGAAGCCACTTTTGGCAAAAGCTGTAGAAGCATTGCCGCAGGTAACAGTTCTAAACCATGTTAACATCACCGATTTTTTCGTACAAAACAATCGAATTCAGGGCGCATTCGGATTTGGCATTCACAATGATACCGTATATGTGATGGAAGCAAATGCAGTAATCATTGCCACAGGCGGTGCAGCTGGTCTCTATAAACCCAATCATCCTGGATTCTCTCGCCATAAAATGTGGTATCCGCCCTTTAATACCGGCGCTGGATATGCCATGGGCATCCGTGCCGGAGCAGAAATAACAACATTTGAAATGCGGTTTATTGCATTGCGTTGTAAAGATACCATCGCACCCACTGGAACATTGGCACAAGGAGTTGGCGCAAAACAGGTGAATTCTTTGGGCGAAGTTTATGAAACCAAGTACGGTTTGACAACTTCCGAACGTGTCTATGGAACGGTCAGTGAAAATCTGGCTGGTAGGGGTCCCTGCTATTTGCGAACAGAAGGTATCACTTCAGAACAGGATGATTCCTTGATGAAGGCATACCTCAATATGGCACCTTCACAAACCCTGAAATGGATTGAAAATGGAAAGTGTCCTTCTCAGCAAAACGTGGAAATCGAGGGAACAGAACCCTATATTGTAGGTGGACATACTGCAAGCGGATATTGGGTAGATACAAAACGTGCAACAACAATTACAGGATTGTTTGCAGCTGGCGATGTTGCCGGCGGCTGTCCACAGAAGTACGTAACTGGTGCTTTGGCAGAAGGCGAGATTGCTGCTGAATCGGCATTGGAATTTTTACAAAGCCATACAGCGTCAAAACCAGATGACAAAGAAGTTCAAGCGCATCTTGCAGAAGTGGAACACTTCTTAAATGGAACTGGTGGATTATTTGACACGGAACAACTGGAAGATGCCATGCAGACGGTTATGGACACCTATGCAGGTGGCATTGGTACAAATTATCGATTCCATGAAAAGGAATTGGATCTCGCAGACGAAAAAATCGTTCGTCTCATGGAATTATCCAATCAACTTCATGCAGCAGATTATCAGGAACTAATGTACATCTACGAATTGCGAGAACGTCTTGTGGTTTGCCGTAGTGTAATTGCACATTTGAAGGCAAGAAAAGAAACTCGCTGGCATAGTTTTGCAGAAAATCTGGATTATCCGGAGAAAGATGATCTCCATTGGAAACGTTATGTCAATTCCCGTATGAAAAACGGAAAGCTAGAAATTATTTTCCGGGAATTGGTAGAGGAGGGACAGAATTATGAGCATTGCCATTAATCAGGCACAATGTGTAGGATGCGGAAAATGCTGTATGATTTGTCCCGGCAGCTTGATTCATCAGCAAGAGAACGGCAAAGCATTTATCAAATACCCAAAGGATTGCTGGGGATGTACTTCTTGTCTGAAGGAATGCGCTGTACATGCCATTCGCTTTTATCTGGGAGCAGATATGGGCGGTATGGGAAGCCTGGTTCATACGGAAAAACAAGGCGATATTTTACGTTGGATTGTAGAGCATCCGAAAGGTGATGTTTCTGAAATCCGCATCAATACAAAAGAATCCAATCACTACTAATGCTCCTATAATAGAGAGCATTTAAAGGAGGAAATGATATGCAGGAATTGTCACATCTTGACGAACTAGAAGCTGAGGCAATCTACATCATCCGAGAAGTTGCGGCAGAATGCGAAAAGCCGGTTATGCTGTATTCCATTGGAAAGGACAGTTCTGTTATGCTGCACCTTGCCATGAAAGCATTTTATCCGGAAAAACCGCCGTTCCCGTTCTTACATATTGATACAACTTGGAAGTTTAAGGATATGATTCGTTTTCGGGACGAAACCGCAAAAAAACTGGGGATTGAGATGCTGGTTTATACCAATGAGGAGGGCGTCAAACAGGGTATCAATCCATTTGATCATGGTGCTGCTTATACCGACATCATGAAAACCCAGGCATTGAAGCAGGCATTGACGAAGTACGGATTTACCGCAGCATTCGGTGGGGGAAGACGAGATGAAGAAAAATCTCGTGCAAAAGAACGTATTTTCTCATTCCGAAATGCAGCACAGGCATGGGATCCGAAGAACCAGCGTCCAGAAATGTGGAAACTGTATAATACCCGAATTAAAAAGGGTGAAAGCATCCGTGTATTTCCAATTTCCAACTGGACAGAAAAAGATATCTGGCAGTATATTCAGCGAGAAAAAATTGATATTGTACCGCTGTATTTTGCTGCAAAACGTCCGGTTGTTTACCGAGACGGCAATATCATTATGGTAGATGACGACAGGCTTCCGCTGCTTCCAGGTGAGGAGCCGGAATATAAATCCATTCGATTCCGAACCCTGGGCTGCTATCCGTTAACCGGCGGCATTGAATCAACAGCTACCACACTGGATGAGATTATTGATGAAACACTGAGTTCTGTTTCTTCGGAGCGAACCTCCAGAGTCATTGATAACGAAGCAGCTGGCAGCATGGAACGCAGAAAGCGGGAGGGATACTTCTAATGAAGGGCTTATTGAAATTTATTACATGCGGAAGTGTAGACGATGGAAAATCTACGCTGATTGGACATATTCTTTATGATGCTAAGTTGCTGTATGCAGACCAGGAAAAGACACTGGAACTGGACAGTAAGGTAGGAAGCTGCAATGGTGCCATTGACTATTCTTTGCTATTGGATGGCTTAATGGCAGAACGGGAACAAGGCATTACCATTGATGTAGCGTATCGCTACTTTACAACAGATAATCGTAGCTTTATCGTAGCCGATACACCAGGACATGAAGAATATACCAGAAATATGGCAGTGGGTGCATCCTTTGCAGATCTGGCTGTTATTTTGGTAGATGCTTCGCAGGGCGTTCTGGTACAGACAAGACGTCATGCCAGAATCTGCAAACTGATGGGAATTCGGTATTTCATTTTTGCTGTAAACAAAATGGACTTGGTAGACTACAGTGAATCTCGCTTCCAGGAAATCGAAGCACAGATTGCAGAACTGCGAAAAGAACTGGCATTAGAGAATGTATCCATCATTCCGCTTTCTGCAACAGTAGGCGACAATGTGACCAAAAAATCTGAAAACATTCCGTGGTATGATGGTGTTCCGCTTCTGGAATATCTGGAAACTGTCGATATTCATTCTGACAATCAGGAAAAGGGATTCTATATGCCGGTACAGCGTGTCTGCCGTCCGGATCATACATTCCGTGGTTTTCAAGGTCAGATCGAAGCAGGAAGTGTACATGTTGGGGATACTATCACCACATTGCCCAGCAACGAAACAGCACACGTAAAGGGCATTCTCATGACCGATCAATCTGTGGAAGAAGCATTTGAAGGGCAGCCGGTTACAATCTCTTTGGATAAAGAAGTAGACGTTTCTCGTGGTTGTGTCTTTGTCAAGGATGCTGATGTTGCAGTTTATAAGAAGCTACAAGTTTCTCTACTTTGGATGGATGATGAACCGCTTTGCATTGGAAAAGACTATCTGGTAAAATTAGGAACCAAACTGATTCCAGGTATTTTAACAAAGGTAGAGTATGCCATTGACGTCAATACCGGTGCACATCAAGAGACAGATACATTGGAAAAGAACGGAATTGCTGTTTGCGAAATCTTGCTGACAGAAGGAATCGTAGCAGATTTGTTTTCTAAGCATAAGGTATTGGGTGAACTGATTCTGATTGATCGTGTAACCAATATGACTTCTGCCTGCGGTGTTGTAGATGCTGTTAGCGAAGCATGCAGCAATACATCCAATCGAAATTCCTTCCAGTATGGAGACTTAGAAGCAAGAGGTGACATCTTCGAAGAATTCTATTATGATACCGGTAGCTTGAATGTCTTAAAGTATCGCCCTGTAAGCCGCACTTACACAGTTGGAGATGAAATTCCAACATCTGGTGACAGCTATCATTACCCAGATAGTTTTGATTGCACCATTCTTCGAGATGGCGTTGCAGTCAAAATTCGAGAAAAAAAGATCACCGCTATTCTTCCTATGGAGGAATATGTATATGACAAGGAACCGGTAATCAATGGTCGTGGATTTGAAGTATTGGTACACTCTGAAGAAGAAGCAAAAACATTCCTATCAGAATATACACAGACTAAGGAACAAGACCAAACTGCATTCTTTGCAAAGTGGATGAAATTTGATACCTACCGGAAAGTCGTATTCCAAAAGTAATTATTTTCTGTAAAAGATCAAGTACAAGTAAAAGGGACAACTGCATAGGTTTGCAGTTGTCCCTTTTTAGTCCTAATTGGTTTTTGTACTTCTTATTCTAAATTTCAATTTCCTCTAAAATTTTTTCAAAGACCTCTTGACTTAGAGTGCACTTTAAGTTGTATAATAAGTTTTAAGGAAATCTGATACCAGTATTCTTCTGCTGTCAGACTTCACAAATCAAGGAGGAAAACAAATGAAAAAGCCATATATTATTTGTCATATGATGACTTCTGTTGACGGAAGAATTGATTGTGCAATGACAGAACAGTTACCCGGCGTGCAGGAATACTACGATACATTAAAGAAATTACATGCACCCAGTCGTGTCAGCGGACGTGTAACTGCTCAATTGGAAATGGCATTAACCGGAACATTTCATCCCACCCAGAATCAGCCACTTGGAAAAGAAGCCTTTTCCAAGGCTGTTGATGCAGACGGTTATGAAATTGTAATGGATACGAAAGGAACCCTGCTCTGGCCAGATGATACAAACAGCTCCAGACCACTTCTAATCATAACCAGTGAAACCGTTTGCAGCGAATATTTAAACGATTTGGATAGCAAGCATATTTCATGGATTGCATGTGGAAAAGAAAAAATTGATTTGAAACGAGCATGCTCCATTTTAGCTGAACAGTTTGGTGTAACACGAATGGCAGTCGTTGGCGGTGGACATATCAATGCAGGCTTTTTGGAAGCAGGTTTGCTGGATGAAATCAGCATTTTAATTGGTGCAGGCATTGATGGAAGAGGCGATATGGCAGCTGTTTTTGACGGCTTGCCTATGAAACGATCGGTTACGCCATTAAAGCTGACAAATGTTCAACAATTTTCAAGTGACGCAGTATGGCTACGATACGCTCTCAAATGAGAACTTTATCCAGTTTGTACGAAAAAGAGGGATAATCAAATGGAATACACAACATTGGGACACACAAAGATTGAAATTTCTAAAATATGTGTAGGCTGTATGAGCTTTGGAAAAGCTGGTACGATGCATGACTGGACTCTAAATGCAGAAGAAACAGAGAATGTTGTAAAACACGCCTTAGACTTAGGAATCAATTTTTTTGATACAGCAAATGGCTATTCTGCCGGCACCAGCGAAGAATATCTTGGATGTGCTCTCAAAAAGAATGTTCAGAGAAAAAACGTTGTCATTGCTTCTAAGGTATATTTTAATCCTGGAAGGTTGTCAAAAGAGGCAATTCATCGTGAAATTGACGGTACACTTCAACGATTAGGAACGGATTATCTAGATCTCTATATCATTCACCGTTTTGACTATGAAACACCCATAGAGGAAACCATGGAAGCGTTAAACGACCTGGTAAAAACCGGAAAAGTTCGAGCACTTGGCGCCTCAGCTATGTATGGTTATCAGTTTTATAACATGCAGCTGGCTGCTCGTGAACACGGTTGGGCACAGTTCCAGGCCATGGAAAATCATTACAATTTTGTAAACAAATGGGGGGTATCCTTGATGCCATACAGTCCACTTGCCGCTGGACATTTGACGCGTCCAACATGGTTGGTATGCAGATACCCATCGCAGCAAAACAGATTGAGTTGCTATGGGAAAATACGACCGTACAGAATCGCAAGATATGCAAATTGTCAGCCGAGTTGCAGCATTAGCAAAGCAATATGGAGTAAACATGCAGCAAATTGCACTTGCTTGGCATTGGGCAAAAGGTGTAGCATCTCCAATTGTAGGCGCAACCAAGTCTTATTATCTGGATGATGCAGTGAATGCATTGTCTATAAAATTGACGGATGCAGGTCTTGCTTACTTGGAAGAACTATACGTACCACATCGAATTATCGGTGCAATTGACCACAACCCAGCCGATGGCGTAATGCTGCTGGACGAAAAGAAGTAAAAATCTATTCTGAATATTGTCTATTTGCCATAGAAAGTAAATGCTTTCTATGGCAGTTTATTTTTTGTTTCACTTTTGTAAATCTATAGTTGTAAACGATATAATAAAATCATGTTAGCAGATCGGATTTAAAATTGACGAATGCATATGACTATGCTATAATAAAAGCACAAGGGGAGATGAAGAATTTGACAATTAAAAAGCGACTCTTTCTTTCTAATATTTTCATGCTGTTGATTCCAGCTTTGGTCAGTATTTTGGTGGTAGCAGTTTCCTCGCTTCTGTTTACCAATATTTTTTACAAGCAAATTATGGATGAAACAGTACGGGGAGAAAACACGGTACATCTGGAACGCCTACTGGTGGAACAATCCAAAGAATTTCTAAAATCAGATCAGAAGGATGTTACAAAATCAAAACTGTATCAGACCGTGGAAAAATACATCGATACACAAGACATCCAGCTTCAAATCTATCAAGAAGACACATTAATTTGATCCATGGGAGATAAAAGCCAAGAACTTGCTGAGATGCCACTGTATACCTTATCCGGCGGTAATGTATATGTAGAATCCGTAATAGAAGACGGGAAAAAGTACATGATCTATATTGCATTTTTTGCACCTATAAAAGAAAGTTCATGGAATGAATCAGCTGTTGCATATCTGATTGTAATTTTAGCGGCATTGATTGTAACAGCGGTTTTAATGACCAATCGTTTCCTTACAAAATTTGTATTTCGCAGAATTGAACGACCATTGGATATCCTGGTTTCCGGTGTGCATGAAATTCAAGACGGCAATTTAGCTTGTCGCATTGACTACCATGAAAAGGATGAATTTTATTCTGTTTGTACAGATTTCAATCATATGGCAGAACAATTGCAGCGTTCTATTGAACAAACAGAACGAGAAGAGCGCAGTCGAAAGAAATTAATTGTAGGAATTTCTCACGATCTACGAACCCCATTGACTTCTATTAAAGCGTACATTGAAGGCTTGATGGAAGGTGTGGCACAAACACCAGAACGACAGCAAAAATATATGCGAACCATTCGGGAAAAGGCCAATGATATCGATCGCATGGTTGATAAATTGTTTTTATTTTCCAAATTGGATTTGGGAGACAGTCCGTTTTATCCAGAACCCCTTCCAGTTGCAGAAACTCTGCAAAGTTTGCTTGCAGAAAATGCAGAGGAATATGCAAAACAAGGCATGACAATTATATTAGAACCAATTTCATCTGATTGCATCGTTTATGCAGACCCAGTACAATTTCGAAATGCTATTACTAACTTGCTGGAGAACAGTTTAAAGTACAAAGACGCACCAGAGGTAGAAGTACATATCAGCTGTACAGAAACAGAATCAGATGCAACCATTTCCGTCTCCGATAATGGCCCTGGTGTATCAGATGAGGCGCTTTCAAAGCTATTTGATGTGTTTTATCGAAGCGACCCATCTCGGAATAATCCACAGAAAGGCAGTGGCCTCGGACTTGCCATTACAGCAAAGATTTTGGAACGGTTTGGTGGAACAATCCGAGCAGAACACGAAACGCCAAAGGGATTGCGGATTCTATTGACCATTCCAAAGGAGGAAACAAAAAATGAGTCATATTTGCATTATTGAAGATGATGAAGCAATTGCTGAAATTGAACGAGATTACTTAGAAGTAAACGGATTTACAGTATCAATTGCCACAGACGGCGTATCGGGATTGAATCTGGCGCAGAAAGAAAAGTTTGACTTAATCTTATTGGATTTGATGCTCCCACAGCTAGATGGATTTACGCTTTGCCGAAAATTACGGGAACGATTGGATATTCCCATTCTGATGGTCACCGCAAAGAAAGAAGATATTGACAAAATTCGAGGACTTGGATTGGGTGCGGATGATTATATTGTCAAGCCGTTCTCACCAGCGAATTGGTAGCAAGAGTGCAAGCGCACATTGCCACCTATAAGCGACTGAAAATGCCACAAGAAACACAGCAAGATATTACAGTGGGGGCCATTCGAATTTGTCCAAAATCACACCGTGTATTTGTGCGAGAACAGGAAGTCAGCTTAAAAAATAAAGAATATGAATTGCTGCTATTTCTAGTGACCAACGCCGATACCGTATTTGATCGAGAAACTCTATATGAACGCATTTGGGGATTAGACGCAATCGGAGATAATGCGACCGTTGCAGTGTATATCAATTTTCGAGCTTAGGAGATGAATCAAGATGATGTGGATCTTTTTTGCGTGTGGTTCTGCTTTCTTTGCCGGGATCACTGCTGTTTTGGCAAAAATTGGCATGGAGCATATCAATTCCACCGTTGCGACGGCTTTGCGAACTGTCATTGTTTTGGTGTTTTCCTGGTTCATGGTACTGCTAACAGGTGCATTTTCCGAAATTGGTACCATTTCTGGAAAAACATTATTATTTTTACTGCTATCCGGATGCGCCACTGGTGCAAGTTGGCTGTATTATTTCAAAGCTTTACAGCTTGGCGATGTCAACAAAGTTGCCCCAATTGATAAATCCAGTACAATTTTGACAATGCTGCTAGCATTTTTATTGCTTGGAGAGTCTCTGACCATTCTGAAAGTATGCTGTATGCTGTTAATCGGAGCAGGCACGTTTCTTATGCTCCCCAAACGTACCGACAAACAGCCAACAAAATCAACTGGAAAAGGCTGGCTGCTTTATGCCATTTTATCTGCAATATTCGCCAGTATGACTTCTATTTTTGGAAAGGTTGGCATTCAAGATATTGATTCCAATTTAGGCACAGCAATCCGAACCTGTGTTGTCCTGGTACTAGCATGGTGTATGGTATTTGTTACCGGTCAGCAGCATACCCTGCATACGCTAAATCGAAAAGATTTACTGTTTTTAGTGCTTTCCGGACTTACAACAGGACTTTCCTGGCTATGTTATTATCACGCCTTACAAAACGGTCCGGCAAGTGCCGTGGTTCCTATTGATAAACTGAGTATTCTCGTAACCATTGCTTTTTCTGGTATCGTTTTGAAAGAACGCCTGAATCGACGTTCCGGAATCGGATTGGGTTTCCTAACAGCAGGAACCCTTCTTTTGGTGCTATAAGAGAAACGCTTACAGAATAATGATTTCTGTAAGCGTTTTTTGCAGTTATTTGCAAAGGTTTACTAGATAAGCATTCATCTCAATTGGTACGAATTTCTAGATGTGGGAAAGTTTATCTTTCGTTTATCTTTGCTTTCATTTCTGTTTGACCTTGTCCATTATGCTAAATACAATAAGAAAAAGAGAGGAGCATGAAAAATGAAAATTTTGATTACAACAGATTGCTATGTCCCTATGATTAATGGTGTTGTCACTTCGATTTTGAATCTGGAAACACAGCTACGCAAAAGAGGACATGAAGTAAAAATCCTCTGTCCGTCACAATGCCTACGTGGCGAAAATCAAGAAGATATTATACGAATCGGATCAATTGGCATCGGGAAGCACTGTAACGGTGCAAGAGCAGCAGTTTGTTTTCGAAAGAGCCGTTTGCAAAAGTTAATAAGCTGGAAACCGGATATCATTCATTCACAATCTGAATTTTTCTCGTTTTCTATGGCAAAGAAAATTGCTGCCGCTGTAGGATGCCCGATTGTACATACCTATCACACCATCTATGAAGATTATACGCATTATTTTTCACCAAGCATCACATTAGGCAGAAAAGCAGTTATTGCGATGACTAGACATATCCTACAACATACTGCCGGTGTGATTGCTCCTAGCCATAAGGTAGAAACCTTGTTACGTTCCTATGGCGTTCAAAAACCAATCGCAGTTATTCCAACTGGATTGAATCTACGTCCATTTGCGCAACAAGCTTCTTCTGAACAACTAACTGCTTTGAAGCATGCTCTTGGAATTCAGCCAAACCAGAAAGTTTTGCTGACCGTTGGCAGAGTAGCAAAGGAAAAGAATTTAGAAGAACTCATTTGCTATTTCGGACGACTTTCTTTACCGGATGCTGTACTTTGTATCGTAGGCGGCGGAACTTATTTGCCTACTTTAAAACAACTTGCACTGGAAAAGGGCATTGCTGATCGTGTTATTTTTACAGATGCAGTAGAACCAAGTAAAATTCCAATCTACTATCAAATAGGCGATGTATTTCTAAGTGCTTCTCAGAGTGAAACACAAGGTCTAACCTACTTAGAAGCGCTTGCAAGCGGACTTCCATTGGTTTGTCGAAAAGACCCCTGTCTAGACGGCATTGTGACCGATGGCTTCAACGGTGGGCTGTACACTTCTTTTAAAACATTTCAGCACTGGATTATGCAGACGTACCACCAGAAACAGCAATTTACTGCTTGTGCACGACAAACAGCAGATCAGTTCTCCGCGGCTACATTTGCAGAAAAAGTAGAAACGTACTATAAACAGGTACTGGAAAATCAACAGATCCAAAGTGCCTAAAAGGAAGGTGCTTCATTATGAAACCTCGCACACATTACCTCATTGCAAAAATCGCAGCCATACAGGAAAATTTATCGCCGATAGAGCGTTGGTTCTTTTGTTTGGGTGCTGCTATTCCAGATTATTTGCCTACTCAATTTTTCCACCGGCATTTTTATCAAAAATCCGCTGCTTATGTTTTCCAAAAGATTGAAACTTACCGTAACCGATCTTCTTTATGGTCAATTTTTAAACTCGGAGAATTGACACATTATACCAGCGATTTTTGCTGTTCGGTACATCGATCTGGAACGATTGGAAATGCATGGATCCATTTATCCTATGAACATTACATGCAAATCTATTTGCTGTCACATTTTAATATGTTGTTTGCGGAAAATCGAACAAGAGCGCTTCCATTGTCTTTTTCAGCTGTTTTACAGTCCTATTTCCAGCAATCCGAACAAAATTTTCATACAGATTTATCTGCCGCAATTCAAACTAGCTTTGCGATTTGCAGATTAAGAGGAACTGTTTCCGTACCAATCAAATATATTGGAGGTGTTCCAAATGGTAGCTGTCATACCAGCATATGAACCCAATCAGATGTTGATTCAATTGGTACAGCAATTGAAAAAATTAAAGTTTTCAGTCCTTCTAATCGATGATGGCAGTTCTATAGAAAAACAGAGCATTTTTGATCGATTACAAAAAATGGCAGTCGTGCTTCATCATTCAAAAAATTACGGAAAAGGACGTGCATTGAAAACAGCGTTTTCCTATATACGGGAACAGATGCCAGGAAAAGATGGCATTGTGACCGTTGATGCAGACGGACAGCATTCTATTGCAGATATTTGCAAAATGCGAAAGCAATTTCATCAAAATCCAAATAGACTTCTGCTTGGTGTTCGAAAATTTTCAGAGAAGATCTCATGGAAAAGTAAATGGGGCAATGCTATTACAAAAGTGGTATTTGCCCTGTCCAGCGGAAAATTGCTCTCAGATACCCAAACTGGGCTGCGTGCATTTCCCAGTGCGTGGATTCCATTCTTTCTAAAAGTAGAAGGAGAACGATACGAATATGAAATGAATGTCCTGCTCCAAAGTGCGGAACATAGCATCCCATGGCAGGAGGTTCCAATTCAAACCGTTTACCTAGATCAAAAAAATTCTGTTTCCCATTTTTAACCATTCCGAGATTCCATACAGATTTATCGTTCTATTTTTAAGTTCTCTGGTTCTTCTTTATTAAGTTTCTTACTGGATTATGGGTTATTTAATCTTTTTTCTTTGATCCTACCAATTTCTGCCGGCAACATTTTAGCCCGTGTCATTAGTTGTTTGTTCAATTACAAATTGAATCAAAAATTTGTATTTCATGATCATCGAAAGGGAACCATCTGGCAATATTTTTTATTAGCAGCTGGTATTTTGGCAGCAAACACGCTTATGTTGCAAGGCTTAACAGTGTGTGGAATTCTCGCTTTTGCAGCAAAAATATTTGTAGAAATCACATTGTTTTTCTGTAGTTTAGTGGTACAGCGGTTCCTAATTTTTCCAGCATCCCATCAAAAGGAAGTGTAATACATGCAATGGCTAACCAAACTGGATTTTAAGATTTTACACAGCATACAAGGTTTGTCCTGTTCTACTTTAGATTTTTTAATACCAAAAATTACAACACTTGGAAACGGCGGCATTCTCTGGGTTCTGATCGCAATATTTCTACTATTTAATTCCAGAACCAGAAAAAACGGAATACAGTTAGGAGCTGGCTGTGTTGGGTGTGTCCTCATCGGCAATCTATTGTTAAAAAATATTGTTGCACGCAATCGTCCATGTTGGATAGAAGAACATGCCATGCTGATTGCAATGCCAAATGATTATTCTTTTCCATCTGGACACACTATGGCATCTTTTGCAGCGGCAACAATTCTTTGGCATTGGAATCGAAAGGTTGGAATTGCTGCTTATTTATTGGCAGGCGCGATTGCCTTTTCTCGATTGTACCTTTTTGTTCATTTTCCATCCGATGTGCTGGCAGGCGCAGGAATTGGCTGCATCATTGGAATCGCTTCCGTAAAAGGAACTGATTGGATCCTTCAGAAAATTACAAAAAAACGAAAAGAGGCGTAATCTATGCGAAACCGTCTGCTTCTTCTTGGCGTAGATCTTATCATAGCTGCGCTGCTGCTTTTAGGAATCTGGTATGGTGCTTACCTTCGTCCGCAGCATGGACTTCCAGCTGCTGCCTTCCCATTGCTGACGTCAACAGGAGAACCTGTACAGCAAAACAGTACATTACAGCAAACAAACTATCTTCCTGCTTCTACCAATTGGAAAGAGAAATTTTCTGATAAATTTTCTGATACCATTATTCAAATCGCGGACACTTATCGAAGTCCCAATCTATCCATCTCCATTACCAAACATACGATTGACAGCAACCAAACAGATGCTTCTGAACAAGGAAGCCATCTAAAATACGGCACTAAAATCTCCTATACAGTAGCTGATGTTTATATTGGTGATATTACTCGCTTTCAAACTGTTTTTGCAAAAGATACATATGGAGTTGGATACAAGGAAAAATTGACCGATATGGCACAACGAAGCAATGCAATTCTATCTGTCAATGGTGATTCCTATAACAACAATCGACATCAGGACAACGGCACTATCATTCGCAATGGATCCATTTACCGCAGTGCTGCAACAGATATGGAAACTTGTGTATTAAATTGGGACGGAACCATGAAAATTTATACACCGGAAGAATTAAATACCCAAACACTCATCCAAACTGGTGCCTATCAAAGCTGGATTTTCGGCCCCAGTCTGCTGGATTCAAATGAAAAAGCAAAAACCGATTTCTTGACATGGGACTATATTCGAGAATCACATCCACGAACTGCTATCGGATATTATGAACCAGGACATTATTGTTTTGTTGTGGTAGATGGCAAACAGAAAGATTATTCCCGTGGAATGTTTCTAAATGAACTTGCACAACTGTTTGAACAACTAGGCTGCGCAAAGTAGCATATAACTTAGATGGCGGACACTGTTCCTTCATGACCTATCAAAATCATGCAATCAATCATCCCTATAAACCGGAACATGCTGTTCCGGATGGAATTCTTTTAACGGAGGGAATACAATGAAAATCGTCCAATGGATTCAGCAGCTGCTGGATCATGAATTAATTATCTTAGGGTTGGCATTCCTTGTAATCAAGCTATTGGATTGGTACAACCCGTTCATGGATTTTTCCGGTCATGCACAGTGGCTGCAATACTTGTTAGGTATTTCTGCAATAGTATCAGGCGTTCTGCATTTGCTGTCTAAAAGCAGAAAGCAACATGGATTGAGATAGTGAACCAATAGTCTGAAATCGGCTATAAAAATGCGGTGCCTTTTATAAAAACAAAAAATGTCTCGTTCTATTTTTTTGAAATTTTATTTTTATATTGACAAATGATTTGTATCATGATATAATATCCATGTAAAGAGTTGTGCTTTTTGCATATAAATTTAAACTTAATGGAGGTTATATTATGAAAAACATCAATTCATACAAACAAAGTTTGTCCATAATGCTTGCAGTCGTATTATGCGTAACAGGACTATTTGGAAGCAACTTGCATGTGCGAGCAGAAGCGGATTTGCAAGAAATCAATTCCTCAGATGTTTTATTAAATAATCCAAATATTACATTTGGTATGGAAAAAGTAGAAGTGACTTTAGATGAACTAGTTGCTTCTAATTATTATGTTGATGTTGATTATTATGTAATAAATAACACAGGATATTTGGAACATTCTCTGGGCATATATTACGGAGAAAATGGATTAACATATTGTAAAAAGCAAGTTGGAGAAGTTCTCGCGAATGCATTCTGTTTCTCTGATGCTGTTTCAGACGCAGAAGTTGGAGAAGAAACAATTTGGGCTGCTGAAACAGGATCCAAAGTATTAAAAGAAAATCCATTTAACATAAATGGAACTATTTATACATTTACTTTTCAAGTACCAGAACACGCAGCAATAGGAGATGTTTTTAATTTACGCATGAAAAATGTTGCGCCTAACATTGACACTGTTTCAGTGCTTAAATCGCTTACCGGAGAAAATCTTTCATATAGTTTAGTAGATGGTTATATAAAAATTGTAGATACTTTACCAACAACAACAACTACTACAACTACAACAGCAACTACTGTTACTACGACAACTGCTTCTGCAAATACTTTTGCATGGGGAAAAGACAATTGGAATTTTGAAAATAGTAGTTTAAATGGATACTTTAAAGATACTCCATATATTAATCAAATAAAAGAACCGTATCTCTCAAAGCTAAAAAACAATCTCAACAATAATGAATACAAAACTGTATTTAAAGGATCATGGTATAATGGTTATTGGCAAGCACCATGGATTGAGGAAAAATGGGGTGGCTCATGTTATGGTATGTCCTCTTTATTGCTTCTTGCAAAACATGATTATTTAAATTATTCTGATTATGCAACAAATGGAACATGCTTAAATGATTTGGCATATCCTATTAATGATACAGATGTAAATGCTTTGATTACTTATTATCAAATGCTTCAAGCAAAAGATTGCACACAAAGTATATATAGACAGACAAAAAAAGAAAGTAACGAAACAAATATTAAAAAAATTATCTCTCTTTTAAATACAAATGATACTGTTTTAGTCGGTTTCCAACAAAAAAATTGGGGTGGACACACAGTTATTGCATATGGCGTTGAATATGGCAGTTATAGATATAATGGAACAACTTACCAGGGAAGAATATTGACATGTGATCCTAACCGATCTATAAATAAAACAGAAGATTGTTTTATTTATTTTAATACCAGCACATATAATTGGATGATTCCATTATATTATAAAAATGGAGTATATTCTGCAAATGGTGCGATCATTAATTATGTAGGAGCAGATTCTTCTACTATTAATTATGGTGGATACCTCAATTCTGAACAAGTAAAACCTACTACAGAATTTGTTGCTAGTCTCGAAATGGCTTCTATTTCAAATAATCATAGTATTAATAAAGTCAGCAAATCTGGTGCTTCTTATGTAAACATGAATACCTCTGCCGATGATATTACTCCAGATATAATCTACAATTTTCAATCAAATACAAATTCTGAAGGCACAGCAGGATATATTATTAACGATAATAATGCAGCATATAAAATTTGTCAAAGTACACCTTTAGAGATGAATCTTACAATGAAATATGAAAACAGCATTTTTGATGCAAGTTCTGATGCCGGAAGTGAAATCATTTTTGATAATAATGGATATGTTTCTGTATCTGGAGAATCATCTGATTATAGTATAGGAATGACCTATAATGAAGGGTATTATCCAACGGACTGGTTTTTTATGGGTGTTTCTGGAAATAATGCTAATAAAGCTGAAATGCAACAACTTGAAACTGGATATTTACTAAAATCAGATAATCTCAAAAATGTTAAAGTTGATGCATTTAATAGAGATGTTGAAGCAACTGTGTCATTCTCTACTGATTATTATGATGTATTTTTATATGAAATAGATGAAAATACAATTGGTGTTGCAGTTGATACAGATTCAGACGGGATTTATGAGACAACAATTGCAACAAGTGACAATCATGAAATTGATGCATTCTATGGAGATCTTAATTTAGATGCTACTGTTTCATTAGCAGATCTAGTTACTTATCAAAAGTATTTGCGAAATGTATTGCACTTTAACGATCAGCAATTTGCAAACGCAAATTGTGACTCAACAGATATGCAATTAAATGATCAAGACGCAACTGCCTTGATGAAATTTTTAATCGGAACAATTGCATCATTACCTGTTTTATAAAAGTATAATACAGAAAATAAGACCGATAACACTTTGTTATCGGTCTTATTGTTTTTCTATATTATTTTTGATTGAAACAGGATACTTGTCAAGTTTATGAAAAATAGCTTGAAAAATCACTTCATTTATGATATGCTTAAAAATGGAAAAAATAAGAAGAATTTTGCATTACCAAACGGAATCGAAAATGGAATACTTTAATCTTTGCAATTACACCATAGAAAATGAATTGTGTACAGCCGGTGATATAAAGTTTACTATGATTGTTTCAATAGTGGACAAAGTTTCAGTTAATATAGGATATTCTGAAAAAGTATCTTGTAAATTTGTAGGGAAGTGAAAAATATGAAGAAGGCAATTATTTTTGACTTAGATGGCACCTTGTGGGATTCTACAGGATGTGCTTGTGCTATTTGGAATCGTGTACTTGATCAACATAAAGAAGCGACTTTTCACATAAAGCAAGAACAAGTTGCCAAACTCATGGGGAAAACCATGACAGAAATAGGGGATATTTTATTTCCAGAACTATCAAAAGAAAACCGTCAAATTATTTTGGATGATTTTGCAAATGAAGAAGTTCAATACTTATTTGAGAATGGAGCTATTCTTTATGATGAAGTAGAACAAACAATAAATTCTCTAAGCAAAGATTATGATTTATACATTGTAAGTAATTGTCAAGATGGATATGTTTCGGCATTTTTACATGCACATCATCTAAAATCTTATTTTAAAGATTTTGAAATGTCTGGAAGAACAGGCTTTCATAAAGGAATGAATATCAAGATTTTAATGAAACGCAATTGTATTCAAACTGCTGTTTATGTAGGAGATACAGAAGGAGATGAAAAAGCCGCGAAATATGTGGGAATTCCATTTATTTATGCTGAATATGGATTTGGAAAAGCAATTTATCCAAGTGCAAGAATAAAAAACATCAAAGATTTACCAGAATGCATGAAACAATTCTTTTAAGATTTTATCTTTGATTTATGATACGCAAGCAGAACTGCTTGATCAGCAAAATGAAAATTCACAAGATTAAACAAAAATATATAAAAGGAGTCGTTTCAATCATGAAAAAATCATTCGCTGCATTGATGGCATGTATTATGACTGCTTATTTCAGCACGTCCAATTTAATTTCCGCAACAGGAACAATAAACCCTGCACAAGACAACAGCCAATCTATTTTAAATGCAGTAGAACGCACGCAATCTGCTACAGGCGATGTCAACGCAGACGGTCAATTTTCTATTGCAGATATCGTATTGATGCAGCAATGGCTGCTAGATTCTTCCACCGCAAATCTTGCAAACGGACAGGCTGGTGATTTCTGTGCGGATGGGAAATTAGATACATTTGATCTTTCCTCTATGAAGCGAGCGTTAATGACTTCATCCGTCCAAAATCCTTTGGAGCAATTGATCGGCATATGTTATGAAGATGCTGTTGCAAATGGCTACATCTCAAAGTCGGAGTATAATTATCAGATAACAGGAAACTTAAAGCAAACCATTGAAGAAAAAATGGGCCGTCCTTTGGATTATTCCATTGATCATTTCTACCTTGTCAATCGTGAACAACTTGGTTTAGAGAATAATACCATAAACTATTTGTATAATTCTAGTACAATGGATGTTTACGTGATTTGTGAAGAAACAAAAATGAATTGTGCAACTTGGTATTGGAAAGGCACAAAAGCTGCTCTATATGGAATTGATGATGACATGGAAACACAAAATGCATTCTTAGATGCAATGAAATTTTACGGTGTCACAGAAATTTACTATTCCAGCGGAGCCAATAAACTGGTTAATAACAAAAATGTGGTAGAAACTTTTGTAAAGAATGCGTATGCAAGAGATATTAAAGTGTATTTGCTGACTGGCGAAAAAACATGGTTATATGAAGATACCTATCAAACAGCAATTAATCGTGTTTTTGATAAAGTTGCAGAATATAACAGCTTTGTGGATTATGACGCACGATTAGCAGGCGTTTCCTATGATGTGGAAGTATGGACGAATTCAGAGTATGATTGGAAAAATAACAATGATTCAAGGTACCAGCAAGTAAAATTCATTGAAACAGCACAACAGTATGCTGCATCAAAGAACTTATCTGCCGTCTACTGCTTGCCTTACTGGATTGTTCGGTATGACTACACAGATGACAATGGTATGACAAAGAACGTCTACGACGCAATTACAGAAATTGCAAATGATACCATTTTAATGGTGTATCGAGACAGCACCAGTGCAATTGAAAAATTGGTAACAGATGTACAGACCAATGCAACAAATTCTGTATTTCATTATGTAGAGAAAAACGACTGCAATTTGGAAATCGCAGTGCAAGTAGATAAAAATAGTGAAGGGGACCATGTTACCTTCTACGAAGAAGAAACAGAAAATCCAGGCTATGTGTTGACTGCACTTGCAACAATAAAATCTGACTTAGCAGAACATAAATATCATACCACCTTTGCAATCCATCAGGCAATTGCCATGTACGAATATTATTTATCCATTCAAAAATAAATAGTCATCCTATGGTTCCTTCTAAAAATAAATTGAATTAGGTTCTAAAATGTGCTATAATAAATGCATCAAAACAAAAGTTTTGAAATTTTAATGATAGGAGAAGATGAAAATGAACTTTCAAAAAAGAATATTGGCAATGCTTTTATCTGTTGTGGCATGTGTAGGTAGTGTTTCCTATGGTGTATTTGCCAGTCAAAAAGATGTATCAAATGATACGGCGCCAATTTATCAAGACACTTGTGAACATACTTATCAGAATGGTGTCTGCACCATTTGCGGTGCGGAAGATCCACATTGGGTTGTTCCAGCAGACAAAGACATACTGCCTTTAACACTTGACACACCAAGCACAAGCAGTGATTCTGCATACTGTGTCTGGTATCAATTTACTGCACCAGAAACAAATTTTTACCGTTTTCAAGCTTCCGGGTCAACCAATATCATGGGGCATTCCTATTACTCTTTAGATGATGTGAATTTTAACATCGGTGATCCCAGCGATGAGAGTTATTCTTCCATCTTTCTATCTGCTGATCAAGTGGAAAAAGGACAAACTATTTACTATTATGTACGAAGCACGGGCAATGAAAAGGTTTCCATTGATACAGCAGTAGTGTCCGTACATCCTTCTCATATTATTCCAGATATCATTCCAGATTTGCCACTGAATACCAAACTGTCAAATGAATCTGTTTACTGTGCCTGGTATTGTTTTACAGCCCCAGAAGACGGAGAATATCTGTTCCAATCCTATGGTGATGCTGATACCAATATATGGCTGTTACTGCATGCAGATCTGAACAATGATGATGATTTTCTTGCATATAGTGACGATGGCGGTGAAGATGCTAACTTTTTGCTTCCTTATACACTAAAAAAGGGAGAAACTGTTTACCTTTATATCAATGACGGTTATGCATATAGTGATCCCATTTCTTTTTCAATAGATGTTCGGAAATCAGAAAATATTCAAATTATTCCCGGAGATGCCGATTTAGATGGTGATGTCACCATCCGTGATGCAACACTGACCCTAACTTACTATGCAGAACAAGCAGTTGGAAATAGTTATCAATTTAGTGAAGATGATTCCGTCAATCAAGCAATTGTAGATGCTCTTAATGTTGATCATGTCGATGGAATTACACTGACAGATGCAACGTTGATATTGACTTATTATGCAGA
>OLRA01001740.1_pt1 | contig 24433 bp, 14 predicted proteins | sample 1673011 | NCBI WGS metagenome assembly OLRA01 (sample SAMEA3136746, study PRJEB25190) | human gut metagenome | reverse complement strand
ATACTCAAGAAGAGACGCAGAGGCCGTATTCAGATCCCCCCCGACTTTATTGACACAGTCTTCAACGGTACCGGATAAAACTTCGGACAGTTTCTTCTGATTCATATCATGCTGATACTGACCGACACCAATGGCCTTCGGATCAATCTTAACCAGTTCAGCCAGAGGATCCTGAAGTCTTCTGGCAATAGATGCCGCACTTCGCTGACCAACATCAAAATTAGGGAATTCTTCTGTCGCCAATTTGCTGGCTGAATAAACACTGGCGCCTGCCTCGCTGACGATCACATAAGCCACTTTCTCAGGTATTTCCTTCAGAAAATCTACTATGACCTGTTCTGATTCTCTTGACGCCGTCCCGTTTCCAAGGGAAATCAGCGTAATACCATATTTCCTGACAAGTTTTCGAAGAACTTCCTTCGCCTGATCAATTTTCTTCTGCGGCTCTGTCGGATAAATAATAACCGTATCCAACACCTTGCCTGTCGGGTCCACAACTGCCAGCTTACATCCTGTTCTGAAAGCCGGATCCCAGCCAAGAACCGTCTGCCCTTTGATTGGCGGCTGCATCAGCAGCTGCTGCAGATTCTTGCCAAAAACAGTCATAGCGCCTTCTTCTGCTTTTTCAGTCAGGGCATTCCTTACTTCACGTTCCACCGCTGGTGCGATCAGACGGCGATAACTATCCTCTGCTGCCGCTTCCATCATTTCTGTTGTATAAGGATTCTTCTGATGAACAACCTGTCTTTTCAGCCAGCCAATCAGCTTCTCTTCCGGCACTTCAATCGTTACATTGACCATCTTCTCTTTCTCTGCACGGTTGATTGCCAGCACTCTGTGTCCCGCAATTTTGGATACCGGTTCAGCAAAATGATAATACATTTCATAGACAGATTTTTCTTTGTCATCCTTTGCTTCAGATACAAGACGTCCCTCTTTTTCAAACTGCTGTCGGATCCACATACGATAAGCCGCTGTATCCGCGATACTCTCTGCCAAAATATCCGAAGCGCCCTCTAAAGCTTCCTTGACATCTGCCACACCTTTTTCCTCTGACACATAGTCGGCAGCTTCTTCTTCAACCGGATGTCCGAGATTCTGTGCCATCACCGCTACGGCCAGCTTTTCAAGGCCTTTTTCCTTAGCAATCATGGCTCTTGTGCGGCGCTTTGGACGATATGGACGGTATAAATCATCCACAACCACCTGTGTCTGAGCTTCCTCGATCTGTTTCAGCAAAGCGTCTGTCATCTTCCCCTGATCACGGATAGTCGCAATGACCTGCTGCTTCTTATCTTCAAGATTTCTCAGATAGATCAGCCGTTCATAAAGCTTTCTCAGCACTTCATCGTTTAATGCCCCTGTCTTTTCCTTTCGGTAGCGGGCAATAAAAGGAATGGTATTATCCTCATCAATTAACTGTACTGCAGCTGTCACCTGCCATTTTTCAACACCCAGTTCGCTGCTCAGTTTTGCTTCAATATCTATCATACTTTTCTCCTTTATTCATTGAATACAACAGGGCTGCAGCAAAATTATCCTATTCTTGCCGCAGCCCCGATCACTTTTTCTATTGTTAGTTCATGAAAATACGAGCGATAAAGCCATCAAGCTGTGATTTCTTCTCTTCAAAATCGCCCACTGTCATTGGTTCTGTTACAAAGCCATACTCACCATCCACACCTTCGGCATGGCAGATGGCAATGTCCCCAAATAAGGCTCTCGCTTTATCTTCTGTGCCATTCTTCGCACGAACAAAAAATCTGCTCTTGTACAATGTATATTCAACCAGATGCAGTTTCTGTGGCTGCCAGATCGTCATGATATGGGTTCCCATATGCTTGACTTCATCCACCACATCAGAAACAACTGCGCTTGCTGTCGGCAACTTGCCTGCACCCTTGCCATAGAACATAACATCTCCCAGGGCATTACCCTTTACAAGGATTGCATTAAATACATCATTCACACTATAAAGCGGATGATCATGGGCGATCATCATCGGTGCCACAAGTGCAAACAGACCGCCTTCTTCTCTGCGGCTTGTGCCAAGCAGCTTAATGCCCATGTTCATAGCCTTGGCATACTTAAAGTCTGTCTCCGTAATATGCGTGATGCCTTCTGTATGAATATCCTCATAATCCACCTGCATACCATAAGCAAGAGAAGTTAATATTGCAATCTTACGGCAGGCATCATAGCCTTCCACATCTGCTTCCGGATGTCGTTCTGCATAGCCCCTGTCCTGCGCTTCCTTCAGTACAGTATCATAATCTGCCCCTGCCGTATCCATCTTGGTCAGCATATAATTCGTTGTCCCATTCAGAATACCTGTAATCTCATCAATCTCATCTGCTGTCAGAGACTGATTCAGAGGACGGATAATCGGAATACCACCGCCGACACTGGCCTCAAAAAGGAAGTTAACATTCTTCTCATTGGCAAGTGCCAGTAATTCTGCGCCATGCTTCGCTACCAGTTCCTTGTTGGAAGTTGATACACTCTTTCCTGCCTGTAAAGCCTTCTTGACAAAAGTGTAAGCCGGTTCAACGCCCCCCATGACTTCGACAATAATCTTGATCTCCGGATCATCCAGGATCACCTGATAATCATGTACAATCTTCTCCTGGATCGGATCTCCCGGAAAATCTCTCAGATCCAAAACATATTTCACATCAATGGCTTCACCTGCACGCTTTGTAATTGTCTCACGGTTCGTTGTCAGAACCTCTACAACACCTGAACCGACTGTCCCATATCCTAAAACAGCTATATTCACAATAATCTCCTCCTGCACTCAGACTTCGTGCTCTGTCTATTCTCTTCCGAGTATTTTTATGTCGTGAATGCCCTTCATTGCATTCAGTCTCTCCACAAGTGCAGAAAAATCTCCTGTTGTCGGCAAAACGTCGATACTCAATGTCAATGACGCAACACCATTGATGGGGATTGCCTGATGAATCGTCAATATATTGGCTCTGTAATCTGCGATCTTCCCCAATATCCCTGACAGTAGTCCCGGCTCATCATCCAGCTGTATGCTGAGCGTAATGGTCCGCCCATGAACATTCTCATGAAAAGGAATGATATCATCTTTGTACTTATAAAAAGAACTTCTGCTGATACCCGTGGCATCTGTTGCTTCCTGTACAGTCATCGCCTTCTCGGAATCGATCAGACGCTTTGCCTCCACAACCTTCAGTAAAACTTCAGGCAATGCCCGTTCCTTTACAATGTAATATTTGCCACTTTTATCCATAAAATCCACCTTTTGTTCGCATAGGAAATACACTTGTTTTTACTAGAACGATAGTAGCACAAATTATCCCCCATTGCAACTGTTTTATTGTTCCTGCGGCTGATTTTTTAAAAGATTGTTCCATTTCAGGTAGGCATTGATAAAAAGATCAATATCTCCATCCATGACCGCATCTACATTGCTGCTCTCGGCACCTGTACGATGGTCCTTGACCAGCTTATATGGCTGCATCACATATGAACGGATCTGGCTGCCCCAGGCATTATCCTTAACCTCACCGCGGATACCTGAAAGCTTCTCCTGATTCTCCTGCTGTTTCAGCAAATACAGTTTGGCTTTCAGCATCTGCATGGCTTTATCCTTATTCATATGCTGAGATCTCTCATTCTGACATTGCACAACAATATTCGTCGGCAAATGCGTAATACGGATGGCCGATGACGTCTTGTTGATATGCTGACCACCGGCACCGCTGGAACGGTACGTATCAATTCGCAGATCATCCTCATTGATCTCAATATCAAGATCTTCCTCGATATCCGGCATAACATCGCAGGACGCGAAGGATGTCTGACGTTTACCCGCCGCATTAAATGGTGAAATACGGACAAGACGGTGAATTCCCTTCTCACTCTTCATATACCCATAGGCATTCTCTCCCGCAATTTCCACTGTTACAGACTTGATACCGGCCTCTTCACCATCCAGATAATCCAGCACGGTGGTTGTAAAGCCATGCTTCTCAGCCCATCTTGTATACATGCGGAACAACATGCTGACCCAGTCGCAGGCTTCTGTACCACCGGCTCCGGCATGCAGTGTGACGATGGCATTGTCTCCATCATACTCTTCCGAAAGCAGTGTTTTAATTCTGAGATGTTCAAAACGTTTCTCAAAATCTGCCATGGCTTCCTGTACTTCCGGAATCAGGGATGCATCATTCTCTTCATAGCCCATCTCAAGAAGTGTTTCCACATCTTCCCATGCTGTCTCCAATCGATGGTATTCTTCAACTGTGTCTTTTAAATTCTTTAATTCTTTCATGGAGTTATTGGCTTTGTCGGCATTGTCCCAAAAACCCGGTTCCTCCATCATACGCTCTAATTCTTCGATCCTTGACTTCTTGCCAGCCAGGTCAAAGTGAATCCCCCACTTCTTTTAATGGTACGGCATAGCCGTTCAGAGCGAATTTAATCTGATCGAATTCGACCACCAAAATCACCTCTTTCTATAATCAGAACCTGTTTGCAGGTTCTGGTGCGAAATCGTGTCTGCAAAGCAGGCACGATTCCAATTTATTACTGATTGCGTCCGCAACAGTTCTTATACTTAATCGGGCGTCCATCCGGATAGCACTTGCCACATGGGCAAGGATCATTCGGCTGAACTTTCTTGTTCTTTCTCTGAACAGGTTTCTTTGGACCAGAATCATCCTTGTTCGTTCCTGTTACCTTCACTTCCTGTTTGCGCTCCACTTCAGGTTTCTTGCGGATGTGCAGCATGATCATCACGATATCCTTGGAAATCGCAGCAATCATCTCTTCAAACATCTCAATACCCGCATAACGGTATTCTACAACAGGGTCCTTCTGTGCATATGCCTGCAGAGAAATACTCTGACGTAACTGATCCATATCATCAATATGGCTCATCCACTTATTGTCAATGACTTTCAGCAGGAATACACGCTCTACTTCGCGGAATGTCTCTGCAGAGCCCGTCTCCTCTGTTATCTCCTGTTCCTTCTTTGCATACAGTTCCTTGACCTGTTCTGTCACTTCATCAATCAGACGTTCTGTCGTATAGCCTTTGTAATCATCCTTGTTCATGGACAGTGGCTTAATCGGTGCGATTGGAAGCAATGTACGGTTCAGCAGCAGAAGATTCCATTCTGCCGGTGTCTGACCTTCATCAATAACATCATTGATCTCCGCTTTAACAACATCGCCAATCATACGGACAATCTCATCATGCATGCTCTCGCCCTTCAAGACACGGCGGCGCTCTTCATAGATCAATTCTCGCTGCTCATTGTTAACCTGGTCATATTCCAACAGGTTCTTACGAATAGCAAAGTTGTTGGACTCGATCTTCTTCTGTGCCTTCTCAACAGCATTGGAAAGCATCTTGTGTTCAATCGCCATACCATCTTCATGAGACAGTGCATTGAATACCTTCATCATCTTGTCAGAACCAAACAGACGCATCAGATCATCTTCAAGGGAAATGAAAAATCTTGTATCACCCGGATCTCCCTGTCGTCCGGCACGGCCTCGAAGCTGATTATCAATTCGTCTTGATTCATGACGCTCTGTACCGATAATCTTCAGACCGCCCAATTCAGCCACACCATCCCCAAGCTTGATATCGGTACCACGACCGGCCATATTCGTGGCGATGGTCACCGCACCTCTTTCACCGGCATGTGCAACAATCTCCGCTTCCTTCTCATGGAACTTCGCATTCAGAACGGTATGCGGAATCCCCTCTTTTCTCAGACGGTTACTGATTTCTTCAGAGCCTTCGATGGTGATTGTACCAACCAGAACAGGCTGTCCCTTCTGATGGGTCTCAATAATCTCTTCAACAATGGCATTGATTTTCTCTCTGTGGGTACCAAATACCAGATCATCATGATCCACACGGATAACTTTCTTGTTTGGCGGGATCTCGATAACATCCAGACCATAGATCTCACGGAACTCTTCCTCTTCTGTCAGGGCAGTACCGGTCATGCCGGCTGTCTTGTTGTATTTATTAAAGAAGTTCTGCAGTGTGATCGTTGCCAGCGTGCGGCTCTCTCTCTTAACTTCTACACCTTCTTTTGCTTCAATCGCCTGATGGAGACCATCTGAATAGCGACGGCCCGGCATAATACGACCTGTAAATTCATCGACGATCAGTACTTCGCCATCCTTAACCACATAGTTCTTATCACGGAACATCAGATAATTGGCGCGAAGAGCCAATGTCATAACATGCTGGATCTCAAGGTTATCAGCATCAGCCAGATTGTTCAGATGAAAATACTCCTCTACCTTCTTGACACCCTGTTCTGTCAGAACAACATGTTTCTCTTTTTCATTGACAATGAAATCACCGGTCTCTTCAACTTCTTCACCCATCATGACTGTCATCTTGTTGATCTCGCCCTTACGCTCACCCTTTGTCATACGTTTGGCCAGATAATCACAGGTGTTGTAAAGTGCCGTTGACTTTCCGCTCTGACCTGAAATGATCAGCGGTGTTCTGGCTTCATCGATCAATACGGAGTCCACCTCATCGATGATCGCATAATTCAATTCACGCTGTACCAGCTGCTTCTCATAAACTGCCATATTGTCACGCAGATAATCAAAGCCAAGTTCATTGTTCGTCGCATAAGTAATATCGCACTGATAAGCCGCACGACGCTCGTCCGGATTCATACTGTTCAAAATGACGCCAACGCTCAATCCAAGAAAACGATGAACTTCACCCATCCACTCTGCATCTCGGTTGGCCAGGTAGTCATTGACTGTAACAATGTGAACACCCTTGCCCTCAAGTGCATTCAAATAGGCCGGCAATGTAGATACCAATGTCTTACCTTCACCAGTCTTCATCTCAGCGATACGACCCTGATGCAGGATCACACCGCCGATCAGCTGAACTCTGTAATGGCGCATGCCAAGTACACGGGTTGCTGCTTCTCTGACAACTGCATAAGCTTCCACAAGGAGATCATCCAATGTCTCTCCTTCAGACAGACGCTTCTTAAATTCATCTGTCTTCGCTCTCAGCTCTTCATCAGACAACTTCTCCATAGCAGGACCCATGGCTTCAATTTTATCAACGATTGGATATACTCTCTTCAGTTCTCTCTCACTGTGTGTACCCATAATCTTGCTGAAAATTCCCATATAGTTCTCTCCTAAAATCACTGAATTGTGCGCCCTCATATATACTGTGTTTCTTCCTGTCCGGCGCACCCGAAACGTGTCTATAACGAATTTATTCTAACACTATATACTGCCATTTGCAAATAAAAAAAGCGTAAAAACTTCCGCATCCCCGATAATAAACCACGTTTGATTCCTGGATAGACACAAAAAAACCTCAAAAGGAGTTGTTCAATACAGGCACGTTCGCACTGCCAGCACCTGTAATTTGAACAACTCCTTTTGAGGTTTTTGTCGATTATATACAACCGCACACTATTTATTCCCCATAGTATGCTTATACTCAATATTCAACACGGATTTAGTTCTCCGGTTCGATCAGACCGTATGTGTTGCCTTTTCTCTTATAAACAACATTGACTTCATTGGTCTGTGCATTGCGGAATACAAAGAATGAATGTCCGAGCAGTTCCATCTCAACACACGCTTCTTCAGGATCCAATGGCTTGATCGCAAACTTCTTCGTTCTGACGATCTTCACTTCCTCATCACCATCTGTCTCCATCTCAAGATACGCCGGTTGGAAGTTCTTTCTGCTGTTCTGCTGGTTCGCAATTCTTGTCTTGTACTTTCTCAACTGACGGACGATAATCTCTTCCACCAGATCTATGGATACATACATATTATCACTGGACTGTTCTGCACGGATTGTATGACCTTTCACAGGAACTGTTACTTCAATCTTCTGACGCTGCTTCTCAACGCTTAACGTAACAATAATCTCTGTCTCAGGTGTAAAGTACTTCTCAAGCTTGCCTAACTTGTCGTAAATGGCTTCCTTCAATCCTTCTGTAACTGTGATATTGCGGCCGCTGATGATATAACGCATATAACCATCTCCTTCATCTATATTCCACTGAAATGAATCAGGGTCTTTCTGTCTTACAACTTGTAAAACTATAGCATTATTATACCATATATACCGTTTTTTTCAAGTCAATTCATTGAATTTTCAAAAAATAAATGTATTTTTAGACTATTGGACGTATTTTATTTAGAATTTTTTGTGCCATTTTTATTATTATTTGTCAATACAAAAGTCAAGTATTTTCGCGTTTTTTTTCCTCAATTCGACACTTTTTACGTTTTATACAAAACATATATTTGCATAAGTGCTCAAGATATCCACCATTTTTTTATCCACAAACCTGTGGATAAAGTGGATAACTCTGTGTATAACTCAAAAATAGCGCCTTTTCAGTATTTTTGCCTGTGGATAACCTGGTGATAACTTTTCACTTGTCCTCATCCTCTATCGGGCAACTTCGACATGTTTTGGCATAATTATTGTGCAATTCTCACAATTAGACATTTTTAAATTGTTTCACTCCCGAAACAATCAAAATTTCATCGAAAGTTTTCCATAAAACAATTGCTATTTTTCCATCTTTTCACATAGCGTTGTCCTTTGTCGAATGATTGTTGAAAAACCGATCAAAGGAAAGAAAAAGAAAAACTGCATGCCCGCAGAATACTCTGCAAACATACAGTTTTTCTTTCGTATATTGATTAGATAATACGTTTTGCACACATTGGTGTTCTGTAGTACAGATCGGAAATGATAATTCCCTTTGATGGTGTACTTGCATGAACAACCTTGCCATTACCGATATAAATAACAACATGGCCGACGCCTTCGCTGTCACCATAGAATACAAGGTCACCAGGCTGAAGATCACTGATGGCTACAGATGTGCCAACAGTTGCCTGAATACTTGCACGTCTCGGAATGGAATAACCGAAATGCAGGTAAACCTGCTGTGTAAATCCTGAACAGTCAACACCATTTGTCAGGCTGTTGCCGCCATAGACATATGGATAACCGACATACTGTACAGCGAAGTCTGCAATCTGCTGGCCCAGTGAAGAGCTGGATGAAGTAGATGAAGCAGTTGTATTGCTTGTTACAGTTGGCTTGGTCGTCGTCAGATAATCACTCTTGATGTAACCTGTCTGACCGTTATAATCAACACGGCTCCAGCCGCTGCTTGTCTTGCCTGTTCGTGTAATGCTGCCGCCTGCTGCAAGTGTACCGATCTTATCCGCATCTGCTGATGCTTTGGCACGGATATTCACACCTGCTGTTGCATAAACAGTTTCTTTCGTTTCCTGCTTTTTCTCAGTTGTCTGCTGTGTACTGTCTAATGCTGCAGCCGGTTTCGTTGTTGTCAGGTACTCGCTCTTGATGTAGCCTGTCTGACCATTGTAATCCACCTTGCTCCAACCGTTGTTGCCAACACCTGTACGTGTAATACTGTAGCTTCCTACCAGCACATCCAGTTTATCTGCATCTGTCGATGCTGCTGAACGAATAGATACGGAATAAGTTGCCCATACCGTTTCATTCACATCTGTATAAGAAGCAGAGGATTCTTTATCCTGCTGAGTTTTCTCTGTCTCTGCGGCTTTTGTTTCTGCTGTTTCAGTTTCAGCAGCCTTTGTCTCTGCTTCTGTCTCTGCCGTCTCAGATTCCTTCTTCGTCTGCTCTTCATCAACAGAAACAGCCTCTTCGTATTTCACATCCAGAACAACTGAATCTGCCGGAATGTAACCTGTGTTATCACCAACCTTAACCTGTACCCACTGGCCATCGTCTGATGCTCCGAGCACTGTCAGCTCCTGATCCCACAAAACAGTTGTCACAATCTTGGCATCAGCTGAAGGTTCTTCGTACATATACATCTGCTCACTCTGTGACTTTGCAACCAGTTCAGAAACTTTATGTTCTTCTGCATAGGCTTCCGCATCTGTCCCTGTGAGCAAATACTTTGCTTCCACATAGCCATCACAATCACCGGATGTAATATGTGCCCATCCGTCTTTGACTTCCTCAATCTCACAGCCCGAGCCGGAATAAAGCTTACCCACAACATCTGCATCGCCATTCGGTTCTATATGGATCTTCAGATAATCATCAGCAACAGCGATACCCTTCTTCGCATACGGAGAACGCTGATCCTGTTCGACAGTTGTAATAATCCTTGCTTCCAGATCCAGGCCTCCTACATAGGTACTGTCGGTGCTGACAACAGATATACTCTGATCTGTATTGATCGTAATCGGTGCTGCCATCGCCGGCACTGTACATGCAGAAACAACAAGAGCTGTGGTAATACCTAACACAGCTCTCTTATATCTATGATTCACCATCGGTATACCCCTTTTCTATCTTTTACTTTGTTCCTATCCCATAATTATGTAAATGCAATTACAAGATATTAATAAACAATTGTAAGTTGTTACATTATTGTTACAAAAAGATTATACCAATGATACGCTTTTTTGTCAACCTATCCGTCTGATTTTTCCACCCTGAATCATGATCTTCTGCTGTTTCAGCAGTCGTCCCACAGCACGTTTGAAGGCTGCTTTACTGATTCCGAGCTCACGCTCAATAACTTCCGGACTGGCTTTTTCTGTAAAAGGCAATACACCGTCATAGCTGTCCAGCAGTCTGAGGATCTTCTCTCCATCCTTGTCCATCTGCACACTGACTGTCTCTGACATCGTCAGTTCCATCTTGCCGTCTTCTCTGACTTTAACAACTCTGGCATGTACCCGATCTCCGACTTTCATACGGCCATGAACACCCTTGGATGGGATCATGCCATGATACGTGCCGTCTACGGCAACAAAAGCACCATAATGTTCATTGATCTGATAAACAATACCCTCAACGTAATCATTTTTCTGATAATCACTGTCTGTTCGCAGATATTCATAAACCTTCATCGTTGCACAGAGACGGCGGCTCTTATCTATATAAAGTGCCACCAGGCAGCTCTGACCGCTCTCCGGACGCCATGTCTGCTCTTTAAAAGGCAGAAAAAGATCCTTTTCCAATCCCCAGTCCAGAAATGCACCAATCTTGCCCACCTCTTTGACTTCCAGTATCGCTGTTTCTCCCAGTTTCAGCTTTGGCTCCAATGTTGTGGCCACCAGTCTGTCCTGAGAATCACGATAAATAAATACTTCAATCTCATCACCAATCTGGCTGCCTTCCGGCACATATTTGGACGGTAATAAGACAGCCTGCTCTTCGCCTTCACAGCCAAGATATACACCAAATATTTTCACACGCTTGATTGTTAAAACCTGTTTCTTTCCTAATTCGATCATTTTTTCCTCCCCTATCTATCTTTTGAACTCAACAACCGCGTAGGCCTGACCTTCTGCATCTCCAAGCAGAATCTTGATGATTTGATCATCCTTATATATAAAAGGATACAACTGGTCATGCAATACTGCCGCTTTCTTATATTCTACACGTACCTGGCGAATATGAAAATCCTCCGGTACAAATTCCAATGCCGTTCTTATATACTGTGCATTATTCATGTGCTGATTCGTGTCAATAAACGCTTTTGGAACACTGATCGGTTCCAGCCTTTCCTTTTCTTCCCTGAAAGCAATCTTACGTGGTGCATACGACATGTCCGCTTTCTCTTCCATAGGATAATGTGCCGCAATCTCCGGTGTGATTCTTACAACGTGTCCGTTTTCCATATCCACAAGTATCCACTGCGAATTGGCAACAGCGAGACGTCTGCCGTTCTCGTCCTGAAGCATAAAGTTTCTGTAACCGAAAGCTGCATCGAATTTGTATGGCCATGTGCTGACACTGACTTTGCATCCCATCTCCGGATATGTGTCCACATCAATCTGCCATGAAGCCAGCAGCCAGGCCAGATGATGCTCATTCATGTAGGTAAGCCCCATGCCAAGCACTTCCGACTGGAAAACGCTGCAATCCTGAAAGTATTCGGCAATCTGAGCAATATCTGCAAAACCTTTCATGGAAATCTCACTATAAGTAACTCTTCGATCATGTGTATACATCCTCCGTCTCCTCTCTCTGCCTGTCGCAGGATAAAAAAAACAGACATCTTGCCTCAGCAAGATGTCTGACCTAATAGCTGGGCTAGAAGGACTCGAACCTTCAAATGCAGGAGTCAGAATCCTGTGCCTTGCCAATTTGGCGATAGCCCAATGTCTCTTGACAAAAAGAATTATATAACAGGAAATCAAAAACGTCAAGCACTTTTTTTAAATTTTTTAAACTTTTTTATTTATATCTACAAAATACCAAATTCCACCGTATGCCGGGAGGGGCGGCAGATATTCCATCCAGATAAAATCTCCGCATCATAAGGACATCAAAGAGCCCCATTCATGGCAGGGGCTCTTTGATGTTTTTCTATATACTAAAGACAGTTTGCAATGATGTCCGTATGATCAGTATTCCACTTCCTGAAGGAACAATCCCTGTGCCGCCGCAGTTGCTCCGGCTTTTGTTCTGTCCCTGCTCTCTAAAATAGCTGTCATTTCTTCCGGCCGGCGCTCTCCTTTTCCGACTTCAATTAGGGTGCCCACAATGATTCTTACCATATTATATAAGAAACCATTGCCATAAACTGTAATCTGCAGTTCTCTCGTATCAGCATAAATATCAATATCATAAATCTCACGAACAGTGGATTTGTTTGTACGCTTGTTGGAACAGAAAGCTTTGAAATCATGTTCTCCAACAAGAAGGGCTGCCGCCTTTTTCATTGCAGTCACATCCAGCTTATCGAAACAGTACCAGGTATACTTTCTGTCAAAAACACAGGGAACATCGCCAATGGCAATACGATAGAGATATTTCTTAGCTTTGGCATTGTACCTGCTGTGGAAACGTTCCGGCACATCGTCCACACGATTGACCGCAATATCCCCGGGAAGATATCGATTCAGATAATACTTCATCTCCCAGCATTTCATATTGCTGTTGGTATGGAAATTCGCCACCTGCTCATAAGCATGGACGCCGGCATCTGTTCTTCCTGCTCCGATCAATTCTACCTGTTCTCCTGTCATCTTGCTGAGAACATCTTCCAGTTTTCCCTGGATGCTCACGCCATGACCTTTGCCAAGGCGCTGCCATCCATCATATCTGCTGCCATCATATTCAATCAGCAGCCGTATATTTCTCTCCATATGCTATCCTTTCACATCTCACAAGGTGCGGATGCCCCGGTGTACCGATATCTGTCAATGTCGGCACCTCCCTCAGGCAATTCTCACCTGCATAGCGACAGCGGCCGTAAAACGGACATCCGCCGTCTCCATCCACTGTTTCCGGTAATATTTCATTCACTGTGACGCTATCTGTCGTTTCTTTCTCTTCATCTGTCAGAATACTGTCAAACAGCATTCTTGTATACGGATGACATGGATGATCATAAAGTTCATCCACATCTGCCATCTCCACAATTCTTCCAAGATACATCACGATCACTCTGTGACACATATGATGCACAACATTCAAATCGTGGGAAATAAACATATACGTCAGATTCTTCTCATCATGCAACTTCAGAAGCAACCTGAGAATCTGTGACTGAACCGTAACATCAAGGGCGGATACCGGCTCATCAGCGATGATCAATTTTTCCCCGCGCATCAGCGACAGGCCGATACTGATTCTCTGTCTCTGACCGCCTGAAAGCTCCCTGGCATAACGATTCGCAAAAGATGGATCCAGGCCAATCTCTGTCAGCATCTGATTCACCAACTCTTTACGCTGTTTCTTATCCTTAATGCCTTTCAGCTTCAGTGGTTCCTCAAGGATCCAACCAATCTTCCTGGCAGGATTCAGGGAACTAAAAGGATCCTGAAAGACCATCTGCGGTTTCAGATGATCCATCTCAAGCTTACCGTCATACTCTCTATTCAGTCCGACAATGGTCTTCGCCAATGTGGACTTGCCACAGCCGCTTTCACCTACAACGCCGAGAATCTCACCCTCATAAAGATCAAAACTCATATCATGGATAATATGCTTGCGTTTATCCTTACTTGAAAACAGCTTCTTATTCTCTTTATAATAAACATTCAAATCCTGAACTTCCAGCAGCTTCTTTGTATTCTGGGATTTCCGTACCTGATCCGGCATAGACGCTACAAGCTTGCGGGTATACTCATGCTTTGGATGCTTCAGTACCTCTTTGGCATCCCCGCGCTCTACGATCACCCCTTTGTACATGACAACCACCTTCTGACAGACTTCCTTGATGACGTTTAAGTCATGGGAAATAAACAGAATAGAACTTCCCATATCTCTGTGGATTTTCTTCAACAGATTCAGAATCTGAGCCTGTACAGTTACGTCAAGGGCCGTCGTCGGTTCATCCGCAATGATCAGATCCGGATGGTTGATAATCGCCATGGCAATCATCACACGCTGACGCATACCGCCGGAAATTTCATGAGGATACTGATCCACCAGTAATTCCGGATTTCTGAGGCCGACACTGGCCAGTGCTTCGATCACACGTCCGCGAATCGCTTCTTTATCTAAATCTGTATGCAGTTTCAGGCTTTCTCCCACCTGGGTACCAATCTTCATGACCGGATTCAGAGATGTCATCGGTTCCTGAAAGACCATCGACATATTCTTGCCCTGGATCTTGCGGCGCTCCTCACGGCTCATGCCCAAAAGTTCCTGACCATTCAGCTGAATGGAGCCCTCAGATACCTGCGCTTCTTCACTAAGCAGTCCCATCACTGCAAGAGATGTCATGGACTTACCGGAACCGGATTCACCAACGATTCCGACGATTTCTCCTTTTCCCACCTCAAGATTGACATGATCCACAACTGTGTGTATGCCACTCTTTGTTGGAAAACCAATGGTCAAATTCTCGATTTTTAATAATTCCTTATCCATAGGTTCCTCCTAATCGCTGATGGCCCTCAGCCCTTCACTGATCTGACTGAAGCCGAGAATAATAAGAACAATGACAACACCCGGCCAAATGGCATACCACGGTGCTGTAAATATATAGGCCTGTGCCTCCGAAAGCATACGTCCGAGACTTGGATCCGGCGGCTGAACACCCAGTCCGAGATAACTCATACTTGCCTCCGCCAGAACAGCATTGTTAAAACCGATCGCCGCTGCTGTCAGCATGCTTACAACGGTATTCGGCAAAATATGTACAAATATAATTCTCAGACTGCCCGCTCCCATCACCTGGGCACTGCGGACAAATTCCTGGGACTTGTATCGTATCACTTCGCTTCGCACAATTCGCGCAAAACTCGGGATAAACATCACACCCAAGGCCACGATGATCTTGTACTTGCCGGTTCCGATAAAACTGATAAAGATCAAAACAAGCAGGACGCTCGGGAATGATAATAAAACATCATTGATTCGCATAACAATCTCATCCAGAAGACCCCCGTAAAATCCGGTGAGTGCACCGATGATAACGCCAAAAAAACATCCAATGACAACTGTGGACAATGCCACAAAAAATGTCGTGCCGCAGCCATTCATGACACGGCTGAAAACATCTCTTCCGAAGTTATCTGTTCCCATAATATGCATCAGGCTTGGTGCCTGATTCCTGGCCATGCTGTTCATGCCTGTAATATCATACGGCGTCCAGAACTGGCCGATAATCGTTATGACGAGGATAATGCCTGTCAGGATCAGACCGAAAATCAGACTGTAATTATGTTTCTTCATCTTCTACTCTCCTACGCTGTCCGTACTCTCGGGTCTGCCAGCTGGTATAAAATATCCACAAGGAAATTGATGATCACAACAATGGATGTAATATATAATACCGCTGCCTGAACAACCGGATAATCACGGGTTGATATCGATGTGATCATCAGACGACCCATACCCGGAATGCTGAAAACCTGCTCAATGACAAGACTTCCGGCAAGAATTTCTGCTACAACCATCGCTACAAATGTAATAACAGGTATCAACGCATTACGAAGAACATGGCCATATAAAACCTGATTGACGGAATTGCCTTTGCTGTAAGCCGTTCTGACATAATCTTTCTTCATTTCGCTTAATACGGAATTTCGAAGATACTTCACAACCATCGCAATCTTTGGAAGCGCTACCGCAACAGCCGGAAGGATCAGGTACTCGATGCATCCTTTCAGGTCCTCCTGCATACTGACATAACCTCCTGGCTGAAACACCTTAAGCACCAGACCAAAAATAACCGTCAGGATAATTCCCAGAAAGAAAGACGGAATCGCCATTGTGATCTGCGTCACCTGATTGATCACTACATCCAGCCATTTGCCGGCATAGCGTGCTGACAGCATGCCCAGAGGCAGTGATACAACAATGATAATGATAAACGACATCACAGCCAGCAGAATTGTGACCGGCAGTCGGGACTGCAGAAGCTGTGTCACTGTCATTGTATCGTATTTGTATGATTGACCAAAATCGCCATGTAATGCCTTACCAAGCCAATGCACATAGCGGGTTAAAACAGGCTGATCCAACTCATACTCTGCTCTGACCCTTGCAATAGCTTCGGGAGATGCATCCACTCCCAGTTTGGAAACGGCGGCATCTCCCGGTATGACACTAAAAGCGGTAAAGGTCAGAAGTGAAATAAATAACAATGTTATAATGAGAGTAATGATTTTTTTTATAAAATATTTCATTATGACCTCCGCGACAGGTTCCGCTTATAGAAACCTGATCGATGTGCTCTATTTAATTTCTATTGATGATTCAGATTACTGAACCGGTTTGACAAGTGAAAGGTCAATTGCGGAAACCGGATAGCTCTGGTAACCTGTATACTTGTTGCTGACTGCAATAAAGTCAGCCGGATCTTCGATAAATACAGATGCTGCCTGATCTGTAAGAATCTGCTGAAGTTCACCATACAGCTGATGCTTCTCATCATGATCAATAGTTGCCAGTGCTTTGCCGTATACTTCATCATATGATGCATCGCTGAAGTTTGTAAAGTCATTGCTGGAATCAGTGTAATATCTCTTATACCATGTAGCCGGGGAAAGAGAGCTGATATCAAAGCCGATGACTGTAGACTGATAATCTCTGCCCTGGTAAACATCTGATACCCATGAACTCCATTCAACCTGGTTGATAGTTACATTCACGCCTACAGCTGCCAGCTGTTCTGCAATGATCTCTGCAGTCTGAACATGCTGTGTATAACTGCTAGGTACAGTGATCTCAAGATCAAAACCATCTGCATAACCTGCTTCAGCAAGGAGTTCTTTGGCTTTATCTACATCATATGTATAAGTGCCTTCTGTATCTGCATTGTACCATGCTGTGATAGTCGGATAACCATGTGTCTGGATAATCTTGCTCTTTCCGCCGAACAGGAATTCATTGATGGCATCTCTGTCAACTGCATAGTTCAGTGCCTGTCTGACACGAACATCCTTCAATGGCTCATAAGCGTTATTCAGAAAAAGACCGTGAACCAGCATCATTGTAGACTCTACAATATTGTAATTCTCAGTTCCAAGTGCCGCTACCTGATCATTTGTCAGATACTGAAGCATATCAATGGTACCGCCCTGAAGTTCCACAAAAGCGGACTGAGCATCTGCAATGAATTTGAACTTGGCATGCTGGATGCAGTCAAGTTCTTTGTTCCAGTAACCATCATATCTCTCCATCTCAAGATACTGACCTTCTGCAAAGTTCGTGATCTTGAAAGGACCTGTACCGATTGGATTGGTTGCCTGATTCGCATCGTTAGCCTGTTCAAGGATTGCAACAGACAGGTTGTAGATAAACTCTGAATTTGCTTCTGACAATGTCAGTTCAATGGTCTTGTCATCCACAATATTGATCGCTGAAATAGCAGAAAGTGCGGAAGACTCGCCGTCCATTTCCGCACTTCTCTCTAATGAATATTTAATATCTTCGACTGTTACAGGGTTGCCATCCTGGAAAGTAATTCCATCTCTTAATGTGAAAGTATATGTCTTTGCATCATCGGAGATTGTGTAATCACTTGCCACTGCCGGAGTGACATCACCATCTGTAGTAGGTTTTACCAAACCTTCAAAAACGTTAAATAAGACACTGCGAGTTCCTGCATCCGTATCTTCGTGCGGGTCAAGACTGCTGATTTCCTGTGACAGACCTACTGTGAAACAGGAAGTATCTGAATTGGCTGCGTCAGACTGTGTGCCATCTGCTGCTGATTCAGTTGTCTTTTCTGAAGAACTATTACCAGTTTCAGAAGACTCTGTACTCTTATTGCTTCCGCATGCGCAGAATGCAACAGATACCAAAAGCACCATTACACTTAAAAGAATCTTTGTGACAGATTTCTTTTTCATAATCGTTTAAACCTCTTTTTTCTGTAATATTTCTCCCATTATTAAATTGTCTATCACATTATACCATTTCAGATATAAAAAGCAAGTATTTTTTATTGAAATTGACAGTTATTCAACCGATTTCAAAGATTCAACCATGTCTATTTTTTTCAGTCGGTAGTACATCAGCCAGTTGACAAAAATCGAGAAGCCGAATGTAATAATAATCGCATAAATATAGCTCGAAAAGTCCGCACGACGGATAAACATGAGCACCTCTGTCTCGACGGAAGTAATAATATACGCATGCAGATACTTGCCGAATACCGCCCCCACAAGGGCACCAATAATCGTCAGCAGTATATTCTCTCTGTATACATATTCTGCCACTTCCAGATCATAAAATCCAAGCACTTTAATCGTTGCCAGTTCCCTGCGTCGTTCTGTAATATTGATATTATTCAGATTGTACAATACGATAAATGCCAGCATACCGGCGGCAGTCATCAGAATCAGCGTCACAATGTTCAGACTGTTCAGCACTTCCTCAAACTTGCTTCGGACATAATCAGTGGTGGATGTTCCTGATACTGCATTCAATGCCAGCAATTTTGCCGAATAGGATTCGGAATTTTCACTGGTCAGTCCAGGAATGAAAGCTTCTATCTTATTCCATTTCGGCGTCTCACCGAATGTTGTCTCATATAATGCCGGTGACATATACACATAACTCATGAGATAATTCTCCGCAATATGTCCCACCGTAACTTCCTTATCCACATCATTGTCTGTAACAGTAATCTTATCTCCCGTACTCACCCTGAGAAGATTGGCCAGCTTCTCCGTGATAATCACCGTTTCATCATCCATCGCATATGGCGTCCCTGTTTTTCTGTCCTGAAGCACCACAAAATCTTTGTAAACTTCTGTATCCTCAGGCACCGTCAGATAAGCTGTATACGAAGTCTCTCCATTGCCCTTGACACTCATACTCATGGAACGCAGTCTGGTATACTGATCCGCCTTTAGATCATTGTTATGACTTAAGAAATCATACAATTCATCCATATCCGCCTCATCCGCATTGTCATCCAGTGTCAGTGTCATGTCATAGTGGAACAGCTCATCATACTGTCTGTGTGCGACCCCGCTGATGGAGTCTGTCAGTCCAAAAGCAAAGACCACAAGAGCTGTACAGCCACCGATGCCAAATATAGTCATAAAGAAACGTTTCTTGTAACGGAAAAGATTTCTCACGGCAACCTTGGACGTGAATTTCATATGATGCCAGATAAATCCCACATGTTCCAACAAAATCTTTCGCCCTGCTGCCGGTGCTGAAGGGCGCATCAATTCCGCCGGTGATGCCACCAGTTCTCTGTAACAGGACGCCAGCGCCGCACCAGTCACGCAAATAACAGCTGCACCGGATGCCATGATAGAATAATAAGCATTCAGCGGTGTCAGTACCACAAACAAATTCGGATAGAGCACACGGTAAGCAGCAATGATAACCCATGGCAGCAATTTCTGCCCCAAAACCAATCCGATCAGGCTTCCAATGAGACTGGCCGATAAAGCATAAAAAACATATTTTCTGGCAATGGCCCAATTGCTGTACCCCAAAGCTTTTAGTGTACCGATTTCTGTTCTCTGTGACTCAACCATTCGTGTCATAGTTGTCAGACTCACAAGCGCCGCTACCAGGAAGAAAATCAACGGAAAAATCTTGCCGATAGCACCGATTCTCTCTGCATTCTGCTCATATTCCACATATGCCTGTGTCGAATTTCTGTCCAGAACATACCATTCCGGATAGTCTACATCTGCCAGCTGATCCTCTGCATCCTGAATTTCTTTCTCCGCGTCAGCAATCTTCTCCTGTGCTTCCTTTTTGCCGGACGCATACTTCTCTTTGGCATCTGCAAGTTCCGACTTTGCATCCGTAAGCTTCTGCTCTGCCGCTGCAAACTGTGCTTCTGCCGAAACCATCTGAGACTTCAGTTCAGCCTTACCCTTATCAATCTCTGCCTGTCCGCTTTGCAGCTGCGCTTTCGCCTGATCCAGGGCAGCCTTACCGCTGTCTAATTCCTGTTGTTTGCTCTCCAGCTGCTGCCTGCCTGATTCCAACTGACTGCTGCCCGCATCCAGCTGTATCTTAGCCTCTGTCAATTGATTAAAAGTCTCATCCAGCTTGGCCTGCTGACTGTTCAATTCTTTCTGCTGTTCGTTCAATTCTTCCTTCCCGGATGCAATCTGGCTTAATCCTGCCTCTATCTGGTCAAGTCCGCCATCTACCTGGGAAATACCTTCTGCCAGCGCATTCTTCTGCGCATCCAGCTGGGTTAACTGCTCCTGAACAGCTGCAATCTGGACATCCAGCTGTGCGATCAGAGCTTCATCCGGTTCCTCCTGGGACGCAGCCTCATTCCGCTGTTCTTCCAACGCCTCCTCCTGGGCTTCAAGCTGGGCGATGCCCTGTTCCAGCTCTGTCTGCTGTGCCGTCAAATTCTCCTTCTGTTCCTGCAGCGAAGCCTTCTGTTCATTTAATGCTGCTTCCTGACTTTGCAGTGTTTCCAACGCTTCCGTCAGCTTGGCCTGACCGGCTGTCAGCTGTTCCTGACCGGCATTGGCTGCCTGCAATCCCGCTTCGTACTGCTGCTTCTTCTCCGCCAATGTCTGTGAAGAATCCTCCAATTGCTGTCTGGCTGCCGTGATCTGTGTCTGCCCGTCCTGAAGCTTCTGCTCATTAGACGTGATTTCAGCCTGACCATCCTGAAGTTCCTGCTCCCCCGAAGAAAGCTTCGCCTTTGCAGCGGCAATCTGATCTTCATAGACAGCTCTATTGTCATCCAGTTCCTTCTGTCCGTCACTGATCTGCTGTTCTCCATCCTGAATCTGTGCCCAGGCCTCATCAAGCTCTGATTCCGCTTCTGCTTTGGCATCTGCCAGTTTGTCACGGGCATCATCTATCTCTGTATTGGCATCATCCATAATCCCGTTATATCTGGCTGACTCACGCTCACTGCTGATGGCTTCCAGCTTTGCCTTCACCTTGTCAACCACGGCTTCATAATCATCTGAATAGGCCTGTTTTGCAGCCGCACCATCCACCGTAATGTAAACTGCGCTGTAGATATCACTCTTAAAAACCTCCGGTGACAGGAAAACAAAAGCATCCGTCTGACCGGTTCCGACTGATGTTGTATCTCTGGTCGTTGTAAAATACTCCGGGCTTGCCGCCACACCCACGATTGTAAATGTCGATTCCGTCAATGTGTCTGACAATTTTTCACCTTTGCCCGGAGGCACAACCGTGATCTGATCGCCGATATGATATCCGTCCTTCTCAATCAGAAGATGGTCCACAACGCACTCATTGGCATTCTCAATATCCCTTCCTTCTGTTATCTCCAGTTTATTCACTGAAACCGGTTCAGACAAAAAGCGTAATGTCCATTTCTCATTGCCATTCATCACAAAAGCATCATAGCTATGTGCACCATCCACTTCCTTTACGCCATCCACTTCTGCAATTGCCGTCAGATCCTCCCCAGTCAGTCCCAATGTGGACAGTACCCGAAGATCCATATAATCGGCCTCATCCAGATAGTGATCCAGTGTCAATTTCATATCCGGGCAGGTGGCCCTGATACCTGCCAGAAAAGCAACACCCAATGCTACAATCAGAAGAATGGACACATATCTATTGAGTGTATACTTTATCTCTCTGAAAAAATCTTTGTTTATTGCATTTCTCATAGATGCTCTCCTACCATTCAATAGTCTCTACCGGACGCGGATCCGGATTCACCGTCATCTCACTGACTCTTCCGTTCTTAATCTGGATCACCCTGTCCGCCATCGGCGCAATGGCCAGGTTATGGGTAATAACGATCACCGTCATACCATGCTTATGACAGGTATCCTGCAGCAATTTCAAAATTGCCTTACCGGTCTGATAATCCAAGGCACCGGTGGGTTCATCACATAAGAGCAGCTTCGGATTCTTGGCAAGAGCACGTGCGATCGCTACCCTTTGCTGTTCACCCCCTGAGAGCTGTGAGGGGAAATTATACATACGGTCTTCCAGGCCCACATCCTTCAGGACCTCTTTCGCATCCATGGGATGCTTGCTGATCTGCAATGCCAGTTCCACATTCTCCAGGGCGTTCAGATTCTGGATCAGGTTATAAAACTGAAAAACAAAACCAATGTCATCCCGGCGGTACTTTGTCAGCTGTCTGCTGTTATAAAGGCTGATATCCCGTCCGTCCACAATGACCTTGCCTGATGTCACGCGGTCCATACCGCCCAGCATATTAAGTACCGTCGTTTTGCCGGCACCGCTCGGTCCCACGATCACTGCAAATTCGCCTTTATGTATCTCTATATCAACGCCATCCACGGCATGAATCATCACTTCACCCATTTTGTAAGTCTTCTTCACATTCTCCATGACTACAAATTCCGACATTTTTTCTCCTCCTGTTCAGGTATATCTCTTATCTTTCATTATAACAAAAATATATCCTGAATTCAGTGAAGATTTTATAAACTTTTCATAGCATTGCTTTTAAAAAATATAAAAGTTATAATACCTATTGAAGAAAATTTTTTACGGAGGTTTATTTATGGCTGAACAGACAACACATACTCTTCCTTTGCGTGAGGAAGTCCCTGCCAAGGATAAATGGCACATAGAAGATATTTTTTCCAACGATGACGCATTTACATCTGCACTTGAAGCATGCCGGACACATATCGACGCACTGGCTGCCTTCAAAGATCATCTTGGTGATTCGGCTAAAACGCTCTGCACTTATCTGACGGAAAAGGAGAAAGTACTGGTGGAACTTGACAGTCTCTACTGCTATGCAGGACACCGTTCCGATGAGGACACATCCAATCCGCATTATCAGGACCTTCGCGGTCAGGTCGATTTTACAGGCAACCATTTTTATGAGACAACCGCTTTCGAGGATCCTGAACTGCTTTCCCTTCCGGAAGATTTTATACCGGAAGCCTTAAAGAACTACTCTGAGCTGATACCTTTTACCCATTATCTTGAAAACACACTGCGTATGAAATTCCATACGCTTTCAAAAGAGGAAGAGGCCCTCATGTCCCTGACTATGGACCTGGACAGCACCCCGCAGTCCATTTTTTATATGTTCAACAATGCGGATATCCGATTTGAAAGTATCACAGATCGTCAGGGCAATGAAATCGGCATCTCCCACGGACGTTTCGTTCCTCTCCTTGAAAGTTCTGACAGGGATCTTCGCCGCAAAGTTTTCCAGTCCTACTACCGTTCCTTTGACCAGTATAAAAACACCGTGGCTGCCATTTTTGCTGCCAATCTGAAAAAAGAACTGTTCTATACAAAAGCCAGACATTATGCCTCCTCCATGGAAGCCCATCTGTCTCAGAACAATATTCCGACAACTGTTTATGACCAGCTGATCGAAGCGGTTCATGATGCCCTTCCTGAAATGTACCGCTATGTCCGTCTTCGCCGCAAAATGCTTGGCGTAGAGGAACTGCATATGTATGATGTCTATACGCCTCTTGTATCCGGTGAACATGCATCCATTCCTTTTGACGAAGCCATGGAGATTGTCAGCCGCGGACTGGCACCCCTTGGTGAATCTTACATTCAACTGCTGAATGAAGGCATGCACGGCGGCTGGATTGACCGCTATGAGAACAAAGGCAAACGCACCGGTGCTTATTCCGGCGGTGATTATGCCCACCATCCTTTTGTCCTGATGAATTACCAGGGCACATTGGACAATGTCTTTACGCTGGCTCATGAGATGGGACATTCTCTTCATTCATGGTATGCCAATCACACTCACCACTATGTGGATGCCAGCTACATTTTTGTCGCTGAAATTGCCTCCACCTGCAATGTAGCACTGCTCATGCATGATCTGCTTGAAAGATGCAGTGATCCTCACGAAAAGCTCTGGCTTTTGAATCATTACCTTGATATGTTCAAAGGTACGCTGTTCCGCCAGACCATGTTTGCGGAATTTGAAAAAATTACCCATGAAAAGACCGCAGCAGGTGAAACATTAAATGCCCAGTCCCTGTGTCAGATTTATGG
>OLRA01001734.1_pt1 | contig 24478 bp, 19 predicted proteins | sample 1673011 | NCBI WGS metagenome assembly OLRA01 (sample SAMEA3136746, study PRJEB25190) | human gut metagenome | reverse complement strand
AGGCTCAGCCAAGCTTGGTCACGGAATCGGATACAAGTACGCACACGATTATCCAAATCATTATGTGAAACAACAATATCTTCCTGACGGTTTGGAAGATAGCAGGTTCTATGAACCGGGAGATTTAGGATACGAAGTAGAAGTTAAGAATTACTTTAAAAAGATAAAGGAAGATTAGTATAAAATATCAAATCCGGATTAAAAGGATTGTGAACTGCTTTGCATTTCCATAATCCTAAGAGAGTTAAAATCAGAGGTGAAATAATTGAAGACTTTAATTGACAAGTTAGCAGCAGGAGTTTCAACATATGAAATGCCTGATGCGGAAGTTTTAGAAAACAGAATAGCCGTAGAGCTGGAAACAGGGGATTACAAACAGGGAGAATTAAACATAAAAAGCAAAAACAATCTTCCTATAAAAGGAGTTGTATTTTCTACTGATAATCATATAACTTTCGAGAACAATCAGTTTAACGGCATTAACAATGTGATTAGATATAGCGTAAGCAGTAAGAATCTGGAGCAGGGACAGATCTGCAACGGAACAATAAGTATGGTTACAACTGCAGGAGGTTTTGACATTCCTTTTGCAATAACAATAAAGAAAAGAGAGCTGGAATCAACAATAGGAATGATTGGAGGTTTTAATGACTTCTTAAGACTTATTAATGAAAGTTATGACGAGGCATTAATATTATTCCTTTCAAAAGAATTTAAGGAGTTTTTCCTAAAAAACGATAGTTTCGGCTCTACATTGTATGACATGGTGCTTCATAACAGTAACCGTGGAATTGCAATGGAAGAGTTTCTTGTGGGAATGGGACTAAAAAAGAGAGTTGCCATTAGTACAAAGGAGAATTATAGAGAATATTCCAACATTAAAGAGAATTATGCAGACACGATTAATCTTGAAAGAAGTTGTCTTGGATATGCGGAAATAAATGTTACAGTTGAAGGTGATTTCCTTTATAACTGCAAGTCACAGGTTAAGGGCGATGATTTTAATGGCAAAGTTGCAGAATATGAGTTTTATATTAATGCAGCCAGACTTCACGGAGGAAGCAACCACGGCAGATTAATTTTTGAGACAACTAACGAAACAATTGTTTACGACATTGTAATAGTAAATGAAAAAGACGAAATTAACGATTACATAGAAGAAAAGAAGAACAACATAGGTCTTATAAAGAACTATCTTGATTTTAGAACCGGTGTTATTGATGGTAAAAAATGGATTAATGAAATGTCAAAAATGGCACAGGAACGACTGGAAAAGAACGAAGACGACCTTGTTGGTATTTTGGTTAAGGCTCAGGTGGCAATTGCCGAAAATAATACAGAGGAAGCTACATCATATCTTGACAGGGCATCTAAGCAGATGGCAATAAAGGACAAAAATAATGTAGAAGAATACTGTTACTATCTGTACTTAAAAACATTACATAAAAACAATCCTAATTATACTAACGAAATAAAGGCAGAAATCAAGAAATACTTTGAAAGTGGTCATGACACATGGCAGTTATTGTGGCTTTTATTTTACATGGATGAAAGATATGACGAAAATCCGAGCTTAAAATATACAATGATTAAGCGAATGTTTGGAGAAGGATGTTTCAGTCCGGTTATGTATTTTGAGGCGGCAAATATTTTAATTAATCAGCCTGAACTTTTAAGAATCCTTAACAGTTTTGAAATTCAGGTATTAAACTTTGCGGCAAAATACAAAATCGTGACGAAAGACCTTGCCAAGCAGACAGCAGAGCTCATGATTAAGGACAAGGCATATAATGAAGGATACTTTAACATACTTGCAAGATTTTATGAGCAGACTAAGGAAGAAGAGGTTCTTACATGTATATGTACAATGATTATTAATGGCAATAAGTTGGACCACAGCTATTCCAAGTGGCTTACAGAAGGTGTCAGGGAAGAACTTAGAATTACTAATTTGTATGAATATTATATTTATACAATTAATACTTCTAATTATAAGCCATTGGAGAAGTCAGCATATAAGTATTTTTCTTACGGAACAGATACTTTGATGTATAACAAAGATTATTTCTACGCAAATCTGTTAACTAACATTAGTATGTTAGAGGATGAATATTTAAAATTCCGTGACGGCGTGGAAAAATATGCAACAGAACAATTACTTAAAGGCAACAACAATGACCATTTAAGACTAATTTACTCTAAGTTAATAACAGATGATTTCCTTGTAGGTAATATGCAGCAGGCAATGCCACAGGTTCTTAATACTTACAAGATAACAGTAAAAAATGAAAAAATAAAAACAGTTGTTGTACGTCATAAAGAAACAGAAAACATTATTACATCAGCTGTGAATAACGGAGTGGCTTACGTAAGATTATATACAAAGAATCCTGTTATTTTATTTATGGATAACAAGGGCAGATTTATTTGGGAGTCTGACTATCAGATAAAACATTTAAAAATCGAAGCTCCAATTACAAAAAAAGGAAGCAGTAATCTTACTAAGCTTGTGGAAACAGAAAAGATTCTTGAACATCCTAATATGTACAAAGGTAAGGTTCAGGAATTAAAGGAAACAGTGGAAATTCCTGAATTATCAAAGCAATATCGTGATTCACTAAAGGAATTTATTGTGGATTATTATTACAAAGGCTACGATTTGGGAGAAATGGATATTTATATTATGCAGTTTAATCTGGCAGAGTTATCCAAAGTTTCCCGAAAGAAGATAATGGAGATTTTAATAGAAAGAAATCTTATGGAAATGGTTTATCCACATATTGCCAAGTATGGTTATGAAAGCATAAAGGTAAGCCTGCTTGAAAAACTTTGTGTGGAATTGGTTAAAGAGCCTGAGTTTGACAAAAACGAAATTCTTATAGAGATGTGTGCCGAATCTTTCAGAAATGGTTGCAGGGATGAGAATGTTCTTAAGTTCTTAGGCAAGTATTATGATTCAGGTTCCCTTGAATTATATCAGATGTTTTTGGCGGTTCAGTCAAGAAATATTAATGATAATACATTGGCTGAAAAGTTGTTGGTACAGCTTATTTTTGAAGGCAGTGTTGATAAGTCTATTTATGAAATATATGAAGAATACATTAAGGGACCAACATCTTCAGTTATAAGAAGGGCATTTTACACATATGTTTCTTATAATTATTTTATTAAAAAAGTTCAATGTCCTGAAAGAGTATGGGAAATAGTCGAACAGGAATTGGAAAACGGATTTGATGTAACATTAATTACAAAAATCGCTTTTGTGGAAGTAATGTCACAGAAAGATAAGCTTACTGAAAATCAAATTAAAATAACAAAGAACTTAATTGATACTTTAGTTAAGAGCAATGTTAATTTTGAATTTTATAAGAAGTTTAATAAATGGTACAAGATTCCGTTTAATCTTTTAGATAAGACAATTATAGATTTTAGAACTAATCCGAAACATAGAGTTGATATTACTTATGAGATTAAAAATCAGGAAGGAAAAACCGGAAAAGTTACAGAAGAAATGGGAAGCATTTATCCGGGAATTTTCTCAAAAGAAGTAATAATGTTCTACGGTGAGGAAATAGATTACAGTATAAAGGAGTATTCTAATGAATATCCGGAAGGCAAGGTTGTTGATAATTATTCAGTGAGAATATCAGAGAAGAATGCTTACAACGACGAAAGCCGTTTTGGAATAATTAACAGTATGATGATTTGCAAGGCTTTAGGCGAGGATGATGCAGCAAGAGATATGATGCAGACTTACGAACTTTGCAAGGAAGCAGGAAGAAAATTATTTAGATTATTGTAATCAGGGCAGACAATATAGGAGGATGAAACTTTGGGAAAAGGAATAATATTGGGAATCGATTTTTCCATAGACTTTACGCAAATGGCTGTGTTGGATGATGAAATTAATCCAAGATCCATTAGTATAGGAACAGAAGATAATTTTTTGATACCGTCTGTTGTATGTTATAACAGCGAATTAAATGAATGGTCAGCAGGTGACGAGGCTGTTAACAAAAGCAGATTAAATAATAGCACTGAATATAGAAAATTGCCGGAGATTTTAAAGCAGAACTATGGGGAAGATTTAACAAAACAGATTATTACAACGTATATGTCATATCTGCTAAAGGTTGCAGTAAATTACAGCAATGGCAAATTAATCAAAAATGTTCTTGTAACTTTAAATGAAGTTACACCGGAAATGATTGAATTAATTACAACCTCTTTTACTAATTTAGGTTACAATGCAAATGATATTAAGATAATAAGTCATTCAGAAAGTTTTGTATATTATGTTTTAAATCAGGGAAAAGATATTTGGATTAATCAGGTTTACTTCCTTAATTTTGACAGAAATGATTTTTCCTGCAGAAAGCTTAATGTTATAAAAGGCAAGCAGGTTCATGTGGCAGATGTTACAGTTGAAGACTTAAATGACAGGATGACATATGATTCGGTAAAGAATAACATGGATATGGCAGATGAAATTGTGGCAGATTATATGGAAGACCAGCTTAAGAAAAATGTTGTATCAGGTGTGTTTTTGTCAGGTGAAGGTTTTTATGCAGAAGGCTGGGCGAAAACTTTACAGACTATATGCAGAAACAGAAGAGTTTTTAAGGGAAATAACTTAATTGTAAAAGGTGCAGCTTATGCGGCAAAAGAGTTCTTTTATATGAAAACCCTTAAGGATTACATTATTTCATGTAAGGGCAGAACAAGAGTAAGAGTTACAATGTCTGTTAAACACAAAGAAAGAGACAGTATGGTAACATTGTCAGATATTGGTGATTATTGGTATCAGGCAAAATCAAAAACAGAATGTATAATGGAAGAACCTACAGAAGCTGTTTTTGAAATTCATAATATTATGAAACATACAACAGAAGAGTTTAGAATTGATTTGACGGAATTTCCAAAAAGACCACCGAAAACAACAAGAATCAGTGTTGATTTTAAATATTTATCAGAAAACAAATTCCAGATTACAATTACGGATTTAGGTTTTGGAGAGTTCTTTAAATCATCGGGAATGTCAGTTACAAAGGAAATAGAGATTGGCTAAAGGAGTAAATGAATATGAATGACATAACATTATGTACAATGCATACGGAAAAGCCTTATTATATTAAAGAAATTAACAAGAATATATATTCTATAGAAGAATTAAGTTATTACTTATTTAATTACCTTTATTTAATTGATGACCAGTTTTTCAGTGAAGGCTTAATTGATTATATTGAAAACGAACTTAAGCAACCTCACATTGCATCAGGTATAAGACAGATTAATGCCAACAAAGGAGCTTTGGGAGAAAAGATTTCTTTTCTTATAAAAAACGCCGGTTACTATACTGAGCGTGAAGCAGAAAAATTAGAAAACCATCTTGTTATGCTTAGTTCAAAAACAGCAGCAGAAAGAATTAAGGCTAAGGCAGATATTTTGATGGAAACAGACAAGTATAATATGGCAATTAATTACTATAATAGTATTTTAAGTAAGTCCATTAATACTGATTTGCCTGAAAGATTTTATGGTGATGTTTATAACAATCTTGGTGTGGCTTACGCAAGATTGTTTGAATACGACCAGGCTGCAACAGCTTTTAGATGTGCTTACAGGCTTAATGCTTCGGCAGAGTCTTTGGAATCAATAATAATGTGCGACCTTATTACTGATAATGAGAAGCGACTAAAAATGGATAAGGACAAATATGGTGTTTCCGACACTGTTATCAACAGAATTAAGACAGAAATAATTAAGCTTAATGCTGAAATTAAAACAGGTTGGAACAAAAAACAGGAAGATCAATATATGCAGCAGTGCAAGAAAGAATATATTGTAGAAATAAACAGTTAAATGTTTTGTGAACATAGTTGACAAACCAATTTAAAATCATTATTATTAGTTCATATATGGAAATGCGTAGAAGAAAAGGAGTAGCAGATAACCTTTTAAAGAGAGAGAGGGACGGTGGAAGCCTCTTAAAGCAGTGTCTGTGAAGGTAGTTTTGGAGCAGAGATGATGAATTGAGTAGTTGTCTACGGTTCGTCCCCGTTACAGGATATGATAAGTGAAAGATAAAGGTGGTACCGCGAGCAATCGCCCTTTATGCGGTACCGGCATTATACATAAGAAAGTCGTGCTGATACTGTAAAGGAGAGCACGACTTTCGTATTTGTTAACGAAAATCCGGTGCGTATTAAGAAATGTTAATAAATTAAAAAATAGGACTTAATATGTTAATAACATATCCTATGAAAAAGGTTACGATTGGAGAAGAAAGATGAAAGAGATTGAAAAGAATTACAATCCGGCAGAGATTGAAGACAGATTGTACAGTAAGTGGCAGGAAAAGAAATACTTCCACGCAGAAGTAGATAGAAGTAAGAAACCTTTTACAATTGTTATGCCACCTCCAAATATTACAGGACAGCTTCATATGGGACATGCCCTTGATAATACAATGCAGGACATTCTTACACGTTTTAAGAGAATGCAGGGTTACGAAGCTTTATGGCTTCCTGGAACTGACCATGCATCAATTGCTACAGAAGCCAAGATTGTAGAAAAAATGCGTGAAGAAGGCATTACAAAAGAAGATTTAGGAAGAGAGAAATTCTTAGACAGAGCTTGGCAGTGGAAAGCACAGTACGGCGGTCGTATTGTTTCACAGCTTAAGAAGATAGGTTCTTCATGTGACTGGGATAGAGAAAGATTTACAATGGATGAAGGCTGTTCAAAGGCAGTTAAGGAAGTATTTGTAAACTTATACAACAAGGGACAGATTTACCGTGGTGAAAGAATCATTAACTGGTGTCCTCATTGTCTTACATCTATTTCAGATGCAGAAGTTGAATATGAAGATCAGGCAGGCAAGTTCTGGCATTTAAGATATCCTTTAACAGATGGTTCAGGATATATTCAGCTTGCAACAACAAGACCTGAAACATTACTTGGTGATACAGCAGTAGCAGTTAACCCAAATGATGACAGATATAAAGACTTAGTGGGAAAGACTCTTACACTTCCTTTAGTTGGAAGAGAGATTCCTATTGTGGCAGATGATTATGTAGGTATTGACTTTGGTACAGGTGTTGTTAAGATTACACCTGCACATGATCCTAACGATTTTGAAGTTGGACTTCGTCATAACTTACCTGTTATTAATGTACTAACAGATGATGCTAAGATTGTTGATGATTATCCTAAGTATGCAGGTATGGACAGATATGAAGCAAGAAAAGCAATCGTTGAAGATTTAGATAAAGAAGGATACCTTGTAAAGATTGAAGACCATGAACATAATGTAGGTACATGTTACAGATGTCATACTACAATCGAACCTAGAGTATCAAAACAGTGGTTTGTAAAGATGGAAGAAATTGCAAAACCTGCAATTGAAGCTGTTAAAAATGGTGACACTAAGTTTGTACCACCTCATTTTGACAAAACATATTTCCATTGGTTAGAAAACATCCGTGACTGGTGTATTTCACGTCAGTTATGGTGGGGACACAGGATTCCTGCATTCTATTGTGATGACTGTGGTGAAATGGTTGTTACAAAAGAAGATCATGCAGTATGTCCTAAGTGTGGTAAGGAAATGAGACAGGATCCTGATACACTTGATACATGGTTCTCATCAGCATTATGGCCTTTCTCAACACTTGGATGGCCTGACAACACAGAAGAATTAGATTATTTCTATCCTACAAATGTACTTGTTACAGGATATGACATTATTTTCTTCTGGGTAATCAGAATGATGTTCTCAGGACTTGAACATACAGGAAAAGTTCCTTTTGATACAGTTTTGATACATGGACTTGTTAGAGATTCACAGGGACGTAAAATGAGTAAGTCTCTTGGAAATGGTATTGATCCATTGGAAGTTATTGACAAATACGGTGCTGACGCATTAAGATTTACACTTATTACAGGTAATGCACCAGGTAATGATATGAGATTCTACTGGGAAAGAGTAGAAGCTTCAAGAAACTTTGCTAACAAAGTTTGGAACGCATCAAGATTTATTCAGATGAATATGCCTGAAGAAGGTATTGATGTGAAGAACAAACCTGAAAATCTTACAGATGCAGATAAGTGGATTTTATCAAAAGTTAACACTTTAGCCAAAGATGTGACAGAAAATCTTGATAAATTTGAGTTGGGTATCGCAGCAGACAAAATTTACGAATTTATTTGGGAAGAATTTTGTGACTGGTATATTGAAATGGTTAAGCCAAGATTGTACAATGATGATGACGATACTAAAAAGGCAGCACTTTGGACACTTAAGAAGGTATTAATCGATGCATTAAAACTTTTACATCCATATATGCCATTTATTACAGAAGAAATTTTCTGCAATTTACAGGATGAAGAAGAAACAATTATGCTTTCAAAATGGCCTGAATTTACAGAAGAATATGATTTTGCCAAAGAAGAAAAAGCAGTTGAAACTATTAAAGAGGCAGTTAGAAATATTAGAAACATCCGTTCAGAAATGAACGTTGCCCCAAGTAAGAAAGCTAAAGTTTTCGTAGTTTCAAGTGAAGAAGAAATTAAGAATATTTTCGAAAATGGTAAAGTATTCTTTGCAACATTAGGTTATGCAAGCGAAGTTATTATTCAGGATAACAAGTCAGGTATTGGTGATGATGCCGTATCAGTAGTTATTCCAAAGGCTACTATTTATATGCCTTTTGCTGAATTAGTTGATATTTCAAAGGAAATCGAACGTCTTAATAAGGAAGTTGAAAAGCTTAATAAAGAATTAGCAAGAGTTAACGGTATGTTAAGCAACCCTAATTTTGTAAGCAAGGCTCCTGAAAAGAAGATTAACGAAGAAAAGGCTAAACAGGCTAAATATCAGCAGATGATGGATCAGGTAAAGGAACAGTTGGCAAGATTACAGAAGTAGGAGGAAACGACCATGATAAATTTTGAAGAGGAAATCAAGAAGTTTCACCCAAGTCTAGAAATAGAAGAAGCAGAGGATGCCATTTACAACAATAACATTTCTGATATTACAGATGTTATGATTCAGATGGTTGAGGAACTTAAAGGCGACAAATAAAAGGCAAAGGATGGGTGTATAAATGATATGCTACAATTGTGGAAATGTCTTAACTAACAGTGATTATTGCAGTCATTGTGGTATGGACGTAAGCGTATACAAAAGAATAGTAAAATTATCAAATACCTATTACAATGCCAGTCTTACAAAAGCAAAAAACAGGGATTTGTCAGGTGCAGCAGATACTCTTAGAAGAAGTGTAAAACTTAACAAGAGAAACATTGATGCAAGAAATCTGTTAGGTCTTGTTTATTTTGAAATGGGTGAGACTGTTCAGGCATTTTCAGAATGGGTAATGAGTACAAATATTCAGCCGGATAATAACCCGGCTGAGAAATATCTTGTTGCAATACAGCAGGATAAAGGTAAGGTTAGCGAATTAAATCATACAATTAAGAAGTTTAATATTGCTCTTGATTATGCCAAAAGCGGTACAGATGACATGGCAATTATTCAGCTTAAGAAAGTATTGAATCAGAATCCTAACTTTATAAAAGCATACCAGTTGTTGGCACTGTTGTATTTAAAAGGCGGACAGTATGAGCGTGCAAAAAAATCCATAAAAAAATCTATGAAAATAGATAAATGCAATCCTCTTAGCATAAGATATTTAAGAGAGATTAACGAATATATGGATGAAGAGAAGAAAACTGATCCGGACAAGCGAATGGAAAGGAGAAGAAACCTTCGTGGAGTTATGGTAGACAGAGAATATCTTAGCGGAAATGATGTTATCATTCCTAAGAATAACTTTAAGGAAGCCATAACAGGAGCACAGAGTATTCTTCATATTGTTATTGGTTTGCTTTTAGGTGCAGCATTGGTTTACTTTATTGTAACACCGGCAAGAATGTCACATCTGACAGATCAGGCTAACAATGTAGGTGTTGAATACAATCAGAAGATTGCAATAAAAAATTCAACAATATCTGAATTAGAGAATCAGGTTGATACATTAAAAACAGAACAGAAGAAACTTAAATCAGACTTGGCACAGTATACAGACACAGGAAATACAGTTGCATCAAACTACAGTAACCTGTTAAAATCAGTAAATTATTATTTAAATGATGACTATAAGAACGCGGCAACAGCTTTAAGTGATGTTGATAGTAAGCTTAAGATGGACTCTGAAGACTTTACAACTGTTTATAAATGGTTAAGCAGTAAATTATCAAAACGTATTTCAGAAGAAGCTTACAATGCAGGAATGACAGCAAGAGATAAGGCAGATTATGACACAGCAATTAAGCAGTTTAAGAAATGTATTGAAGCTGACTCAGGTAATGTAGACGCAATATACTATCTTGCATGGAGTTACAAAAACAAAGGCGATTCAAAGAATGCCAATAAGTACTTCAAAGAGATATACGATAACTTCCCTAATTCATCACACTATGACACAGCAAAGAGCCAGCTTAACATAGATGACAGTAGCAGTAGTGGAGATAACGGAGACAACGGCGATAACGGAGACAACGGCGATAACGGAGATAATGGCGACGGTGGCACTTCAGAATAAGGGATAAAGATTACAATTGATAATACTAGAATCTAGTTAGATTTTAGAAAAGATTTACGAAAGAGAAGAGCGAAAGCTCTTCTCTTTCTGCGTTTAAGAATAAAGGGGGATTTATGGAAGTTTTATATGAAGTAAGAGGCGAGAATCTTTTGATTTATCTGCCGGAGGAACTTGATCATCACAATGCGAAAACAATTACAGAGCAGTCAGATTGGTATATTGTTTCAAACCAGATTAAAAACATAATTTTTAATTTTAAGCGAACAATGTTTATGGATAGCTCAGGCATTGGAGTGATAATGGGCAGGTATAAGCTTGTAAAAAAGAGAGGTGGAAGCATTACAGTTACAAATATTAACAATTCAATTGACAGAATTTTTACTATTTCGGGGCTTTACAAAATAGTGAGCAAAACGGAAACACCTAGCTTGGTGAAATGGTAATTGGAGGGACGCATGGAAAATAAAAGTAAGGAAAACAATATGACTTTGGAGTTTGATGCAAAGTCCGAAAACGAAAGTCTGGCAAGAATTGCAGTTGCTTCTTTTTTGACGGAGATTGATCCAACCATTGAAGAAATTAATGATATTAAAACGGCAGTATCAGAAGCAGTAACTAATTCAATTGTTCATGGCTACAATGAGGGACCGGGGAAAATAACTTTAAAGTGCAAGCTTGTATGCAATCAGTACGAAAAGCAGGATACATATACGGTTAGTAGTTTTATTACCATTGAGATAAAAGATTTGGGAGTTGGTATAACAAATATTGAAAAAGCAAGAGAGCCCTTGTTTACCACAAAACCGGAATTTGAAAGATCTGGAATGGGATTTATGTTTATGGAAATGTTTATGGATAAAGTAGATGTGATTTCAGAGCCGGGGAAAGGCACAACAGTTATAATGGAGAAAAAACTTAAAAAAGTTATAGAAAAAAACAGCATAAAAAGTAGTCAATATAATAGTAAGTTGATGAGCCACACTAATTCTAAATCCATTGGGCTAGTTAATTTGAAAGAAAAGTCCGGCCAGAGGGCATAATGGATACGCTAACTTTGATAAACAGGGCTCATCAGGGAGATAAGTTAGCAAGAGATAAAATATTAATTGAAAATACAGGTTTGATATGGAGCATTGTCAGAAGATTTTTAAACAGAGGGCACGAAGGCGAAGATTTGTTTCAAATCGGATGCATTGGGATGCTAAAAGCAATAGACAGATTTGACACGGAATTTGACGTGGCTTTTTCAACCTATGCAGTTCCAATGATAGCAGGAGAAATCCGAAGGTTTATAAGAGATGATGGCATTGTAAAAATCAGCAGAAAAATAAAAGAAAATCAAATGAAAATAATGCACCAAAGAGAAATTTATATAAATGAAAAAAAGCAGGAGCCAACCATAGAAGAGCTTGAAAAGGTCTGTGATTTGACAAAAGAAGAAATAGTAATGGCGATGGATGCCTCAAGAAATGTTGAGTCAATTGACAAAGAAATGTATTCAAAAGATTCAGCATACACACTAATGGATTTGGCGGAGGATGACACTAATATAGAAGAAACGGTTTTGAATAAAATTATGGTTCAACAATTAATGGACATGCTGGAAAGTAAGGAGCGAAAAATCATAAATTTAAGGTATTTTAAAAATAAAACTCAAAGTCAGGTAGCAAAAGAAATGGGAATGACGCAGGTTCAGGTGTCAAGACTGGAAAAGAAAATTTTAAACTCAATGAGAAATGAAAAAAGTACATAGACAAAAAATAGTTGTTATTGTGAAACGAAAAAGTGCAGTGAAAGTTTAGAAATCAAATGTTCATTGCACTTTTTATTTATTTTAGAATAATTAAAATAAAAAATTGCATAATAAAAGCATAGAAGTTTAAATTTTCTAAAAAATAAAAATTTTTGGAGGTCTAAATGAAAGTATTAAAAATGGTGGCAATAATAGCAGTAATAATAGTGGCAATAGGCATTGGCTTCTACATGTGCAACGACACATATCAAGTGGAAGAAATACAGGAAGCAGTGATGATATAAAAGGTCGATAAGATTATATTTTTAAAAAAGTAATAATCCATATTAAACAATATGGGATAGAAAGGACATAAATGAGTGACACATTATATATAAAAATGGATCAGGCAGTGGAGATTACGAAAAAGCAGGTAACAGTTGGAGATGTTGCAAAACTTCAATGCAAAAACAAAAATATAACAAACAGGCTAAAATCAATGAAATTGTTGGAGGATACAACAAAAGGAAAAAAGCGATATATAGTTTCAATAATGAAAATTATCGAAATGGCAGATCAAACATTTCAGAATGTAGATATACAAAATATAGGGGAAACAGAATGTGTTGTTGAATTTAAGACACCCAAAAAAGATGACGGACCAATGGCAATAATTAAAACAGCAATAATATGTTTGATTCTGTTTTTCGGAGTGGGATTTTCCATAATGTCATTTAACAACGATGTGTCAATAGATGATATGTTTTCAAAAATAAGCAAGCAATTTACAGGGGACAAAGAGCAGGGTAGAAAAATACTTGAGTATTGTTATTCAATAGGATTGGGTGTGGGAATCATCATCTTTTATAACCATTTTGGACCGAAAAAATTAACCAAGGATCCAACGCCCATTGAGGTTGAAATGAGAAAATACGAAAGAGACATAAACCAGACTTTAATAGATGGGCATAACAGAGATGACGGAAAGGTGGATGTAAAATAGAAGCAGTGGCGAAATATGAAAGGTAGAATTGGAACAAAATGATAGGAAAAATAATTCTTGCAATTACAGGAATCGGGGCAGGTTTCATAATCTCTGCAGGAGTTTTTGCATTAATAACATCAACAGGAATAATAACAAGATTTGCAGACAAAACCCATACTGCAAAAAGTATACAATTATATGAAACAATAGTAATTGCAGGGGGAATACTTTGGAATATATTCTGGGTAATGGAATCCCATTTCAAATTCACGGGACAGCCGGCAAAAATATTTCAGGGAATCATGGGACTATGTCAGGGTATATTCGTAGGTTGTCTTGCAGTGGCACTGGCGGAGGCCCTAAACGGAACAGCAATCTTTGCACGAAGGGCAAAACTGCAAATGGGGCTAAGTTTCATAGTGTTATCAGTAGCGGTAGGCAAAGTCCTTGCATCGTTGCTCCAATTCTACAACGACTGGGTGAACTAATGCTTTTGAATATGCTGTTGTGCCAGAAAATTATTTCTCGCAAAATACAATCGTTGGTGAGCAAGCTCTCCACGTCTGTATTTCGTCCTGAATATGCATCACTTGTAGGAACGCGTAAATATATAATTTAATGGAGAATTGAAATGGAAAGTGAAGAAAAGAAGAAGGCGTACAACGAATACGTTGAAAGAATTACGCCAAATAACAGTTTGACAAAGGATATGTGGAATGCTTTTTGGATAGGCGGTCTGATTTGTGTTATGGGACAGATTTGGCTTGAGCTGTTTATGTATTTTGGAATGGATAAGGAGGACAGCGCAAGTTACACTACTTTGATTTTGATTTTGGAAAGTGCAATTCTAACGGGGCTTAATGTTTATCCGAAGATTGCAAAAAAAGGTGGCGCAGGCTGTCTTGTCCCAATAACAGGATTTGCCAACGGGGTTGTGTCTCCGGCAATTGAATTTAAGGCTGAAGGTCACATATTCGGAATTGGAGCGAAGATTTTTACCATAGCCGGACCGGTTATTCTTTATGGTATTTTTTCAAGTTGGATAGTTGGAATTATTTATTTGATTTTGAAGGGGATAGGGATAGTCTGACCGGATGTCAAAAAATTAAAACAAAAAATAGTCAATTGAAGTTTTGTGTCATAAAAAAACTAAAGAAAAATGAAAAATAATACTGATAGTATTTTATTAGTTGAACAATTAAGTCTTTGTGATATAATGATGAAGAATTGTAAAGAAAAGATTAAATTTAAATAAAGAATATAAATTTTATTGCAATAAATATTTAGATTTAAACGTTTTATAAAAAGTATTCCAATTATATGGAAAAATGAAAAAAATTAAAGGATTTGTTTTAATTAATAATTTAGTTTAATTGTTTTCAATATTAGAATACGGAAATCAGGAGAGTGAGGAAAACAGATGAAGAAAAAGAATGTGATTGGGGAAAACATGGAAGCAGGAACAAATGCAGAATCAGATGAAAAAGCAGGAACAAAAATAAATAAAGAATCAGATGCAAAGAAAAGTAAGAAATATAGAAAAGAATTCCTTAGTCAGAAACAGAAAGACACAACTTTTCTTGTAATTAAGATTATCTTAGTTTGTATGTTTGCAGGTGCATATTCAATGCTGTATATTTGGGATTTGTATACTTTTAAGGGAAAAGTTTATCCTATGAGAATTGTAGTTCCAACATTGTTGTTTGTAAGTTCTTCAGCATTAATGTTTGTAAAAATAAAAGTTAACAGATGGGTTAATTTTGTAATATCTATTTTGGTAAGCTTAATTTTAGTATATGGAAACTTTGTAATGTTACAGAAGTCTCAGGGATACGAATATAAGCTTGAAGGGGATTATGTTAAATACAATATTATGGTTTTATTTATGATTTTTATGGTTATATTTGCAGTTACTAACAGTTTTAAAGTTGCAATTATAACAATGAACATTGTAAATATTGTTATGGGACTTGCAAATTTCTATCTTGTACAGTTTAGAAACTCAGGATTTTTGGCAGCAGATATTGTAAATATAAAGACTGCGGCAAATGTGGCAGGCGGATATTCTTATAGAATGAATTATAGAGTTTATCTGTTCCTTATAAGTTCCATTGCAATATGTTTTTTTGCAACTAAGTTAGGCAAGAACGTGGTAATTAAGAAGTTCTGGAGACTTATTCCTATGGCATTGGCACTTTTAATGGTGATTAATGTTAATGACTTAGTTCAGTCAAAGGAATATGTTAAAATATTGAAAGTCAAATATTTTAAGCCACAGGAAACATTTAATACTAACGGTTTTTACATAACATTTGCAAGAAGTATTAACGACCTTCAGGTTAAGAAGCCTAAGGATTATTCTGTTCAGAAAGTTGAAAATCTGGCAGAGCAGTTTAAGGGTACTAAAACTACAGTTTCTAATGATAAGAAACCTAACATTATAATGATAATGAGTGAGGCATACACTGATTTTATGTCTTTTGCGGATGTACCTTTAAGCGAAGACAATATGCCTTTCTTCCATAGTTTGAAGAAGAATACATTAAGCGGTCAGATGTTTGTATCAGTTTTTGCAGGAGGAACAGCATCAACTGAGTTTGAAGCCTTAACTTCTAACTCAATGGCATACATTCCTAATGGCATAACAGCATATACTACATATATCAACTCACCTATGACTTCTCTTGCGTCAACTTTAAAGGCACAAGGATATGGTGGAATAATAGCAATGCACCCTTACAAGGGAACAGGATACAAGCGTAACAAGGTTTATCCTTTATTGGGATTCAACAAATTCCTTACAATGGATGATTTTGCAGAAGACACAGAAAAATACGGACTTCATATTTCTGACAAAGCAGATATGGAACGAATTATTTCAGAATATGAAAACTATAAGAAGAACAACGATAAACCGTTCTTTATGTTTAATGTAACAATGCAGAACCATAGTCCTTTTGATGCAGCAGGAGTATCTAAAGATATAAAACTTGGCTACAATATTAATTCACCACAGGCAGTTCAGTACTTAAATATGTTAAGAAAGTCAGATGATGCATTAAAAGAACTTGTTACATATTTTAAAAATGTAAAAGAGCCAACATTAATAATCTTCTTTGGTGACCATGAGCCAAAGATAGAAGAATCATTCTATGAGGAAATAGAAAAAGGCTATAAACTTGATGATGTTTATAAGAACCTAAAGAAAAGAAATATTCAGTTCGTTATATGGGCAAACTATGACATGAAATCAGATAACAATATGTATATAAGTGCAAACAGAATGAGTTCACTTGTACTGGAAACAGCAGGACTTGCACAAAACGGATATCAGCAGTTCGTATCAGAGTTTAGCAAAAAAGTGCCAATCATAACAAAAAAAGGCTACATTGGTGAAGATGGAAACTACTACAAAACAGGAGACAAAACATCACCATACTATGAATGGATACATAATTACGACATTCTACAGTACAACAACATTTTTGATACAAAAAACAGAGTACAGGATCTATACAAAATAGCACAATAAGAAAAAACAGAGTTCTTAAAAACAAAAAGAACTCTGTTTTTTGTCACATATATATTAATTGTCAATAGACGTAAAATTATACTTGTGATACAATGTGGAACTATAGCACAAAAATGTAAAAAATAAAGAACAAAAAAACATACAAAACAAAATAAAAGTATAAGAATCAACTGAAAAAGAGATTGTGATATTATATAAAAAAATACTCTTATTACGAAACTATTTATTTAAAGAATGAAGAAAAAAGGAGAGTTTTAACATGAAAAAATCCTTCCAGATTTTTAAACGTGACATAGGAAGATTATCCAAAAACATAGTTGCACTAATAGTTGTAATCGGCGTGTGCATAATCCCTTCGTTGTATGCATGGTTTAACATAGCTGCCAACAAGGACCCATATGGCAACACAGCTAACATAAAAATAGCCGTGGCTAATAATGATGCCGGAACAGAAAATGATATGCTTGGAAACCTTGATGTAGGTGGTCAGATAGTTGATACATTAAAAGAGAATGACAGTTTAGGCTGGGTTTTTGTAAGTGAAGACAAGGCAATATCAGGGGTTAAGTCAGGAGAATACTATGCAGCAATAGTTATTCCTGATAATTTTAGTAAATCAATGGTAAGTTTTTTGTCAGGAAAAATAGAACAGCCGGAGTTTGATTATTATCTTAATGAAAAGAAGAATGCCATTGCACCAAAGATAACTGACACAGGTGCAAATACAATTCAGCAACAGGTTAATACAGAGTTTGTGTCAGCGGCGGCAGGCACAGTTGCGGACATACTTAACGGTTCAGTTTCAGAAATTGGAACTAAGCTTGATGACGTTCAAAATGACATTTTAACAAAGATTAGCACAGTGTCTGATAATCTTAAAGAATATGAAAAGGCACTGGATTCTTTTAACAAAACAGTGGATAGCAGTAACAAGCTAATTGAAAAATCAAAAAAATCAATGGCTACAGTGAAAAGCGACGCTAATTCCGGTGTAAATAGCATAAAGAATGGAACAGACAGTTTAACACTTGTACGAAATGACATAGCAGATTTTGCAAACGATTTAGGTACGGGAATATCTAAGGCACAGAATAGTTTGGCAAAGGTAAATACTAAATCAGGAATAAATCTTGGAAAAATAAGTTCAAAAACTGAAAGCATTCACGGACAGTTTCAGGAAATGATAACTTCCGTAGAATCTATTATTGATAAAAATAGCGAAATGCTTACAACTTTAAAGGAAATTAACAAGAAATACCCTTCAGATTCATTAACTAATCTTATTAATGAATTAGACAGTCAGAATAGTAAGTACAAGACTATTTTACAAAAATTAAGAACAGGAAGCGATTCTATAAATGATGCTACAACAACATCTGTTAAGGCAGTAGAATCTATTTCTAAAATTATCGAAAAGAATACAAAAGACATTCAGAGCTCAAAGGGAACTGTTGAAAACGGAATAATGACAGGTCTAAATACAAGCCTTGATACTTTTTCAAGCATTCAGGGGACACTTTCAGGAATTTTAAAAGGTGTTGGACCTGCAACAGATAATGTTGTAACTTTAATGGACCAGTTAGAGAACAGCCTTGACAGTGCAAAGAAAGCACTTAATTCAACAGGTTCTTCCATTAAGAAAGTTCAGGAAAGATTAGACAAGGCTAATGTGGACATTAGTGTTGTTAAAACTTCAAAGATATATAAAAAACTTAAGGATATGACAAATTTAGACTCAGATAAGGTTGCATCTTTTATGTCATCTCCTGTTAAATTAAAAACAGAAACTTTCTATTCAGTTGAAAACTATGGAACAGCAATGACACCATTCTATACTAACCTTGCAATATGGGTAGGTGGAATTGTTCTTATTGCTATTTTAAAAATGGAAGTTGATAAAAGTGAAAAAATTAAAAATTTCACTCCAACACAGGCTTATTTTGGAAGATGGATGCTTTTCATCTTAGTAGGATTTGTGCAGGCGTTAATTATATGTTTAGGTGATATTTTTATCTTAAAAATAAAGTGCCAGCATCCGGTACTGTTTGTTGTGGCAGGATTAGTAGCAGCATTTGTATATGTAAATCTTATTTATGCCCTGTCATTAACATTTAAGCATATAGGAAAAGCAGTAAGTGTAATTCTTGTAATTTTGCAGATTCCGGGTTCAGCGGGAACTTATCCTATTGAAATGACGCCGGGATTCTTCCAGGCAATTCATCCGTTACTTCCTTTTACCTATGGAATAAATGCCATGAGAGAAGCAATTGCGGGAACTTACGGACATTATTATGTAAAGAATTTAGTTATTCTTTTAATCTATGTTCCTATTGCCTTGTTTATAGGACTTGTCCTTCGTAGATTATTGTTGAATTTAAATAGTTTATTTGACAAAAAACTTGAACAGACAGGACTTATGATTTGTGAAGAGGGAGGAATAACCAGGGAAAGAGTAAGACTTTTAACTACTGTGAAAATACTTGCAGGAGAAAAGCAGTTTAGAGATGAGATAAATAAGAAAGTCGAGCAGTTTGAAATATGTTATCCAAAACTAATAAAGGGTGGATTTTTTGCAATAGTTATTATACCGATTGTATTTTTGATTTTAATGTTTAGTATCACATCAAAAATGGTATTTCTTGTATTGTGGATAGTGTCTATTATATTAATCGCCCTATATTTGATTTGTGTTGAGTTTATCCATGAGAACCTGCTTAACAAGCAAAAAATGGCTGAAATGACCGGTGATGAGCTTATAGAGCAGTTAAAGAAACGTGGTAGAAAGAACAGTAAGGAAGGAGATGAGGACTAATGCTGAATATTTTTAGAATATTTATTGGGGATTTGAAAAAAATCAGCAGAAATGCAATAGCGTGGATTGTAGTGTTAGGACTTACTGTAGTTCCATCTCTTTACGCATGGTTCAATATTGCTGCAAGCTGGGATCCATATTCCAATACAAATGGTCTGAAGGTGGCGGTTGCAAATACGGATGAAGGGTATGAAAGCTGGGATCCGTATAGCAATACCGACCATTTAAAAGTTGCAGTGGCAAGCGTTGATAAAGGCTATGAGGGTGACATTATTCCAATAAGCTTAAATCTTGGAAATCAGGTTATATCAGCTCTTCGTGAAAATACTCAGCTTAATTGGGTATTTACTGATAAAGAAGATGCAATTGACGGTGTAAAATCAGGAAAGTATTATGCTTCAATTGTAATTCCAAAGAATTTTAGTACTGATATGATGAGCCTTTTCTCTGATAATGTTTCTCATTCGGATATTATTTATTATCTTAATGAAAAGGAAAATGCCATTGCTCCAAAGATAACTGACAAGGGAGCAAGCGCAGTTCAAAAGCAGATTGATCAGGTTTTTACAAAGACAGTTTCAGAGATTTCAATAAGCGTGCTTGATCAGTTGTCAGATGTTATGGATGATGATACAACAAAAACTGTAATGAACAAGGTTCAGTCTAATGTGCAGCAGATTGCAGATGACTTAAATGATGCAAAACAGACTGTTTATGCTTTTGCTGACCTTACAGGTTCTTTGGAAGAAATGTTAGACAGTACATCAACATTATTAAAAACGTCAGGAGACAGCACAAAGGATAGCGTTAATACTTTAAAAACTTCAAGTACTGATGTAACAGATTTGAAAGATGCCTTAAGTGGAACAACTGATGGAATAAACAAGGCGTTAAATCAAAGCGTATCTGCATATAATCAATTATCAAAAGAAGTGGATAATATTTTTGACTCAGTGTCCACAAGTGCAGACACAGCATCAAAAGGTTTAAGTGGTTTTGCAACTCAGGTAGAAGACATAACAAAGAAGTACACTGAATTTAAAGAAAGCCTTCAGAAAGTGCAGAATGCATTGCCGGCAAATGAGAAAGTGTTAAGAACTGAAATTGACAAAATTATTGGTAAAATAGACCAGTCAATTATTCAGCAGAAGGAAATTAGAACAAAATTAAAAGACGCTTCTGATGATATAACATTGGTATCAGGAACGACAACTTTATATAGAAAAGACTTAAAGAAACAGATAAAACAAAGTGCAAAGGATATATCTTCTATTCAGGATTCTTATGAAAAGAAGGTTCAGACTAACTTAACTAAGTTGGTTAATTCACTTACTGTAAATAATGGCTCAGTATCAAAAGTTGTAAACAATTTAAATCAGGGAACAAGTGATGTAAGTAAGCTTGCAGGAGATTCAGGAGCACAACTTGGACAGTTAAAGAATATTCTTAAAAATTCAGGTAAAGCACTTGGAAAGGCATCCAAAAATGTAAGCAATATTTCATTTAAATTAGGCAATAGTAAAAACAGCGATGCAACAGAATTGCTTAAAAACATATTAAGCAACAGCCCTGACACATTAAGTTCATTCTTGTCATCACCTGTAAAGATGAACACAAATGTTATATACAAAGTAGATAATTATGGCTCTGCAATGGCACCGTTCTACTCAACACTTGCAATATGGGTAGGTGGTATTGTATTAGTAGCAATGATGAAAGTAACATTAGAGGAAGATCGAAAGAAACAACTATTCAATGTGAAAAACTATCAGATATATTTAGGACGTTATATTCTGTTTATGATAATAGGATTGTTCCAAAGTGGATTAATCTGTTTGGGAGATTTGTATTTCTTAAAGATACAATGTGAGCATCCGTTCCTGTTCCTATTGGCAGGTTGGATATCAAGCATAGTATATGTAAATATAATCTATACATTAACAGTATCCTTTGGTGATATAGGAAAAGCAATCTGTGTAATACTTCTTGTAGTACAGGTAGCAGGTTCAGGTGGAACATTCCCAATAGAAGTAGCACCAAAATTCTTCAGAACAGTATACCCATTACTTCCATTTAACTACAGCATGGGAGCAATGAGAGAAACAATAGCCGGAATGTATGGAAACACATACTGGACAGAAATATCCAAACTACTATTATTCCTAATACCATCACTGATACTGGGATTGATACTAAGAAAACCAATAATAAAACTAAACAACTTCGTAATAGAAAAACTAGAAGAAACAAAACTCATGTAACTCACCAACCCCCGGAACTTTCAAGGCACCTGTGCTTGCACAAAGGTGCCTTGAAAAGTTTCGGGGGTGCCTTATTATGAGCATAAAAGGGCGACGAAGTCGCGCGATATGCGAATAATAAGGACAGATTGCGGGAACGCGAAGCGCGTAGCAATCTGAGGTGAGTTATTTAATCTCGATTCCTTACTGACTTCCGACTTAAGTCAATCAATAATTTTTTTCTTGACTTAATGTACAAAATAGTATATATTACTGAAATAAATAGTTCACAATGTAAACTATTCTGGAATGCTATCTTGTATTGAACAGGAAACCTTTAATGGCATTTATAATTAGAAAATATAAAACAAAAATAGGAAGTAGAAGAAAAATGAAAGATAAAAAATGGAAAGACATGATAGAAAAACATGGCGAGCTTAGATTCTTTAGTAGCATGGCAATAAAGAAATCACACAAAGGTCAGGGTACATCTGCACAGGAATTGGACATGCTGTTTAGAGTCGCCTTGTCCAAAGAAAAAGTAACACCCGGTTACTTAAAAGACGCAATGGGCATAAGCAAAACAATTATAAGCAGATTAATAGAACAACTGGAAAACAAGCAGCTCATAGAAAAAATCCGCACAAATGAGGATAAAAGAAGTTATACATTGATAATAACTGAAAAAGGGAAAAAAGAAATTGATGATATGTATTACTACTATTTAAACCCTCTATATACGTTAAAGGAAAATATGACAGAGGAAGATTTTGAACAACTATTTAAATTAATAAGGCAGGCAAACAAGATATTGGCAAAATAAACCGCCAACAATATAAAATCGAAAATATAAACAAAATCTGCAGCTAATAAAAATTAAAGAAAGTGCTTGGAACCCGTCGGTTCATCAAGGCAGCGTAGTCGGCTTGATAGAACCGCTACGAGGTGGAAGCAGCGGGAGCGTGCTTTCGTAATTTTATTAGCCGAAGATTAGTTAAAAATTGTTTAACATAAATGAAAGGAAAAGAAGATGACGTTTTATCAGGAATTACAGTTAAGCTCAACAGGCTCAAAACAATTAATAAAAAACACAACAGACAAAAAAGAAAAAACAAGACACATTTTAATTTACAATTTCAAAGTATATTTAGTTGTGGCATTTTGTTTTTTGGTAGTAACAGCATTTAGTATGATTTTTGGAAATGACAATAGCGTGCCGGGAGTTGTGGTACTACTTGCAATACTTGTGTTGCGACAGGCAGATTTTGGCATAAAAACAACCCACGGTCTAATCTCAATAGCCGGGATATTTGCAATTTTAATAGTAGGCCCAAGGTTAAGCAACATGGTTGATCCTTTAACAGCATTTATTATTAACATTGTTTGCATATTTTTACTAATGATGTTTGGATGCCATAATGTAATAATGTACAATCATTCAACTTTTGTACTGGGATATTTATTACTTCAAGGTTACGATGTTGCAGGAAAAAGTTATCAGTTACGTGTAGTCAGCCTTGTTGTAGGTATGCTAATTTGTATGGGGGTTTTTTATAAAAATCAGAAAAACAGACCTCATAAAAGAGGTTTTATGGATATTTTTAGAGAATTCAATATACACTCTGCTAGAAATAACTGGTATTTAAAATTAACACTTACAGTTTCAACAGCAATGTTAATTATTAATCTTTTAAATATACCAAGGGCAATGTGGGTAGGAATTGCCTGCATGTCAGTATGTGTTCCATTTTCCAGTGACATTGCACCAAAGGCAAAGAAAAGAGCACCATTTAACATTGTGGGCAGCCTAATATTTGTTGCCCTTTACTACGCACTTCCTAAATGGGTACATCCATACATTGGAATTATAGGTGGAATTGGTGTTGGTTATTCAGCCGGCTATTCATGGCAGACAGTTTACAATACATTTGGAGCGTTGTATATTGCCGCTGGAATTTTCGGTGTAAAAACAGCAGTATTGTTAAGAATTGGTGCAAATATTTTTGCTTCATTATATACAGTTTTGTTTGACCATGTATTTAATAATGTATTTGCGTTTATAAAAAACAGAAAAGAAAATTTAATAACAGAATAGCAATGCTTAAAACAAAAAATATAGATGCATAACTAAGAAATTTAAGAGAAAAATTCTAATTGCAATACATAAATTTTTTTGTGGAAAGTTTAAGTGATATTGACAGAGTTATATTTGTAAAAAGATATTTCTTTTTGCAAACAACAACCGAAATTTCAAATGAAATCTTAAAAAAATAAAATGGCAAAAATGGCTATAGCAGCCTGTTTGATAGGAGCTATAGTGTTGGTTTGGGAAAGAAAAGAAATAGTAAATGAAAAGTCTGCAAAAAATGAAAAAGTTATTGCGACACAAACAATTGAAATTCAGGAAAATGAGAGATTACATCTTTCAGTGGGGGCAGATGTCGGACAAACAATATTTTGGAGTCCAAGCCTAAAAGGAAAAGCCCCATCTCAGGGGCTTTTAATATTAAATATTATTTATTTTCATTATCTTCCTTAGGAACAACTGTTTCCATATTTTTTGGAAGAAC
>OLRA01001728.1_pt1 | contig 24551 bp, 16 predicted proteins | sample 1673011 | NCBI WGS metagenome assembly OLRA01 (sample SAMEA3136746, study PRJEB25190) | human gut metagenome | reverse complement strand
GTAAAGTTAATGATGGAAGTTGGAGACGAAAATACGTGGTTTACCGAATGCTTACTTTCTTTCTCATATTCTGTTATAATACTTCTTCTGTTACTTTACCATCCGGATAATGGCCGCACGGCTCAGTCGCGGATTTTCGTGGAACATCGTGTCCACGCCGCCCTTGTACTCCAGAATCAGCTGGTCCTTGTTCACTCCGTATTTGTCCACCAGCGTGTTGTACACGGCTTCCGCTCTCAGCTGGCTCAGGCGCTCGTTGAAGGCCTGGCTGCCCGTCTGCTTGTCGGCATAGCCCGTAATCACGAAGCGGTTTTCCGGATATTTCTTGATCAGGTGGGCATACGCCTCCAGGTTCACGGCCTCTTTCTGGCTCAGGTACGCCTTGTTGATGTCGAAGAAAGCCGTATATTCCATGGCATCCTGCAGCTTGTGGTCGGGGGTCATCACCGGTGTAGCCGGCTGCGACTGCCGTTTCTCTTCCTCCAGCGTGTTCACGCGGTCTCTCAGGCTCGCATTCTCTTCGTGCATCTGGCGAAGCTGGCTCTGTACGGCCTGCATTTCGGCTGCCGAGATGCCCGTGCCCTTGTTCCATCCTCTGGCCTTGAAGCGGTAGGTGGCACCCACCATCAGGGCTACCGAGCCTTCCATGTTCTTTCCTCCGCGGATGCCGTCCAGCACGTCGTTGTTCACCGTGCCTCGTGCTTCCAGGTTCAGGTCCCATGCGGAGTTCAGGCGGAAGCGGTTGATGAAGCCCACGGTACCGCTCAGCTCGTTATCCTTGTTCTGGATGCCGCGCAGGTAACCGATTCCCACGTACGGGATGGCGTTGTACACCCGGTCCTCACGGTATCCGCAAATCAGGTTGGTCAGGTTCAGCATCACGTCGGTATGCAGGTGAAGCATGCCCCATTTCGTGCGATACAGGTCTCTGTCCACGTGCTTGTAGGCAAAATCGCCGTCCTTGAGCGAGTAGCCTTTGGCCTGGTAGCCGCCGAATCCCACACGCAGACCGATGCCCGGTGTGAACCATTTGCCTACGTTCACCTCAAAGGTCGGGGTAATCAGCTTGCCTGCCTTTCCCTTGCTGAAGTAGTCGCCCATGTACAGCTGCGCGCCTGCGTTGACCCCTGCAAACCAGTTGTCTCCGAACAGGTTGGTCTGTACCGTGTATTTTTCTGTTTTTTCTGCTTTCTCCTTGTTCACTGTCGTGTCTTGCGCGAACAAATGCATTCCTGTCATCAGTGCGATGCCCAGCATGCAAATTGATTTCATATTCATATCCTCAATAGTTTAGTAAAATTCGTTTCTGTTTTATCTATTGCGTCCCCTTCGGGAGGGAAGGGGACGCAAGTTTGAGAATATAACAAGTGACCGAATCAAAATGTTCGAGGCACAAGAAAAAAATTACTTCCAGAAAATGTAGCTTACGCCGAGGTTGGCATAAGGCATCAGGGAGAACTCTCCGTTGGTCAGGGTTCTGGCCCCCGGGATAATGGCTCCTTTATATACTCTGACCGCTTCTTCTGCAAAAACACCCCATCGGTCGTTCACCCGGATGGTTTCTTTCAGACCGCCCTGCATGCCGAAGTAGTCCTTTCTGGCCGCTCCGTGGTGCGTGTACAGGATACCGGCAAACCCTTCCACCGTGCAGATTCGTTCGCGGTTGTATCCTGCAGCCAAGGCCGTGAAGTCCACCATGTAGTCTGCGCCGAGGGTCAGCGGGTAGGTATGTCCTCCTCTGCGGTATTGCAGGTGTCCCACTTCCAGGTTCCCTCTCACGGACGCATACTGGCTGTATCTCCGTCCGTAGCTCAGGCTGAACTGTTGTCCCAGGTGGTGCATCATCTTTTTCAGGTTCTGGTCACCCGAACGCATCGGGTAGCTGGCCCCTACGGCCACCGAAGCAAAGTTGTAGGGTTCAAAGAAGACGTCCCTCTTGTTCACGTCTTCTGCCCGTCGTCTGTATTGCACACCCATTTCCACGCTCAGGTTCTGCATTCTGCGGTCCTGACTCTTTCTGCCGCCCACGAACGTCTGTGTGTAGTTGTTCCGGCTCCAGCGGGCCTGTCCGAACACGCCGATGCGGTCGTTCACGGCATACAGCAGCTGTCCGCCCGCCGTAGGGCCGATGAAGGGACGTACTTTCTTGGCATACGTTTTTCCTCGGTGGGCCACGCCGCCCACTTCCACACCGCCGGTCAGGTTGACTTCCAGTTTGGGGTCGGTCACGCCGCAGTTGAACAGGCGGTTCAGGTTCAGCATTCCTTCCAGGCGCAGGCCGGCATACACCTCCTTGCGGGTATCCATCTTGCCGTCATCGGGCACCGTCCGGTGAAGACCTCCGAAAATCGTACCGCGTACTCCCAGCGGCAGGAACCATTTACCGATGCCTATACCCATCGCCGGTCCCACAGGTTCCAGCAGACCGTTCATCTGCGGTGCCCGGCGGACTCTGGCTGAGTAGTCTCCCTGAATGCCCACATAGAATTCGTAGAACAGGTTGTCCAGCACGTCCGCGTTGGGGCGGGGCAGGTTGTCCATCGGGATGCCCGTAAAGCGGTAGGTCAGTCCCACCACAGCCTGTGCCCCGAGGTCGTATTTCTTTTGGGAATCTCTTCCGTCAATGCCGTCGGTAAAGAGGTTGAGACGCGGTTCGGCAAACATCTCCAGGTGGCTGCCCAGCAGGTAGCTCACGTGCAGACCCCCGAAGAGGGCCCCTGCATAATGCCGGCTGTCGTCCTTTGTCAGCTGGGTCGTGTATCCCCCCAGTCCGATTACCGTTTCCACGTTCCAGGCCGTCCGGTCGTTGTAGCCCCACACGTAATCCATGATGCGGAAGAGGTGGGCAATCTCCACGCCGCCCCGTTTCATCTGTTTGTTCTGTGCGCCCTCCAGGGTCAGGCGGTAGCTGTTGAACGAGGTGACATCCTTGGTCAGGGATACCCCGAATTCCTTGCTCATCGGCATCCAGGCCCCTTCACCAGCCAGTTTGCTGGCCCCGCCGAAAGCCGATACCGACACGTTCCGTCCTTTGGCCTGCGGGTCCACCTTTCGGCCCTCGGGGATGTATCGTTTCTGGCGGATGTAGTCCATTGCATTGAAGAAATTCGCCTTCGTACTGTCGTTCGCTTCTTGTGCAGTCATGTGGCCGGGCAGGACGGCACATGCGCAGCAGGCCGCCGCGATATAATAATTCTTGATCGATTTCATGATGTTATTACTGATTGTTGTAGATATCCAGTGCTGTCTCTATGATATCCTTGTTGAACTCTCCGTCATTTTGTGCCTTGGTAATCATCTTGGCATCCTTGTTGAAGCAGCTCACCAGGCAGATGGCTGCATCCGTCAGGCCGGCGTCGCCTTTCCGGGCCGCTACCACCGCCTTCAGGTACCAGGTCACCGCCTTGTCGGCCGGCATTTCCTCTAAGGCCTTCTCCGCCTCGTCGTTGCCTGCCGGCGTTTCCAGGGCCAGGTTCATCACCACCCGGTTCTGTACCGACGAGTTACAGATGGTTTCAAACGTCCGTTGGGCCCGTGCCCGTTCTTCGGGTGTGTCTCCCCCCTGGAAGTAGCCTCCCATGGCCCAGGCATACGCTTTCACCAGGTCATATTCCGTATATTCGTCGGGAATCAGCTTGGCCATCACGCTGGCATTCTCGAAGTCGCCCGCTTTGATGTACATGCACAGCTGGTTCACCACCACTTCCACCGGGTTGATGATTTCCGTTCTTCCCGTGTCGATGTTTCTCCGTTCATAGTTCACGGTGAAAATCGTGCGGTTGATGAGCGGTTCCAGCACCTTCGTGTCGATGGTGTCCCGTTTCAGGTACTGCACCGCCAGCGTGTTGCCGGCCAGCACCCACGGACGCTTCATCTCCAGCGATTCGTCGTACGCCTTCCGTGCCACGGCCTCAATTTCCCGGTCGTCTTTCAGCAGTTGCAGCAGCTTCCAGTATTCATAGCGGGTGTACGTACCCTTGAGTCCCTTTTCCCGGTAGGCCTGCATCACCTCCTCGTCGTTCGGTTCGCGGTAGATGTCGTAGCGGCACAGGTACTTCACCTGTCGCAGTCTCTCCAGGTAGGGCACAATCACCTCCCGGTATTCCGGGAAGGCTCTGACGCGCTGTCCCTGTTTGTCCATCTGTTCCGGCAGGGCTTCCACCACTTCCCGGATGCGGCGTGACAGGTCGGTCAGGCTGTCCTGTGCCAGCAGGTCGGCCACGTCGTTCCACGAAGCCACCTCTGCCTGCGGGTTTTGGTATGTCCGTTCGGCCACGCTGCGCGGCAGGCTGCCGATTACTTCCTGCTGGATTTTCAGCATACGTCTTCTCGCCAGGGCCAGGTTCTTTTGGTATTGCCCTTCCGGCGAGGAGGTACCCATCACGTGGAATTCCCTCAGCATGGCTCCCGGTTCGTTCAGAATCATTTTCAGTTTCTCGTCAATCAGCTGCAGGTTCTGCCGGTTCTTCGGGTCGTTGGTCAGTTGGTCCGAGTTGATTTCGAAGGTCAGTTCCACCTTGTCTTCCGTGTTACGCTTTTCCACCTGTGCCTTTTCCGCGTATTTCTGGAAGTCCAGGTCTTTGGCCAGCAGGTCGTATTCCAGGAAGCCCAGCGGCCGCTTGTTCTCGCACGTATTAATCTGGTACGTCTTCCGGAACGGTACCCGGCGGTAAGTCTCTATGCTGAAATCCGCATAGCAGCTGTAGCTCCCGTTGGGGTCGGGCACGGTCAGCGTGTCCTGCCATTCGATGGTCATCCGGTCCGTGGTCAGCGGGGTGTCCTGAATGAACTGTGCCAGCGGGTCCCGTGACAGATCGTATTTCATCTGTCGGGTTTGCGTGCGGTGGTATTCCTTTCCGTCGTATACCAGCGGCTTCAGAAACCCGATGGTGTCGTTGGTCGCGCAGTTCAGCACATACGGCTGGATTACCAGGCGCGAATACGTGTTTCCTTCCCGCCGCGGCACCACAAACGTGTTGTACGGATAAAACCGGTTGCCCATCAGGCGGCTGGCCTTCGGTTCCGGCTGAATCTGCTTCAGTTCTCCGGTCACGGTCACCTCCTGCAGCTGGATTCCTCCGTCCACCTCGAGGTCAATTTTCATCCGGTTGTTCACTTTCTCCAGCACCGACTTGCTCAGCCCCGGTTTGAACACCAGGGCGCCGTTGTCGGGCACCAGAATCTCGTAATACCCGTTGGCATCCGTTTCCACCCGTTGCCCTTCGTCCAGAAAGAGGGACATGTTCAGGTTATCCTTGTCCAGGTTTTCTTGCAGGTCTTCTGCCTCTGCCACTGTCTTGCAGCTGTAGATGTACACCGCGGCGTCCGTGAAAGGCACCTTCTTCTTGTTGGCGATGTTGTACACCGTGCCGCTTACCTTAATCATGCGTTGCGCCCATCCGGCCACCGGAGTCGCCGTGAGCGTCGCTACCAGTATGTATTTACCTATACCCGATATCAATTTCTTATCCATAAGTCCAGATTGTTTTTAGAACACGTAGCTGCACGTCACAGCCACCTCTGTCGGTACGTACTTCATTCCCTTTGCGTTGTATTCCGCCTTGTTCAGGTTCGTACCTTCGGCGTACTTTTTCTCTCTGTACCACATCACGCCGACTCCGGCCGAGAATTCCAGGTTGAAGTGTTTGCACAGCGGCCATGCATACCCGTAGGTCAGTCCCGGTCCTGCAGCGTCTCCGCGGTGCGTGGTTCCTTCGTGCGCTACGAAGTACCTCATTCCGCTCACCGACAAGCCGACGAACGACCGTGCCATCGGCCTTCCCGATATCCAGTATCTGATTTCCGCCTGCGCTCCTTTGAGCTGCACGTCCAGCGGGTTCTTGTTCAGCCCGTAAAACACAGTCCCTTCCAGGCTGAACCGTGGAGCTGTCACCAGTTCCACCGAGAGATTGGGTGTCAGGTTTCCCCAGAGCAATGCATTGGTTTTCACCGCAGCCAGTTGGGCTTGAGCCGCACCGCTGCCGGCGAGCAGCATCCCTCCCAGGACCCCCCACCTAGTTAACCTTTTCATAAAATAAATTCTTGTTTTGTTTTGATTTATGTAGTTTTCGTTAAGTTCGTTTCGGTGCCGCGTACTGTCTCAGTAGGCATTCTTTTCGCCATGCAGCGCATTGGCCACGGTCTTGTAGATGATGAACAGGTCCAGTCCGAACGTCCAGTGTTCGATGTACCAGATGTCGCCGCGGATACGTCCCTCCATATCCTTCAGTTCTTTCGTCTCGCCGCGGTAGCCCGTCACCTGGCTCCAGCCCGTGATGCCCGGCTTCACGAAATGCCGCACCATGTACTTGTTGATTAGTTTCGAATATTCCTCCGTATGCTTCAGCATGTGCGGGCGCGGGCCCACGATGCTCATGTCGCCTTTCAGCACATTGATGAACTGCGGCAGCTCGTCGATGTTCGTCTTGCGCATGATGTTTCCCCAGCGCGTCTTGCGCGGGTCATCCTTGGTGGCCTGCAGCGTATCCGCCTGGGCATTCACCTTCATGCTTCGGAACTTATAGCAGTAGAACTCCTTGTCGTTCAGCCCGTTTCGTTTCTGCTTGAAGAACACCGGTCCCGGCATCGTCAGCTTCGTGATAATCGTCACGATAATCAGGATGAAGGGGAAGAACGTACACAGGAAGAGCAGGGAGAACACGATGTCGAACGTCCGTTTCAGCATCTTGTTGCCTGTCCGGCTCAGCGGGTCAGGCCGCAGGCTCAGGAAAGGCACGTTGCCAATCATGTTGAAGTACACCCGGTTGTGCAGGTAGTTGTAGATGTTCGGCACGCTGTAGAAATGCACCAGGTGGTTCTCGCAGTAATTGATAATCGGCCGGATGATGGCGTGTTCCCGCGAAGGCAGACAGCAGAACAGGAAGTGCGTGTTACTGTCTTTCTCCAGCCATGGGATTGTTTCCTGGGGCGTGCCCAGGTACGGGCATTCTTTCGGGAAATCCGGGTTCGGCTGGAAGTCGAAATACCCTTTCACCCTGAATCCGGTCCAGTCCTGGCTTGTCAGTTCGTAATACAGCTCCCGGTTGTTTTCCGAGCTGCCCACCAGCACCACGTAGCGCACATTGCCTCCTTTGGAGCGGTATTTTTTCAGCACCCACCGGGCTAGGATACGGAAAACGGCCAGGCAGACAAACAACAGCAGCAGAAAGCTCAGGTAGAAGAACGACCACGTATCCATGAACTTTCCTACGCCCAGGATGATGCCCGACATGATGCCGAAGAACACCGTGCTCCGGAGCACCTTGCCCAGAATCTGGTAGGCAAACACCTTCCGTCGGTAGAGTACGACGCCGATTTGCATGCCCGAAATGAAATAACATAACATTACTGTCAAAATCACCTGCAAGTGGGGTGCCATCAGAGTGTTGTGCCACGGCGTGTTTTCCGTCGCGAGGAACAACAAATCGAACAATCCTCCTGTAATCAGTGTTTCTATGGTTACAATAAATAGACTTACCCAACCATTGTACGAATCATATTTTGTTCTCATACGCAGTTTGTAATTTTTAGTGTATTAGTCAGATTGGCTGCAAAGTAACAGATTCTTTGGAGGATTTCCAACGAAATGATTAAGAAGTTTTGCCCAAAGGCGCTAAAATGTACCGTTATCCAAAAAAAATGTATTTTTTGTGACAAATGGGCCCTGTTTTTAGGGACATCTTCGGCTCCGACTCGCAGCTTTCTAAAAAAAAACAGCTCCCGGTTTTCCGGGAACTGTTTCATATTCAATGCGAATTGCTGTAAAGTCTGCTGAGGAAGTTTTTTTATTCTTTTCCTTTCACCTCGGTTCTGCGGGCTTTCACGGAGTACCTCAGTTCCTTTTCAATCACCCGGTCTTTGCCCAGTCCGTAGGTGTGCAGCCGGTCTTCTTCAATGCCCACTTTCACGAGCCATTTTTTCAGGGCCTCCGCACGTTTTTCGGTTACCTTCTTGTTGATGGCTTCTCCTCCCGTGTGGTCCGCATATCCGCAGATGTCGATTTCCACGTCCGGATTTTCCTTCAGGGCCTTTGCGATGGTAAAGAGTTCGCGGGCATACTTGTCGGTATCCAGTTTCCACTTGCCCCGTTCGAAGTACACGGCCGGCAGTTCCGGCAGTCCTTTGCAGACCACCACTTCCGGCGATTTCTCCGTAATGGCCTTTTCAATGTAGACCGTGTCACGTATCACCTTCGTCACGGTCCGGGTAGCCCGTTTCCACATCGGCAGGTAGCCCGGAGCATACATCAGGTTGTCCTTCTTCTTTCCGTTGCCGTTGCCGATTTTCCAGATGACTCCGATTTGTGCCGTCAGCACCGTGTTGTGCTTGGTCGTATTGATGGAGTTGATGCCGTCGAACTTTCCGTTTCTGATCCAGATCATGCCCCCCTTCACCTGGGCGTCCAGGTGCGGGTTGATGCGGTATCTCACGGCCAGGTCACCTCCCAGTCCCAGGTCCACCTTTTTCCCGACCCCTTCGGCAAAGCGGCTGTCGTCGCTTCTGCGCTTCACGGTCGACGAGAAATGCTGCAGGTAGATGCCCGGTGCCGCAATCAGGGCCCATCTTCTGTCCCCGTCGCTTCTGCGGAACAGGTTCAGCAGGTTGGTTTCCCAGTTCAATCCCACGTTCAGCATCCGTACCTTGCTGTAGAGATCCCTGTATCGCATGGAATTTTCCGGGATGTCCGTATTATAATAGGTGTTCCCGTTGGGCAGCAGCAGGAAATCATCCTCGTAATACTGCGAGCCGGCCCGGTTCACGCCATAATCCAGGCTCAGTCTCACGCCGAACAGCGGGCTGATTTGGTAGCCCCCTTGCAGGCCCACCATTCCTCCCAGGAAATTATAGTTTCCTCTGCTCAGCGAGCGGAAGTCACCGGCAAAATATGGAGAACCGATGTGGAATCCCACTGAAAAGCGGGAATAGTCCTTATACAGTTCTTCCTTGGTGGGATAATCCTTCCACGGGTCATCCACCTTTACCGTTTCTTGTGCGGCGAGGTTCACGACACCTCCCCACAGGCACATTGCAGCCACAATATATTTTGCGTAATTCATATACATCTCCATTAATTAAGTCCATCGTTTTTCATTTGCAGGCGGAAGCATACGTACGCCCGTTTCCCGTAATTCTGTCCGTTCTGTTTGGCCTGCAGTCCCACCACCATTTTAAAGCCTTCCAGTGAAGTAGGGGTTACTCCCGGAGTCAGGTTGCTCTTCATGCTCACCTGTCCGGCCGTAGATACCTCGATGTAGTTCCACAGTTCCCCTCTGGCCACGCCTTGCGTGTCGTAGATGGCCGCCAGGGAGTACACCACCGGCAAGTCCTTGCGGCTGCTGCCTTCCACTGTGGAAGAAGCCGTTACCGCCGCATTGAACAGAGACTGTATGCCCTCAATCTGGCAGATGGAAGCCCCCGACTGGTTGAGGATGGCTTTCAGCACCGGCAGCTTGTAGATTTCACTCTCTGCGAAGTTGCCCACTCCGATGTCCTCCTTGGTCTGCAGGATTTCCGTGCCCGCCATGAATGTATAGTCCGTATTCGTATCCATCGCTTCGTGGCTTTCCAGTCGCAGCGGTCTGTATTCAGTCAGCTTGTAGTTGTTGCCGTCGTTCAGCACCACAGCCACCTGATACGGAAGCGCCTGTCCACCTTCCAATGCCTCTTCCAGTGTGAAGCCCACTTTCACGGTCAGCTCTCCGTAGGCACTTTGCGTCACCTCCTCTACCGTCATTGCCGGCAGGCTGTTGCTGCTTCTCACCGGTATCACCTCCCTGCATCTCAGTCCGACGATGCCTTTCAGGTTCGTCAGTTTGCCGGCTGCGTCTTCCGGGGTGATTTCCACTTTCAGTTCCATGGTGTAGTGTCCCGGAGTGGTTTCCTTCACCTTCACCGTGCCGTCGTTGTAATCGGCCAGCAGTTCGAAGCTCTGTATGCGGTTCATCAGCGTTTCCACCTGCTGTTTCAAGGCGTCGTATTGTGAAGTCAGCTGGGCAATCTGCTGTTGCATTTTGTCAAGCTGTTCCTGCAGTTGCTGTGCAGCCTCCTCGATGGCCTGGTTCATGTCGTCCAGAGTAGGGCAGTCGTTGATTTTCTGGAACATTGCTTCCAGCTGGCGGTCGATGGCAGCCTTGTCGTAGTAATTGTCCAGCAGCATTTCTATTTCTTCCCGGGTCACGTAGTTGCTTTGTCCCTCCTGCAAGTTCTTGATTCGGTTGTACAAATCCGTAATCTGCGATGCCTGCAAGTTCACTTTCGAAGTCAGCTCACCCAGTTGCTGGTTCGTCTTTTTCAGGTTTTCGTTCAGCGTTTCCACGAAACTATTGAGTCCGCTCACCTCCTTGCTCAGGTTGTTGTAGTTTGTCTGCAAGGCCAGGATGGAATACTGCACGTAGTTGTTCAGCTGCGTCAGGGCTTCCGCCTGTTTCTGCTGGTCCCCCTTCAGGTTCAGAATATCCTGTGTCTGCTTGTCTACCTTCTGTTGCAGGGCGAGCAAGTCCTGTTTCAGTTGGGCCAGTTCGGCCGGGTCGCTTCCGCCTCCCTGCTGTTCCAGTGCGCTCAGTCTCTTTTCAATGTCAGTCAGTGTCAGCTGGTAGGCCGTCTGCATGTCCTGTATCAGTCCTTCTAGGGTGCTCACCTTGAGTCCCAGTTGGTCCAGTCTGGTCGACAGTTCGTTCAGTTTTTGCGTATGATTCTCCACCAGCTCCTTTGTCTGCTGCAAGTCATTGCCAAACAGTTTTTGTGTGTTGAGCAGTTCTTTCAGCTGTTGGTTCATGGCCGTCTTCAAGTCGTCCAGGTTCTTCTGCAAGGTCGTTACCAGCTCTTTCAGTTCGTTCAGTTCGGTGTCGCTTCCCGGAGTCAGTGCGTTGATGGCTTCCCAGATTTTGTAGATTTGCAGGTCATATTTTTCCACCAGGTTGTTCAGTTGCTCTCCCAGGTTGTCGTATTTGCTGTTCAGTTGGTTCACCTTGTTTCCGAGCGATTGCACCGTCGACGACAATCCGGCCATTTCATTTTCCACGTTCTGGATTCTTGCGTCCACCTCCGTTTTTACGGCAGTAATTTTTTCGATGGTATTTTGGCGCAGGCTTTCCAGGTTGGCAGCATTTGTAGCCGTTGCCTCTTTCACCTCATCCACGAGCGCCTTCAGCTGGTCGATATCCGTGGTCAGCTTGTTTTTCACTTCCTGTAGCTGGGTGAGGGCTTCTTCCATTTTCTGCTTCTGGTCCGCCATGTCGCTGCCCAGTCCGGCCATTTCTGTTTTCAGGCCTTCAATGGCTAGTTCCACCGCCTTCTGCTTTTCCTGCAAGGCCTCCACCTGCGTTTCCAGTTTGGCCACCCGTCCGTCCAGCACGTTCAGGCTGGTGTCGATGGCGTTGATTTGGTTGGAGATTTCCAGTAACCGCGTATTGAATTCCTGGTTGGCAATCTGGATTTTCTCCTTGAGTTGCTGTATTTCTTCCGTATTGCCGTCAATTACCGCCTGGAGTTCCGCAATCCGGTTGTTCAAGTCCGTTTTCACAGTCTCCAGTTCCGTTTTCAGCCGGTCAATATCCTCTTTGTGACCACTGCCACCCTCCGTAAGCGCTTCTTCAAGCGCTTTGATTTGTTGTTCGATGAGTGTCACCTTTTCCTTCAAGCTGTTCAGGTTCACCTCACCATTATTGATTTGATTTCGAAGAATTTCCAGTTGTCCGTCGTAGTCTTTTTGGCAACTGGTAAGGAGCGACGTGCCACTTAAGCAGAGTAGCGCTGCGGCTGCCAGTAAATAGCCTTTTCTCTTTGTCATAACGATATAACCTTAATGTTAGTTAGAATAATTCAGTTTCATTACAACAAATATAAAGAAAAATTGTTAGAGAAAAGTGAAGAAATCCTTTTTTTTTGCTTAATTCTTCATTTTTCGCCAGCCGTAGTGCCAGATTTTGAAGAACGGAGCCCAGCATACCTCCTGCGGGTAATCGTGTACGAATCCCCACATCCTTTTCAGGGAAGTCGAAAACCTTCCACCGTCTGTCTGCATTCTTTCCCGCGACAGCCGGGGGTCGAACTGACCGAAATTGCCGGCCCGCATGATTTCCTCCAGCAGCCGTCTGCCTTTTTGTTCCGAAGGACTCACCGGCATGTATTTTCTTTCCAGTCCGAATATTGTTTCCAGTACCCACATCACCGCCGCCGCAAAATCCGTCATTTGCAGTGCGCGCCATTGCCGGGCCGTCCGTGCCCGTTCCTCCGGGCTTGTTTCTTGTCTGAATACATAGAAGATGTCCATCAGCTGCCGTAATCCTACGCCCTCACTCAGCAGGTGGCGGTAAGCGTGCAACACCAGAAACACCCGGTTCATTTCCCCTTCCGGTACCCGGACGCTTCCGTCGGTTCCTTCCAGGGTCGTTTCCTGTCCGAAGCCGTTTCGCTTCCATTGGCGGCATAAGGCTTGCAGCCTGTAGTTCGTCAGCGGGTTGAACATCCACGACGGTGTGGTGTGTACCTCCACCTCACACACTTTCGACAACTCCATGTCCACATGGTGATACACCACCTCCGCTTTCGGGTCCGTTTCCCGTGCCAGTCGGATAATCTCTTTCCGGCTTCCTTCCAGCCAGATGTCAATGTCACCCGGCATCCGTCTCAACGGGTGCGGATACAGTTGAGCCACTCCTTGTCCTTTCAGGATCATGGAGCGCATGCCTTTCCGGGCAAAGAATTCCGATACCCTGACCGCTTCCTTGTTGATTGCTTGGTTCACCCGTTCAATCTGGTGAGTCCGTCCTATCCATTGCATCAATAAGGGCCGGGGCGGTTTGCTGGCGGCAGGAAGTACCTCGGCAGCTCCCAGCAGTACCCCTGTCAGCTTCTGCTTTTCTGCCAGTTCCAGCACTTCAATCCATTCCTGTGCGGAAAGAGGAGTTTCCGGTGCACTTCCCGTCCCTACAGCCAGTTTGAGCAATTGGAAAAATCGGTTTTCCTTGCCCATCACATTTCCCTCATCACGTTGCGGATGAACAGCGTGTTGCCGATGATATAGCGGCGCCACATCCGTTTGGGTTCCTTGATGAGTCGGTACAGCCATTCCAGGCTATGTTCCTGCCACCACATCGGAGCCCGTTCCATGGTGCCCGCAAAGAAATCGAATACCGCTCCGATGGTACCGCAGTGACAATGGATGTGCAGTTCGTTCCAGTGGCGGTAAGCCCATTTCTCCTGTTTGGGAGCCGTCATGCCAATCCACAGCAAGTCGGGGTTGGCCCGGTTGATGGCCTCGATGATTTCCCGGTTCTCCGCTTCCGAGAATTCCGGTTTGTAGGGTGGGGAGTACGTTTCAATCCGGATGTTCGGGTACACCGTTTTGCCCTTCTCGCGAATCAGTTTCAACACTTTTTCGCTGCTTCCCATGAAGAAGCACGTTCCTCCCTTGCGGTTCAGGCGTTCCATTTCCATTGTAAACAAGTCCCAGCCTGCAATGCGTTCTTTCGGCTGGCTTTTGGCTTTCAGTTTCCGGCAGGCCATTACGATACTTGCGCCGTCGGGAATCAGCGCATCGCCTTTCATCAGTGCTTCGGCAAAAAAATCATCCTTCAATGCCGTGTTATAGGAATGTGCATTGATGGTGTTGATCAGTAATTTTCCTTCCGGAAGCGCTTCTAGTTCTTTTTTGGATTCAACGATTTTAAGTTCCTTTAATTTTAGCATATATCTGCGTGTTCAAAAGGTTTACGTTTATTGATTTTACAGTTTTCTGTATCTGGCAGCGAACCACAGGATTTCGGCGAAGCACACCAGCGGGACGATGAATCCCACCGCCATAGAAACGTGGTCGGCGATGAATCCCATCAGCATGGGCGCGATGGCCCCTCCCACAATCGACATAATCAGGTAGGAAGACGCCTGTTTGGTATGCGTGCCTACGTGGCGCAAAGATAGTGAAAAAATCGTAGGGAACATGATGGATTCACACAAGAAACACAGCAGCAGGAAATACCACCCGATGGTTCCCGGCAGCAGGATGACCGCCGCCATGCAGATGAAGGCTCCCGTGGCACAAGTTGTCAGCACCTTTTCCCCCTTTACGAAGCGCATGATCCAGCTTCCGCCCATACGTCCCGCCATGAACAGGCCCATGCCGCCGAACGAAAGCCATACCGAAGCCTCTCCGGCCGATACCCCCGCGTTCTCTGTCGCATAGTTGATGAAGAAACTGTTGATGCCCGTCTGTGCCGCCACATACAGGAAGAGCGACAGCAGTCCCACGGTAAACGAGGTGGTTTTCCATAATGACGTTTCCTGACCTTCCTTGACCGTTTCTTCCGCTTCCTGTCCGATTTCCGGCAGCTTCACCCGCGAGAAAATCACCGCAATGAGCAGCACCAGCGTGCCCAGCACCGCATACGGTGTCGTCACGTCACCCCCTCCGGCAAAGAGGAAGAAGCCCCCCGCCAGTGGACCGCAAATCCATCCCAGTCCGTTGAACGACTGCGCCAGGTTGATGCGCCGTTCGCTGCCTTCCGGTTCCCCGAGCACCGTCACATACGGGTTCGAAGCCGTTTCCAGACACGTCAGTCCGCAGCCGATGACAAACAGCGCCAGCAGGAAGAACTCAAACGACTGAATCCGTCCCCCCGGAATGAAGAGCAAGGCTCCGATGCCATACAGCACCAGTCCCGTCAGCACCCCCGTGCGGTAACCGAAGCGGCGGATAATCCGTCCCGCCGGCAGCGCCATCACGAAATACCCCCCATACACCACCGCCTGAATCAGTGCCGAGCGCGTACGGGTAATCTCCATCGTATCCTGAAAATGCTTGTTCAGTACGTCCAGGATACTGTGTGCCACTCCCCACAGGAAGAAGAGCGACGTAATCAAAATGAAAGGAACCAGGAAACTCCTTCCGTCCCTGGTTCTTACTAATCCTATCTTTTCCATGTCAGCTTCTACTGATTTCCAGTCCTTTGTTCGATAAACTCATTTCCACGAAGCGTGCCCGGTCGTTGGGACGGTTTTCCGTGAGAATCCGGCGGATACGCAGTGCCGCATCCGGATCTTTGGCCACCATGTACAAGTAGCCCCCTCCGCCGGCTCCCGGCAGCTTGTAGCCCAGACACAGGTCGTCAATCCGTTCCGTCAGTGCCTGTACGGCCGGCGGGTTCGTACCTTCGTCCAGCAGCTGGTTCTGCTTCCACGTTTTCCGTACCAGTCGTCCCATGCCCTCGAAATCATTCCGCAGGATGGCGTCGTACATGTCCATAGCATGTCCCTTCATCTGCTCCAGCAAGTGCAGGTGAAGGTTTGAGTTGAGGAACATTCCCCGCACAATCTCTGCCAGGATGCCCTTGGCCGTGCGCGTGATGCCCGTATAATATAAAAGGTGGCATTTCCGGTACTCGTCGCTTGTGAACAGGTAGTCCGGCAGCCAGCGTACCTTCGGTTCCTGGTGCCAGCCCGGCTGTGTCTGCAGCAGTTTCACCCCTTGCAGTACCCCGCCGTACTGATCCTGCCATCCGCCGCCCGTGGTGAGCAGCTGTTCCAGTATCAGCGTGCGGCTGCCGATGCCCTGCTTGTCCCAGTTCAGGCCACAGAAATCATTCAGTGCCCCCAGCACCGTCGATGCCAGGATGGAGCTGGTGCCCAGTCCCGAACCTGCCGGAATGGCCGACAGCAACGTCACCTCGATGCCCGTGCCAAACGCCTTCAACTGTGCCTCCAGCGAGTCGAAATGCTCCGTCGAGAAATTCGGATGGAATCCTGCCAGGGTCAGTGCCGCTTTCGGAATGGAGAACGGCGACCCCACCTTGCTATAATCCTGCAACTCCTCGTAGGTAGACACCACCTCCATGGCCCCCAGGTCGATGGAACGCAGGGTGATGCGGTATTCCTTCGACGGTTTGACGTACACCTGCAACGGCGGCTGTCCGTTCAGCTCAATGGCCAGGTTCACCACGTTTCCCCCCTCCATCAGGCTATAGGGTGGGGTATCCGTCCATCCCCCCGCAATGTCGATGCGCACCGGGCTGCGGCTCCACACAATCTGGTCCGCATACACCGAAAGCTTCGGCTGCTGGCGATGATCCATCGTGCCCGTCAGTCCCTGCCGCATCAGGCCGAACGCCCGGTCCTCCAGGGCCTTCGCCTCCGGTTTTCCTTCCAGTTCCAGCACCTTCGCGCGGAACATCGCGTCGCTGATTCGTTTCAGTAGGGGAGAGCCCTCCGGCAGTTCTCCCGGCAAGGCGATGCCCCCCTTGGCAAATTCCTCGGCTGCCTCCAGCAAGTCCACCTGATAGAACACGCTCCGTTCCTGGTTCTGGGCCAGCAGGCTCCAGTTCTCCTTGCGAAACACCTCCCGCTGGGCGAACAGGCGTCGCAGGTTGGCATACGCTGAAATTTCGTCCGCCGATACCTTCCGGGCCTTCTGCCAGATGGCCTTTCCGGCTTCTCCCTGTCCGCCGTCCGTCATCCATTGCAGCACCGTGCCCAGTTCCTCTATCGAGTCCGTCACCGGGAAAATCGCCGCCGCCTGCAAGTCCTCACAGCCCCGTATCTCGTCCGCCGTCAGTCCTCTTTCCGCCAGCCATTCCGTCACCGGACGTCCCAGGTAGAGGGTAGAAGCCTCTTTCAGGCTTCCCTTGAATTTATCGTTGAAGCCATACGGGCGTGCGGCGAATTCCTTTTCGCCCATCGGCACCACGTCGATGCACACTCCCTCCGGCACCTTCAGTTTCCAGTCGTTGCGCGGCACCCCCGTGACGATGTTCCGGCTGTGCAGCTGCCAGTCCTTGCCCACGTGGCTGTTTTCCACCCAGATTTCCGCGTTGTCCGCCGTCAGGGTAAAGTCCATTTCCGCATTCTGTACGAACACCGCCGGATGCGGTTTCACCTTGTGGTGCATGATGGCCCGCTGGTCCGTCACACAGTTCTGCACCGCCAGCGTCGACGAAATCATCTCCCGGCTTGTGCCGTAGTGGTGGAACTCTCCGCCCGGCAGCGGCAGGATGGCCACCTTCAGGCTGTTCAGTTCCTCGTCCGCGATGCGCGGGTGTGCGCCCAGTGCCAGTCCGAACTCCGAATACATGTCGTAGAACTTCACGTCCCCGTTCGGAGTGGTCGAGCGTTTCACCATCAGTTCCACGGCCCGGTCGCTCAGCAGCCAGATGCCGATGTCCATCAGGAACAGGTAATCCTGCATCAGCTTGCCCATCTCCTCCACGCTCGGTTTTTGCAGCATGAAGTCCAGCTTCTCCGGTTCCTTCCGCGAAGACACGAACACCCCGTGGTTCTTTGCCAGTTCCGGGTCTACCCACAAGCCGTAACACACCACGTCTACGTCCGGAATGTCCTGCAGCGGCTGAGTAGCCCGGATGTACACGTCGCCGCTGGCAATCAGTGTATGCAGCCCTTCTGGAGCCCGTTCCATGATTTCCTCGTACAAGGGCAGTTGCAGTGACAGCAAGTTCTGTGTGAGCCGTTGTCCCCGTGCCCAGCGGAACACCGGAATTGGTGTCAGAATCTTTCCCGAAGGCGCATAGCCCGGCAGTCGTCGGCTCTGACCTCCCGCATGGAGCAGGATACGTTTTTCCTTTGCCAGCCAGTCCCCGAGTCCGGCTGTGTCACCTTCTTCCGTCCGGCAGGCATTCAGCAGCCACGCCGTACCTCCTCCCGAACCCAGTTTCTTGCCCACCGGGTCCGACGTGCAGAACCACTCCTTGTGGTCCGCGTGCATGATATCGTGAAAACATTCCACCAGATTTGGTGGCAATGACAGTAACTTTTTCATCTTTGCAATTAATAATGAATAATGAATAATGAATAATGAATAGTGAAGAATGAATAATTAATAATGAATAATTAATAATGAAGAATTAACAATGATAGTGGATGGAATGCACCCACTCGTTTTTAATTATTAATTTTTAATTATTAATTGACTTACAGCTTAAATATTCGTTCCATTAATTTCCATTTTTCCTGCGACGTCGCTCCCGGCGCTGCTTTCTGGTATTTCGCCATGTGTGCTTCCCATTCTGCCTGGCGGGGCAGGGTAGCCAGTCGGGCGTAGTCTCGTTCCATGTCAAAGTCGTCGGTGGTATCCATGATCATGAACAGGCGGTTTCCGTCGATGTAAATCTGCATGTCGGTGATGCCCACTTCGCGGATACCCGCTTTCACTTCTTCCCACACGTGTGCATGTTCTGCCACGTAGGCCTCAATCAGCTCCTTGTCGTTGTAGAGCTCGAGTGTCTGGCAATATCGTTTCATTTGTAAGTAAATTAAATTTCAGTTGAAAATTCCTTATCTAATTTAATTTTGATGATATGAGGTTCTTTAGCTATTATTATTTCATTTGGATGAGATGTAAGTCGATTAATAAGATATACGATATTTTCCATTAATAAAGGATATGTTGTTGAAAATTTAAAAAGTGAATTTAATATTTCAGCTCTGTTTGTTTTTAGTATATTTTTTGCTGCATTCTTATCATCATTGAATAGATTAATCATCCATTCCGGTAATACGTCATCTTGAAAACGTATACAGAAATGATTGCGAATCATTGCAGACCAGTCTTTTTCCTTATAATTTTTTAGGGCAATGGATGAAAAAATATTTCCCATAGCTCTTTCACTTGTTTCTAGTGTTGCATATATACCGTTGAGCATCCGGGACTCGGTTTGACAATAATTCCACCAACTTTCAGTTCTACACTTGTATCTTAAATCATGTTCTACTTCATGCCATCCTTCTGATAAAACACTTCTTAATTGGATTTCGTACGTTGTGTCGATTAGGGTGTAGTCAAATTCTTGTGTGGATTTTAAAACATTAGTAAGTTCTCGGGTACATTTGTCATCCATTTTGAATATCAAATTGAGTCGAGTTGGCATAAAAACTTTGTCTGTTAAGTTTTTCAGTTCTCCAGTCGTTTCGGTTTGTTCCAAATCTTTATAACTGTTTGATTCATCTAAAAAATTAGGGCAAGATTTTAGGTAAGAATGAAAAACTTCTACATCTTCTAAAAAATAAAAGATAATTCGAATGCCAATAATATCTTGAAGTTTCTTTCCATTAGCACTATAGCTTCCTTTTTTATTTTCTAATTTCTTATTAATTGATTTAATGCTTTTAGAGCGTGAGAATATTCGGTAGAATAATCCTGAACGTTGTAAGGTTTGCTCTAAATCAGATTTTATGACGTTAATAATATATTGTAAATCTAACTCTTCCATGGTTAATTGTTTTGTAGATATTCAATGCCTTCATCTGTTATAAATGATTTGTCTCCATTACAAATAATATATCCTTTTTTAGTCAGAACATTAAAGTTCTTTTTGAAGGATTTTTCTTCTATTTTAAAGGTTTCACGTAATTTAGAAATCATTCTCATTCTACGTGTTTTACCATCTACCTTCAAGTACATGCTTAAAATTTCTTTAATGAGTGCATCTTCCGCCTGTTCTGATAATTCTAATTCTATCGGTATATTAATAATCGTATTTTCATCGATAAAAGTAAAATCATTTGAATTGCAGTTATAAAAATCACAATGAATATTTGTGTTTAATTTGTGGCAGTTTAGGAAAGTACAATTAATAAATGAACAGTTTTTGAAGCTATTGAAATCAAAGATACAAGATTCAAAGATAATATTTGAAAAACAACAATTGTCCATAGTAATAAAAGTATCTCCTATTGTGGCATTTAAGATTTTTCCGCCGTCAAAAGCTTCGTTTGAAAAGGATGACATTGTTTGGTCTAGTAATTTTACATCTGCCCAAAATTGTAAAATATCATTTAGCACACAATGCTTTATGAGTTTTTTCCAAAAAAACTTCCTGGTAGATTCACTCCAAACGGATGCTGCTAATATAGCTTTTTCAATGAAGGGAAATGATGCCTCTTTATGGAAAAATAAAGATGTATTGTCTTCGTCATGTTCAATTGATTCCATAAAGAGGGTTCCTAGAATAAAATCATTAAGAAAACCTACATTACAATTTCCTTTTCGGTCTAATAAAGCATGATTTGTTAAAGCGTTTGATAGGCTTTCTGCATCTTTTTGGGTCGTTGCTTTTTCTGTGATTAAATCATCTGCTAATTCTTTAATGGTTTCTTTTACATGTGTTCGGGTGTCTGATGTAATGTTATATCCTGCAAAACAAGAAGCTAATTTCCTTAATATTTTTTTTTGTTCTTCAACGGAAAAAGGTAAATCTTGCCTTTTAATTTCTCGTGTTAAAAGGAATTTAAAATAGCTATTTACCAATGTGGAGGAATTATTGGCTACTTTATAAAATTCATCATCATCAATATATCGGAGATATCCCAATAGTACGGGGTTTGAAAGTGAATTTGTTAGATTCTGAGGTAGAATATGATATCTTTCAGAGTCCAGCCAGTCTTCAATGCTTGGACTGTCTAATTGATATCTGATTACATCAAAATCGTATATATCATCTGTTTTCGAATAAACCCAGTCTGCAAAGTTTTCTCCTGCAAAAATTGCAGTCTTACGTGTTGTGAGAATTACTTTGGATTTATTGGTTAGTAAATCAGCTATTGTGGATAGCATGGTTTCCACATCTGAGAATTTTGCTTCTGAAGCTCCATCATCAATATCCTTGCTCAATAATTCGTCAAATCCATCTATGATGAGTGGAATACGTCCTTGTTTTATATTGTAAATAACTATATCGTTTTTCAGTAATGTGTCGAAATTTTGTTCAATTTGTGACAATAAGAGATATCGAAAGTTGCTCGCTGTTCTATCTTTGGATAGTTCCATAAGAAAAGGTCTCACATTTTCCGTAACCGTAGAATAACTCTTTAATAATTCATAGGCTGTAGATGTTTTACCAAATCCTGCAGCTGCTTCTACGATTATTAGAGAAGGCCTGTCGGATTTCATGAATGAAAGAATAGAATCTATCAGTTTTCCAGATGACGCTTTTTTTTCGAAATTAAATTCTAATGAATATGGTATATTAATGTATTGATAAGCTGTATAATCTTTGTCATAAATCTCCATTAATGTGTTTGCATAATCGATATATTTTTGCGTTATACGTTTATTGGTCATTTCCACATGGAAAAAGCCATTAAACAGATAATTTTCTATTTCGGAGATTGTTGTTCCTTGAGTGATTTTTACAGCATATCCACTTTTAGAATAGTTCTCTTTTATTTCTTTGATTTCAGGTTCAATATCGTTTCTATAAGGAACGATTTCGATAGCTGGATACATACCTGTTTGGAGAGAAAAAACAATAAAATTTCCCTTATCTTCTTCTTCAGTTTTATATCCATATTTGGAGAATAATTCGATTAATTTATCGCGGTCTATATCGTGAATTGATATTTTGTCCTTATTCGTTTCCATCTATAGTTAGAATAGAAAAATTATTACTGAAATTGTTATCAAATGTTATTTTTTAATCTCATATTAATCCTGATTGAGATCTTTCTGATGAATAATATAATCTTCTTTTATAGAGTCTGCAAGATTAAATGGAGGAAGAATAAAAGAATTTAAAACGGTTCCCTCAGTTTTTACATGTATTATTCCTCTTGCAGTCCCTACAGTAATACTACCCATATACCTAAGAAATTCTATTGGAACTTTCCATGTGTCACCATTTTGCATTTCTTGCCATCCTTCAGGTGCAATATCAAAGATGTAAGCCAACTCTAATATCAGTATGTGTTTTTCTTTTTGTGAGGCAGTGATTAATGCAGTACATCGAATATTGGTTCTTTTTAGATTTACTGCAAAATTTAAATTTATGGTTGTTTCCGTATTTTGCTGAGAATCATATAAATCAGGAAAGATTGCAAATTGTTTTATTTCTATTTTAGAAAATTTGTAGGAGATGGTCATGGCTATGCTATTGTTAAATATGGATTTAAGTATATATCTGTTTTCTTTGTATTGTAAGATGCAAATTTTTGGTCAGTATATACATGTTGTATGTAATAATTTTTTTGTTCTTTCTGTATATATTCTTGTAAATCTGAATATGTAATTTGAGGAACCTTTCCAATTGCTAATGAAAGTTCTACTAGCTTGCTCATTTTATGGTCAAAGTCTCCATTTAATAATTGAGATACATATCCCTTACTACATCCTAAATATTCTGCAAGTTGTGTTTTATTCATTTTTTTTTGCTCCATAAAATCTTTAATTTCTCTATAGAGCTCAATTTGCAGTTTAGCAATCCAATATCCCTTATTTTTCAGTAAATCAATTCTATCTTTCATATCACCTTTATTTTAAAGAGTTAAGATATTGTTTTTTTAAAGTTCGAAAAGCATTAATATCTTTTTTTTGGGTGTTCTTATATCCTCCCATTACTATAATTTTTCCATTTTTTTGTTGAATAGCATATATTCTTAAATGTTTAGATTTAAATTCGTATTCTTTTACATTGTCTTTATATCCTTTCAATTCCCTGAATTTAGTATCAGGAAGTGATTTTAATTGTGATACAGCTTCCATGTAATATTCTATGGCAGCTAATTCAGATTTATAATTCTCCTCTAAGTTGTCTACGAATGTATCGTATGGAGCTTTTCCATCTACAATTAGTTTACTAAAAATTTGTATACCTTTTATATATTCAATGTCTTCAGTTGCAAAGGTACTCATAAGATTTTTAAGTTTAAGCTAAACAATATCTTCTTTTCTTATTTTAAGGTTAAAGAATCTTACTATTGAGTGGGCTCATAGTATCTTTTAGTATAGAAATATCAAAATAGTATTTTAATCATACTTTTGCAAAGAAAATAAAAAATAGAGAAAATAGAGAATGAGAGTCATAATTTTTTCAGAGTATTAAATGTTAGAGTTGTGAGTCTTGTTATATTTTATGTTTTGCCTATGTAAATAAGTGCACACTTTATCTATATAGTTAAAAGCCTTAGCTTTTTATTTATTCTCCGCAGAAAAGCAAAAAGATTCCCGCATCTCCTGCCTTAAAAACGCTGAGATGGGGAATCTTTCGTTTTCTGTTGTGCGCCGTATCCGGCTCTTCATTTTTAATTATTCATTCAAATCGTCTGGTGGTTGATGCAAATCCCTTTCAGGTACCATTCATACAAGCGGTGGATACCTTCGTCGATTTCCACCTTGTGGTGCCATCCCAGGCTGTGCAGCTTGCTCACATCCGTCAGCTTGCGCAGCGTGCCGTCCGGTTTGGACGCATCCCAGCGCAGTTCGCCCTTGAAGCCGATTTCCTTCATAATCTTTTCGGCCACTTCGCGGATGGACAGTTCCTTGCCCGTACCCACGTTGATGTGGCAGTTGCGGATTTCCGTGATGCCGTCGGCGTTCTTCACCGAAGCGTCGTATGTCTGCTTGAAGTCCACGTTCAGCAGTACGTGTACGCTGGCGTCTGCCATTTCCTCGCTCCACAGGAACTCACGCAGCGGCTTTCCGGTACCCCAGAGGGTCACCGCTTCGGCTGCTATGCCGTAGTGTGCCAGCACCTCCGTAATGTCTTTCTCGTCCGATGTGCCGTTCACCACAAATTTCTCGCCGTTGCGCATTACGCTCACCGGACGCAGGCTGATGTCCTTGCGCACTGCTTCCCAGTCGCCTTCGTTCAGGCATTTGGCCAGGTAAATCTTGCGGATCATGGCCGGCAGCACGTGGCTGTTCTCCAGGTGGAAGTTGTCGTTCGGACCGTAAAGGTTCGTCGGCATGACGGCGATGTAGTTCGTGCCATACTGCAAGTTGAAGCTCTCACACATCTTCAGTCCCGCAATCTTCGCGATGGCATACGGTTCGTTCGTATATTCCAGCGGAGAGGTGAGGAGCACTTCCTCCTTCATCGGCTGCGGTGCTTCACGCGGATAGATACACGTACTTCCCAGGAACAGCAGCTTCTTCACCCCATGACGGAAACTCTCGCCAATCACGTTCTGCTGAATCTGCAAGTTCTGGTAGATGAAGTCCGCCCGGTAGTGCAGGTTGGCCATGATGCCCCCCACGTGTGCGGCAGCCAGAATTACGGCATCCGGCTTTTCCTCATCGAAGAACGCCTTTACGGCCACCGGGTCCAGCAGATCCAGTTCCTTGTGTGAGCGTCCCACCAGGTTGTTATATCCTCTTTCCTTGAGGTTGTTCCAAATAGCGGAACCCACCAGTCCGTGGTGTCCCGCTACATATATCTTTGCTGATTTATCCAACATACTAAAACCTCCGTTTCTTAGTAGAAAAATCCCGTTTTAATTATTAATTGTTCATTATTAATTACTTCACGATTCCTTTCTCCAGGTATTCTGCCAGGTTCGTACGGATTTCTTCGCCCGCCTTTTCTACAGCTACCTTCGCCATATCTGAATCCACCATGATGTTGATCAGTTCCTCGAAAGAAGTCTTGGTCGGGTTCCATCCCAGTCTGGCTTTTGCCTTGGTCGGGTCACCCCAGAGGTTCACCACGTCAGTCGGACGATAGAAGTCTTCGCTCACTTCCACCAGACACTTGCCGGTAGCCTTGTCGTATCCCTTTTCGTCGATTCCTTTGCCCTTGAATTCCAGTTCGATGCCGGCACGCTTGAAGGCCAGG
>OLRA01001726.1_pt1 | contig 24558 bp, 20 predicted proteins | sample 1673011 | NCBI WGS metagenome assembly OLRA01 (sample SAMEA3136746, study PRJEB25190) | human gut metagenome | reverse complement strand
AAAACGAGACGACCGAAGTCGTCTCGTAAAAGTCTAACTTTGAGGGGTCACCTCAAATTTAAAGTGTTCATTGACTATTTTTTATTTTTCCTAAAAATGTGTTCATAGCTACAGGTATGAAATGAAGAGCAACAAAAATATAATCCATAAATATTTTAATCCATAAATATTACCCACAAAAAACTGTCTTATTTCAAGATAGTTTGTTATAATAAAACAATGAGTTATATAGGATAATAAAGGAATATAAGAATTAATGATTACGAACAGTATTCATTTTCAGAAATAGTTAAAGTTTGAATATATGACGATTTTGAAATTAATTTTACTACAATCTAGAAAAAACGAGGCATCACACATGAAGATAAAGATGGTAGACATTGCAAGGCATCTCGGAGTTTCCAAAGCGACAGTTTCGCTTGCAGTAAACGGAAAGCCGGGAGTCAATGAAGAAACCAGAAGAATGGTTTTGGAATGTCTGGAAGAAATGAAGAAGAATAACGGAGTGATTCCGGTAAAAGAGAATATCGTTACAGTGTCTGGCCATCCGGCGAATCAGATGATCAAAATAGTGATCGTTAATCACAGCAAAGGTGCTACGTGTAATTCAGAAACAGATCTCTGGTCAGATGTACTTGCTACATTTGATTCTGAAGCAAGAAGACTTGGATATCTTTATGGAGTGACGTATTTAAATGATGACATTGCGCAAACAGAAGCAGTAATTACGGAATGTAATATGGATTTTGTGGCAGGCGTTATTCTTTTTGGAACCGAATTAAAAGAAGAAGATCAAAACCTGCTTGAAAGAATCAAAAAACCATTGGTTCTTTATGACTGTGAACTTCCAGATAGTCGGTATAGCAGTGTATGTGCAGACAATAGACAAATGCTAAAAAGTGCTGTGGATTATCTGTACAAGGAAGGTGCATCAGATATTTATTATTTCTGCACAGGGAAAGATAATTATAATTATCGAGTTCGTAAAGAAGCATTTTTAAATACAAAGTCTAACGAAGATACTGCATCTGCAAAACATATTCTTGATCTTGGAGATGAAATTCCAAAGATAACGGAGACTTTGTTAGACTGGTTGAGAAAAAATCCGCTTCCGCAAGGAATTTTATTTGAAAATCAACAGATTTCAATCGGTGCGTTGACGGCGCTTCGAAAGTATGGAGTGAACATCCCACAGGAAGTGAAAGTTGTCGGATTTGGTATGATTCCTGACTATATATACCAGGATCTAAAGCTGGTACAAATGAGAATATCTGACACAGAAGGTGTTCTTCTTGCAATGGATTTACTGGATAAAAAGATTCGTCAGTATTCAATGTCTAAAGTTAAGATATACACAGAAGCAGAAATGATTATAAGTTAAAATAATCGTAAGACAAAAGAACGGAAGAAAACAAATTGGAGGAACAGAAAATGAATGAATATTTTCCACATTTATTTGAACCAATTAAGATTGGAAAGACAACGGTAAAGAACAGAATCTTTATGCCGCCGATTTCCACAAACATGGCAGATAAAGGCTATGTGACAGATGCGTTGGTTGAGCATTATTCAGCCAGAGCGAAGGGTGGAGTCGGACTGATCGTTACAGAAGTTACGACAGTAGAGCCGGTATATACATACTTGCCGGGAGATATGTCAATCTATGATGATTCTTATATTCCAGGATGGAAGAAACTGGTAGATGCAGTGCATCAGTATGATACGAAGATCTTAGCACAGTTATTCCATCCGGCTTATATGGCATTTCCAATTCCGGGAACGCCTCAGCTGATCGCACCGTCCAATGTCGGTCCTTATTATGCAAAATCAGCACCGAGAGCAGTAACTGTTGAAGAATTGCATGTACTTGTTCAGCAGTTCGGGGAGGCTGCACGCCGTTTCCAAATTGCAGGTGGAGACGGAGTTGAGATTCAGTGTGCACATGCGCATGGTCTGCTCGGTGGATTCCTTACACCACTTTATAATAAGAGAACAGATGAGTACGGCGGAGACATTAACGGACGTCTCAGACTGACACTTGAAGTAATTGCAAAGATCCGTGAACTTTGTGGTGATGATTTCATCATTGATGTTCGCATTTCCGGAGATGAGTACAGTGAAGGTGGTCTGACACTGAACGATATGATCTATGTATCCAAACAGCTTGAAAAAGCAGGTGTTGACTTTATCCATGTTTCCGGAGGAAATACAATCAAGAGAGGAAGCTCCATGCCTGCACCTGGTACATCACCGGCACCGCATGCACACGCAAGTGAGGAGATCAGAAAGCATGTGAACATTCCGGTATCTACAGTTGCAAGAATCAATGAACCATGGGTAGCGGAAGAACTTATCGCAAACGGAAAGACAGATATCTGTATGATCGGTCGTCCGAACCTGTGTGACAGTGAATTTGTTAATAAAGCTGCAGAAGGAAAGACAGATGATATCCGTCCATGTATCGGATGTGGACGTTGCCTGACAGGAATCATGTTTGGTAATCCGATCAGCTGTACAGTGAATCCATCTGTAGAGTCTGACGAGATCAAAGAAGCAGATGAGAAGAAGAAAGTTCTTGTGATCGGTGCAGGTCCGGCAGGAATGGAAGCGGCTTATGTTGCCAAGAAACGCGGACATGAGGTTGTTCTTTGCGAAAAGAGTGGTGAGTTCGGAGGACTCTTAAGACTTGCAGCAGTTCCAATCGCCAAGCAGGAACTTTGTAAAGTAATCAAATTCATGGCACGTCGTCTGAAAAACGAAGGAATTGAAGTTCGTATGAACTGCGAAGTAACACCGGAAATGCTTGCGGGAGAATTTAAGGATTATGAGGTTGTCTGTTCTACAGGAGCAGTTCCGAAGGAAATCCCTCCATTCAAAGTATTTAAGCAGACAATGACAGCCGATGACGTTCTTGCAGGAAGAAAATATCCGGGAAGAAAGATTGTTATTCTTGGTGGTGGATCTGTTGGATGTGAGACAGCAGACTATCTTGCACCACTGATTGATGATATGTTCCCTGCAAACCGTGACATTACAGTGATCGAGATGACAGCGTCACTGATGCCGGGAGAAGGCGGAGCAGCTAAGAGCCAGCTTACAATGAGACTCAAGAGAAAAGGTGTGAAGATTGAACTGAACAGTCAGGTGACAAAGGTTGATGAGACTACGATCACTTATGAGAAAGACGGACAGGAATATCATATCACAGATGCGGATACACTGATCTTTGCAGTCGGTTATGCACCGAATAAGGTAGAGACTACAGAAGAGAGAGTTCATTTTATCGGAGACTGTGATAAAGTTGGAACTCTGAAAGATGCAATTGCTGCAGGACATAAACTTGCAGAAGAACTGTAATTGAAAAAAGGAGAAAAAAGATGGGGAATAAATTATCAGAACCAATTAAAGTTGGAAATCTTACTTTTAAAAACAGAATCATGTTTCCACCGCTCACAACAGGTTATGAAGAAAGAGACGGATCGATTGGGGAGAGAAGTCTGAATTTCTATGAAAGACTTGCGAAAGGCGGAGCAGCGTATGTTGTTATCGGAGATGTAGCTCCTGTAAGAACAGCTTCACCGACACCAAAGCTTTATGATGACAGCCAGATTCCGGTATATAAAAATCTGGCAGACACATTACATAAGTATGACTGTAAGCTTGCACTTCAGCTGTTCCATCCGGAGTATGATGTTCCTGGAGTTGGACGCATGATCATGGAGGCAGGTATTGCAAGACAGGCTGCGGCAAAAGCACAGGCAGAGGGAAACGCAGAAGAAGCAAAGAAACAGATGGAAGAATGCGACAGACTTACGAAAGGCGCTTATGCAAAACTGCATCATGATATGCAGCATTTTGTAACAGAGGCAACGGTTGAGCAGTTAGAAGATATTAAAAACAGTATCGCTGCATGTGCAGTAAAGGCGCAGAAAGCAGGAATCGATGCGATTGAAGTACATGGAGATCGTCTCCTTGGTTCCCTTTGTTCAAAAATTCTGAACCATAGAGAAGATCAGTATGGAGGAAGTCTTGAGAACCGTACAAGATATGCACTCGAAGTAGTAGCAGCAATCAAAGAAGCTGCACCGGATCTTATGATTGAGTATAAACTGCCAATCATTACAGTAAATCCTGATGGATCACTTCGTGGAAAAGGCGGACTTGAGGCAGAAGAAGGAGTCCGGTTTGCAAAGATGCTTGATGAGGCTGGAATCGATATGATTCAGGTTGCTCAGGCGAACCATACAGGAAACATGGGAGATACAATCCCGCCGATGGGAGATGTTCCGTATAACTGGACACTTCCGGTAGCCAGAGAGGTGAAAAAACTGGTATCCGTTCCGGTTGCAACAGTTGGTCGTGTTGTCAGCTTAGAAGCAGGAGAGAAGATCCTCGAAGATGGAGATGCCGATATCGTAGCTTATGGACGTTCCATGCTTGCAGATGCAGATATTGCCAATAAAGCTATATCCGGAGAGTGCATCAGAGAATGCTTGAACTGTAATAAAGGATGCGTAGATGCAATTCAGGGACGTAAATACATTTCCTGCGTATTAAATGCAGAGAACGGAAACGAAGGAACTATATTTATCAAACCTGCAGACGAGAAAAAAAAGGTTGCAGTTGTAGGTGCAGGAATCGCCGGACTTGAGGCAGCAAGAGTTGCAGCAAAACGTGGACATGAAGTAACTGTATTTGAGAAATCAGATAAGATTGGTGGACAGATTCATCTGGCAGCAGTTCCGCCAAGAAAGAGCGAGATTTTAAGATCTATTGAATATTATGAGAAGATTCTACCAGAACTTTCTGTAGATGTGAAATTAAATACAGAAGCAGATTGTGAAGAGCTGAATAAGTTTGATCATGTAATTCTTGCTATCGGTGCGCATAACATGGATCTTCCAATGTCTGTTACAGACAGCAATGTTGTTTCTGCCTGGGATGTTCTTGCAGGATGCGAAGTGAGTGGAGCATGTGCAGTACTTGGCGGAGGATTAGTTGGAACTGAAACAGCAGAATTCCTTGCACAGAAAGGTCTCAAAGTAAGCATTATCGAGATGCTGGATCAGATTGCAACAGGAGAATCCGAGACAGTAATGCCACTGATCAAAAAAGACTTTGAAGAACACAATGTAAAAGAGTATGTGAATACAAGAGTAAATTCTATCGAGAATAATGTGATTCATGCTGTGAATACAAAAGACGAGTCAGAGGTTACAATTGAAGCTGATACAATTGTGAATGCACTCGGGTCTAAGAAGAATCTCTTCGACGACAGTAAGCTGACAGTTCCATTTGTATATGTTGGAGACTGCAGCGGTGAGAGAACAGCAGATATCTCAGCAGCAATCCGCAGCGGATATCAGGCTGGAAATGAAATCTGAGAATTTTTAAATTTTATTCAGTGAGAAAATAAGTAAAATACAGGGTGATGCTGTAAACAGAAAATCTGTAGACAGTATCACCCTGTTTCAGTTATAATAAAATAAAATTTTTGTTATAAAAAATGAAAATGGAGCAAGACTATGATAAACAAAGAACTATTTTATAAAGTAACATTAATTGATTGTAACGGAAAAGAATTGGAAGTTGCTAAATTTCTGCAGATTTTAACAGGAATGGAAAAAACAGAAACAAGAAGAATTGTAGCGAGTCTGCCATGTGTTCTTTATGAAGAACTTGACGGAGAGGCTTGCTCTTATATTGAGGAGGCACTGGATTTCTATACAGCAAAATATAAGTTTGAACCAGTCGGTGATGAAAAAGAAGTGTATGAAGTAGATCCATCGGTGTATCCTTCAAAACAGGTGATCGCGCTTGGAAGTATGGTTGACTACATCGGTAAGAGGTCAGAGTTTGTAAGCATCGCGAGAAAATATGATTTCCCGAAGAATGTGAGCCTGAATGATACGCCTTTCCTGGTAAAAGACGGTTTGGCAGAAGAACAGGCAGTGAACCTGCGGCAGGATCTTCGCAATATGGGAATGTTTGCGCTGATTATGAGAAGTGGGGCAGAAGTCCAGCAGGTGAAGAAGAGGGGATTTTTAGCAGGGGTGTTTGCACGTTGAGATGAATAAAAGGGTTGTTTGATACAGACAGCTGTGAGTAGTGATTATATAGCCGATTTCTTACAGAAAATTCAATTGGATTTTATTGACACTTTTGCTGAGAAGGGCTACAATATCTTTGGATTGTTAATTTAATAACATACAAATAAGGAGTTTAGGAGGCAGACAAAAATGGCAAATATTTTATGTAGTCCAAGCAAATATGTTCAAGGTGCAGGTGAGATGAAAAAGCTGGGTGAATATGCTCAGAAGTATGGTAAAAAAGCACTTGTACTGATCACAGAGTCGGGGTATAAACGTATTGAAGACGTTCTCAAAGTTGGATTTGAAGGATATGATATTGAACCAGTGTATGAGTATTTCAACAGAGAATGTAGCAAGACAGAAATTAATCGTTTGGTAGCCGTTATGAATGAAAAGGGCTGTGATGTTGTTATTGGTATTGGCGGAGGAAAGATCCTTGATACTGCGAAAGCAGTTGCTTATTACAAAGAAGTGCCGGTACTGATCTGTCCGACAATTGCATCTACAGATGCGCCATGCAGTGCACTTTCTGTTATTTATACTGATGAAGGCGTATTCGAAGAATACTTATTCCTCCCAGCTAATCCAAACATGGTTCTGATGGACACAGAAATCATTGCAAAATCACCAGTCAGACTGACAGTTTCCGGAATGGGTGATGCACTTGCAACTTATTTTGAAGCAAGAGCCTGTCAGGCTAGCGAAGCAACAACTTGTGCTGGTGGAAATGTTACTATGGCAGCGATGTCACTCGCAAAACTGTGCTTTGATACATTGATGAATGAAGGTGTGAAGGCAAAACTTGCTCTGGAAGCAGGAGCCTGCACAAAAGCTGTTGAGAAGGTAATTGAAGCTAATACATTGCTTAGTGGAATCGGATTTGAGAGTGGCGGTCTTGCAGGAGCACATGCAATCCATAATGGATTCACAGTTTTGGACGAGTGTCATCATATGTATCATGGAGAGAAAGTTGCATTTGGAACAATCACACAGCTTGTTCTGGAAGACATTCCGGCAGAAGAACTGGAAGATATTATAGATTGGTGCATTGAACTGGGACTTCCTGTTACATTAAAAGAACTTGGTATTACAGAAGTGACAGACGAGAAGCTTATGGCAGTTGCGACAGCAGCCTGTGCAGAGAATGATACACTTCATAACATGCCATTTGAGGTGACACCTGAGACTGTATGCGCAGCAATTAAGGCAGCAGATGCTTACGGAAGATATTTCCTGGGAGAATAGAATATGGGAAATAGGACACCATTTCGTTAAAATAGAAAAACCAATTTGACAAACTGATTTTCTGTGGTATAATTTTCATGCTGTGAAAAACAGCCGACAGTTCATTTGTACCTTCCTGTCGAAAAACAAAACCAGGGCTAGTTAAGAAGATTCTAGGCTCTGCGTGCAAAGAAGTACGCAGAGCTTTTTATATTATTCAGGAAATACTTTCCCATATATATAAAACGCTCCGCTTAGGATACACAGCTCTTAAAAGGTACATACATTTCAAATACAGGAGAGTTGAAATATGTATTATTTGCAAACAAAAGCCAGTTTTGACGCAGCACATTTTCTCTGGAAATATGAGGGGAAATGCAGAAATATCCACGGACATCGTTGGAATGTTGTTGTAAAAATCAAAAGTCAGGAGTTGGAGCAAGAAGGACAGACACGAGGAATGGTAGTGGACTTTGGTAATCTGAAAAAGGATCTGAAAAAACTTTGCGATTCCTTTGATCATAGTCTGATTTACGAGACAGGATCACTGAAAGCAGAAACAGTAGCTGCACTTCAGAATGAGGACTTTCATTTGGAGCAAGTTTCCTTTCGTCCAACGGCAGAGAATTTCGCATATTATTTCCACAAAAGATTAACGGAACTTGGATACGGGGTTCATTGTGTGGAAGTATATGAGACACCGAATAATTGCGCGGTTTATGAGGAAGAGTAGATGAAAATAGTAGAAAAATTCACCAGTATTAATGGGGAAGGCACACGGGCAGGAGAACTGGCAGTCTTCATCCGTTTCAAAGGATGTAATCTGCGATGCAGTTATTGTGATACTATGTGGGCCAATGAACCAGATTGCCCATATGAAGAGGAAACCCCGGAAGAGATTTTAAATTATGTTTTAGAAACCGGAATTCGCAACGTGACACTTACAGGTGGAGAACCGTTGCTGCAAAAAGAAATCAGAGAATTGATCCACCTTCTTTTACAAGCCGGTTTACAAGTCGAAATTGAGACAAATGGCGCAGTTAATTTGTCGGCATTTTGTGAAGAACGACCGGTATTTACAATGGATTATAAGTTACCGTCAAGCGGGTGCGAAGAATATATGATAACAGAGAACATGGAACTGCTAGGAAAAGATGACACTGTAAAATTTGTGTGCGGCAGCCAGGAGGATCTGTTAAAAGCATTGGACATGATTCAGACTTATAATCTGACAAACAGATGTCATGTGTATCTTAGTCCTGTTTTTGGATCCATAGAACCAGTGCAGATTGTAGAATTTATGCTGAAACATCGGTTGAATGGTGTGCGTCTGCAGATTCAGATGCATAAAGTAATCTGGGATCCAAATGAACGGGGCGTATAAATAAGTAGTGAGGTGATGGAGATGAAAGCATTAGTTCTCTTTAGTGGAGGAATCGATTCAACAACGGCATTAGGACTGGCAATCAAAAAGTACGGGAAAGACCAGGTGATTGCACTCTCGGTTTCCTATGGACAGAAGCACGATAAAGAAATCAGGGCTGCAATAGCAGTTGCCGAATATTATGGTGTGGAGCATCTGTTCCTGGATTTAAGTAAGATATTTCAATATAGCAACTGCTCACTGCTTCAACAGTCCACGGAAGAAATTCCGGAGGAGAGTTACGCAGAGCAGATTTCAAAAACAAATGGCGATAAGCCTGTAAGCACATATGTACCGTTCCGAAATGGGTTATTTCTTTCTTCGGCAGCAAGTATCGCACTGAGCAAGGAATGTGGAGTGATTTATTATGGAGCTCATGCAGATGATTCTGCTGGTTTTGCTTATCCAGATTGCTCACCGGTATTCAATCAGGCAATGAATGAAGCAATCTGGGAAGGCTCCGGACATCAGCTGAAAATAGAAGCTCCTTTTGTAAATGTATCCAAAGCCGAAGTAGTACGGATTGGATTAGAACTGGGAGTTCCGTATGAATTGACATGGTCCTGTTACGAAGGTGGAGAGAAGCCTTGCGGAAAATGCGGAACATGCATTGATCGCGCAGCAGCATTTCAGGCGAATCACGTAGAAGACCCTGCGTTGAGATAGAGGAGAAAGCAATGAGAGAAAAAGAAAATTTAACATTATTGGGAAATCAGCAAACAGAATACCGTATGGATTATGATCCGTCTGTATTGGAGGCATTTCAGAATAAACATCCTGAAAACGATTACTTCGTCAAGTTCAACTGCCCGGAATTCACAAGTCTGTGCCCAATCACCGGACAGCCAGATTTTGCAACGATCACGATTTCCTATGTTCCGGACGAACGTCTTGTGGAGAGTAAATCCTTGAAATTGTATTTGTTCTCATTCCGAAACCATGGAGATTTTCATGAAGATGTGATCAATATAATTATGAAAGATCTTGTCAAGCTTCTTGAACCAAAATATATAGAAGTCTGGGGAAAATTCCTTCCACGTGGAGGTTTGTCCATCGATCCGTATTGTAATTATGGAAAGCCAGGTACCAACTGGGAGCAGGTTGCCTGGAATCGTATGAGTAATCATGATATGTTTCCGGAAAAAATTGATAATCGATAAGATAACGGTAGTGTGCAACAAATAGAAGATGGAAAGAAATTTTCAGGAGATTTCCGCATATCGGATTTACAAAGAACACTCATCAACGTGATAAATTCATCTTTGGTAATCTTACTGTACTTCTCTAAGCATTTTTATGTTATTATGAAAATAGAATTATTACAAGAGAAAATCGTGAGGGAGAAGATATATGGGCACACTATATACAAGACTATCATCAATAACTGGTGAGATGTCACCTGAATCAATAGAACATCATATTGCTCGAGTTATGCTGGAACATATTCATCAATTGAATAACATTTCCATAGGTGCTATGGCTGATTTATGCTCTGTTTCAAAATCTACAATCTCCAAATTCGTTAAGCAATTAGGATTTGAGGATTACAAAGAATTTAAAGCAGAAGCATACAGTAGAGGGAAAAGAGAAGTTTACATAAAAGATCTAAATACGATAAATATTACAGATTATATATTGCAAAAAGGAACGGAAGAATATCTGGATGTGCTGTTTTCAGATATTCGCTATTTATTTTTCAATACTGACTCTAAAAAAATAGATCACTTGGTCACGTTGATTCATGATTATGAAGAAGTAGCCGCATTTGGAGAAGGATATTCAGAGACTGCTGCATTGAATTTTCAACATAAAATGTCTTTTTACCAGAAGTTCATTTACACAACTACAAATGACAGAAAACAAGTAGAGTATATTAGTCATGCAAAAGAAAATACACTACTGCTTATTTTTTCAAATTCCGGAAGGTATATTAGTGAGTATACGCATCTGACAGATGCTCCATCAAAGAAGTGTTTTGAAGAAACAAAAGCAAAAGTAGTTCTGTTTACTTCAAACAGAGAAATGGAGAAAGACCCTCGAGTTGATCTATGTATTGATTGGGAATATAAAGATTTAGTCCAAAACCATCCTGTTTTATATCAGCTGTTAATTGAACGAATTGCAATTGCGTATCAAAATAAATACGGATTCCCAATGGAAAAATGAAATCATCCATAATTTTTAAGACTGGAAAGTTCGCAAAATAGAAACTTTTCAGTCTTTCTTTTTTTTATTGTTATAATAACAACAGATTCAAGAAAGCGTAGTGAAAAGATGAGGAAGAAGAAATGAATAAAATATGTTTTCGTGAAGAAGCTAAAGATTGGAATGAAGCATTGCCGATAGGAAATGGATTCCTCGGAGCAATGGTATTTGGAAAAACCGGAACGGAACGACTTCAAATTAACGAAGATTCTGTTTGGACCGGAAGTTTTATGGAACGTGTAAATCCTGATGCGCGAGAGAACTATACAAAAGTTCGAGAACTCTTATTAAATGGAGAAATCGAACAGGCAGAACTTCTCGCAGAGCGAAGTATGTATGCAACATATCCGCATATGCGACATTATCAGACACTCGGAGATGTTTGGATAGATTTTTATAAGCAGAGAGGCAAAACAATCTTCAAAAAGGATCAAGGGGGGCTTTTAAGCGTTCAGCATGAAAGTGTAGAAGTTCAAACGTATAACAGAGAATTAGATATTTCAAGAGCCGTTGGAAAAATTCAATATGAATCGGAAAAAGGAAAATACGAAAGAGAGTTTTTTGCCAGCAATCCAGATCACATAATTGTATATCAGATGAAATCCATAGATGGCGAACTTCTTAATTTTGATTTATCTTTAACAAGAAAAGATAACCGATCAGGACGTGGTTCATCTTTCTGTGATGGTACTGAAGTCCTGGATGGCAATAAAATCCGTTTATATGGAAAACAAGGTGGAGATCATGGGATTGCATTTGAACTACTTGTACAGGTAAGAACTAAAAATGGCAAAATTTCACGAATGGGAAGCCATTTACTAGTAGAGGATGCCAAAGAAGCAACACTATTTATCACAGCAAGAACATCGTTCCGAAGTGAACAACCGCTTCAGTGGTGTATGGATGTATTGAGTAATGCTGAAAAAGAATCTTATGGAACATTACAAGAGCGTCATATAAAAGATTATTTATCTTACTATGAAAAAAGTAATCTGAAATTGAATTATAAAGACTCTTATGAGCATCTGACAACACCGGAAAGACTTGAGCAAATGCGTAATGGCATAGAAGATATTGAATTAATAAATACATATTATAATTTTGCAAGATATCTTCTGATCAGCTCTAGCCGTGAAGGAAGTCTTCCGTCAAATCTACAAGGAATCTGGAATGAAGAATTTGAGCCTATGTGGGGGTCCAAGTATACAATTAATATCAATATAGAGATGAATTACTGGATTGCTGAAAAAACAGGGTTATCTAAACTCCACATGCCTTTGTTAGAACATTTGCAAAGAATGTATCCGCACGGCAAAGACGTTGCTGAGAAGATGTATGGAATTGATGGATTCTGTTGTCACCATAACACAGATATCTGGGGAGACTGTGCACCTCAGGACAATCATGTATCATCTACCCTGTGGCCAATGGGCGGTGCCTGGTTCTGTTTGCATCTGATTGAACATTACAAATATACAAAAGACAGGGAGTTCTTGAAGGAATATTATGGAATACTGAAAGATGCTGTTAAGTTTTTCCTTCAATACATGGTAAAAGATGCTCATGGAAAATGGATTTCAGGACCATCCAGTTCTCCTGAGAATATCTATCTGAATCAAAAAGGAGAGGCGGGATGTCTCTGCATGGGAGCTTCTATGGACACAGAAATCATCAGAGAACTTTTTAATGGTTATCTGGAGATCACGGAAGAAAATCAACTCCCGAATGATCTGAATGAAGCAATAAATGAGCGACTGAATCATATGCCAGAATTGCAAATCGGTAAATATGGACAGATTCAGGAATGGAGTGAAGATTATGATGAAGTCGAGCCCGGACACAGACATATTTCACAACTGTTTGCATTATATCCTGCAGGACAGATACGTATGGATAAGACACCGGAACTCGCTCAGGCTGCAAAACAGACGATTGAGCGCAGACTGAAATACGGCGGAGGCCATACTGGATGGAGCAAGGCATGGATCATACTGTTTTATGCAAGACTGTGGGAGAAAGAAGAAGCTTGGAAAAACTTAAAGGAATTGCTTGAATATGCAACTTTAAATAATCTGTTCGACAATCACCCACCATTCCAAATTGACGGAAACTTTGGAGGAGCTTGTGGGTTACTGGAGATGCTTATACAGGATTATTCAGACAAAGTATTTCTTTTACCGGCATTACCGAACAGTCTTTTGAATGGAGAAGTCAATGGAATATGCCTGAAATCAGGCGCAGTACTGGATATGAAGTGGAAGGAAGGAAATATTGATGAAATCAGAATCACGGCAACGCGTGATTGTAAATTCACCCTTGTTACTGAAGAAGAATATCCATTACATTTGAAAAAAGACCAAACGGTTTTTTTAGATAAAAATTTTAAAGAGAGAGGAAGGCAAACAAAATGAAGTACGAGAAAATGATTCAAAGTATTCTCAAAGAAGTTGGCGGTCAGGAAAATATTGAGAGTGTATATCACTGTGCAACAAGACTGCGTTTTCAGCTGAAAGATGAGACAAAGGCGAATGACGAAGCAGTAAAAGCAATTGACGGGGTTCTTTCTATCGTAAAAGGCGGAGGCCAGTATCAGATCGTAATCGGACAGTACGTAGCAGACGTTTATAACGAACTGCAGACAATGATGGGGACAACAGAAAATGAAGTTGAACTGAAAGATGCAAAAGAATTCAAACAGGAAATGAAAAAGAAAAAGATTTCCAGCCAGTTTATTGATGTGATCAGTGGTGTGTTTACACCGGTACTTGGAATGCTTACAGCAACAGGTGTGATCAAGGGACTGCTTGCATTTCTTGCCGCAACAGGATTGCTTGCAACTACATCCGGAACATATCAGATGTTAAACATTGTTGGAGATTGTTTCTTTAACTTCCTGCCAATATTCCTCGGATATACTTCAATGAAGAAATTTGGTGGAACACCGTTTATCGGAATGGCAATCGGAGCAGCTTTGGTATATCCGTCTCTAACAACAATCATGGCTGGAGATGCACTTTATACTTTGTTCAGCGGTACTATCTTCCAGACAGATGTATATGTAGAATTCCTTGGAATTCCGGTTCTTTTAATGAACTATGCAAGTTCTGTAATTCCAGTAATTCTAACTTGCTATTTTGCAGCAAAAATTGAGAAATTCTTTGCAAAAAGAATTAGTGAGCTGTTCAAAACATTTGCTGTTCCTGCGCTGACACTTTTAATTAGTATTATTCTTGCATTTCTGATCATTGGACCGATTGCAACATTTGCAAGTGACTTACTCGGTGCAGCATTTACATCACTGTTCAATCTGAATGCGACTATTTCAGGTTTCTTATACGGAGCACTTATTCAGGTATGTGTTATGTTTGGAGTTCATTGGGGATTTGTTGCAATTTCTGTAAACAATCTTGCAACATTAGGTTACGATCCTATCACAATTGCTGGTCTTGCATCTGCATTTGGACAGGCAGGAGTTGTTCTTATGATTATGCTTAGAACAAAGAACAAAAAACTGAAAAGTGTTTGTGGACCAGCTATTATTTCTGCAATGGTTGGTATTACAGAACCATCCATTTACGGTGTAACATTACAGTTTAAAAAACCATTTATGTTAGCTTGTCTTGCATCTGGTATTGGTGGTGCTATCATCGGATTTGGTGGAGTAAAACAGTATGTATATGGAACAAACGGAATCTTTGGATGGCTTCAGGTAATTAATCCTCAGACAGGTTTTGATTCTTCTGTTCTTGCTGCAATTATCGCATGTGCTGTAAGTTTTATAGCAGCAATCATTCTGATGATGACAGTAGGAAAAGATTCTATTCCAGAAAGCAAATAATGATATTCTTTTAAGAAGATTTTAAGCTCTGCGTGTGAGAAGTACGCAGAGCTTTTTCTATATGCAAAAAGTCCTTAGATGCTACAGGCCTTAAAAAGGTACATTTATCATATAGATAGGAAAGTTGAAATATGTATTATTTACAAACTAAAGCTAGTTTTGATGCAGATCAGTATTACAGATGGTATAATAAAGCAGACATTAACTAATGTATTACTTGTAGGAGAGACAAAAAATGATGAATTGTATTATAGTCGGAACGGGAGGGTTCCTGGGAGCTGTAGCTCGTTATTTGATTGGCTTAATAAAAAATTCGAGCAACTAAACAAGGTGAATGCACAGCAAAAAGCAAAAGTGGAATTCCTATGCAATGAATGCTGTTGGTTTGGTTGTAAAGATAGAAAAGCTTGTTATGAAACAGTTAGTCGGAAAAATTTGGGAGAAAATTGTCAGGATCATGTCTGTGTAGCGCCGGGCGCAGGAGAAGGCTATCTTTTCTCCAAAGCAATGGAGAACCCTGGGTTTATTAGTATGACTGATATCCAAGATATTTATATGCCAATGGGATTTTCTAATTTTAAGATTGAAGGACGAGGACTTGGAAGTGTACTGATTTTGGGATTTCTGTTGTATTATATGACTAAACCGGAATATCAGATCCATGTCAGAGAAGAAATATATCTGGATAATATGTTGGATCTTTTTCGAACATCGGCGCGTCCGAATATTGACAACAAAGATTATATCGGGTACTATTAAGTAACGCAATGCGTTATTTAGATAGGAGAGTTAAATGATGAGCAGAGGGAAAGAAGTAAAAGAATTAAGAGAAAAAATGGGAATGAACAGACGTGAGTTTAGCGATTACTATGGTATTCCGTATCGTACAGTTCAGGATTGGGAAGCAGAGAAAAGAGAACTTCCGGAATATTTGTTACGTTTATTAAAGTATAGAGCAGAAACGGAATGTCGAATAAAACGAATGGATGATTAGGACTGAATATTATTTTTTTAATAATAAATAACGCATTGCGTGTATTTGAGTGAAGCAGAAGGAGGTAGACGTGGAAAGAAAAGTAAATGTAATCGAGGATATAGATGGAAAGAAAACGGTATTTATTCATGACATCATATTCAAAGGGAAAAGATCTGTAAAATGGGAGGATGTTGAAAAATATCTAAAACAATATGTAGGAGATATCTACACAATTGATGACAGCAATGATGCAGTTTATATTGGAACAGATTTACCGGATGAGTATACTCATTCAAATTATACACATATTTTAAAAGGAGCAAATGCGAAGGCAAAAGCTAATGCCGCACAGGGATTACCAGAATTGATTGAAATTGCAGCCGGAAAGAAATTTACTGAAAATTATAAAGAAAAACATACTATAGATGCAATGTATGGCTGGTATCGTTATGAGTCAAGATTTGCTTTGCCAGTGTTTAATGAAGTTGGGGAAATTGAAAGATATAATGTTTTTAATGTAATAATGGTTATTCGACATGCAAAAGATGGTAAAATGTATCTGTATGATATAATGAACATAAAAAAAGAAACGAGCACCCTTTTCCAGTCCGAAGACATTACTCAGTAAAAAACCCATTTCTTAGCTACGATTGTACCCCCATAGTAGCAAAAAGTCAATAAAAAGAAACGAATATATTTTGCAAATCATTTCACAATTAAATAATCTACCCATCCTAATCCATGCACTTTATTTCCACAGATAAACGTATGTATGATATAATTTGAGTTAATACGTTAAATGATATTGTAGAAATTATAAATGATTACAAAAGTATCTGTTGCAATTGAGCGAGAGCTTCGCCATTGTGATGCTTTTTATATTAGCGTGGCATTTATTACCGAAGGTGGACTGGCACCGTTAAAGCAGGGCAGGTACTTGCTGAATTACGCGATAAAGGTATACCGGGAAAGATATTAACGACAAGTTATCTGACATTTACAGAACCGGCGGATGTTACGTTGATTGATAAGGTACGCAATCAGATGCAAAAGAATATATAAAAATTTATTATAAAGGGACAATTTATGAAAGTTACGATAATTAAATCCCGAAGAAAAACTATAGCTATTCAGGTAAATTCTGATCTAAGTGTCACTGTAAGGGCTCCGTATGGTGTCACAGAGAAATACATTGAGGAATTTCTTAATAAGAATGAAGCTTGGATAAGCAAACAGATGAATGAAATAAAAGTAAAGAAGAAAAGTGTTGAATCGGGAAATGTAGAAAACGTGACACTCGATAAAATCAAGGCACTTGCAGACCAGGCTCTTAAAATAATTCCGGCTAGAGTAGAATATTTCGCAAGAATAATCGGAGTCACATACGGGAATATAACCATCAGAAATCAGAAAACAAGATGGGGAAGTTGCAGCAGCAAGGGGAATTTGAATTTTAACTGTCTGTTAATGTTTGCACCTCCTGAGGTGTTAGATTATGTTGTGGTTCATGAATTATGCCATAGAAAACAGATGAATCATTCGAAAGCATTTTGGTCGGAGGTGGAGAAGGTGTTCCCAGATTATAAAAAGTCAATTAAGTGGCTGAAAGAAGAAGGAAGCCAGATTATGTACATGGTAACAGAACTTGGGAAAATACCGAGGGATATTTCAAACATAAAAATGAAGGATCGAAAGAAATGAATCAAAATGAAACACAATGGGATAAACTGCTGAAGATAAAGACAACCGGGCGGGATGACTCTCATTCAGATCAGTATCGATATCCTTATGAACCAACGTCTTATATGGTATTGGAGCGCCTGGCAAACAGTGGACTGATCAGGAAAAATAATACTCTAATTGACTATGGAACCGGAAAAGGGCGGGTATGTTTTTATCTTTCGTATCAAACAAGATGCAAGACAATAGGCGTAGAGTATGATGAACGGATTTATAAAGGAGCAGCAGATAATAAAGAAGTATCCGTTTCCGCATCACGCACGGAGTTTGTATTATGCAGTGCAGAAAATTATGAAGTTCCGTCGGAAGTGGATCGCTGTTACTTTTTTAATCCTTTTTCTGTAGAGATATTACAGTCAGTTTTAGCAAGGATTTACGAATCTTATTATGAAAATCCGAGAGAGATATTATTATTTTTCTATTATCCTTCAGAAGAATATATCAGTATTTTAATGACTCAGGAACAGTTGATTTTTTATGATGAGATTAATACTTCAGATCTGTTTCCGGGTGAGGATAATAGGGAAAAAATCTTGATTTTTCAGGTGAGTTAAGAATGCTCAAAACATATTGAGCAGTCATAAAAGAACGTCTGTTCGAAATAATACTTGCATTATCGAACAACTGTTTGTATAATGAAAATATGAATACAGAAATTAGAAATAGTAATTATACAACACAGGAAAAGCTGCAGATTCTTGCTGATGCAGCAAAATATGACGTTGCATGTACTTCAAGTGGATCCAGCCGGCGGGGAAAGAAAGGAGAGCTCGGCAATGCAGAGGCATGCGGCATTTGTCATAGCTTTGCAGCAGACGGAAGATGTATTTCTCTGCTTAAGATTTTGATGACGAATCATTGCGCCTATGATTGCAAGTATTGTATTAATCGCAAGAGCAATGACGTAAAGCGGGCTACTTTTACTCCGGAGGAAATCTGTGACTTAACAGTAGAGTTTTATAAGCGTAATTATATCGAAGGCTTGTTTTTAAGTTCCGGAATCTTAAGGAATCCGACATATACGATGGAGAAGATGTGCGAGACATTATTGCTGCTTCGCACGAAATATCATTTCAATGGGTATATTCATATTAAGACGATTCCGGGAGCATCCGACGAGCTACTTGCGGCAGCAGGATATCTTGCGGATCGTATCAGTGTCAACCTTGAATTGCCCACGGAAGAAGGATTGCATACATTGGCTCCAAACAAGACCATGCAGAACATTCTGAATCCTATGGGTAAGGTGCAGAGTACGATTGCATCTCACAGAATGGCAATCGGAAAGTCAGCTTATATGGAGCGAAGTGGCGGGAATAAGTTTTTGAATGCAGGTATTTTTTCTGATGCTTCGAAAAAACATTTTTCTGAGTGCTTGAATGTTCAGAAGAAGGATAAAGCCATTTCTCAGAATTCTCAGATGAATCGATTAGAATCTTATAAAAAATACACGTCACTGGATCATGCACTTACCTGGGAGAATGCGAACCAGTTGGCACCTCGTGATATGTCGCGATTGAAGCGTAGTTTTGCTCCGGCAGGACAAAGCACGCAGATGATCATTGGTGCGACCGGTGAGAGTGATTATACATTATTGCAGACGACACAGGCATTGTATCAAGGCTTTGATCTGAAGCGTGTCTTCTATTCAGCATACATTCCATTGAACGAAGATAATGTGTTGCCGGAGATAGGAACGCCACCACCGCTTTTACGTGAACACAGACTGTATCAGGCTGATTGGCTATTGCGGTTCTATGGATTTCAGGCAGGAGAACTATTATCTTCAGAACAGCCGAATTTTAATGAAATGATTGATCCAAAGTGTGATTGGGCATTACGCCATTTGGAGCAGTTCCCAGTAGAAGTAGAGAAAGCGAGTTATGCAACACTGCTTCGTGTTCCGGGAATCGGACCGAAATCAGCAAGTCGTATCACTTATGCAAGACGTTATGGCAGACTTGATTATGCAAGCCTGAAAAAGATGGGAGTAGTATTAAAGCGTGCGCATTATTTCATCACGTGTGGTGGAAAACAGATGTACCATACTCCTATTGAGGCATCTTATATTACGCGACAACTAATAAGTGTAGACAAGAAAGATCTATGGAATACACAACATGCGAATGAATCATTTACCCAGATGACATTGACAGATTTTGGAGTATGCTGATGAAGATATTTACTTGTAAAGACCGTCTGGAAGATATCATGACCTGCATCTATGATGCATGGTCTGAAGCTTTACTGATTGGTCATGACCAGATACAATTAAAAAAAGAACCTGTATTTCAGCAGACGCTATTTGATGAATATATTCATGTAGACCAAGATCTTTCCAAAGCAGAAAAAGTAATTCGCTCGATTCGGAGAGACATTTCGGATGAAGCATATCTGAATATCTATTTGGTGACTTTATCTGTCGAGGAAGATGCACTGCAGGCAATTTATAATTTCCTTCGTGTCGGATTCAAAATTGGAGAGAGTGTACTACAGCAATATGCGAATCCACGTGTGATGCGGATATTAGAATTGCGTCGTAAAGTGTCTAACGAAAGCCATCATTTCAGAGAGTTCGCACGATTTGAGCGGTTGAATTCAAGTAACGTCTATGTCAGCCATCTGGAGCCAAAAAGTGATGTCATTATGTTGGTTGGCAGACATTTTGCAGACCGCATGCCTTCAGAACAGTGGATGATCATAGATGATAATCGCAAAACAGCTTGTGTTCATCCGAAAGATGGTGAGAACTATCTCCGATATCTGACAGATGAAGAATTTCAGACATTGAGAAAGACAGAAGAGTACGAAGATGAGTATACGGATCTGTGGAAGACATTCTTTCATGCGATTGCAATAGATGAACGAAAGAATTACGTATGTCAGCGTAACTTATTTCCACTGTGGAAGAGAAAACACGCAGTGGAATTCAAAAAATAATCTTTTCTTATATATTCTTACTTGTATCTCATAGTATGGAAACGTATAATGTAAGAAAGATGTGATTGATACGTGATTCTTTTTTTGATCGGAGACGATAAAATATGCCATATGATTTATCAAAACCTCTTGTAATAGGGATTAGTTCGAGAGCTTTATTTAATCTTGAACAGGAGAATAAAATATTCGAAGAACAAGGCGTTGAAGCATATGAGGCTTACCAGGTAGCACATGAGAATGAGATCCTTCAGAAAGGTGCTGCGTTCCAATTGATCAAAGCATTCTTGGAATTGAACAATACAGAACTGGGAAGACTGGTGGAAGTGATCATTATGTCACGGAACAATGCAAACACATGTCTTCGTATTTTTAATTCTATACAGTATTATGGTCTGGATATTACAAGAGCGACTTTGACAAGTGGTGCAGAGATAGCCCCTTATCTAAAGGCTTTTAAGACAGATTTATTTTTGTCAGCGAATTCAGACGATGTTCAATCTGCAATCAATGATGGGATTGCCGCAGGACGTATTCTTACAGGTGATGCGCATGCTGATCCAAAGCAAAAGATTAATCAGATCCGTATTGCTTTTGATGGAGATGCGGTACTCTTTTCTGCTGAATCTGAAAAGATTTTTCAGAAGAACGGAATACAGGCATTTGAAGAACATGAGAAAGCGAATGCGAACACGCCGATGGCAAAAGGTCCGTTTGCTAACTTCCTGACAAAGCTGTCTTATGTACAGCAGCTGTTTAAAGAAAAGGATATTCAGCCAATCCGAACCGCACTGGTTACTTCTAGAAATGCTCCGGCGCATGAACGCGCAGTCAAAACACTCCGCAACTGGGGCGTATCAATCAATGAAGCGTTCTTCTTAGGTGGTGTCAGCAAGACAGAAGTACTTGCAGCATTTGGAGCGCATATATTCTTTGATGATCAGGATATACATACCGAACCGGCTTCAACGGTTGTTCCGGCAGCTACTGTACCTTATCGTGATGGAGATAATCCAAAAGAATAAGCAACTTTATATTATTTTGAAGATGATGGGGGAAAACGATGCAGACATATACATATGTTTCAAAAGGAAAATTTGAATTAACAGAAAAACCTAAACCGGTGATTATGCATGAAAGGGATGCGATTGTAAAGGTTACACTTGCCAGTATCTGTTCCAGTGATTTACATATTAAGCATGGAAGTGTTCCTCGTGCAGTTCCGGGAATTACAGTTGGTCATGAGATGGTTGGAATTGTTGAAGAAGTTGGCGAAGCTGTAACTCATGTGAAGACTGGAGACAGAGTAACTGTAAATGTTGAGACATTTTGTGGTGAATGTTATTTCTGTAAAAAAGGGTATGTCAATAACTGTACGGATCAGAATGGCGGATGGGCTCTTGGATGTCGTATCGATGGCGGTCAGGCTGAGTATGTGCGTGTACCGTTCGCGGATCAGGGATTAAACAAGATTCCGGATGAAGTTACCGATCGACAGGCATTATTCGTTGGAGATGTTCTGGCTACCGGTTACTGGGCAACTCGTATCTCTGAAATCACAGAAGATGATACAGTATTGATCATCGGTGCAGGACCGACTGGTATCTGTACATTACTTTGTGTTATGCTGAAGCATCCGAAACACATTATTATGTGTGAAAAAGATGAGGAACGTATACATTTTATCAATGAACATTACCCAGATGTACTTACTATTTCTCCGGAAGAATGTGAGACTTTTGTTAAGAATACAAGTGACCACGGCGGTGCAGATGTTGTCCTGGAAGTTGCAGGTGCAGAGTCTACATTTCGTTTAGCCTGGGAATGCGCAAGACCGAATGCGATTGTGACAGTTGTTGCACTTTACGATAAAGCACAAAGCTTACCTCTTCCTGATATGTATGGCAAGAATCTCATCTTCAAAACCGGTGGAGTAGACGGATGTGACTGTGAAGAGACGTTAAAACTGATTGCCGAAGGAAAGATCAATACTGAACCACTTATCACGCATACCTATCCTCTCAGTAAGATTGAAGAAGCCTATGACCTTTTCGAGAATAAGAGAGATGGTGTTATAAAAGTAGCTGTTGAATGTTGAGATAGCACAAGTATTCGAAAAGAGCGAAGTGAAAGTTTATGCTTATTGTAATCTTAATGGATTATGGAAAGCATAATCATAGTCTGATTGGACATTTGTAATTTCATACTCGTAATAATTGATTTTGTATCATAACGCTTTTGTTTTTATGGCAGAAGCGTTAATTTTTTGCATTATCACAGATTTATTTACGGTTAAAATGTATAAAAATACAAAAAATGACAAACAATTTGACATAATATATAAATTTTTAGTTACTTTTTCGGCATTCTATGGTACACTAACATAGTATATCAAAAAATGTGGGAGGAAACTCAAAAATGAGCAAAAAAGAAGGAAAAGGGTTAAAGTCTTTTAACAAGGGATTTCAAGTGCCTGACACCTACATCATTATCTTTTTAGTAGTTGTTGTAGCAGCACTTCTGACATTTCTTGTACCAAAGGGATTTTACGAAACACAGGACATTTCATACATGATCAATGGTGTTGAGAAAACCCGTACAGTAATCAAAGACGGAAGTTTCCAGTATCTGACAGATGATGCAGGAAATGTAGTAACAGAAGGAGTAGCACTCTTTAGTGGAGATGGTGGAACAGGATTCTTCAACTATATGTATAACGGAATCGTAAGTAGTTCTGCAATCGAGATTATCGCATTCCTTATGGTAGTAGGTGGTGCATTTGGTATCATGATCCGTACCGGTGCGATCGAATCCGGATTGATTGGATTGATCCGTAAGGCAAAGGGAGCCGAAAAACTGTTGATTCCAGTACTTTTCGTACTGTTTTCTCTTGGTGGAGCAGTTTTCGGAATGGGAGAAGAAGCACTTCCATTTACTATGATTCTTTGTCCATTATTTGTAGCCGTTGGATATGACTCCGTTATTGCAGTTCTTGTTACTTATGTTGCAACACAGATCGGTTTCGGTTCATCCTGGATGAATCCATTCTCTGTAGGTATTGCACAGGGTATTGCAGGGATTGACGTATTCTCCGGAGCAGGATTCCGTATGGTAATGTGGGTAGTATTTACAGCTCTTGGCTGTGGAATGACGATGTTCTATGCGGCAAAGATCAAAAAGACTCCGACAATCTCAATCGCATATGAGTCGGATGCGTATTTCCGTGAACAGAACGAAAAAACAGGTATTGACGAAGGACATTCCTTTGGTCTTGGACACATTTTAGTTCTTCTGACACTGGCTGCTACAGTAGTCTGGGTGATTTGGGGAGTTATGACCCAGGGATATTACATGCCAGAGATCGCGACACAGTTCTTTATTATGGGAATTGTTTCCGGTGTGATCGGAGTTATCTTTAAGCTGAACGATATGAGATTGAATGATATTGCAACTTCTTTCAAAGATGGAGCAAAAGATCTGATCGGTGCAGCACTTGTTGTTGCTATGGCTCAGGGTATCATGCAGGTTCTTGGTGGATCTGATCCGACTACACCTACAGTTATCAACACAATTATGTATAATATTTCAAATGCACTGTCAGGAGTATCCGGAGCAGTTGCAGCAGTACTTATGTATCTGTTCCAGTCCGTATTCAACTTTTTCGTTGTATCCGGAACAGGACAGGCTGCAATCACAATGCCGATTATGGCTCCACTGTCAGACCTGTTAGGTGTATCACGTCAGACAGCTGTAGTTGCATTCCAGCTTGGTGATGCATTTACAAACCTGATCGTTCCTACATCAGGATGTCTGATCGGATCTCTTGCAATTGCTAAGATCGAGTGGTCTAACTGGATCAAATTCATGTGGAAATTCCTCGGCGTATTGATGATTGGTGCAATTATTACAGTTCTGATCGCTGTCGGAATTGGATTCTAAAACAGGCATTTGATAATTGAAAGTGATTTAAGATGAAATTAATTCAGAATATTGATGTTTATGCCCCACAGCATCTGGGGAAAAAAGATGTACTTACAATCAATGATAAGATTGTCAAGATTAAAGATGCAGGTTCTATATCCGCAGACGGATTTCTTTCTGAGGCAGAAATGATCAATGGAGA
>OLRA01001713.1_pt1 | contig 24712 bp, 19 predicted proteins | sample 1673011 | NCBI WGS metagenome assembly OLRA01 (sample SAMEA3136746, study PRJEB25190) | human gut metagenome | reverse complement strand
CAGCACGGAAAAACGTGCCGCCGGGCAACTGCGGGGATAATGTCTGCATCGGTCAAGGTTCCCGCGTCCAGCATTTTCTCCATCAGCTGCTCATCGCACAGCGCCAGTGCTTCGTTGCGGGCGGCAGGCTCTGCGCCAAAATCCACAAAGCCCTCGCCAAGGCGGCGGTTCAGCTGGGTAAGCAGCTGCTCCCGGGTCATGCCGGGCAGGTCCATTTTGTTCACGAATACAAAGGTGGGCACATGGTAGCGCCGCAACAGCCGCCACAGCGTTTCGGTATGGCTTTGCACGCCGTCCGTTCCGCTGACCACCAGCACGGCGTAATCCAGCACCTGCAAGGTGCGCTCAGTCTCGGTGGAAAAATCCACATGGCCGGGGGTGTCCAGCAGGGTGATGGCGGTATTGCCCGCCGTAAGCAGCGCCTGCTTGGAAAAGATGGTGATGCCGCGCGCTTTTTCCAAGCTGTCGGTATCCAGAAAGGCATCTCCGTGGTCTACCCGTCCCAGCTTGCGGATAGCACCTGCGCGGTAGAGCATGGCCTCGGAGAGGGTAGTCTTGCCGGAGTCCACATGGGCCAGAATGCCCAGTACGATCTGTTTTTGCGTTGTTTCCATGCACTGCTCCTATAAGCCGTTTTATAAGCATCGCACCCGCTTATAAAACGGCTTCTAAAAATAATTTCCTGTTTATTGTAACACGCTTTGCGGGGAAAAGAAAGTTTTCGGGCGCAAATCCCGCAGGCAAAAAGCAGCACCGGACAGAAAGTGGTCTGCCCGGTGCAATTTTCTTAAAAAAGATCCAGCATATTGTCCAGATAGATTGCCTCCCGCACCTGCAGCTGGTATTCCGGCTTTGTCATATAGTAAAGCAGAAATTCCAGCACCAGTGCGCTGCCAAGCCCCCTGCCCTCTATCTTGAACTGGGAAAAACCTGCGGGCAGGTACCGCTGCCGGATGTCATCCGTCCCGATAAACCCGGGGCTGCGCATCGCCTTGGAAAAGCGGTAGCCCTCGGCGGCATCCGGGGCGGCGCAGCGGTGGTCCGGGCAGTCCTCGCCCAGATTCTGGCGGCTGACCGTCTCGTAGCAGCGCTTGCGCTCGGTGCAGCCGAACCAGCAGCACTCGTTGCACAAAAACTCTACCTTGGCTTTTTGCTCCGGCGGCAGGGTGCGCAGCTGTTCCAGTGCCGGGTTTAACCGGAAATCCGGCACTACATACCGGAACTGCGGCTTTTCCAGTTCCTACCGCAGCTCCGCAAACTCGGTGAGCACCTTGGTGGTGGAGGACACCAGATACAGCTCCGGCCAACGCTGTTGCAGATAGTCCGCCAGCAAATCAGAATGGACGATCACACCGTTTGGCACACTGCCGCTTTTTGCAAACCGCTCACACAGGGCGTTGCACTGCGGGTCAGCAAGGTGCTCAGCCCGCAGCAGGGAGTTACTGAAGGTCAGCCGCCCGGAGATGCCGTATTCCCACAGCAGCGCCAGCACCTCGCGCGCCGTTGCTCCGCCGCAGGAGATGCGTCCCCCGCCCCAGATACAGCCCGCCGGTGCGCCGTAGATAGAGCCTATGGTGCACCAATCGTAAAAATATTCCCGGTGCTCCCGGTACAGCGGCAAAAAGCGGCGGTACAGCTCGTAAAACTCGAACAGGCCGGGCAGATGATAACAGGCAGCTGCGGGCTTTTCCATAGCGGTTCCTTTCCTGCAAAAAGGGAGCTGCTGCGTAAAAATGCCGTGCAGCGGCTCCCCTGTTTTATCGTATTTGCTTTTGTTACACGGTAGCGCCAACCTGAGGGGCGCCGCCTGCGAGCTGCTCTGCCGTAAGCGGCTGGGCTTCTGCGGGGGCGTTCAGCCGCTCCTTGGCCACCGCCAGCATCAGCTTGATGCGGTTTTCCTGATTGACCCGGGTAGCACTGGGGTCGTAGTCGATGGGGGTGATGTTGGCGCTGGGGTACAGCGCACGGATCTTGTTCACCATGCCCTTGCCCACGATATGGTTGGGCAGGCAGCCAAAGGGCTGCGCACACACGATGTTGCCATAACCGCCCTGCACCAGCTCGATCATCTCGGCGGTCAGCAGCCAGCCCTCGCCCATTTTTGCGCCCAGCGAGATAACCCCCTTGGGCTTTTTCACCAGCTCCTTGAAGGGGCCCGGCGCATAGAACCCGGCGTCCGTCTCTGCCTTGAGCATGACACGCTCCACGCTGTCCAACCAGTTGAGGAACTGGTCGGTGCCTACCTTTACAGCCAGCTTGCCGCCGTAAAGCACATGATCCTCGCCCATATTGAAGGCGCAATACTGCACAAAGCCCATCAGACCGGGGAAGTTCACCTCGCAGTCCTGACTTTCCAGAAACTTCTGCAAGTCGTTGTTGCCCAGCGGGCTGTACTTGACGTAGATCTCGCCCACAACACCCACCTTGACCTTGGGCACCCGGGTGACCGGGATAGTGGCAAATTCCTTTGCGATGAGCGGGAAGGTGTGCTTCATTTCCCGGGAAGTAAAGCCTTTACCGGCCAGCAAGGCACGGCCCAGACGGGCGATCCAGCGATCCACCATGCGGTCAGCAGCCCCCTTTTCGTTCTCGTAGGGGGCCACCTGATTGCGCAGCGCACACAGCATATCGCCGTAGAAGATGCAGGCGATACACTTGCGCGCCAGCGGGAGGGTCATCTGGAAGCCGCTGTCCTTTTCCAGACCGGAAAAGTTCAGGCTTGCCACCGGGATCTGCGGGTAACCGGCCTTGACCAGCGCCTTGCGCAGCAGATGGATGTAGTTGGAGGCACGGCAGCCGCCGCCGGTCTGGGTGATCAGCAAGGCAGTGTGCTCCAGATCATACTTGCCGCTGTTCAGCGCATCCAGAAACTGGCCGATGACCAGCAGCGCCGGGTAGCAGGTATCGTTGTGGACATACTTCAGCCCCAGCTGTGCCACGGCACTGCCGCAGTTGCCCAGCAGCTCACACTTATAGCCTTCGCAGCGCAGTGCGTACTCCATAAGCCGGAACTGGGTAACGGCCATGTTGGGGATGAGGATGGTGTGGGTCTTTTTCATCTCCGGGGTAAATTTGGGATAATGATATTCCATAGGTTCCTCCTATGTTGCTCTAAACAAGATAGTCCCCGCAAAGACTTCCCCCCGCTGGGGGAAGCCCTTCAGCCTATCTCAGGGTTTCTTTTATTCTGACTTTTCTGCGGCGGCCTCGTCCCGCTCGTCCAGTGCGGCGAACAGGCTGCGCAGACGGATGTTCACGGCACCGAGGTTTGTGATCTCGTCGATCTTCAGCTGGGTATACAGCTTGTTGCCCCGCTGCAAAATCTCGCGGGTCTCGTCGGTGGTAATGGCATCCACGCCGCAGCCGAAGGACACCAGCTGCACCAGATCCATATCCTTCTGGGTGGTGCAGTACTTAGCGGCAGCGTACAGGCGGCTGTGGTAGGTCCATTGGTTCAGCACGCTGGTGGGGAACTTCTGCACCCGGTTGGAGATGCTGTCCTCGGTGACCACCGCAGCCCCGTGGCGGGTGATCAGATGGTCGATGCCGTGGTTGACCTCCGGGTCTACATGATAGGGACGGCCTGCCAGCACAATGATGCGCTTACCCTGACGGCGCGCCTCGTCAATGATCTCACTGCCCTTTACCCGGATCTTTGCCATGTGCGCTTCGTACTCCGCGTAGGCGGCATCGGCTGCGGCCTGCACCTCCCGCTCGGAGATGCCGCCAAAGTACTTGGGCAGCACCTCCTTTGCCATCTTGTGCACAAAATCCTTGGGACGGTGGATGCCCACATAATCATAGATGAACTTTTTGCCTTCCAGCTCCGGGCAGTTGCCTGCCAGAACCTCCGGGTAGTAGGCCACCACCGGGCAGTTATAATGGTTGTCGCCCAAGCCCTCGTCCACATTGTAGGTCAGGCAGGGGTAGAAGATGGCGTCCAGCTGCATCTGGCTCAGCGCCTTGATGTGGCCGTGGCTCAGCTTTGCCGGGAAGCAGGCGGTATCGCTGGGGATGGTAGCCTGTCCGGCCAGATACAGCCCGCGGGTGGACACCGGGCTGGTGTGCACCGCAAAACCAAGGCTCGTCCAGAAGGCGTACCAGAAGGGCAGCAGCTCATAGAAGCCCAGACACATCGGAATGCCGATGGAACCGCGCTTGCCGGGCACAGGCTTGTAGCTGGCCAGCAGCTGCTGCTTGTAGGCGTACAGGTTCAGGCTGTTGTCCTCACTTTTGCCGGTAACGGGCTTATCGCAGCGGTTACCGGAGATGAATTTGCGGCCATCGGCAAAGGTATTGACGGTCAGCTGGCAATGGTTGCCGCAGCCGCCGCACTTGACGCTGACCACCTGCTGTGCAAACTTTTCCAGCTCCTGCTCGTCCATCATGGCAGAGGTGGTCTGGTTGTTTTTATGGCTCTGGCGCAGGCCGTACAAAGCAGCGCCGTAAGCGCCCATCAGACCGGCAATGTCCGGCCGGATGACCTCCACGCCCATCTCTTTTTCAAAGGCACGGAGCACGGCTTCATTATAAAAGGTACCGCCCTGTACCACGATCTTGCGGCCCAGCTCTTCCGGGCTGGAAGCGCGGATCACCTTGTACAGCGCGTTCTTGACCACGCTGATGGACAGGCCTGCGGAGATATTCTCGATGCTGGCACCGTCCTTTTGCGCCTGCTTGACCGAGCTGTTCATGAACACAGTGCAGCGGCTGCCCAAGTCCACCGGGCGGTCTGCGAACAGACCCAGCGCGGCAAACTCCTTGACGTCATAGCCCAGTGCCTGCGCAAAGGTCTGCAAAAAGCTGCCGCAGCCGGAGGAGCAGGCCTCGTTCAGGAAGATGTTGCTGATGGCGCCGTCCTCGATCTTGAAGCACTTCATGTCCTGCCCGCCGATGTCAATGATGAAGTCCACGTCCGGCATAAAGTACTTGGCAGCGGTAAAATGCGCCACCGTTTCCACCAGACCGTAATCACAGCGGAAAGCGTTCTTTACCAACTCCTCGCCGTAGCCGGTGGTGGTAACACTGGCCACCTGCAGCCCCGGGTGCTCCTTGTAGATCTTGAGCAGCTGCTCCCGAATCAGAGGCAGCGGGTTGCCAAGGTTGGGCTGATAGTTGGTGTACAAAATCTGGCTCTTTTCGTCCACCACCACCAGCTTGACGGTGGTAGAACCGGAGTCGATGCCGATATGCACCGGCCCGCAGTGGGCACTAAAAGCCACGCGGGGCACACTGTGGGACATGTGCCGTGCGTGGAAAGCCTCGTACTCCTCCTTGCTGGCGAACAGCGGCGGCTCGCTGGCATAGGTAGCAGTGGCGGCGTACTTGTCCAGCGCATCGGCCACCTCGGTGAGCACAAATTCCTTATCGGCATACAACGCAGCGCCCAGCGCCACATACAGCAGGCTGTTTTCCGGGCAGGTGCCGGTCACGTTCAGCGCTTCGTCAAAGCTCTTGCGCAGCACGGTGCTGAAAGTGAGCGGGCCGCCCAGATAAAGGATATTGCCCTTGATGGGGCGGCCCTGTGCCAGACCGGCTATGGTCTGGTTGACCACAGCCTTATAGATGCTGGCGGCGATATCCTCGGTGCGGGCACCCTGATTGATCAGCGGCTGCACGTCACTTTTTGCAAACACGCCGCAGCGGCTGGCGATGGTATAGGTGCGCTGCGCCTGTTCGGCGGCCTTGTTCATCTCCTCAGCGCTCATCTTCAGCAGAGTGGCCATCTGGTCGATGAAAGCACCGGTGCCGCCGGCACAGCTGCCGTTCATGCGCACCTCGGTGCCGTTGGTCAAAAACAGGATCTTGGCATCCTCGCCGCCCAGCTCAATGACACAATCAGTCTTTGGCATAAAGCGCTTGACCGCCACGCGGGTGGAGAATACCTCCTGCACAAAGGGCACACCGCAGCTGTCGGCCAAGCCCATACCGGCAGAGCCGGAGATGCTGAGCAGCGCCTTGCGGCCATGCAGATGCTCGGCATCAATGCGCCGCAGCAGCTCCTGCGCCTTTTCCAGAATATGACTATAATGTCGTTCGTATGTAGAATACAGCAGTTCATCATGCTCGCCCAGCACCACGCACTTGATGGTGGTGCTACCGATGTCAAGACCTACTCTCACCTTGTTTTTCCTCCTAAGGACAAATAACCGGAACATAACGCCCCGGCTGCTATGGCAAACAAGCCGTTTGCGGCAAAGACCCGCAACGGCAGCTCTCTCTTTTCAGTAGCCCGCATCGCGCAGCTACGCTGTTTTCAAGCGATAAAAAATCATAAAAAAGCAGCAGATGCGTTTTTGCATACACTATTATTATAATCCAATCGCGGGCGGCATTCAATCCGTATTGTCTATTTTACACGAAAAAAATAGTATTTTTTGCTCAAAAGGCTGAACTTTTTGTGAACAAGTGTCGGTTTTTGCCGCAAAAAAGCCGCCGCACAGAGTTTGTGCAGCGGCCTTGTACCGACGGGATATTGAAATAGTTTCCGCATGCGCTTTGGCCATTTCAGCGGTGATCTGCCTCTACGTCTCCACGCATAAAAATGCCTTTGGAGCGCTCCGTTTTCCTTACCGGTTCACGAAATTCAGCACCAGAACCAGCAGCAGCATGTGCATGGGGTAAAAGGCGTAGCAGGCATACTGGAAAGGCTTGCTGTGATAGCCCTGCCGACCGCGGTACAGCCAGATGGGCACCAGTGCCAGCAGCGCCAGCCCCTGCTGGCAAAGCTCAAAGTCCATGCCGAAGAGCTGAATGGGGTACATAAGCCCGCCCAGCAGCTCCACGTTGACCCAGTACAGCGCAGCCAGCTGCCCCAGCAGACACCACCACTTGCGCCCGTGCCCGTGAAAAAAGTAGAAGATGAACACAGTCAGCACCCCTGCGCCGTAGTAGTCCACCATGCCCAGCGTGCCCAGCACCGCGCCCGCCACCACCACAAGGGCGGATACCAGCAGGTATAGTCCTGTTTTCTGCTTTTTGCGCACCGTTTCCATCAGATGGATGCCCAGAATGCCCAAAAGCAGCGTCCAGATGACGTTCTGGTGCACCGGGTAGAACCATGTACCGCCGTACATCAAATCGAAGGGGATCTCCGAAAGCAGGGCAAACAACAGCAGACGCAGGGTGTATTTTTTCAGGTCGTGGGTGTGGAAGTAGCCCTCCACCGCCATAAAGGCAAAGATGGGAAACGCCACCCGCCCGGCACAGGTCAGCCATTCCTGCGCGGGCAGCAACGTCGCCCACAGGTGGTCCATCAGCATCAGCGCCATGGCAAGGATATGAAGCGCCGCTGCGCTCAGGTCAAAGCGGGTCGCGGCAGTGGAATGGATCGGTTTGGTTGACATACACATACCTCGTCTTTGTCGAAATTTGGTCGTTCTGTCTGGAATACGAACGAGCCCTGCAAAGAATTGCAGCCCCGGCCAGATTTTTCCACCGCCGGGGCTGCAGGAATGCTTTATTTTTTCTGATGCGAATACCCCAGACACGAATAGCTGGAGCCAAGGCAGAGCCATACCACCGCCGTAGAGTGATTCTCGCCGGTAACAAGATTCAGCACCGCAACAAGAAAAAACAACAGTCCGCTGAGATAAAACAGATTGCATTTTTTCATAGAGCATTCCTCTGGTTTTGGTTTTTTCACCGGCTATTTTGGATACGGCAAGCGCAGGGGCGATTGCCATTTTACTCCGCGTACAAAGGGGCGCAGAGCGCCCACCCGGCACGCAGAAAGTGTGTGCCCGCAGCAGTCTGCGGGGCAAATTCATGAAGGGTGGCTTGCCTGCCTGCCCATGGAGACGTAAGCGCAAAAGCAGGAATGCGGGAAGGAGCAAGGGACGGTTTCGGCGAAAAAGCGTCTGGCGGTGGCGGAAAAGCCGAACGCAAGATTTTTTTCATAATAGCTGGCTCGTAAGGTGAGCCGTACCAAAACTTCCTTGCGGAAATGTGCAGCGTTATAGTTCATCTGCACCCGAACCGGCAGCTGTGCACCCGGCGCTTGCCGCACCCAAAATAGCCGGTGGAACGATCATTTAGTTTTTGGCGTTTTCCAGATAGATCTCAAAGGCTTCGGCAAAGCTGGCGTTCACATCAAAGGGGACAGTGTAGTCTACCTTGGAGGTCACAAGGCAGAGGTCCAGCCGGTTGGAGGTTTCGTCTGCCTGCCGGTTCAGCTTGCTCAGCGCGGCATGGATGACCTTGCGGTCGTAGTTGATGGTGGTCACTCGCTTCACATCGCAGCAGTAGGAGATCTGGTTGCCCTCAGCGTTGAAGCGGTAGCCGGTGCCCCCGCCGGAGAGCAGCTGCTCAGAACTGCGCAGGTCGTTCATCCGTTTGAAGGTGCGGGCAATGCTCTGCCGCGCGGCATTCAGGCTGACCTCGCTGTCCATATCCATGTCCAGCGCATCCTTTGCCTTGCGGATAGCGGCAAACAGGCGGCTCTTCTCCTCCAGCAGATAGATCATGAACCGGGCAACGTCGGTGATCTGCTCTGCATATTCGGTCTGTGCCACGTCCATAACGGTCTCGTCCTCGGCCTCGGGCATCACCTTATGGCGCAGATAGGTGTTGGCCACCTTGGTCACGTTGGCATCGCAATCCAGAATGCCCTGCGCCTCGTCCAGCAGAGACTGGAGCTTGTTCTGGTAGCGGAATGCTTCCTTCAGGTTCATAGTCGTTCCCTCCATCTTGTTTTTTCTGCTTTCAGCTTACCACAGACTGCCCGCCCGCGCAAGCTTTCCGGTAAAATGAGCAAAACGCCCGCCCCGGCATGACCGGGGCAGGCGTTTTGCTTTTGCTGTGACACTTATTGGGATAAGAGATTGGCATTACTCAGCCGGCCACGCGCTCGGTGCGGCCTGCCTCCAGCATATAGCGCAGGAAGCCGGTCACGTCGGCGGGGTCGGTCACGGTGAGGTCAAAGCCCTTCTTGGGGGCAGTGTCCATCATCTGCAGCATGGAGCGTGCGGTAGTGTCCTTTTTCAGGTCGCAGGTCTTGCCGTTGTCCAGATGCAGCAGCACGCTGCCGTGGCTGGCAGAAAGCTGGCGCATGAAACGTTCCTTATCAAAATACTCGATACGAAGCATAGGAATACCTCCTTGATGAAATGGTTTATGTTACACTTGCCGTCCAGTCCTCTTTGGACTGACGGCGGGAGAATGGCAGTTTTGCCCGGCAGTGGAAACGCTTGCACAGCTTGCGTCCCGGCTGCCTTGGTGTTATACTGAGCTTGGAAGCTCTGATAGGATAATACCACAAAACAATCGCTAATAATAGAATAAAACCGCATAGTATATGCAACAAAACCGGCATTGACAAAAAACATTCAAAGTATTGCGGAAAGGAATTGGTGAATATGGCATATCAGACAAGCTGTGCCTCTTATACCAGCGGCCGGGTGGGGCTGTCCAGCGCTACTGCCGTGGTGGCCGATGCCGCCGGGCGGGAGCAGACCCAGCACGGCAGCCCACTGTTCCCTATCGCCTGTTACGCCGAGGATCTTTCCTGTTTTTCGGTGGCGTGGCACTGGCACGAGGAATTTGAGTTCATTCTGGCGGCACTGGGGCCCATCCATGTAGATGTGAACAAGACCCGGCTGACTTTGCAGACCGGGCAGGGGGTGTTCATCAACTCCGGGGCGCTGCACGCGGTAGAGCCTGCCGAGGGCAGGGCGCTGCTGCACTCCGGCGTGTTCCAGCCCCGGCTTGTCGGCGGCATGGACACCGTATTCTGGCAAAAACTCATCCGGCCGCTTTTGCAGCCGGGCACGCCGCCCTTCTTTTTGCTGGACGAGGCCGTACCATGGCAGCGGCAGGTACTGCTCTGCCTGCGGGAGGCGTGGAAGGGCGTGGCGGACGAGCCCTTTGACTACGAGAACCGGGTGCGCTACCACCTTACCGCTACCCTGCGGCTGCTCATTACCCAATGCGTCAGCGGCAAGGTGAAGGTATCGGAGCAGGAGCAGATCGCCTCGGAGCGGATGAAGCAGATGCTGCGCTATGTAGAGGAGCACTACGCTGAGGAGCTGACCGTGGAAAAACTGGCCGACTGCGTTGCCCTGAGCGAAAGTGCCTGTCTGCGCAGTTTCCGGCAGTTTTTGGGTATCACGCCCATCCAGTACGTCAAGCAGTTCCGGGTGGAAAAAGCCACCGAGCTGCTGCGCTCCACCCGGCTCAAGACCGGCGAGGTGGGGCTGGAATGCGGCTTTTCGGACGCGAGCTACTTTATCAAGACCTTCCGGGAGATCAAGCACTGCACCCCTCGGGAGTACCGTATCCGCTTCTGCTGAGCAAAAAGTAAAAAATGCCGGGCAGCTGCAAGCTGCCCGGCATTGCATTATAAAATTATCTTCTGCCAGCGCTCCGGCGGAATGACAGGCTCGGTGACAAAGGCCTCGGGGTTCGGGGCAAGAACATGGCGGGTGACCCGGAAAAGCCCCTCGGCGTCGCACAAAATGCATCTTGCATCGCCAAATTTTGTGTTCCGGGCTGCGCCGCAGTCCAGATACGCCTGTTCCAGCTTGACGAAATCCTCCGAGATGTGCGGCTGCTGTGCGTTGTAGTGGCGGCGCATATAGACGGTGTGCTGCGCCCCGGCTTCGTCCACCACGGTCATCTGCATGGGCTTGTCGGTCAGGCGGTTCGGCACGTTCAGTACCTCCTCCACGCTATGGATAAAGGTGTTGCGGGCGTGGGTGACCCCCAGCAGCAGCACTTTGCCGTGGGCTGCCCGCAGCCGGTCGTAGCAGCCGCCGGGAGTGCAGGGGGTGTTGGCGTCCAGCTCTCCTTCCAGATACGCAGCCGCCCCCTTGCCGTAAGCCGCCATGCTGTGGGTGGGGTGCAGCGAGCGCACCACCCCGGGGCGCTGCCGGAACAGCTCCGGCAGAATGCCCACACAGCACGGGCTGCGGCGTACATCGAACACTCGGTTTTCCTCGTTGATGAACCGCCATGTGTGGGTGGGCAGCAGCAGCAAGCCCTCCGCAAAAAACTCCATCAATGCGTCCAGAACCGTGTCTGCGCCGCCCTCCACCGGGCCGATGGACTTCATGGAGGAATGGATCAGGATGGTCTCGTTGCCTGTCAGCCCCATTGCTACAAGGTCGTGCTTGAGGTCAGCCTTTGTGTATGCCATGTCGTTTCTCCTTTTCGGGCATTTTGTCTGTACCCAGTTTACCGCCTTTTGTGCGGCAAAGCAAGCACGCACGCAAAAAAGGCAAACACCCTGTTGTATTTGCCGGAGACGAGCCGGTATCTGCGGGGTGTGTGCCCTTGCAGCTTTTTTAGTAAAATCCTGTATACAGCATATCATCTCGCAGCGTTACCGCGAAACAAGCACAGCGCCTTGCAATTATAGCAATTTGACAGTTGTTTCCTGTTTTCTTTGTGCATTTGGTACAACAGTCACTTGATTGCAGCATTTTATCAGCACTTTTCCCGCATTGCAAAGTGGTATATCAGTTTTTCAGTTTCAGGAACAGTTCCGTGCGCGAGTGCGCATTCTTGTATACAAGTATTCAAATCAAGTTCCATTCCAGCATTGACATTCAGTTGCTGTAACGGTACAATGATACTAAGATTACATTTACCGGATAAATGGAGAACAACTATGGCTACATTACAGCACACTGATGAGCTCTATCATATTCTCGAGGACGAGATCTGCGCGTTGAAGATCCTGCCCGGGGAAGCGCTGAGCGAAAACCAGCTGTGCAAGCGGTTCGGCGTTTCCCGCACTCCTATCCGCAGCGTTTTGCAGCGGCTGGAGCAGAACCGCTTTGTGCAGATCATTCCCTGCAAGGGCACCATTGTTACCGCCATCGACACCGGCGTGGTGGACCAGCTCATCTTCCAGCGTGTTGCAGTGGAGGGCATGGTGTTCCGGGACTTTGTGCAGAGCTGCTCGCCCATGGAGATTCTTGCGGTAGAACACCTTTATAATATGCTGCTGGAAGCCGCTGCAGGGCGCAGCGACCCGGAGAACTTTGATTTCAACCACTTCCTCAGCTGCGACCTTGCCATGCACGAGTACTGGTTCCACAAGACCAGCAAGGAGTACCTCTGGGAGCAGATGACCCGCCCGCAGGCAGACTACTCCCGCTTTATCCGTCTGGACATCGTGGGTGCACGCAACGTGTCCAGCGTCGTCAGCGAGCACGCCGAAATGCTGCGCATCCTGCGTGAGAAGGATCTGGACGCCATTGAGCCGCTGATGCGCACCCACCTGTACGGCGGTGTGAGCCGTATGGGCAGCAAGATCTACTCGGACGAATACCGCGGCTACTTCAAGCTGCCGGAGAACAAAAAATAAAGAAGGCCGCTGCACAGTTTCCTGTGCAGCGGCCTTCTTCTGGTTGCGCCAGCAGGAGTCGAACCTACGATGGGGGAGTCAAAGTCCCCTGCCTTACCGCTTGGCGATGGCGCATCATGCAAAACAGTATAGCATATTTTCCGCTGTTCCACAAGAGGTGCGCCGCATTTTTGCAGCTTTTTCTGTGTGCTGTCTGCCGCACTTGCGGCGGTTTGGGTCGGTTTTTGGGCTTTGCGGCCGGGATCCTGCGTTTTCCATATTCTTCCATGTTTTTACGAAAGGCAAGTTTTGCGGGATGCGTTTTTCAAAAAACACAGTCCGCAGGGGGCACAAGATTCATATTGCAAAGGTGAGATTTATTTTTTCCTGATTTTTCTTATTATTTTCTCAAAAGACTGTATTTTTTGTTGCGGTTCTGGTACACTGGATGTGATAAAAATAAGTTGAAGAAACTACGCCGATGTCCGGGCTGTCCCCGGGCGGGGCAGTGTCTCCATCTTTGTGAAGGAAAGCGAGGGGTCTCATGAAAAAATTCCTGAAAACGCTGGTGGTCGGGCTTTGCCTGTTCACGCTGCTGTGCTGCGCACTGCCGGCTGCATTTGCTGCCGACAAAACTTCAGGGAGCAAAAAGGAAGAGAACGTGTACGCCATTGGTATGGATGCCCAGGGCGGCATCTGCTCCACCGTGGTAACCTACACGAACCTGTCCGGCAAACTGGAGAGCACGCCCGAGCAGCCTACCATGACGGGCTACACCTTTGACGGCTGGTACACCGAGCCGGTGGGCGGCAGCAAGGTGACCACCTCCACCGTGTTCACCTCCGACGCCACCATCTACGCCCACTGGACTGCCAAGGTCGGTACTTCTACCGTGCCGCAGCCCACCACCCAGCCTGCCGTCCAGTGGCAGAAGTATGTAGGCCCTGCCCTTGTGGCCGGTGCCCTGCTTACCACCCTGCTGGTCGCCACCATGCTCTGAACACTGCTGTAAACACAATGACACTATTGAAGAAAGGGATCTTACCATGACTACTTCTACCATGAAAATGCCCGCCAGCTATTCCAGCATCGAAGCCGAGGAGATGACCTATCTGGACGGCGGCACCAGCAACGCTTATCAGGCCTTCCTGGACGTTGGCAAGGTGTTCAACTACATTGCCCGCATCTTCTCCGGTGCAAGCTCCATCATCAACAATGTTAACGTCATCTACCAGTCCCTTGTATCGCTGAACAGCCTGCTGGGCAGCTTCGGCAAGTAAAAGCATCACCCCAAAGTTCAGATCCGGGAGCCGCGCTTTTTTCGAAAAGTGCGGCTCCCGTTTTTCGTACACACTGTAATTCAGTACATTACTGCGCAGCACTTCACGTTCCAGAATTGTGAACAACTTTTTAAGTTTTTGGGGGGTCAGTGGCCGTTTTTTGGACATTTTTAATATATAAAGCAAAAAAATGCGATATTTTTTCAGCTTTATCTCTTGATTTTGTATCTGATTTGTTATATTACTGTTACAGTGGGTGTGCTAGAATAAGGTTGTTTATAAAATGCCCTTCAGACCGCGTAAAAAATCGTGGCGGCAAGCGTTTTTTCAGGTATTTTTGTTAAGTAATTTCGTAATCTTCGAAAACCTTTTCGTTCTTTATGATTTGGGAGTATGTACACAAATGGCAGATTGTGAACTGCGGCGGATGCACCGCGCTGAACTGATAGAGATCATCTATGCGCTGAAGCAGAGCGAGGACCAGCTCAAGGCGCAGAACGCCGCGCTTACCGCGCAGCTGCAGGACCGGCAGCTACGGCTGGAAAGCGCCGGTTCCATCGCGCAGGCCGCGCTGGAGCTGAACAACGTGTTCGCCGCCGCGCAGGCCGCCGCCGATGACTATCTGCACTCGGTGCAGGCCAGTCTTGCGGACACCAACGCCACCGCCGCCAATACCCTTTCGCAGGCGCGCAGCGAGGCCAAGCGCATTCTGGAGCAGGCACAGGCAGACGCCGACAGCCTGAAAGCGCAGGCGCAGCAGGAATGCGACGCCATGACTGCCGCCGCCGCGCAAAAACGCACCCAGACCGAGGCCGACTGCAAAGCCATGGTGGAGCAGGCCGAGCAGGAGGTGCAGCAGCGCTGGCAGGCATTTGACCGCAAGGCCAACGATCTGCTGGACCAATACCACAGCACCGACGGTCTGCCTTCGGAGGAAACATGAAAAAACGCGATATCCGGTTCGCTTCCATCCCTTCCACCGAGGAAGTGGCCGCAGAACGTGAGCGTCTTGCGTACCAGAGCCGCTACCAGCGGGTGCTGCGCAGTACGATCTATATTCTGGTGGTGGTGGCCGCAGCAGCCGTGCTGCTGGCTACGCTGTTTCTGCCGGTGCTTCAGGTCTCCGGCGACAGCATGAACCCTACGTTGAATGATAAAGACATTATCCTGCTGGTAAAATCCAACCACATTGAAAACGGCGAGTTGTGCGGGTTTTACTGGCAGAACAAGCTGCTGCTCAAACGCATCATCGGGCAGCCCGGTGATGTGATCGATATGGACGTGAACGGCGTGGTCTCGGTAAACGGCGTGGCGCTGGACGAACCCTATGTGGACGCGCTGACCGTGGGCGAATGCGACATCCGGTTCCCCTATCAGGTGCCGGAAAACCGCTACTTCGTGCTGGGCGACCACCGTGCCACCTCCATCGACAGCCGCAGCAGCGTGATAGGCTGCGTTGAAAAAAGCCAGATCGTGGGCAGGGTTTTCCTGCGGATATGGCCCTTGTCCAGTTTCTCGTTGATCCATTGACCCCGGGAGGAGGTATTTCGTTATGAACGACATTCTTAAAACGTACATGGAGCGGTTCCGTGAGAACCGGCACACCCTGCGGCGCTACACCGCATTTGTGCTGGCACTTGCCATGATCACCACCCTGTTCGTCAACTGGCAGCTGCATGGCGTGGGCATCTCGATGACCGCGCAGTACCAGTGCGGCGAGGAGGAGCACACCCACACCGCAGATTGCTACACCAAGGTGCTCACCTGCGGTTACGAGGAAGGCGAGCTTGAAAATGCGGACGAGGTGGCCGCCGCTGCTGCCACCAGCCAGCCCACCGTTGAGGCTGAGCCCGCGCCGCTGTCGCTGGAGCCGCAGATCGAGTTTGTGCCCCACGAGCACACCGAGGACTGCTACACCGAGGTGCAGACTCTGACCTGCATGGAAGAAGAGCACGTCCACGGTGACGACTGCTTCGACCCTGAGGATGGCAGCCTGATCTGCGATAAATTTGAGCATACCCACGATGAAAGCTGCTATACCACCGAGTACGAGCTGACCTGTGGACTGGAAGAGGGCGAGCTTGTGGAGCAGGTGGTGGAGCCCACCCAGAGCGCCGAGCTGGCGGCTATGGCTGTGGCCGAGCCTGTGGCACTGGAGCCGGCGGTGGACACCGTGGAGCCCATCTACCACCACCACACTGACGCCTGCTACGAGGAAGTGCTTACCTGCCCCCTGCCGGAGCATCACCACACTGTAGCCTGCCTGAGCGACACCTCCGCCGACGTTGAGACCCCCGAAGAGTGGCAGGCCGCCAACGCCGAGGCCGTGATGACCGGCAACTGGGACGAGGACCTGCTCAGCGTGGCAAAGACCCAGCTGGGCTACGAGCAGAGCGAGAAAAACTTCGAGATCGACCCCGCAGACGGCGTGACCCTGCGCTACTACTCCCGCTACGGCCAGTCTTACGGCAACCCCTACGGCGAGTGGGACGTGATGTTCCTCTCCTACTGCCTGAAGTACGCCGGTATCCCCCAGAGCGCCATCCCGCAGGAGGCCAGCGTGCTTGCCCTGCGCAGCTCCATGAGCGACATGGATTGGCTGCTGGACGGCGAGGACGGCAGCGCCGCCAATGTGGGCGACATCGTTATTTATAATAAGTACGTCACCCGCACCGTGGCTGTGGACAGCAGCGCCGATGGTGCAGCGGACGATCTGGACGACCAGTTCAGCATGGACACCGATTTCGAGAACGGCGCAGAGCTTGAAACTTCCGGCGCTTCTGCGTTGGATGCAGCCCCTGTCGCCGAGGACACCCCCGATCTCCCAGACACCGCCAACCCGGAGCAGCCCGCCGCAAAGCCTGTGGACAGCACCGGCACCTCTGCATCCGGCGCGGACACCCTTATCCCCAGCGTGGTTTCCCCCGCTGCCGAGCCGCAGACCACCACCGTGACTGACGCTCAGCCCGTGGAGACCGTGGGCATCGTGAGCGAGGCGGACGAGAACACCCTGACCGTTATCTCCGGCGACGTGGACGGCAAGGTGGCTGAGGTCACCCTTTCCAGCGCCGAGGTTCTGGCCGTGGTGGATGTTGCCGCCGCCCAGTACGCAGACGAGATGCTCTCCTCTGCCGTTGACGGCGCACTGCAAGCACCCGATATGCTTACGCTGGCGGGTGAGCCCATGACTGCAAGCACCACGGCCACGTTGAACGATAACTGAATCACCGGCATTACGATCAAGCTCAACGGCCAAACCTACACGGTCAAGGGCACTCCCACCACCGATGCCCCTACACTGCCCAAGGGTGTTTCCGTTACCGTCAATGACAATGTCTCCTTGCATTATGGCTTTGACATTCCCGATGGGAGCGCCAAGGGTGTAAGCACCCTGACCTACAAGCTCCCCAGCCATCTTATTCCGCTTAAAAACGTTGCAAGCGGATATCTGACTAACGGTCAAAACGAAACCATTGGTAATATTACCGTAGACACAAACGGTCTTGCTACCCTCACCTTTAACAAACCGCTGAGCGGACAGACCAGCGGCACATTTTACGTTGATTGCCGCGTAAGCGAAACATCGACCTCAACTGAAAATAAGATCAGATTCCCCGGAACCAACCATACTGTTGAGATCAAAAAGCAGACGGACGTTAAAGTTAAAAAAGAGATCGTAAAGAACGCCAGCGGCTCTGAGTATACGCTGCAATCTGACGGTACCTATAAGGTGCACTACAAAGTTACCGTAAGCACGAAAAACGGCAGCGGCGAGACGATCGATCTGGTAGATAAGATCACCGAGATCAATAATATTTCGGATGTCAAGTATCAGGATGTCAAGCTGTACAAGAACGGTAGCACTACACCGTACAGCGATTGCAAAGTGACTACGTCTAACGAAAACGGCCGTCCTGCAATCAAGATCACAACAGCCGACGGCAGCAAGCTGCCCGCGCTGAACGCCGGTGAGTATTATACACTGGACTATGATCTTGAGTTCAAGAAAACCAAGCAGGACTGGGGTAATATTAAAAATACCGCTTTTGCCAATGGCGAGAGCAACGGTAAAGAAATCAGTTTCCAAAACGAGCTGCAAAAATATGGCAGCTATGACCCAAAAACAAGAGAAATCACTTGGACGATCGAGATTTACCCCAACGGCAACACGCTGGCCGGGCTTGAATTGAATGATACCCTGCCTACCGGAACTGAAATGACCGGCAAATTCATCATCAAGGACAAGGACGGCAAAAAGCTTGTTAACAAAACTGCTTTTGAAATTGGTAAAAACAAATTCACCTACACCTTCCCGAATGATTCTCCCTTCAACGACCCGAATGCAAATTCCAAGTATACAGTAACCTATACCACAACTGCCCCGGCTGACTTTGCAACGAACCCCACTGTAAGCAACACTGCAACGATCAAACTCAATGGGGGCAAGAAGTGGGAAGGCACGGGCTCTGCCGGCTACAACAAAGGCAGCGAGGTCGTCAGCAAAACAACTAAATCTGGTAATAATGAATCCACCCTGACCACTTCCGATCTGGATACCACAACCGGGCTCTTTACGCTGCCTTGGAAGTTGGAAGTTCAGCTGCCCGATAATGAAGGCGCAAACAAGGTCGAGATTCAGGATACCATCAAAAAGCCCGAAAACGGCGACCATTATGCCGTCAAGAGCGAGTTGGAAGCAGACATCAAGGCTAACTTGCTGGTGTTTGTGGGAGAAAATTCCTACGGCTACAATGATCTGTTGGCTGCCGGTCTTAAACTTACTATCCATTATTACGCGGGAAAAGATTGTAAGGATGAGTACACTTCCCCGAACGATAACGACACAGTTCGCTCTTTCAAGCTGACGTTTGAAAAGACCGGTACGTTCGATCTGGATGAGGTCGTGATCTCCGAGTACTCTACCAAGGCATCGTATGATAAAACTGCGCTGAAGCCCGGTGACAAGATTGAATTCCAGAATAAGGGCAAAGGCAAGACCGCCACGTACTATTTTACCGTGCCCGCCGATAACAGCATGGGGCTTGTTAAAACGTCCTCTAATACGGCCGGCGGTACGAATAGTGAAGGCTCTTATAGCGCCAACGATGTCACTGTAGAAAAAGGCAACGGCTATACAGATTTTAATGGCGTCAAGCACGAGGGCACCTATATCTACTACCAGTTGGAGCTTACTCCCGGCGACCTGACAAAATGGACAGCCACCACCGTCACCGATACCCTGCAGGACGGCCTGACCTATGTTAAAGACTCTGCCTATGTAGTAGTGCGCCGTGGTGCTGAAGATATGTACACCACTGGCAATACATGGCGGCAATACATGTCCGATGCACAATGGTATAAAAATGGCGATGAACAGCCCCAGATTCAAGGAAACCTTTCAACCGCTGACTTCTTCAGCGTCCAGCAGAACGGCCAGAAGTTGACATTTGGTCTTACTGGTAATTTCAAGTATCTGAAATACCCCGACCCGCAGCTTGTCGACCGCATCCTGATCCGTTTTGCTGCAAAAGTGGATGATAGCATCTGGGATCCTACCCAGCAGGTGCAGACCGTATATTTCAGCAACTCTGCAAAATGGGGAGAGTATAGCTCTACCACCAAAACTGAGGTCAAGCATGAATCCCAGATCATAAGCAAGAAAGGACAGTATGATAATTCTACCGGCTATGTACGGTACTCTGTTGTCATCAACCCCGACAAGCTGAAGCTTGGCACCCACAAGATGATCGAGCTGGTAGACGATATGCACCCCGATGGCAACGAATCAAATACCGCCGCGCTGGTACGCTCTACGGTCAAGTTGTACAGCTATGACCCAACCGCTCCCGATAAGAAGGGCGCAGAGATCGCCGATGGTGTATATACTGTGGACTATAAGGAGACCCAAAAAAATCAGCGCAACCATTATATCCTTACCGTCAGCGTCCCGAACGGTTATGCCTATGTTCTGGAGTATGCTTACAGGAACACTTCTAAAACCGAGTACCGCATGAAAAACACCGCCGAGCTTTGTGGTAAAACGCTCGAGGAGATTTCCACAAAGACGCAGGCTACAAGCGCCGGAGGTACCGCTGATTCTGCCGGACTGCATCTGTATAAGGTTGATAGTCGCGATGCCCGAAAGCTGCTGCCCGGTGCAACGTTCAAGCTGCAATGGTTTAACATCGGCAGCGGTGAGTACGAGGACGTCCAGACTGTAACAACTGACGAGAGCGGTAAGATCGACCTGACCTTCTCCGAAGCTGCCGGTTTAAAGCCAGGTGAGGACGCAACCGGTGCTGTGTACCGCCCCCACAATTACCTTTACAAGCTGACCGAAAAACAGGCACCGGATGGCTACCGCACGGATACAGATTGGGCGCATTACTTCATCTGGACATCTGATTCCACCTCGGATGACGTTGCCTACAAAACCGCTGTCGGCAGTTACGGTGAATCTAACACCGGCGTAGCCCAAGGTAACGTCAATGTCTACAAGGGTAGCGCTTCCATTGATCTGGAAGTGACCAACGAAAGCAACCGTCTTACCTTTGTAAAACAGTGGATCGACAAAGACGGCAAAGCCATTCCCAAAGACGCTAGCAGCCTGCCGGATAACATCCAGCTGGAACTCTGGTGCACCCCGACCAAGGGCGATCCCACCAACGCTGAAAAGGCTGACACCATCACGCTGGAAAAGGCGAAGAGCTGGACTTACAACTACCCGATCCCTGAAGCCCATAAAAACTGGTACTTCTACGTAAAGGAAGTTGCCACCAACAAAAATTACACGGTAAGCTACATTGGCAATGATGGTGTGCAGCATGGTACTATTACCATCATCAACACCGAGACGGATTCCTCCGGCTACGAGCTCCCCTCTACCGGCGGCACCGGTACACTCCCGTACACAGCCGTGGGCGGCACAATGATGCTGTCTGCGCTGGCATATAGTTTTATCCACCGCAAGCGCAGACGCGAAGGGATAGCAGATGACTAAACTGCACTTTTCTGCTGGCGTGCCGGGGCTGAGCCCCCGCCCGCCCAGCGCAAAGTTTACGCGATAGTCCGAACAAAACTACACCCCTACCCCCCCCCTGTACAAAAACACAGGGGGCGGCAAGGGGCAGAAAAGAAAGGGGCTTTTTCCATGAAAAAAGCAATGAAGAAACTCATGGCTGCACTGCTGGCAGTTGCTATGGTTTGCGCCATGGCGATTCCGGCGTTTGCAGCTGGTGAGGATGCCACCGCTGGTGCCACCACTGGCGAGGGTAAGATCACCATTGATAACGTTATTACTGGACAAACCTATACGATCTACCGTATTCTGGATCTGGAGTACCACGCAGCTACCAATGCTTACCGTTATACGGCGAATGAAGCTTGGAAAGACTTCATTCGCAACCAAACCGGTGACTTGAAGTTAGACGAAAATACCGGTGTTGTTACCTGGATCAATGACAATAACAATAATAATGGCACTGCTATTCAGAAATTTGCAAACGATGCCGGTACATATGCTAAGGATCATGACGTCCAAGCAGTGAAGAGCATTAAAGCGGAAGGCAAAATGGGTGAACATAGCACTGCTGACAATAGCACCAGCATCACCTTTGAAAATCTGCCCCTTGGCTGGTATCTGGTGGTTTCCAACCTGAACAAGGGTGCTCTCTGCTCCATCGATACCACCGACCCGAATGTAGTAATCAAAGAGAAGAACAGCGATTCCACCTTTGATAAGCACATTCTTGAGGGTACAGAGTTCAAAACCGCTAATAACGCTGGCATTGGCGATGTGGTAAACTTCCAGATCGACATTGTTGTGAATGATGGTCAGCCCAAAGGTTATGTTGTACATGATAAAATGAGCGAAGGTCTGACCTTTAACAGCAGTACTGTTAAAGTTTTCCTTCTCCGTCATTCTAACCCTGACGATTCTGGTACTTTAACAACTGGCTACACGTTGGTTACAAATCCTGACGATAGTTGCACCTTTGAAGTAAAGTTTGATGATGGCACGCTGAAACCCAATGATGCGGTCACCATTAGTTACACTGCAACTGTTAACAATAAGGCAGTAATTGCTGGTTCTGGCAATACCAACGAAGCTCACCTCCAGTATAATGACAAAACCACTGTTACACACACCACCACCACCTACGTCTGGGGGATGGGCGTGCGCAAGTTTGCAAACCTCGGCACTGGCAAAGAGGATACCCCGCTGGCAGAGGCTGAGTTCCAGCTGTACAAGAAGGACGGCGAAACCCAGAAGTACGCAATGTTCATCGAAACTGGCGTTAACACCAGCATTTACAAGCTGACCGGCTGGACTACCAACAAGGCTGACGCCATCAAGGTCAAGACCCCCGCTAATGGTAACATCAAGTTTGAGGGTCTGGACGCCGGCACCTACTATCTGGAAGAGACTACCGCTCCTACGGGCTATAACAAGCTGACCGCTCCTATTACCGTTGTGATTGAAAGCATTCTGCCTACTAAAGGTGGCGCCGCTTCTTACACTGTTAAGGCTAATAACGTTGAGGCACCCGACTACATTGTGCGCGTTGAGAACAAGGCCGGTACTGAGCTGCCCAGCACCGGCGGCATCGGCACTACCATTTTCTACGTTGTTGGCGGCGGCCTGATGGTTGCAGCAGCTATCCTGCTCATCACCAAAAAGCGCATGGAGAACCGCTAAGCTCTCCTTTTCCCCTGCACAGAGCGGGGCCGCAAGGCCCCCTGCTCTGATCCTGAAACTATAACGTTAGGGAGTAGCCCATGAAAAAGAACAAAAGCACCATTATATTGATCCTCGTCTTTTTCGTGGGTCTATCCGTGATGTTATACCCCACTATCAGCGATTACGTCAACCAGCGCAACCAGTCCCGCGCGGTGGCAAGCTACGCGCAGGACGTGGACAACATGACCGATGCGGATTACAGCGCCTACTTTGACGCCGCCGATGCCTTTAACGCACAGGTGGCCGCCAACGAAAACGCCCTTTACCGCCCGGATCAGCTTTCCGGCTACAACGACACGCTGGATATTACCGGCACCGGCATTATGGGTTACATCACCATTTCCAAAATCGGCGTGGAGCTGCCCATCTACCACGGCACCAGCGACAGCGTATTGCAGATCGCCGCAGGCCACTTGGAGGGCACCAGCCTGCCGGTGGGCGGCGCGTCCACCCATGCGGTCATCTCGGCGCACCGCGGCCTGCCCAGCGCAAAGCTGTTTACCAACCTCGACCAGCTGGAAGTGGGCGATACCTTTACCATCACCGTGCTGGACCGGGTGCTCACCTACGAGGTGGACAAAATTTCCATCGTGCTGCCCACCGAGACCGATGAGCTGAAGATCGCCGAAGGCAAGGACTACGTCACCCTGATGACCTGCACCCCCTACGGCATCAACACCCACCGCCTGCTGGTACGCGGCCGCCGCGTAGAGACCCCGGATCAGTACAAGCACCTCCGCGTTACCGCCGAAGCGCTTAAAATTGAACCCATTATTGTAGCGCCCATTATGGCGCTGCCCATGCTGCTGATCTTACTGATCGGTATGCTGCTTTCTACACGCAAACCCAAGAAAACGAGAGGTGAAGAACATGAAAAGCATTGATTTGCGTCATCGTCTGGCGGCTGTGCTGCTGGCTATGTGCCTTGTGGTATGCTGCGCCCTGCCGGCGTTTGCCACCAGTGCCAACATTGTACTGGGGCGTCTGGGCTCGCTCCATGTCCGTCTGTACGACACCCACAACGATGTGCCCCTGCGCGGCGGCGAGCTTACCCTGTATCAGGTGGCCTCCGTCAAACGCACCAACGGCAACCTGTACTTTGACTATACCGGCGATTTTACGGGCTGCGGTGTCGTGCTGGGCGATCTTTCCGACAGCACGCTGGCAGACCAGCTGGTAAAGTATCTGCCCGCTGTGCCCGCCATTGCCGCCCAGCAGGACGTGAACGAAGAGGGCTATGCCAACATTACCAAGCTGCCGCAGGGTCTGTACTTGGTCGTGCAGACCGAGGCCTCCCACGGCTACGAGGCCATCAAGCCCTTCCTTGTGTCCATCCCCATGCCCGATGGCGACAACTGGATCTACGATGTGGACGCCACCCCCAAGGTAGGCGCTACCATCCCGGAAACGCCGGACACCCCCGACACCCCGAATGTGCCCGATACGCCCGACACACCGGACACCCCCGATCTCCCGGAGCAGCCGGATAACCCGGATACGCCGGTAAGTCCCGGCACCCCGGATAACCCGGTAAGTCCCGGCACCCCGGACAACCCCGTAAGCCCCGAAAATCCGGATAACCCGGTCTCCCCTTCCACCCCCGATAAGCCCGTTCTGCCCCAGACCGGCCAGTTGAACTGGCCCGTGCCGGTGCTGGCCTGCAGCGGTGTGCTGCTGTTTGCCGCAGGCTGGGTGTTGAACCGTCAGGGCAAAAAGGAAAACTGACCCTGCCTCCTTTCTTTTCGGTATCGCATGGCGTGGCGTTGCCGAATTTGCTCCCCCGCAAGGGGGAGCATTTTTTTGTGCCCTTTCCCCTGCCGGGCGCAGCACAATTTTGAATGCGCTCCGCGTTGCTCTGCGCATAATCAGCGGAAAATATATTTTTAAATTTGCAATTCTGGAAAATCTGCGGATTTTCCAGAATTGCCTTTTCACGGGTGGGGTTTGGGCACGAACCCTCTCAGGCATCTCGCTTTGCTCGATGCCAGCTCCCCCGAAGGGGGAGCTTTTTGGGTGGAGCTGGCGAACGCAGTGAGCCTGAGAGGGTTCTCCATGCAAAAGAGCCGCTGTACTTTTTGTACAGCGGCTCTTATTTTATGCAATCTGTATTAGGTTTTTACTGCTGCTGGGCGGCCCTTTTGGCCTCCAGTGCCAGAATGGCGTCGCGGCGGCTCAGGTTGATGCGGCCCTGCTGGTCGATGTCGGTCACCTTGACCACGATGGCATCGCCCACGGCAACCACGTCCTCTACCCGCTCCACGCGCTTGGTGTCCAGCTTAGAGATGTGCACAAGGCCTTCCTTGCCCGGGGCGATCTCCACAAAGGCACCAAAGTTCATCAGGCGGGTCACCTTGCCCTTGTAGATGGCACCGATCTCGGGGTCCTCCACAATGGTCTTGATGG
>OLRA01001710.1_pt1 | contig 24741 bp, 25 predicted proteins | sample 1673011 | NCBI WGS metagenome assembly OLRA01 (sample SAMEA3136746, study PRJEB25190) | human gut metagenome | reverse complement strand
CGTCCGCTCCCTCGGCGCGCGCGATCTCGACGATGCGCTTGGCGATGACCGGGCGCGCGAACGACGTACCCAGCAGGTAGTCGCCCTCGTAGACGGCGCCGGCCTTGAGGGTGGGGTAGATGTAGTCGGTGATGAATTCCTCGCGCAGATCCTCCACATAGAGCTTGGAGGCGCCGGTCTTTATCGCCTTTTCCTCCAGCCCCTCCAGCTCGTCGGCCTGGCCAACGTTGCCGGAGACAGCAATGACTTCACAGTTGTTGTAATTCTCTTTCAGCCAGGGGATTATGATGGAAGTGTCAAGACCGCCGGAATAGGCGAGGACGACTTTTTTTATGTCAGCTTTATTCATTGGGATGCCTCCATGTCTTTTTTGTTATGGGATGATTATAATGTATGCCCGAGGCTTTGTCAATAAGAAAATGAATATTTAGCCAAAATAAATGAAATAAATTAGATTAATATGCATAAAGCTCATGCATATACAGGGAAAAGATGAATATTAACTGCTTTTTGCATAAGGAGCCGGGGCCGTCTTGTACAATTTGCCGGGAATGAAGAGGGCAGAATAAAAATTAGGACTGGACATTTAAACTGCATGGTGGTATATATGTATACAGTCATACAGACACACAAATATCCAGTCCGCGGCTTTGGCCGGGGGAAAGGAGAGAACACACATGCTGGAACTGTCTTCAAAAACCAATCTGCTGGAGGAAAACGACTATAAGTATTCCCTGCAGGATGTGAAGGAACCCATACTGTACAGGGATGTGTACAGTTATGAAGAGGTGCCCAAGATAGCTTTTAACCACAGACGGGTGCCCATGTCCATGCCGGATGACATTTGGATAACCGACACATCATTCAGAGACGGGCAGCAATCGGTGAACCCCTATACTCCCGACCAGATTGTGGAGCTCTATAAGCTTATGAACAAGCTGGGCGGCCCCTATGGACGCATAAGGCAGACTGAGTTTTTTATATACAGTAAAAAAGACCGGGAGGCGGTGGAACGCTGCCAGGCTCTGGGGCTTAAATTCCCGGAGATAACCACATGGATAAGGGCTAACCGGGAGGACTTCCGACTTGTTAAGGACATGGGTATCAGAGAGACGGGCATCCTGGTTTCATGCAGCGATTATCACATTTTCAAGAAGCTGAAGATGACACGCCGCCAGGCCATGGAGCACTATCTGGCTGCGGTAAAGGACGCCTTTGACGCCGGGGTAATGCCTCGCTGCCACCTGGAGGACATCACCAGGGCGGATTTCTACGGCTTTGTGGTACCCTTTGTAAATGAGCTTATGAAGCTGTCCAGGGAGGCAAAGATACCTGTGCGCATCCGGGCCTGCGACACTATGGGATACGGAGTGCCCTACAGCGAGGTGGCTCTGCCCAGAAGCGTGCCGGGAATAATCTACGGCTTGCAGCAGTATTCCGATGTTAAGAGCCAGTATCTGGAGTGGCACGGCCACAACGATTTTTACAAGGCTGTGACCAACGCCTCCGCTGCCTGGCTCTATGGGGCCAGCGGTGTCAACTGCTCTCTGCTGGGCATAGGGGAGCGCACGGGGAACGTGCCTCTGGAGGCCATGGTCTTTGAATATGCCTCTCTCAGAGGTTCTCTGGACGGTATGGACACCACGGTGATAACCGACATAGCCGAGTACTTCCGAAAGGAGATAGGCTACAACATCCCGCCCATGACTCCCTTTGTAGGTCGAAAGTTCAACGAAACCAGAGCGGGGATACACGCCGACGGACTTTTGAAGGACGAGGAGATATACAACATCTTTAACACGGAAAAGCTTCTGAAGCGTCCGGCAAAGGTAGCTGTAAACAAAAACTCCGGACTTGCGGGCATAGCATACTGGATAAACCAGAACTATTTCCTCAGGGGCGAGGACAAACTGGATAAGCGTTCCCCCCTGGTCCAGGCCCTGAAAGAATGGGTTGATGGGGAATACGAGAGCGGCAGAACGGCCAGCCTGTCCACCGAGGAGTTGGAGGAAAAAATATGTGAGCTCTCCGGAGGAAAGTTTAAGCCCCAGGGCTGATATAGCCTGAGCAATATAATCCAAATCCGTTATTGAGAAAATATTCGTCAGCATTGCTGCGCTGTCAATTTTGCAGGGCTGGCGCCCATAAAAGAATTGAATGAAGCCTGGCGCAAAAATCTGTCTCATGGGGCGAGCTCGTGTCCAGGCCAAGGAGGAGAGAGAATGAGAGAGCACAGGACCATATCCATTGCCGACCAGATATTCGAGCAGCTGGAGCGGGACATCCTCACCGGGAAATATTCCAGAGGCGAGGTGCTCAGCGAGCTTAGACTGTCCTCGGAGCTGGGGGTGAGCCGCACACCCATAAGGGAAGCCGTCCGCCGCCTGGAACAGGAGAATATCCTGAAAGAGACGGGCCGTGGGATGGTGGTTGTTGGCATATCCAGAGAGGATATGATGGACATGTACGAGATACGTTTACACATAGAGGGCCTGGCCGCCCGCCGGGCTGCCGCAAATATCAGCGACAACCAGCTCAAACAGATGGAGGAAACCCTGGATCTCCAGGGCTTCTATATAGATAGACCTGAAGGGGACAGCGCCGAACAGATACGGGATATGGACAGCCGTTTCCATGAGCTGCTCTACGAGAGCAGCGGCAGCCGGGCTTTCCATGAGACCCTCAGCGCCCTGCATAAAAAAATAATGAAATACCGCAGCGCCTCGGTGAGCAAGCACAGCCGGGCCATTCGGTCCCTTGAAGAGCATCGCACCATATATTTGGCTTTAAAAGCCCACGATGGGGACGAAGCGGAAAAAGCTACATTGCAGCATCTGATAAACGCACGGGACAGCATGACGGAAATGGAGATGTGAGATATGGGATACAACCTTGCGGAGAAGATAATCAAGGAACACCTGGTGTCCGGCAGTATGATACCGGGAGAAGAGGCGGCGCTGAGAATTGACCAGACCCTGACCCAGGATGCCACCGGCACCATGGCCTATCTGGAGTTCGAGGCCATGGGCCTGGATCGGGTAAAGACGGAGCGCTCCGTGGCCTACATAGACCACAACACCCTCCAGTCCGGCTTTGAGAATGCCGACGACCACCGTTACATCCAGACTGTGGCAAAAAAGCACGGGGTCTGGTTCTCTCGCCCCGGCAACGGCATCTGTCACCAGGTGCATCTGGAGCGGTTCGGCGTGCCGGGTAAGACCCTTATAGGTTCCGACAGCCATACCCCCACCGCTGGGGGCCTGGGTATGCTGGCTTTCGGAGCCGGCGGCCTGGATGTGGCCGTGGCTATGGGCGGCGGCGCCTATTATATAACCATGCCCAAAGTGATAAAGGTAGAATTAAAGGGCGCGCTCCGGCCATTTGTCACTGCCAAGGATATAAGCCTTGAGATACTGCGTCTGCTATCCGTAAAGGGGGGCGTGGGAAAAATAATCGAATGGGGCGGTGAAGGCGTAAAGACCCTCACAGTGCCGGAACGGGCCACCATAACCAACATGGGAGCAGAGCTGGGGGCCACAAGCTCCATCTTCCCCTCTGACGAGATGACCAGAGCCTTCCTGAAAGCCCAGGGCCGGGAGAAGGATTTCCGGGAACTGTACCCTGACACCGATGCGGAATATGAGCGGGTGATAGAGATCGACCTCTCTGCTCTGGAACCGTTGATTGCCTGCCCCCATATGCCCGATAAGGTGGTGACTGTAAAGAGCCTGAAGGGCACAAAGGTGGATCAGGTGTGCATAGGCTCCTGCACCAACTCCTCCCTGTATGACATGCTGAAGGCTGCTGCCATGCTGAAGGGGCGGCAGATATGCCCCAGCGTGAGCATGTCCGTGTCCCCCGGCTCAAGACAGGTTCTCACCATGCTCTCCGACTGCGGGGCCCTGTCGGACATCCTGTCCTCCGGGGCGAGACTGCTGGAGTGTGCCTGCGGACCCTGCATAGGTATGGGTTTCTCCCCCAACTCCGGCGGAGTCAGCCTGCGTACCTTCAACAGGAACTTTGAGGGGCGCAGCGGCACTGCCGATGCCAAGGTATACCTGGTCTCCCCCGAGACTGCTGTGGCGGCCGCTATCACCGGAGAAATAACCGATCCCAGAGGGCTGGGGATGGAGAGCCTGAATGTAAACATGCCAGCTGCCTTCAAGGTGAACGACAGCGCCCTGCTTCCCCCCGCTCCGGCGGACAAGGCCGGAGAGGTGGAAGTGCTCCGTGGCCCCAACATAAAATCCATACCTGAGGGTAAGCCCCTCACCGAGAGCATAGAGGCGCAGCTCACTTTGAAAGTGGGGGACAATATCACCACAGACCACATCATGCCGGCAGGGGCGAAAATACTGCCCTACCGCTCCAATATACCCAAGCTCGCCCAGTTCTGTTTTGCCGTCTGCGACGAGAGCTTCTACAAACGGGCCCTGGAGGCAGGACAGAGCATCATAGTGGGCGGGGCAAACTACGGCCAGGGCTCCTCCCGTGAGCACGCCGCTCTTGTGCCCTTATATCTGGGAGTCAGAGCCGTGGTGGCCAAGAGCTTTGCCCGTATACATCAGGCCAACCTTATAAATGCAGGCATTCTGCCCCTGACCTTTAAAGACCCGTCGGATTACGACCGGCTGGAGCAGGGAGAACAACTGCTTCTCAGCGGAGTGCTGGAAGGTCTGGAAAAGGGAGAGATGACTCTCCGTTCCAAAGCCGGGGATATAGCCCTGTGCTGCTCCTTCACGGAGAGACAGCAGGCAATACTCAAGGCCGGCGGACTTCTTAATTACACCAGGGAGGAAAATAAGTAATGGACAGGACAGAATATATTGAAAAAGCCGCGGAATATTTCAAGGAGCTTCTGAGCCAGCAGCTGGACAGGCAGGAGCGCATGGAGAAGGCCTCACCTGCCAAGGTTTTTTCCAAGATGGATAAAATAGTCATAGGTGTGGCCGGAGGCGACGGCATAGGCCCCATCATTATGGCTCAGACCCGACGGGTGCTGGAAAAACTGCTGGCAGAAGAACTTTCTTCCGGCCGGGTCGAGCTTCGGAATATTGAGGGATTGACAATAGAAAACCGTCTGGCCCAGGGCTGCGCCGTGCCGCCGGAGGTGCTGGAGCAGATAAAGGGCTGCGATGTGTTTCTGAAGGGCCCTACCACTACCCCAAAGGGCGGCACACTGGAGAGCGCCAACGTGACACTGCGCCGGGAACTGGATCTCTTTGCCAATGTCCGCCCGGTACAGGTGCCCGAAGAGGGCATAGACTGGATGTTTTTCCGGGAAAATACCGAGGGAGAATATGCTCTGGGCAGCCGCGGCATTGAGGCGCCGGGAAAGCTGAGCATGGATTTCAAGGTCACCACAGACGCCGGGACCCGGCGTATAGCCAGGGCTGCTTTTGACTATGCCAGAGCCAACGGCAAAACAAACGTGGCCATAGTGACCAAGGCCAACATAATGAAAAAGACCGACGGTATGTTCTCCCGTATCTGCCACGAGGTAGCGGAGGACTATCCTGAGATCACTGCCGACGACTGGTATATAGACATTATGACCGCAAATCTGGTTAATAAGGACATACGCAATAAATTCCAGGTCTTCCTGCTGCCGAACCTTTACGGGGATATAATCACCGACGAGGCCGCCCAGATTCAGGGGGGAGTTGGCACTGCAGGCAGCGCCAACCTGGGGGCAAGCTATGCCATGTTTGAGGCCATCCACGGTTCTGCCCCACGGAAGATAGAGAATGGGGAAGGAGATTATGCCAATCCCTCCAGCATCCTTAAGGCAGCGGAAATGCTCCTGCGCCATATCGCCCTGAGCGATAAGGCGGACAGACTCTCTGACGCCATGGAGAAGTGCTCCAGGGAGGGCCGGGTGGTCATTACCGGCCATAAAGACGGGGCCACCTGTCGGGAGTTTACGGACTATCTGCTGGAGAAGCTTTGACTTCGTCAAATTCCACATGTGTAAAAATCCCGTTAAAAAGCATAAAACCGGCTGTTTGTCTTTTGACAAACGGCCGGTTTTATGGTCATTATGCGGTAAAAACACATAGCTCGCTTGTAAATTATCTACGAAATATCAGACATGAAAATTTGTAATGGATGTATGGAAAAATCGGAAGGTTTGAGAATATTGACAAAAGCCTTGAGCCTGACTATAATCATGCACATCGCAAGGACGCGAGGTAGGAGATACCTCGCGTCCTTTTCTGTATATAAAAACAGGCGAAGAAAATGAAACAGGAGGAAAGCGAAATGAAAAAGTATTTGAGTATTCTTTTAGCCCTGTGTATGGTGCTGTCTCTGGCCGCCTGCGGCGGAAGCTCCGATACTCAGGAGAGCGCTGCAGAGGACGGCGCAGAGGAGAGCAGCGATCCAATAATCATCGGAACCATCTCCCCCAACACCGGCGGACTTGCTGCCTACGGCATCGGCGTCACCACCGGCGTGGAGCTGGCAGTTGAAGAGATAAATGCCGCCGGCGGCATCATGGGCCGTGAAGTCCAGATAATCACCACCGATGACCAGGGCGACCCCACCGAGTGCCTCAATGCCTTTAACTCACTGGTAGCTCAGGGCGTGGGCCTGATAATCGGTTCGGCCACCTCCGGCTGCACATCCGCTATTACCGACGCTGCCAACGAGGAGGAGATATGCCTGCTCTCTCCCACGGCCACTGCCGACTCCCTGACCACCGAGGATGACTACATCTTCCGTGCCTGCTATGCCGACAGCTTCCAGGGCGCCATCGCCGCAGCCTATGCCAAGAAGTCCGGCTGTGAAAAGGTGGGCGTTGTCTACTGCGCCGCTGACGTCTACTCCAAGGGCCTTTACGATTCCTTCTCCGCTGCCTGCGAGAAGTACGGCGTGGAAGTGGCGGCAGCCGAGTCCACCGCATCCATGGATGTTCAGGACTTTACCAACCAGTTTGCAGCCATGGTCAGCGCAGGAGTTGACCTGGTATATGCCCCCTTCTATTACGATGTTATCGGACCTTATGTGGTGCCCCAGGCCCGTGCCGCAGGTTATGAAGGCATAATCATGGGCGCCGACGGTTATGACGGTGTTCCCGACTATGTTGTGGAAGGCGCAGACCTGTCCGCTTTCAACGATATCTACTGGACCAACCACTACTATCCCGGTGATACTTCCGAGAAGGTACAGTCCTTTGTTACCGCCTATGAGGAAAAGTTCGGCACTACACCCAGCGCTTTCGGCGCCACCGGCTATGACTGCGTTTACATGTACAAGGCCGCTATAGAGGCGGCAGGCTCCGCCGAGCCCTCTGCCGTCCGTGACGCTCTGGCAGACACCAGCGCCGTATATGACTGCGTCACCGGCAGCTTCTCTCTGGACAGCACCGGCACCCCCATTAAGGGCGCTGCCATAATTTCGTTTGCCGATGGCGGCGACAAAGTCGTCACCGAGCTGGTTGAAGTAATGCAGGCCAGCGATCTTGAATAAACCCTGAGTTCCAAGCGTATTTGACGGGCGGCTCTATATGAGCCGCCCAAAGCCAAAAAGAGAGGGGAGAGACACCATGAGTACATTTATCCAGACCCTGATAGTGGGCATAAGGCTGGGCAGTGTTTATGCCCTTGTAGCTCTGGGTTATACCATGGTCTACGGCATTATCCGACTTATAAACTTCGCCCACGGCGATTTCATCATGGTGGGCAGCTATACTATGATATTTACAGTTCCTGTTGCCCTGGCCCTGGGGCTGCCCGCCTGGGCGGCGGTTGCCGCCGCTGCGGTGGTATGCGCCCTGGTGGGTATGGGCACAGAGCTTATTGCATACAGGCCGGTGAGAAAGAAGGGCAACAACATGACCGCCCTTATAACTGCAATTGCCATGAGCCTTTTCCTTGAGAACCTGGCTCAGGCCATCCCGGCCATAGGCCCAAACCCCAAGGTGGCAAGCCAGATCTTTGCCCCCGGCGGCATTGAGATTGGCAGCGTCACCATGGAATATACCACGATATTTACCATAATAATCAGCGCTGTTGTGATGATGCTGCTCTATTGGTTCACTCAGCGTACCCGTATGGGCCGGGCCATGCGCTGTGTGGCAGAGGATAAGGCTGCGGCCACCCTTATGGGAATCAACGTGAACAACACCATACTCCTGACCTTTGCCATCGGCTCGGGTCTTGCCGCCGTGGCGGCACTGATGTACATGGCCCAGTATCCCAGAATATACACCACCATGGGCTCTCTGCTGGGCCTGAAGGCCTTCGTCTCCGCAGTGCTGGGAGGCATAGGCATCATTCCCGGCGCAGTGCTGGGCGGAATTGTTATCGGGCTGGTAGAGTCCTTTACTACCAGTTACATATCCTCCAGCATGGCGGACACCTTTGTGTTTCTTATCCTTATCATTGTTCTGGTGCTGAAGCCTGCAGGAATAATGGGAAAGAATGTGGGTGAAAAGGTATGAAAAAGCTGGGAAGGACCGGGCAGGGCTACCTGCTCAACACTATAATAATTGTTCTGCTGTTTACTGCCGCCCAGCTGGTGACTGCCGCTTTGGGCGGAGAGGGCAGCTTCAAGCTGGTGCTTGTGCCAAGCATATGGCAGTGCTGCTATCTGATGATACTGTCGGCTTCCCTGAATCTGGTGCTGGGCTTTTTGGGACAGCTGTCCCTGGGGCACTGCGGCTTTATGGCAGTTGGTGCCTACACCGCCGCCCTGCTGAGCCTGGCCTGCGAGAGAGCGGAGCTCTTTAAGGACAAAGAGGGAGCGGTGTTCATACTGGTACTTTTTGCCTGCGTGCTTGCCGCCGGTATACTCTCGGCCCTTATAGGCCTGCTGGTGGGCATACCCGCCCTGCGCCTGAAGGGGGACTACCTGGCCATAATCACTCTGGGCTTCGGCATGATAATCATAAACGTTATAAACAACCTACCTTTCTGCGGTCAGGACGGTCTGGCCCAAGGCTCCGCGGCAGCCTCGCTGTATAAAAACGGACTGGGCTTCGGCACTAAGAGCAAGGTGGAATTTTTGTGGGCGGCGCTGCTGGTGACCATAATCAGTGTCACGCTGATGTTCATGTTCGTGCGCTCCAAATATGGCCGGGCCATCAGGGCCATCAGGGACGACGAGATAGCCGCCGCAGCCTCCGGCATAAACACCTCCTATTATAAAGTCCTGACCTTTGCTTATTCCGCCTTCTTTGCCGGAGTGGCCGGAGCACTGTACAGCTGCGCAAACGCCACATTGTCCACCTCCTCATTTGCCTTCACCAACGGCGGCATACTCAACTCCACCTTCATAGTGGTTATGGTGGTTCTGGGAGGCATGGGCTCCATCACCGGCTCGGTGACGGCGGCAGTGATAATGTTCTTTATAAACTATCAGATAAAGAACGGAAGCTGGGTGAGCTCGCTGCCTGCGGCGGTGCAGGCGGTATTCCAGTACCCCATGCTGGTCTATGCCATAGTGCTGATCGTAGTGATCATGTTCAGGCCCAGGGGCATCTTCGGAAGCTATGAGTTCTCCCTCATCAATCTGAAAAAGGACCTGAAGGCTGCTCTGGAACGCAGAGCCGCCGCCAAGGCGGAGCGGAAGGAGGCAAAGAGCAATGGCTGAAAAAACTCCTGTGCTTGAGACCAGAAAGTTGGGCATCAGTTTCGGCGGCCTGAAGGCTGTCAATGACTTCAATATAAAGATATATCCCGGAGAGCTGGTGGGACTCATAGGCCCCAACGGCGCGGGAAAGACAACGGTCTTCAACCTGCTCACCGGCGTGTATGCTCCCACCGAGGGTACCGTTATCCTTGACGGCCAGCCCCTTAATGGGAAAAAGACCTATCAGTTCGTGGCGGCGGGAGTTGCCCGTACCTTCCAGAATATCCGGCTGTTTCGCAACATGACTGTCATTGAAAACGTCAAGGCCGCCTTTACCAAGGATGTGGACTATAATCTCTTTCACGCAAGTTTCCGCACCAGAAAATTCTGGGAGACGGAGAAAAAGCTCACGGACAGAGCCATGGAACTGCTGGACATCTGCGGCCTTGCAGACAAGGCGGATGTGCTGGCTTCCAGTCTCCCCTATGGCCGCCAGAGAAAACTGGAGATAGCCAGGGCCCTGGCCACGGACATGAAGCTTTTGCTGCTGGACGAACCGGCGGCGGGCATGAACCCCACGGAGACGGCGGAGCTGCTGGAGTGCATCAACACCATAAGAAAACGCTTTGGTGTGGCCATACTGCTGATAGAGCACGACATGTCCCTGGTCATGAATATCTGCCAGCGGATACAGGTGATCGACTATGGCCAGACCATAGCATCCGGATTGCCGGAGGAGATCGCCGCCAATCCCAGAGTCATAGCGGCTTACCTGGGTGAATAAGGAGGAAGAGCCATGCTGGAGATCAAGGATCTGAATGTTTTTTACGGGGCTATCCATGCCCTGAAGGGCGTTTCACTGACTGTGGGAGAGGGAGAGCTGGTGTCCCTTATAGGGGCAAACGGCGCCGGAAAGACTACCACTCTGCACACCATATCCGGCCTTATCAGCGCTTCCTCCGGAACGATAACGCTGGACGGGCAGGATCTGCAGAAGGCCTCACCCCACAGAATAATCAATATGGGCCTTGCCCATGTACCGGAAGGCCGGCATGTGTTTGCCCGCATGACTGTGGAAGAAAATCTGCGCATGGGCGCATACATACTTAAAGATCAGAAGAAGATAAACGAAAATCTGGAAAAGGTCTATTCCCACTTCCCCCGGCTCAAAGAACGCTGGAGGCAGCTGGCAGGCACCCTCTCCGGCGGCGAGCAGCAGATGCTGGCTACCGGCAGAGCGCTTATGACCGACCCCAGGATAGTTTTGATGGATGAGCCCTCCATGGGCCTTTCACCCCTGCTGGTAAAGGAGATCTTCTCAATAATACAGCAGCTCCATGACAGCGGCATAACCATATTGCTGGTTGAACAGAACGCAAAAATGGCCCTTGCCATTTCCGACAGGGCCTATGTGCTGGAGACAGGCTGCATCGCCATGAGCGGCAAGGCTTCGGACCTGGCTGAAGACGACCGGGTCCGCAAGGCCTACCTGGGCGCATAGCCACTGGAAAAGGAGGACAGGGATATGGAAAAATTCGTTATCACCGTCGCCCGTGAGACCGGCAGCGGCGGCCATAATATCACCAGAAAGCTGTCGGAGGCCCTGGGGGTGCCTTACTACGACAGAGACCTACTTCGCAAGGCCTCGGAAGTAAGCGGCATACACGAGAGACTCTTCGGTGCCGCCGATGAGCGTATCGGTCTGAAGGAGCTGTTGTCCACAGCCGAGAAGGTATATACCGGGGAAATACTTCCGCCGGACAGCGACGACTTCATTTCCACAAAGAATCTTTTCAGCTTTCAGGCCAAGATAATCAAGGACCTGGCGGCAAACAGCAGCTGCATCATACTGGGCCGCTGCGGGAACTACCTGCTCCATGACATGCCGAATGTGCTGAGAGTTTTTATACACGCACCGCTGGAGGCCCGCCACGAGCGGGTGGCCTCCTACTCCCTCACCAAGACCAGCGGCGAGATAAGCCGCTATATCCGTCTGGAAGATAAACGCCGGGCCAGCTATTACCGCTATTATACCGGCGAGGAATGGCGTGACGTGTCCGGCTATGATCTGAGCCTGGACTCCGCGGCTCTTGGTGAAGAGGGCTGCGTGGACAGAATTGTCCGGCTGCTGCCGGGATTTATCAAATAGCTATCTCTCCTTCTCTCAAGACCCGCTGTCCCTATCTGCCGGTAGGGCGGCGGGTCACTTTTTGCCCCGACGGCTCAAGAACAGTCAGAGGGCAGTGTGAACAGAAAATTAACTTGGTTATTTTTATATTTAATTTTCTTCTTAGAATTACCGTGTATTCTTAGCCCATAAAGCAAAGGAGACCCGTAAAGCAAAGCCCATAAGTCCATTGTGGTCTCCCCAATAAATAAGAAAGGAAAATTAAATTATGAATAACAGATATGAATTTGCTCTTACCGCCGTCCTCAATGAGACCGGCATTTCCAGAACCGATGCCCACCTGGTCACCGTGGAGAAGCAGGACGGACTGTTCTATGTGAGTTTTCGCACCGACTGGCAGAAATACGAGGCATATGTGGATGCCGACTCTTTCCAGGTACTGGGACTGAACTTCATGCCTGCCGGAGAACAGTGCATGGATGAGATAGACTATATGGTAGCCTCTGTGGTTGCATGAGAAAAACAGTAAGATATGGAAATTAAAAAGGCCGGGGCAACCCGGCCTTTTTTATTTAAACAACTTCCATATTTTTTCTATTCCCGTTGGTCCTCAATCCTCCGGGCTGTCTACCCTCAGGGCAAAGCATTTCTCCAGATATATCTTGTGACAGAAGGATATTATGGCCGATCGAAGCATCATCTTCTCGTCGGAGGTCTCGGTGCCAACGGCATCGGGGCTGTCCTTCAAACCAAAGACATAGGCGAGAATATTCTCCAGCTCATCGCAGAAATAGTTGTAGGCCCGCTCTATGGTATAGGTGCGCTCCTGAATGCGGATAAAGCGATCCAGATTGTCTAAACTCAACACATTCTTGGCTACAGCTACGAAAAACAGGTACACGATCTGATCCCGACTATACTGTTTTTTTACCGGACTGGCTATAAGTTTTTTCTTCACATAGTTGGAGATCATGGAGGAGGTCATGCAGTTTTCCTCCAAAGGAGAAAGAATCTCCGAAATATATTTTGCAGTTTGTTCCAGGTACAGTCCCACAGTAGGTATCTCATTATAGCGGGGCAGACGGATGCCCCGTATTGAGGCGGCAAGCCTATCTTTGTTTTCCTGAGTCATATAAGACGCTCCGTTCTGATAAATAAGGGCGCTGTCGTTTCGAAAATATTATAAGCTCAAAGCTTTACTTTGTCAACGGATATAAAAAACAACGAGATAAAATAACTATTGACTTTAAACAAGCATACTGATATTATAACATAGGTTTTTAAAAAACCGATTAAAACCGACTGTTGAGGTATAGCCATGAGTTATAAGATAGTTGCAGATTCCTCCTGTAATCTCCTGCGCTTTGAAGGTGTAGACTTTGCCAGCGTACCACTTAAAATTGTCACTGATAAAAAAGAGTATGTGGACGATGAGAATCTGGACAGCACTTTGATGTTGGAAGAACTGGCGGCTTACAAGGGCCGCTCCGGCACTGCCTGCCCCAATGTGGGAGAGTGGCTGGAAGCTTTCGGCCAGGCGGAGAAAGTATTTGCTGTAGCTATTACCAGCAGCCTTTCCGGCTGTTACAATGCCTGTGTACAGGCAAAGGAAGAGTATGAGCATGAATACCCAGACAGGAGAGTATGCTGCCTGGACAGCCTGTCGGCGGGTCCGGAGCTGGTACTTATTATGGAGAAGCTTAGGGAGCTTATCAATCAGGGTTTGGACTTTGATGAGATAGAGGGGCGAATAAGGGAATATATGAAGCACACCCATCTGATGTTCATGCTGGAGAGTGTGGATAATCTGGCCAAGAACGGACGGATAAGCCCTTTAGCAGCAAAGACTGTAGGGGTGCTGGGAATACGAATCATGGGCCGGGCCAGCGAGGAAGGAACATTGGAACAGCTGCATAAATGCCGTGGGCAGAGCCGGGCTATCCAGGCCATAGTTAAGGAAATGGAAGGCCACGCTTATGCAGGAGGTAAGCTGCGCATAGCTCACTGCCTCAATGAGAGCGGGGCAAAGGAGCTGCAAAATACGATAAAGGGCCACTGGCCACAGGCGGATATCAGCATAGTTCCCTTTACCGGACTTTGTTCCTTCTACGGGGAAAAGGGCTGCATCATGGCGGCATTTGAGGACGGAGAGGCCTGAAAGGCATACATCTACATTATATTATATAGTATAAATTGGTATAAAAGAAAACTGCCCAGATCCGGCTGCAAATTCAGCCGGACCTGGGCAATACATTCAGGCTTGTTCAGGCTTGGCTCCCCTGTTTCTCAGCCACGCCTATGGCAACGGAGGTGGGGGCCAGCTCCTTTATCAGGGCCAGGGACTCGTCCATGGCCCGCTCGTTCTCGGATATGGCGTCGCCTATCTCCCGGCCGTCTGCCACGAACACCAGCCGGTAATAGGCAAAGATAGTATTGCCGCAGCACATACGGCCGTTGACCTCTTGAATACGGATAAAGACCCTCTCCAAAAGAGAATAGTCCATGAAACGTATTTTGAAACCGTCCCGGTAATATACCCCTAGATTTCCCACCTTTACCTTGTCAAAAGTCCGGGCGGACTCATAGTCGGCGGAGAGCTCCGGGCTGCTCACCGGACCTTTGATTCCTGCAAATTTTTTCTCTGCCATATTTTCCCCCTGTCAGTAATAATTCTTCCCTTTATATGTTCAGCAGGGTAATGTCCCTGCCATTTCTGCTGATAAGTCCCTCGCTGCACATGTTTCGCAGTTCCCGCATCATGCTGGTGCGGTCGGCACAGAGATAGCTGGCCAGCTGGGAAAAGCTCTGATCCAGCCGGAAGCTGCGGCTGCCGGCCAGGTCGCTGAGGTAGTCGAAATAGGCGGTGAGCTTTCGCCTCAGGGAGCGCTTGCTTATCATGTTTATACGTACAGAGAGGCTCTGAGCCTTCCGGGCCGACAGCTCAAAGAGGTTACGGGTCAATCGGCTGTGGTGCTGGCACGCCTTTGAACAGCGGCCATATATACAGTCAAAGGGTATAAACATCACCTGACAGTCACTGTCTGCCTCCACGGCGTAGCCAAGATCCCCATAGGGCATTGCAAACACTTCACCAAAGATGTCGCTGGGGCCGTATTGTTCCAGCAGGGCGTATTCACCCTCGCTGTCCATGCAGTACAGATGAGCCTTGCCGGAGGTGAGCACGCACAGGTATTCCAGGCTGGAGGAATATACAAGTATGGTCTCTCCCTTCTTGAAGCTGCGCTTTTCCGGCTTGAAGCAGGCGAGCATAGCCTCCAGGTTCTCCCGGCTGATGCCGTCAAAAAGCTGTATTTCTCCCATGTCAGGCCCTCTCTTTACTTATAAAGTATATCAGAATTATAACATAAAACTGTTGCATACGCCACAACTAATTGAGGGGAAATAAAATATAATATATGATATAATTCTGACAGTTATGTGGAGGTTCAGAGATATGCACTGCACCAGAAAAGTAATGGACGATCTTATCTGGGTAGGCGCGGACGACAGGCGCCTGGCCTGCTTCGAGGGAGTTTATGGAGTACCCGACGGGGTGTCCTACAATTCCTATCTGCTGCTGGATGAAAAGACTGTTTTGTTTGACACTGTGGACAAGGCTGTTTACGAGACCTTCTTTGAAAATCTGGCTTTCGCCCTGAATGGCCGGACGCTGGATTACCTGGTAATTTCACACATGGAGCCTGATCACGCCGCCACGGTGGAGACCCTCATGCTCCGCCATCCGGAGACCCGCATTATCTGCAACGATAAAATTAAGACCATGCTTTCCCAGTTTTTCCGGGATATAGACCTGAGCGGCAGGATGGATATTGTCAAGGAGGGAAGCGTTTTTTCTTTCGGACGCCATGAGTTCACCTTTGTCATGGCACCGATGGTCCACTGGCCTGAGGTTATGATGAGTTACGACAAGACGGAAAAGATTCTTTTCTCCGCCGATGCTTTCGGTACCTTCGGCGCGCTTAACGGCCGCCTCTTTGCCGACGAGTGTAACTTTATGGATGAGTATCTGAATGAGGGCCGGCGCTATTATACCAATATCGTGGGCAAGTACGGCCCACAGGTGCAGAGCGTTCTTAAAAAGGCCGCCGGGCTGGACATTGCCATTGTCTGCCCCCTCCACGGGCCGGTGTGGCGTAAGGATTTCGGCAGCTTCCTGGAGAAGTATCTGCTGTGGAGCAGCTACGCTCCTGAGGAGAAGAGCGTCATGCTGGCCTATGCCTCCGTTTACGGCCATACCGAAAACGCCGCAAATATCCTTGCCGTAAAGCTCTGCGAGAGGGGAGTGCGGGTGCGTATGTACGACACCTCTGTTATCCCCGCAAGCTACATTGTCTCCGACGCATTCCGCTGCAGCCATCTGGTATTTGCAGCCACCACCTATAACGCCGGTGTCTTTGTCACAATGGAGAACCTGCTCCATGACATTGCAAACCACAATCTTCAGGGCCGGAAGATTGCACTTATTGAAAACGGCAGCTGGGCTCCAACCAGCGGAAAACAGATGCGGGATATGCTCTCAGGCCTGAAGAATACCCAGTTTATCGGCGATACCGTCACTGTTAAATCCTCCCTGGCTGAGGATCAGCTCTCCCAGCTGGATGCCCTGGCCGACGCCATAGCGGCGGATATAAAGGGCTGAAAGAAAAGCTAAACAGCTTCATGCCCGGCTTTCCGGTCGGGCTCTGTCCTGAATTTCTTGCCCCTGCGGTACTAAAGCGAAAATGCGTTTTGGTATCGCAGGGGCTTTCCTATTTATTCCCACTAGCAGACGTCTGAGAAATCGGCCGGACACTTATTCGGAGACAACTATGAGGAGAGGTATGCGTCTGTGAAGGAGTACTGTTTTACCTTGACGGGGCTGCAAAAATAAGTCCAAATAAAATGTGGCATAAAAATGAACATATGGCATATAAATGGAAATAAATGTAAGCAAACAAGTCATTGACAAGTTATTGACGGGATTGTTACAAACTTGTCCAGGGAAAAAGACAATCTTTATACCAGAAAATATAGACAATTTATGACCGGATGTGATACAATCCTTTGATGTAAGACTAGGGCAAATTTTAAAGAGGTGAAGCTTATGTCCCATACTTTTAAAGGCGGCGTGCACCCCAACTATATGAAGGCCCCGGAAATTCCCGTGACCGTCATAGCTCCGCCGTCTCAGGTCGTGATACCCATGATACAGCACATAGGCGCTCCCTGCCAGCCTTTGGTGAAGGTGGGGGACTATGTGAAGATGTATCAGAAGATCGGTGATAATCCGGTCCCAGTCTCAGCTCCCGTCCATTCTTCCGTCTCCGGCAAGGTTGTCGCTGTGGAGCCCCGGCCTCATCCCATGGGCGATATGATAATGTCCGTGGTCATCGAGAATGACTTTCAGGACACCCCTGAACTGCTGCCTCCCCTCACCGAGGAACAGCTGAAGGACCCGGAAGCGATCCTTGAGCGTATCCGTGAGGCGGGCGTTGTGGGTATGGGCGGCGCCATGTTCCCCACTGCCGTAAAGATCAGAGGCGGCATAGGCAAGGTGGATAAGCTGATAATCAACGGCGCCGAGTGTGAGCCCTACCTCAACGGCGACCATTTGACCATGCTCAATTTCCCCACCCAGCTGCTGAAAGGTATAGAGCTGGTGCGCATTGCCAACTGCGTTGACAAGGCCTACTATGGCATAGAGGTAAACAAGCAGGATGCCATAGACCTGCTCAATTCCCTCAATCCTGCCCAGTACGGCATAGAAATCGTGCCCGAAGAAGTGAAGTACCCTCAGGGCGGTGAGAAGATGCAGGTAAAGGCAATCACCGGCCGCGAGGTCAAGCCCGGCGGACTGCCCTCCGGTGTAGGCTGCAACGTGGTCAGCACCCGTACATGCTATGCTATTTACCAGGCCTGCTATGAGGGGAAAAGCGTAATTGAGCGTATAGTTACCTACGGCGGCAGCGCCCTTAAAGCTCCGGTAAACGGCCTGACCCGTGTCGGTACTCCCTTCCGCCATATTGCCGAGCAGTGCGGCGGATTTGTAAAGACCCCCAGGAAGATAGTCCTGGGCGGACCTATGATGGGTATCTGCGCTACCAGCTTTGATGCCCCTACCGTCAAGGGTACTGCCGGTGTGCTTTTCTTCACTGAGGAAGAAGACAGAAATGTCAAAGAGCCCACCTGCATCCGCTGCGGCAAGTGCATCACCGTATGCCCCATGAATCTGGAGCCGGTGTTCATGTACATGTACTACAGCAAGAACGACTTTGAAAATATGGAGAAATATCACATTATGGACTGCTTCGAGTGCGGCAGCTGTTCCTTCAACTGCCCTGCCAGAATGCCCCTGACCCACGCCTTCAAGACCGCTAAGGTCAAGTTCCAGGTGAGGGCGGCCAAGGAAAAGGCCAAGGCTGAGGCGGAAGCGGCGGCAAAGGAGGCCCGGAAATGAGCGAAAACAAAGAGAGAATAGTCCTTGATGTGGCGTACCAGCCCCAGGTCAGGACCGGTACCGACACCAGGCGCATAATGCTCAACGTCATTCTGGCCCTGCTGCCCGCCCTTGCTGTGGCAGTGTGGCAGTTCGGCGCATATCCCCTGGTACTGGCTGTGGTGTCCATGGCCTCCGCCGTGTTCTTCGAGTGGGGCTACCGGAAGCTGATGAAGAAGTCCACTTCCATCGGCGATCTGTCCGCCGCCCTCACCGGCCTGCTGCTTGCTATGGTGCTGCCCCCCAGTGCCCCATGGTGGCTGCCGGTCATCGGCAACTTCTTTGCCATTGTTGTGGTAAAGCAGCTTTACGGCGGTATCGGCAAGAACTTCCTGAACCCTGCCCTGGCAGGCCGTGCCTTCCTGCTGGCCTCCTATGCGGCCATCATGGGAAAATACACGGTGCCCAACGCCCTGGTGGGCGCAGTGGACGGCGTTACCATGGCAACACCTCTTTCCTATATGTACGGCGGCACCGCAATGCCTGAGTATTTCAGCCTCAAGTCCCTGTTTATCGGTACCATCCCCGGCTGCATCGGTGAGCTGAGCACCGTGGCTCTGCTCATAGGCGGCGTCTATCTGCTGGCCACAAAGGTCATCTCCTGGCGCATACCCGGTGCATACATTGGAACCGTGGCTCTGCTCTGCCTTATCTTCGGTCACGAGGGCTACGGCAATGTGGACTGGATGCTCTACAATGTCTTGGCCGGCGGCCTTGTTATGGGTGCCATCTTCATGGCTACCGACTATGCCACCAGCCCCGTCACTCTCAACGGCCAGCTCCTCTACGGCGCAGGCTGCGGCGCATTGACGGTGCTCATCCGCTACTTCGGCGGTTTCCCCGAGGGCGTTACATATGCTATCCTTATCATGAACCTGTGCACCTGGGCCATAGATAAGGGCTTCCACCGTCATCAGTTCGGTGTCACCAAGGAGGACATCGCGGCTGAGAAAGCGGCCAAAAAGGCAGCAAAGGAGGCGGCCAAATGAATAAGATACTTAAACTTACCATAGTTTTGTTCCTGGTATGCGCTGTGGTTGCCGGTGTTCTGGGCGTTGTTAACGAGCTGACCTATGAGACCATAGAGGAGCAGAACCGCATCAAGACCGAGAAAGCCTATGCGGCTGTTCTTCCCTCCGACGGCTACGAGGAGGTAGCTTTCGACGAAGAGGCTTGGCCCACCATTGATGCCATCAGCAAGTGCACAAACGGCGCCGGATATGTGGTCATGACCACCTTCAGCGGCTCCCAGGGGAAGATCACCCTGGCCGTGGGCGTAGATAATGACTACAAGTGCACCGGCATCTCCGTCATCTCCCATTCCGAAACCTCCGGCCTGGGCGCCAACGCCGCAAGCACCTCCGAGGTGGGCGTCAACTGGCGTGCCCAGTTTGTAGGCGAGGATAAGAATATTGCCCTGAGCAAGACCGGCGGTAATATCGACGCTCTCTCCGGCGCCACCATTACCTCCCGATCCATTACTCAAGCAACCGCAACGGCCATTATGGCTGTGGAATCTCTGGGTTAAGGAGGAAAGGCTGAATGAATATCAAGAAACAGTTTAAGGAAGGCCTGATAACCAATAACCCTGTTCTGGTACAGCTTATCGGTATGTGCGCCACAATGGCCATCACCACCACCCTCTTCAACGGCGTGGGCATGGGCCTGTCCGTTCTCATCATACTGACCTGCTGCAACGTGGTGGTGGCCGCTATACGTAAGATCATTCCCAATGAGATACGTCTGGCCATCTTCGTGGTTATCATTGCAGGCTTTGTTACCATAGTGGACCTGCTGCTGCAGGCATACATACCCGCCCTGTCCGATGCTCTGGGTGTGTTTATTCCTCTGATAGTTGTTAACTGCATCATCATCGGCCGCGCCGAGGCGTTCTGCCAGAAAAACCCCGTCGGCCCGTCGTTCTTCGACGGCATCTTCCAGGGCCTCGGCTACACCCTGGTTCTGATAGTGATGTGCGTGTTCCGTGAGTTGGTGGGCAGCGGCCGTTTCGGCGGCGGCCTGATCGATATTACAAACGGCTTCCGCATCACTATGGACGGCACCGGGGCCGGCATACAGATCTTCCCCAGCGACTTCGGCGCCACTATAATGACTCTGCCCTTCGGTGGATTCATTACCCTGGGCCTGCTTATAGCCCTTATGCAGTATGCGCTGAAGAAAGCCGCGAAGAAGAAAGAAGCTCAGGAAATGGCTGAAAAGGAGGGTGAAGAGTAATGCTTACCAATATTATTTCCATCTCCCTTGGTGCAATCCTCATTAATAACTTCATCTTCTCCCAGTTCCTGGGCTGCTGCCCCTTCCTGGGCTGCTCCAGCAAAGTGGAGACGGCTACCGGCATGGGCCTGGCCGTTGTGTTCGTCATGGGTCTGGCCTCCGCCATCTGCTGGGTGATAAATGAATACCTGCTGGTGGCCCTGCATCTGGAATTCCTCCAGACTCTGGCGTTCATTTTGGTTATAGCCGCCCTGGTGCAGTTTGTGGAAATGTTCCTTAAAAAGTCCGTTCCCTCTCTGTACTCCGCTCTGGGAATTTACCTGCCCCTCATCACCACCAACTGCGCGGTTTTGGGTGTGGTGCTTCTGAACGTTCAGAACGACTACAACTTCCTGGAGTCCCTGGTATACGGAATCACCGGCGGCTTGGGCTTCATGCTGGCTATCGTTCTCTTTGCCAGCGTCAGGGAGCGTACCGAGTTCTCCGATTACCCCGAATGCTTTGAGGGCTTCCCCATCTGCCTGGTTTCCGCCGGCCTGCTGGCTCTGGCCTTCATGGGCTTCAGCGGCATGCAGATTTTCTAAGGAGGTAGGCTGATATGACTTCTATCCTTCTCTCAATTCTGGTGCTTGGAGTGCTGGGCGGCATTTTTGGCGCTGTCCTGGCTGTTGCATCCAAAATATTTTATGTGGAAGTAGATCCCAAGCAGGATGCTATCCGTTCTTGTCTGGCGGGAGCTAACTGCGGCGGATGCGGCTACCCCGGCTGTGACGGCTATGCTGCTGCTGTGGCCGCCGGTGAAGCTCCCACCAACCGCTGTGTTGCCGGCGGTGCCGAGGCCGCTGAAAAGATTGCCCGTATCATGGGCGTGGATGCCGGTGCCGCTGAGCCTATGGTGGCTTTCGTCCCCTGCTCCGGCACTGAGGGCCATGCCGAAAAGCGTTTCAACTACTCCGGTCCCCAGGATTGCCAGGCAGCTATGCTCTTCGGCGGCAAGAGCAACAAGACCTGTACCTTTGCCTGCATCGGTTTGGGCAACTGTGTCAAGGCCTGCCAGTTTGGCGCTATGGAGATAGTGGATGGCATTGCTAAGGTGAACCGGGCCAAGTGTGTCGGCTGCGGTGCCTGTGCCGATGCCTGCCCCAAGAGCATCATAAAGCTTATTCCTGCATCTCAGAAGGTCATGCCCGCCTGCGGCAACAAAGACAAGGGCGCCAAGGTCATGAAAATGTGCGACTTTGGCTGCATAGGCTGTATGAAGTGCCAGCGTGAATGCCCTGCCGACGCCATTGTGGTAAAAGATAATCTGGCGGTTATCGACGTAAGCAAGTGCGTCCAGTGCGGCCATTGCGCTGATATCTGTCCCCGCCACATCATAACCTACTTCGGCAAGAAGCAAGGATAATTCAGAGACCCAGCTGCCCCGTTCGGATAAGAGCGGGGCAGCTTTTTCCTGTGTACCGGGAATTTTCCGGCTACAGTATGCGTAAGATATAAATTGCCCGGCAGTCCGATATGGCTGCCGGGCGGGTTATAAATGTCAATATATAGTTGCCGGAATTCTCAAGCCTCTCCCAAATCATTTAAAATCTCCATAGACAGAGACTGGGCAGCCTGGGAACCAAGAGCCGCGCAGAGGAACAGCTGCCTTCCGTCCTCCGGCTGAAGCCGGGACAGCTGTGCGGCCACCGCAGCATTTGCCTGGGTGTATAGCTGCCGGAAAACAGCATAGAGTTCAGGCAAGCCGTCCGTTCCACCCCAACTTTGAAACAACTGCTGAACGGCGGAAATGGGCATGACGGACTTTAGAGTGCACAGCATCAGCAGAGCCGCCAGATGCCTCCGGCCATAGCGCTTGTTTACCGGCGGAGGAAGCACCTTCTGCTTTACATAGTTATTAACCATGGAAGCCGTAAGACCCTTGCCCTCCCCGGAAGGGAGGTATTTCCCAACCAGACTGAGAACCTGATCCATGTACAGCTCCAGATCCGGAAGCTCCTCCCACTGGGGCAGGCTGCGCCGGGCCAGAGAGCCGACGGCATCTTTCTGTATATCTGTCATTGTCAATTCTCCCACTGTTTTTTTGCAGCATAACATAAAGTTTATAAAATTGCAATATCTTTTATAATAAAGCACTTGACATATACTGATAATGGTGGTATATAGTATTCAAAACTAGATGATGAAAAGGAGAGAACCAGAATGCTGTTGAGTATATTTGGAGATTCCATAATGGCCGGTGTGGTGCAGGAAAACGGCCGCTACAGCCGCTGCAAAGACCAGTTCATAAGACTGGAAGAGGAGACCGGGGCAAAACTGGATAACCACAGCAGCTTCGGTTCCACGGTGATAAAGGGGTTTGGCCGCCTGGAGAAGTTCCTGGAACAGGGGCGACTGGGGGACTTTACCATAATCGAGTTCGGCGGCAACGACTGTGCCTATGACTGGGCGGAGGTAGCGGCGGAGCCCGAGGGAGAACATCTCAGCGTGGTTCCTCCGGAGGAATTTGAAAAGCAATACGCCCGCATGATACAGGCTGTGGAGGAAGCAGGGAGCATCCCGGTAGCGGCGACGCTGCCGCCAATATCCTCCCGCAGATATTTGGCCCATATATGCAGGGACGGTTTGGACAGCCGTGCCATACTCCACTGGCTGGGGGATCTGGAGGCCATTCACCGTTGGCAGGAGGGCTACAGCGCAATGGTGCGCCGGGTGGCTCAAGGACTGGGCTGCCGCATACTGGACCTGCGTTCAGTGTTCCCCGGCTCCATAAAGGAACAGGAGAAATACCTGTGCCAGGACGGCATTCATCCAAACAGGCTGGGACAGCAACTTATGTACGAGCAGGCGGTGCGCCCGCTGCTGGCTGACAGATAAGAGACCAGATAAATCATAGATAACCATAAAAGGAGCCGGAATAGGCTCCTTTTTACTCTTTAATGACAGTGGAGAAGAGAAAAACGGATGCAGGCTAAAGACAAATTTTCAATAGTCTGAAAATTGTTATAAATAAGTCTTGCAAAAATTGGAGCTATGGAACATAATTATCTCTGGAAAAGCGCTGCCCTTTGTGGGGCAGGTGGGACGTCCGGGAGCGTCCATTCTCCAAAAAGAATACAGGAGGCGAAGGCTTTGAAAAGAATGACCCGTGTTGCACTTATAACCAGCGGCGGAGACTGCCAGGGCCTGAATGCGGCCATAAGAGGCGTAGGCAAGGCGCTGTTTGAAAAACTGGATAATATTGAGATCTTCGGAATGTACGACGGCTATCGTGGACTTATAGAAAATGACTACAAGTTCATGACCCAAAAGGATCTCTCCGGCATACTTACCCAGGGAGGAACCATACTTGGGACTTCACGGCAGCATTATATCCCGGGCAAGGATATAGTGGATGAGGAGGGCAACAGTCTCATACCCGCTATGAAGGATACCTACAACCGGCTGAATCTGGATTGCCTGGTGATAATGGGAGGCAACGGCACCCAGAAGAGCGCAAAGCTCCTCTCAGACGCTGGAATGAACGTGGTTACCTTACCCAAGACGATAGACAACGACATTTACGGTACGGACACGACCTTCGGTTTTCAGAGTGCCGTGGACATTGCCACAAATGTTATTGACTACATTCACTCCACCGCCAGCTCCCACAGCCGTATTTTCGTGGTGGAGCTTATGGGCCGTGACGCCGGATGGCTGACTCTGAATGCAGGCATTGCCAGTGGCGCCGACGTGATACTCATTCCCGAAATACCCTATGACCTGAACAAAGTGGCAGAACTAATTGAAGCCCGTAAGAAAAAGGGCCGCAGCTTTTCCATTGTGGCCTGTGCAGAGGGGGCAGTCAGCAAGGACGATGTCGTGCTGGACGAGGAGTCACGCCGCCGTCTTAAGGAGAACTCCAGATACTCTGCCGTATCTTACAAGATTGCGGCGGAATTGGAAGCCCTTACCGGCCAGGAGACCAGAGTCACCGTGCCCGGCCACTACCAGAGAGGCGGTCCACCCTGCCCCTATGACAGGGTGCTGGCAACCCGCTTCGGTACTGCGGCTGCTGAGCTGATAATCAACAGGGAATATGACCGCATGGTGGCTATACAGGGCGGAGAGATCTGCTCCATACCTCTGGAGGAGGCAGCAAGTCGTACCAAGTTCCTGCCGGTGGACCACCCCATGATACAGGTGGCCAGAGATATCGGCATATGTATGGGTGACTGAGGCGGATGAGATACAAAATCATATCCCCGGTGCTTATGAACCGCCCCAGAATGTGCGTACAGCACAAAAAAGCCCCTGGTGTAGGAATATT
>OLRA01001708.1_pt1 | contig 24760 bp, 27 predicted proteins | sample 1673011 | NCBI WGS metagenome assembly OLRA01 (sample SAMEA3136746, study PRJEB25190) | human gut metagenome | reverse complement strand
AGTGGGGCGGGCTGCCCGCGTCCGGGGCTATGCCCTGGACCCAATTCCGCCGGAGGTGGCGGGTAGTGGGGCGGGCTCCCCGCGTTCGGAGTTTCAGGGCAGACGCGCTCCCTGCGCAAAAATCAGAGAATCCCTGCCGGTCAGGTGGCAACAGCAGCGTTGAACGGTGCTGGCTGACCGGCAGGGATTTTTCGGGCCCGGATATTCTTTCGTATCCGGATAATCTTTGACTTTTGAGAAATGTTGCGGATCGCGCAATGCGCAGGGAAATCAAAAATGCCATTCTTTTGCAGCCGGCTCCGCAGGCCCTTTTGGGCAGAGGTGCCGCCGCATTGGTGCGCGCAGGGTGCCTTCCCCTGAATTTCCCAAAATTCTTGAAAAAAATCCCCACAAAAAGAGTTTACAAGTTGCGCGAAACTGTGCTATAATTCAAAAGTTGGAGTATGCCGGGAGCCGTGGGCGGCTGCATGCGCTCAAAAGGCGCGTGACCACGGGCCGGGCGGAAACATCATCACTGACAAAGCGCGGCCGTCAGGGCCGTGCGGGGGCTTGGGATGCGCTTCGCTCTCTCTACGTGGACGCGTCCAACTTCAAGAGCCCCTTCGGCTCAAGAGAGCACATTACATGGAGGTGTAACCACACATGGCACGTATTGCGGGCGTAGACCTGCCCAGGGAAAAGCGTGTGGAGATCGGCCTGACCTACATCTTCGGCATCGGCCGCAAGACAGCGTCGGACATCTGCGCTGCTACGGGCGTTGATCCGGACATCCGCGTAAGAGATCTTTCTGAAGATGACGCTACAAAGTTGAGAGAATATATCGACCACCACTACACCGTTGAGGGCGACCTCCGCCGTAATGTTGCGTTCGATATCAAGAGACTCGTTGAAATCGGCTGCTACCGCGGTGTCCGTCACCGCAAGGGCCTGCCGGTAAGAGGCCAGCGCTCTAAGACCAACGCAAGAACGCGCAAGGGTCCGAGAAAGACCATGGCCAACAAGAAGAAGTAATCGGGAGGGATTTTAAATGGCAGCTACAAAAGGCGGAAAGAAAGCAGTAACCGCAGTCCGCAGACGCCGTGAGCGCAAGAATATTGAGCGTGGCGCTGCACATATCCAGTCCACCTTCAACAACACGATCGTAACCATCACTGATACGCAGGGCAATGCGGTATCCTGGGCAAGCGCCGGCGAGCTCGGTTTCCGTGGTTCCAGAAAGTCCACGCCGTTCGCAGCACAGACCGCTGCGGAGACCGCGGCTAAGATTGCTATGGAGCATGGCATGAAGAGCGTAGAAGTCTATGTTAAGGGCCCGGGCGCAGGCCGTGAAGCCGCTATCCGTGCACTGCAGTCGGCAGGTCTTGAGGTCAGCATGATCAAAGACGTAACGCCGATCCCGCACAACGGATGCCGCCCGCCGAAGAGAAGACGCGTATAACAGATTAGGAGGTTACAGAATATGGCTAAGAACAGACAGCCCATTGCAAAGCGCTGCAAAGCGCTGGGCATTTCTCCGGCCGTTATGGGTTACAGCAAGAAGACCACCATCCGCAATCCGGGCAACGGTATGCGCAGAAAGCAGTCTGAATATGCAACTCAGCTCAAGGAGAAGCAGAAACTGAAGTTTATTTACGGCGTTCTGGAGCACCAGTTTGCAAGCTATTTTGATATGGCTGAGCGTCAGACCGGCATGACGGGCGAAAACCTGCTTCGTCTGCTGGAGCGTCGTCTCGATAACGTCGTGTTCCGTCTCGGCTTTGCTTCCACCCGCCGCGACGCACGCCAGCTTGTCAACCACGGTCACTTCACCGTGAACGGCAAGAAGGTCAACATTCCGTCTTACCTTGTGAAGCCGGGCGACGTCATTGCTGTGCGTGAAGCTAGCCGTAGCAGCGTGAAGTTCTCCAAGCTCACCGGCGCAGACGCACCGCTCGTCACCACTCCCGAGTGGATGGAGCGCAACAAGGAAGCCCTTGAGGGCAAGATCCTTCGCATGCCGGAGCGCAGCGACATTGAATTTGAGGTAGAAGAGCATCTCATCGTTGAGTTGTACTCCAAGTAATCCAGTAAAACTTAACATTATTTTATGGGTTTTACGAATTACGTCAAATGTGTAAAGGAGGATCGCAAATGATTGAGATGATACAAAGACCGAGAATAGAGACCGAGGAATTATCCAACGATAACACTTACGGCCGGTTTATGGTAGAGCCGCTGGAGCGCGGCTTCGGCACTACGCTGGGCAACAGCCTGCGCCGTGTGCTTCTTTCCAGCCTGCCGGGTGTAGCCCCGAAGTCGATCAAGATCGACGGCGTCGTACACGAGTTCTCCACCATTCCGGGTGTTAAGGAAGATGTCACCGAAATCGTTCTGAACATCAAGGGTCTCATTGCCAAGTTGCACTGCGAAGGCCCGAAAACCGTGGAGATTTCTGCTGAAGGCCCCTGCATCGTAACGGCAGATTCCATCAAGTGCGACAGCGAAGTAGAGATCCTGAACCCGGACCTGCACATTGCAACGCTTGGTGAAGGCGCAAAGCTGTACATGGAGATCGTGCTCGATGAGGGCCGCGGCTATGTTTCCGGTGAACGCAACAAGCAGAATATGCCGCAGGGCGTGATCGGTGAATTGGCAGTTGATTCTATTTACACACCGGTGTTAAAGGTTAACTTTAACGTAGAGCCTGCCCGTGTAGGCCAGCGCATCGATTTCGACAAGCTGACCCTTGAGGTATGGACAAACGGAGTTATTACCGCACAAGAGGCGGTGTCGCTCGCTGCCAAGATCCTTACAGACCAGCTGAACCTCTTCGTTGACCTTTCCGAAAAGGGTAAGGCGATGGATACCATCGTAGAGAAGAGCGGCAGCGATGATGCACAGGTGCTCAAGATGACGATTGAAGAGCTGGACCTTTCCGTCCGTTCCTTCAACTGCTTAAAGCGCGCCGGCATCAACACGGTGGAAGACCTTGTTTCAAAGTCCGAAGAAGACATGATGAAGGTCAGAAACCTGGGCCGCAAGTCGCTTGAAGAAGTCATCTGGAAGCTTGCGCAGCTCGGCTACAGCCTCCGCAAGGACGATGAATAATTTAATTACCATTACCAAACGATAGGAGTGACAATCATGCCGGGAACAAGAAAACTCGGAAGAGACACTGCACATAGACTGGCTATGCTGCGCGGCCTCGTTACGTTCTTCTTCGAGAACGGAAAGATCGAGACAACTGCAACAAGAGCACAGGAAGTCCGCGCTCTTGCTGAAAAGATGATCACAATCGCGAAGGAAGATACCCTTGCAAACAGAAGAAACGTCATGGCTTTCATCACCAAGGAAAGCGTCACGAACAAGCTGTTCAAGGAAATCGCTCCGAAGTATGCTGACCGTAACGGCGGCTACACCCGCATCACGAAGCTCGGGCCGCGCCGCGGCGACGCAGCTGAGATGGCGATCATTGAGCTGATCTGATCTCAATATAATCAGTGAAATTGGCTGTCGGCTTTTGCCGGCAGCCTTTTTGCGTTTTGCGGGGAGCGTAAATTCTTCATTACTCCGCAAAAGGAGAAGAAGGGAAAATTTTCGGTTATAAAATGTGAGAATTTCGATATTTTGTGTATTTTCTGCGGATTTCCTTGTATTTTGGGGCACTATCCGTTATAATAAAGCAGGTCAACAAAGAGAAGATAAGGCGTATGTCTTTAGAAAGGATAGGATACCATGGGTTATGTATATGCTGCCATGTGGCTTATTGCAGGACTGATCTTGATTTTCCGTCTGTCGAAAGAGAATAAGATATTCTACGTTGCAGGCGGATTTTTCCTTGTGCTTGGCGTGTGGTGGCTTTTGGATTCGCTTTTCCCGGATTGGAAAGTGTTTCAGGGCACACCGGGCGCCGTATTAAAAGTGCTCACGTTCGTCGTTCTCGTTGTGCTGGCAATCGTGTTCTTTATTCTGAACCGCAGAGGCTGGAAAGCGGAAGCCGCCATGAATAAAATGCAGGAAAAGGACGACGAAAAAGATAACTTTTAACCGCAAAATCCGTAAATTTCTTCTCGTAGAAAGAAGTGGTAAAAATGAAAATTGCACCTTCTATGCTCGCAAGCGACTTTACCCGCATGGGCGAGTGCGCAAAGTCCGTCAGCGCGGCCGATTGGCTGCACCTCGATATTATGGACGGTCATTTCGTGCCGAACATCAGCTTTGGCCCGGATGTCGTCAAGGCACTGCGTCCGTTAAGCGACCTTACGTTTGACGTGCACCTCATGATCTCGCACCCGAAGCAGTATATCCGCCAGTTTGCGGAGGCCGGCGCAGAGATCATCACGTTCCATGTGGAGTGCGACGACGACATTGATGAAACCATTACCGAAATTGAAAAGTACGGCGTAAAGCCGGCGTTGTCTTTAAAGCCGGGCACGCCCGTTGAGTGCCTGTACCCGTACCTCGACCGCCTTTATATGGTGCTCGTCATGACGGTGGAGCCGGGCTTCGGCGGCCAGAAGTTCATGGCTGATCAAATGGAAAAGCTGCGCGCGCTGCGTGCAAAACGCCCGGAGCTCATCTTAGAGGTGGACGGCGGCGTGAACCGTGAAACCGCGCCCATCTGCCGCGAAAACGGTGCAGACGTTGCCGTGGCAGGCACAGCCGTGTTCCGCGCGGAGAACATCCCCGCCGAGATCGCATTGCTGCGCGGCGAATGATTTTTTGAGATACCGCATGTGTACAGACAGTGTACGGTTTGTGAGGAGTTCACATTTTGTTCATACTTGCGAATTGTTTTTTCACATAGCCGTCACAGAAAGCCGCTATAATGCGGATAACTAAAGTTATCGTTTGTTTTGTTAAGTCAACACTGCGCAAAGCACGTTCTTTATGCAGTGTTGACTTAATTTTTTGCCCGAAATACGGCATGGCTATTGCAAAACGGCGAAAACTGCGGTATGATAATTTGTGCGCTTCCGCTGCCCTGCATAGGGGCGCGGAAACCCAAAACAGAGGATCTAAACGGTTCCGGAAGCGGTCTCCCTTTTTCCACAAAAGGTTCACCGCATGTTCAAAACCGTTTCGAGCGACGCGCAGCTGCGCGGGCGCCATTGGGGAGGACTTTGCACGGGAATTTCCCGGGTACATATTTCCGTCCCGCAGAGAAAGGATGGTCATCAAACATGATCGAGGTCAAAAACCTCACGAAGCGCTACGGTACAAATACCGCGCTGAACAATGTCAGCTTCACGGTTGAAGAGGGCACCATCGTCGGCTTCCTCGGGCCGAACGGTGCAGGTAAATCCACAACCATGAATATCATCACCGGGTACCTTTCCGCCACGAGCGGTTCGGTCACGGTACAGGGCAAAAATACCCTGGAAAACCCGAACGAAGTGAAAAAGCTCATCGGCTACCTGCCGGAGCTTCCGCCGCTTTACATGGATATGACGGTCAAAGAGTACCTCAACTTCATGTATGAGCTGAAGGGCGTCAAGCTCGACCGCAAGCAGCATATCGGCGAGATCTGCCGCCTGACGAAGATTGACAACGTCTACACTCGTCTCATCGGCAACCTGTCTAAGGGCTACAAGCAGCGTGTCGGCATTGCGCAGGCTCTGCTCGGCAACCCGCCTGTCCTCATTCTGGACGAGCCCACCGTCGGTCTTGACCCGAAGCAGATCATCGAGATCCGCAACCTCATCAAGAGCCTCGGCAGAAACCACACGATTATTCTGTCCTCCCACATCCTGCCCGAAGTGCAGGCCGTGTGCGAGCGCGTGATTGTCATGAACAACGGCTGCCTTGTGGCGGACGGCGCAACGGATACGTTGGCGCACGACCTTTCCGCAGAGCACCGCATCATTGCGCGCATTGACGGCCCGGAAAGCGAAATTCTGCAGGCCATCCGCGGCATGGAGCACATTGTGGAGGTTTACTCCCTCGGCGAGAAGGAAAAGGGCGTCTTCGAGATTTCCATCGAGGGCGAGCCGAACTACGACCTGCGCCGCAACCTGTTTGCACTGCTCACCCGCAAGGGCTGGCCGCTGCTGGCTTTGAGAAACACAGACCTCACGCTGGAGGAAGTCTTCCTGCAGCTTACAAGCGGCGATGCTTCCCACGCTGCTCCGGCAGAGCCTGCGGTTGAAGTGGAAACAGAACCCGAAAATACCGAAGCATCTGAGCCCGAAGAGGCTGAAACGAAGGAGGATGCAGAGAAATGAGAGCAATATTCAAAAGAGAGATGAGAGCGTACTTCGCTTCCCCGGTCGGCTATGTCGTCGTGGCGGCGCTGCTTGCGCTTTACGGCTTCTTCTATTATCAGGTTATGGCCATCGGCTCCAGCTCGTACATCACGCAGGTGTTCAGCACCATGTTTATGTTCAGCATGATGATCATGCCGATCATCACGATGCGCAGCATGAGCGATGATCGCAAGAATAAGACCGACCAGGCGCTCATCACGGCGCCGGTCAGCGTGACGGGCATCGTTATGGGCAAGTTCCTCGCGGCGTTCGGCGTGTATTTCATCGCGAACACCCTGGCACTGCTGCCGGCCATCACGATGGGCTTTTTCTCCTCCGCGTTCCCGTGGGGCATTCTCTTTGGCAACTACATCGGCACGCTGCTGTACGGCGCGGCTATGATCTCCATCGGTGTGTTCATTTCCGGCCTCACCATCAGCCAGGTCATCGCGGCTATCGGCACGTTCGTCATTGCCATTTTCCTGATGTTCGTTGACCAGATTGCGTCTGCGCTTTCCGGCAACTTCATCGGCACCATCCTCACATGGATCTCGTTCACCTCGCGATATGATACCTTCACGCAGGGCATATTCAGCGTTTCAAGCTGCGTGTACTTCATCAGCGTGGCGGCTGTGTTTGTGTTCCTGACCGCCCGCAGGGTGGAAAGCCGCCGCTGGAACTAAGGGAGGAGCATAGAGATGAGTAAGAAACCGAACCTTTCCGCAGTAAAGACCGCGGTGCATAAAGAAAAATTCAAGCACGGCTCTTTGGCCGTTGTGTTCACGGTTGTGTTTATCGCCGTGATTATCGTCATCAACGTTCTGGTCTCTGCGCTGACCACGCGTTTTCCGTCCATGAACTTCGACCTCACGAAAGAGGGCCTCAATACCCTGAGCGATGAAGCAACGGACGTGGCAAAGGAGATCGTCAACGAAACGACCATTTACATCATCGGCTCCGAGGACGCGATCCGCGGCGATGAGGTCTATTCCAATTACAGCTTAAAGTACAGTCAGGTCGCGAACCTCGCAGACCGTCTGCATGAGCTGAACGACAAGATCAAAGTCGAGTACATCGACCCGGACATGAACCCGCAGTTCATCAGCGATTATGCCGATGACTCCCTTACGACCGGTAAGGTCATGGTCAAGACGGATAAGCGCCACAAGACGCTCGCCGTTACCGACCTGTTCAGCATCCAGCAGGATTCTTCCACCGGCCAGTATAACTACTACTCCAAGGTAGACGGCGCACTTGCAAACGCCCTGTACCTCGTCAATCTCGATACCGTTCCGGTCGTCGCATTCGCGACGGGCCACAACGAAATGCTCACCGTTTCCGATAACCTTTCCACGTTTACCGGCATGCTCAACGACAACAACTTTGAAGTCAAAGAGTTCAACATGCTGACGGACGAAATTCCGGAAGACGCTTCCATCGTTGTGCTCGGCACGCCGACCACGGACTATACGTCCGAAGAGCTTTCTAAGCTTGAAGCTTATCTTGGTGACGAGAAAATGGCTTCTTCCAGAACGTTGTATGTCACGGCATACCCGACCCAGAGCTGGGCAGACATGCCGAACCTCAAGTCCTTCCTTGCAGAGTGGGGCCTTGAGCCACAGACCGGTGTGCTGTTCGAGAGCGACATGAACAACGTGCTCACCACGCAGGACGCTTCCCCGGCTTATCTTTTTGCAAACGTCACCGATGATGTACTCAGCGGCACGTATGATAACGTTATCGCCGCCGCAGCAGCACCGGTAAAGCGCCTGTTTACCTCCAACAACGACATCGCTACGTATTCCATTTTGGAGACGAGCGACACCGCTTACCTCACGACCACACAGGAGGTTGAGGAAAACCCGAACACCGATACCTACACCATCACCGGTCTTGCACAGCGCTACATGGATAATCAAGGCAAGATTTGCGCGAATGTTGTGGTAGACGGCAACTCCATGGGCTACCTCGGCACCTTCCTCGGCAACTCCACCTTCGGCAATAAGGACTATACGCTGGACTTCATTAAGAACCTCACCGGCACGACCGATACCCGCGTGGGCCTCGTTGTCAACCAGACCCAAACGAACACACTTGATATCAGCGCTTCCTCCGCGGTCATCCAGACCATCGGTCTTGGCCTGTTCACCATTGTGGTGCCGGTTGCCGTCCTTATCATCGGCCTTGTCATCTTCCTTAGAAGAAGACATCTGTAAGTCGAAGAAAGGAACCTGCTTTCCATGAAGAAAACCACAAAATACATTATCATCACGCTCGTTGTGCTCATCGTGCTGGGCGCGGCTGCCGCAGCGCTGATCCTCACGTCTCCGAAGGACAGTGAAGACGACGCAAACAGTTCCAGCACAGTTTCCGAAAGCACGGAGCCCGCACTGATCGATAAGACCGCCGAAGACGTGAAGAACATCGGCATTGAAGACCTCACCGCGGACGACAGCTATACGATCATCCCGACGGAAACGACCACCTCGAGCGGCGACACCGAGCAGACCTTCACCATTGAAGGCTGGGACGACCTTGACGTGCTCTACTCGAATGTAAAGAGCCTTGCAGACCGCCTATACTCCATCACGCCGACGAAGAAGGTCGGTGCGGTAGAGGACCTCTCCGAGTACGGCCTCGGCAGCGGCGAAGGCTACAAGATCACCATGAACTACACGGACGGCACGTCCCAGACGTTCACCATCGGCAATAAAGCCGGTGAATCCTCCGGCTCTTACATGCTGTATGAGGACGAAGTGTACATCGTGCCCGTTTCCACGTATTTGAAGCAGTCTAAGTACGACTTCCTCAATAAGTCTCTCATCGCAATTCCGACGCCGACCATCACTGCGACGGACGGCACCGAGACGGACAGCACAAGCGAAATCAACAGCCTGCACCTTTCCGGTCAGAACTATCCGGAAGAAATTCAGTTCGGTCTTTCCGATGACGAAGTGCTCGCGTACGACATCACAGAGCCGATCTACGCCGGCATGAACTCCGGCAAGATCGACGACTTTGTGAAGCAGCTGCAAAACGTGACGGCTGCCGGTGTCCTCGCCGTACACGCTACGGAAGAAGACATCGCAAAGTACGGTCTGGATAACCCGGTCGCTGTGTGCGATTACACGATGAACGATGAGCACCATGTCATTAAGCTCGGCGATAAGACCGGCGACCTGTACAGCATGATGGTGGACGACGACACAACGATCTACACCATCACGGACAGCGCCGTGACCTCTTGGGTGAATATTGAAGTGTATTCCCTGCGCGACGGCTTTGTGCGCCTGCCGTACATCAAGAGCGTTTCCCGCGTGACCCTCACCTCGTCCACCGGTACGGATGTCTACGACGTGACCCGCATCGAGAACGAGGAGAAATCCACCGAGACGAACACATTCTACGATCTGGAAGTCTCGAAGGACGGCAAGGAAATCAACTACGATTACTACCAGCCGTTCTACCAGATGCTGCTTGCCGTTTCCGTTTTGAACGAGGAGATTCAGGAACCGCAGGGTGACCCGATCCTCACAATCAAGTACGATTTCTTCGACGGCAGAAAGAGCGAGGAGATTAAGTTCTACGCAGACCCGGCATCCGAACGCCGCGCCGTTGCCACGCTGAACGATCAGCCGACCGGCTCCGTGCGCATGAGCGATATCCAGAAGATTCTGGAAGCAAAGGAAGTTATCGCGCAGAATAAGCCCGTAAAGGGCGATGAGGAAGAGAGCACGACCTCCGAGCTTGAATCCGCAGCGGAATAAAACAACACAAACGACGGGCGTGACCGCATAAAAGTGGCGCGTCCGTTTTTTGTGTTTTTCGGGAAATAAAGCGCACAGACGTTGTTTTGCGCGGCAGGGGCAAACAGCCTGTGAAAAATGCCGCGCCAAAACGTAAAAACACACCCGTATTTGTGCGGAAAACTTTGTTTTTCTCCTTGCAAAAAAGGCGGCGCTGTGGTATAATCTTTACGGTAAGATAGTAGGATGATGAAAGAGTGGGGCGACCCGCTCTTTTGTTTGTATTAGGGTGTATATCCAAAACAGACACAGCCGCCGAAAAGCGGGCGGAGAAAGGAAGCTGCGTATGGCAGAGAAAAAGAAAGGCAGCACCACGGAGATCGTGCGCGCGCTGGCAGAGCCGCTCGCAAAGGAGCTTGGGCTCATAATCTGGGACGTTACGTTCACGAAAGAGGGCGCGGATTGGTATCTGCGCATTTTTATTGACAAGGAAGGCGGCGTAGGCATCGACGACTGCGTAGACCTCACCCACGCCATCAACCCGGTACTGGACAGCGAAGACCCCATTCCGCAGGAATATACCTTGGAGGTCTCCTCGCCCGGCATCAACCGCAAGCTCACCCGCCCGGAGCACTTTGAGGCTTTCCTTGAAGCGCCGGTGCGCGTAAAGCTCATTCGCCCGCTTGAAAACGGCGTGCGCGAGCTCGAAGGCATCCTCATCGACGTTGCCGAAAACGGCGATTTTGAGGTCATCACCGAGGAAGACACCACGGTCACGTTCACCAGAAAAGAATGTGCCAGCGTCAACCTCATCGAAGATTATGACTGATCCGGGAAGGCTCCCGTTTATAATACAAAAATTTGAAAGAATAATACCGGAAGGCAGGTAATTTGAAAAATGGCAAAAAAAGCAGCGCAGAAAAAAGAAGTGAACAATGATGGCAAGGAGCTGTTTGAGGCTCTGAAGCTCCTCGAAGCGGAAAAAGGCATCCCGGTCGATTTCATGATCGATAAGATCAAGAAGGCCATTGCCACCGCCTGCAAGAACAGCTACGGCAACGAAGACGTTGTCATCGACATGGATCCGGAAAGCGGCAAGTTTGACGTGTTCCTGCGCAAGGAGATTGTAGAGGAAGTGGAAAACCCGAACCGCGAGATTGCACTTGAGATCGTCAAGCAGTACGACCCGCGCGCGGAGATCGGCGGTTTTGTGCGCCACCGTCTCGATACAAAACAGTTTGGCAGCGCAGACCGCAAGAAACATCATCCGTCAGGGCATCCGTGACAGCGAGCGCGACCAGATGATGCAGGAATTCAAGGGTCGCCATCAAGAGCTTGTCAGCGCCCTTGTAGAGCGCGTAGACCCGAAGACCGGTGCGCTGTCCCTGAAGATCGGCAAGGCAGAAGCCATTTTGCCGAAGGGAGAGCAGGTCGGCACCGAAAACGTCAAGGAAGGCGACCACGTACAGGTCTACGTTGTAGACGTTAAGGAGACCGAAAAGGGCCCGAAGGCCATCATCTCCCGCACGCACCCGGATCTTATCCGCCGCCTGTTTGAAAAGGAAGTGCCGGAAATTTTCGACGGCACCGTAGAAATCAAAGCCGTTGCCCGCGAGGCCGGCTCCAGAACGAAGATCGCCGTTATGTCCCATAACCCGGACGTAGACGCTGTGGGTGCCTGCATCGGTACACGCGGCACGCGTGTTTCCGACATCGTCAACGAGCTTGGCGGCGAGAAGATGGACATTGTCGACTACAGTGAAGACCCGGCAAAGTTCATTGCAGCAGCGCTTGCACCGGCGACCGTGCTTTCCGTTGAAACGGCAGAGGACGGTTCCCACGTTTGCAAGGTTACCGTGCCGGACAGCCAGCTTTCCCTCGCCATCGGCAACAAGGGCCAGAACGCCCGCCTTGCGGCCAAGCTGACCGGCTGGAAGATCGACATTAAGCCGGAAAGCGGCTTCTTCGGCGAAGAAGAGGAAGCGTAAGCTCTTTTGAAACTTGCATCTCGCAGAAAGGAACGTGATACAGCGTGAAACAAAAGAAAATACCGCTCCGTATGTGTGCGGGATGCGGTGAAATGAAGCCGAAAAAGGAACTGGTGCGCGTGGTGCGCGCCCCCGTTAAGGAAGATGAGAACGGTGTGCAGACAGGCGGCGAGGTCTCTTTGGACCTTACAGGCCGCAAGCCCGGCCGCGGCGCGTACGTTTGCAGGGACCCCGAGTGTCTGAAAAAGGCACAGAAGGCGCGGCGCTTTGAACGCGCGTTCTCCTGCAAAATTGAAGACGCCGTGTATGACGCCATGTATCAGGAGCTGTGTACAGATGTGAAAGGAAAGGCGGGCGAGGCGCAAAAATGAACAGAGCACTGTCCGCTTTGGGCCTTGCAAGACGTGCGGGAAAGCTCAACTGGGGCTTTGATACCGCCGTGGAAGCCATGCGCAGCGGCGCGTGCGGCGTTGTGATTCTTGCCGCAGACCTTTCGGACAAAACGAAGAAGAACGTGCGCTTTGAAGCGGAAAAGTATCATGTATCCGTTTTGGAGCCTGCGTTTAACATGGAAGAAATTTCCGCAGCCATCGGCAAAAAGGCCGGTGTGCTTGCCGTGTGTGACCGCGGATTTGCGGAAAAACTGAAGCAGCTCATCGCAGACGGAGAAAGAGAGGAAATGCGTATATGATGATTAAATACAGAGTGCATGATGTGGCAAAGGATCTGGATGTGCCGAACAAAGAAGTGCTGGATATCCTCGGCAAGTACGTAAAAGAGCCGAAAAAGCACATGACGGCGTTAGAAGAAAACGAGCTCGATATCGTTTTTGACCGCTTCACGCAGGATCATGCCGCACAGAACTTTGACGCGTACTTTGCAACGCGCAATGCGGCAAAGACCGAAGAGAAGCCGGCCGAGAAAACAGCGGAAAAACCGAGCGAAAAAACCGCTAAGAACACGCAGGAGCCGAAGAAGCAGAACGTGAATAGCAATAATAATCGCAACAAAAATAACGATCGCCGCAACAATAACGGCAATAACAGAAACCAGAACGCGCAGCAGAATAAGCCGCAGCGTCCTGCGCAGAACAACCAGCCGAGCAACAACACTCCGGCACAGGAGTCCGCAAGCGAAGCTCCGCGCCGCCGCGTGGTCGATACCAGAACGGTCAACGTCAACATCGACAAGTACAACGAAAAGTACGACCGTCTGGCGTACGACAAGGTGAAAAACGACACCGTTGCCGCAAAACAGAAGATCAACCAGAAGAGCCAGCGCCGCGGCAAGCCGCGCAGCGCAAAGCGCGAGACGGAAGCAGAAAGACTCAACCGCATCGCGGCGGAACGCAAGGCAAAGGCCATCACCATCACCGTGCCGGATGAGATTACCGTCGGCGAGTTTGCTCTCCGCCTGAAGGCAACGAGCGCCGAAGTCATCAAGAAGCTCATGGCAAACGGCGTTTTCGCTACCATCAACGACACCATCGATTTTGATACCGCCGTACTCATTGCCGATGAGTTCCACGCAAAGGTCGAAAAAGAGGTCGTCGTCACCATCGAAGACCGCATCATCGACGACAGCGAAGACGACGATGCAAACCTTGTGCCGCGCGCACCGGTCGTCGTTGTCATGGGCCACGTTGACCACGGCAAGACCTCCATTCTGGACGCCATCCGCCACGCAAACGTTACCGCGGGCGAAGCCGGCGGCATCACGCAGCACATCGGCGCATACCGCGTCAATATCGACGGCAAGGACATTACGTTCCTTGATACGCCGGGTCACGCCGCCTTCACCACCATGCGTGCAAGAGGCGCCATGGTTACGGATATCGCCGTGCTGGTCGTCGCAGCCGATGACGGCATCATGCCGCAGACGGTAGAAGCCATCAACCACGCTAAGGCAGCGGGCGTTTCCATCATCGTTGCCATCAACAAAATGGATAAACCGGCCGCAAACCCGGATCTCGTCAAGCAGCAGCTCACCGAATACGAGCTCGTGCCGGAAGAGTGGGGCGGCGACGTGCCGTGCATCCCGGTTTCCGCACACACCAAAATGGGTATCGATGATCTCCTTGAAATGATTCTGCTCGTTGCGGAAATGAAGGAGCTCAAGGCGAACCCGGACCGTGCCGCAAAGGGCACCGTCATTGAGGCGCGCCTCGATAAGGGTCGTGGCCCGGTTGCGACCGTCCTCGTGCAGAACGGTACGCTGCATACCGGCGACATCGTGGTCGCAGGTACCACGGTCGGCCGTATTCGCGCCATGATGAACGAGCGTGGCGAGCGCGTAAAGAGCGCAGGCCCGTCCGTGCCGGTTGAGGTCACGGGTCTCAACGAAGTGCCGGTCGGCGGCGATACGTTCAACGCCGTTTCCGACGAGCGTCTGGCACGTGAGCTCGTTGAGCAGCGTCTTACCGAGCAGAAGGAAGAGATGTTCAACTCCCAGACGAAGGTTACGCTGGATAACCTCTTCGAGCAGATGAAGGAAGGCGAGATGAAGGAACTCAAGGTCATCGTCAAGGCCGACGTGCAGGGCTCTGTTGAAGCTGTCCGTCAGTCCCTCGAGAAGCTCTCCAACGACGAAGTGCGCGTGCATGTCATCCACGGCGCGGTCGGTGCAATCAGCGAAAGCGACGTCATGTTGGCAAACGCCTCGAACGCCATCATCGTCGGCTTCAATGTCCGCCCGGACCCGGTCGCGGAAGAGAACGCAAAGCGCGACGGTGTCGATATGCGCCTCTACCGTATCATCTACGACTGCATCGAAGAGATCGAATCCGCTATGAAGGGCATGCTCGCACCGAAGTACCGCGAAGTGTTCCTCGGCAAGGCAGAGAGCCGCGAGGGCTACAAGATCACGAACGTCGGCATGGTCATCGGCGGTCACGTCACCTCCGGTAAGATCGTGCGCGGCGCGCAGGTGCGCCTTGTGCGTGACGGCATCATCGTTGCCGATGATAAGATTGCTTCCCTGCGCCGCTTCAAGGACGACGTGAAGGAAGTTGCCCAGGGCTACGAGTGCGGTATCGGCCTTGACAAGTTCTCCGACATCAAGGAGGGCGATATCTTCGAGGCCTGGAAGAGTACAGAGACTAAAAGTCGGTTCAGCCGCGTCCCCATCGCGGGACGCGGCTTTGCTTTAGAAAGGCATTCCCTATGAATTTGAACGAATACGTTCTCGCGAATCACCAAACGGCGCTGGAGCTGCTGCGCACGCTGTGCTTGATCCCGTCGCCGAGCCACCACGAAGAAAAGCGTGCCGCATTCTGCAAAGCATGGCTTATGGATCATGGCGCGGAAAACGCTTTTATCGATGAAGCGAAAAACGTCATTTACGAATATAACGCCGAAAACGATGTGCCCGTCGCAATTTTCATGGCGCATATCGACACGGTTTTCCCGGAGTCTGTGCCCCTTGAACTGACCGAAAAGGACGGCAAGTGGTTCTGCCCCGCTGTGGGTGACGACACCGCGAACGTCGCTTTGCTTATGCTCATGGCGGCTTATGTCGCAAACGAAAAGCCGAAAACGAACGGCGGCATTGTATTTGTCATGAACTCGTGCGAGGAGGGTCTCGGTAACTTAAAAGGCAGCCGCGCTTTAAACGCACGGTACGGCAAGCGCATAGAGCAGGTCATTTCATTTGACGGCTACCTTGACGGCATCGTCGGCATGGCGGTCGGCTCTCTGCGCTACAAGGTCACAGTGAAGACCACGGGCGGTCACTCGTTTGCCGATTTCGGAAACGTAAACGCCATTGAGCGCCTTTCTGCCATCATCACGGAGCTCTATCAATACAAAATTCCCGCAGGCAGCGCGAAAACGACATTCAACGTCGGTACGATCTCGGGCGGCACGACCGTCAACAGCATCGCGGCACAGGCGGAAATGCTGTACGAAATGCGCTCGGACGATTACGCGTGCCTTATGGATGCCAAGGCATATTTTGAGAAAATACTGGAAGAATTTAAAGCAGAGGGCGTAGACGTCACGGCAGAGTTGCTCGGCGAGCGCCCTTGCGGCAACAAAGAAAATCACGACCCGCGTCAGACCGCACTTTTAACACAGTGCGCGGATGCGGTGGAAAACCATTTCGGCACGCGCCCGGGCGTGTATGCCGGCTCCACAGACTGCAACATCCCGCTTGCAAACGGCGTTCCTGCCGCGGCAATCGGCCTTTGCGTCGGTGCCGGTGAGCACACACGCGGCGAGTGGATTGAAACAGAAAGTCTGAAGGCGGGCTTTAAAGTTGCAGCGGAGCTCATTTCCGCGCGCTTCCTGCCGGAAGAGAAAGGAGAATAAACGATGCCGAGTTATAAATTGGGCAGAACCACGGAGGATATCCGCCGTGAGGTTTCCGCTATTTTAAGAGAACTCAAGGATCCGCGCGTCAGCGGCTGCATGCTGAGTGTGGTGCGTGTGGAGGTCACAAACGACCTTTCCTACTGCACAGTGTATGTCAGCGCCATGGAGGGCATGGAGACGGCGGAAAATGCCGTTAAGGGTCTTAAAAGCGCCGCGGGCTATGTACGCCGCGAGCTCGGAAACCGCTTAAAGCTGCGCCATGTGCCGGAAATGATCTTTAAGGCAACGGATTCCATTGAGTACAGCGCCAACATTTCGCGCATTCTGCACGACCTTGAAAACGAGAAAAAATAAGCTTCCCGTAAAGATTCAAAGAAAGGAGTGCTTTTGGGTGTAAATTCCGCCCGAAAGCTTGGTCACGCTTATGGCAAATCTGGAGGATGCCGCACATTTCCTGCGCGGCGCAGACAAAATTTTGATCCTCAGCCACCGCTCGCCGGACGGCGATACGCTCGGCTGCGCTTCGGCGCTCAGCCGCGCACTCATCGCGCTCGGCAAATCGGTCATGTTCCGCTGTGCAGACCCCGTGCCGCCGAAATTCACATATCTTTTTGAGGGCATCGAATACGGCGAGTTCGAGCCGGAGCATATCGTGACGGTTGATGTGGCCGATAAAACGCTGCTCGGCTCTTTGGAGCCCTACGGCGACAAAACGGATTTTGCCATCGACCACCACGCGTCCTGCCGCCCGTTTGCCAAAGAAACGTGGGTAGAAGGCACCGCAGGCGCGGCATGCGAGCTCATCGCGCGTTTGATTCCGGCGCTCGGCGCGGAGATCACGCCGAAGATCGCGGACTGCCTTTATACGGGCATTTCCACCGATACGGGCTGCTTCCGCTACCCGAACGCTTCCGCAAACACGTACCGCATCGCGGCGGACCTTTTGGAGCACGGTGCGAACGCCGCGGAGATCAACCGCCTAATGTTTGATACCAAAAGCCGCGCTGCCGTAGCGCTGCTGAAACGCCTGTACGGCAACATGGAGTTCCACTGTGACGGTAAATGCGCGGTGTTTTGCCTGACGAGTGACGTCATCGCAGAGACCGGCGCTTCCGAAGACGATCTCGACGGCGTTTCCGCCATGGTGCGCCAGGTGGAGGGGGTTCTGCTGGGCTTTACGCTGCGCGAGCGCGAAGGGGGCGTTTGGAAGGTCTCCATGCGTGCCACGAACCCCGCGGACGCGTCCGTCGTCTGCGCCAAATTCGGCGGCGGTGGGCACAAGGGTGCGGCAGGCTGCTCCCTTACGGGCGGGCTTGAAGACGTAAAAGCGCGCGTGGTAGCCGCCTGCGGCGAAGCCATCAAAGCGCTCGAAAATAAGTGAAAATCGGCAATTTAATTCAGCTGTAAATCAGATGGGAGGAGTTCACATGAAAGAATTAACACCCGAAGAAATTCGCGCCATCACAGAAAGCCGACGTGGCTTTTTAAAGCAAGATGCAAGCGACGAGCCGGAGGGCTACAAGACCGACCAGCAGAAAATGCTGCCGCAGCCGCCGCTGACGAAAGCGCCGGTGAGCGATACGCGTATCGATCTGCCGCGCGATTTTAAGCCGCTTGGCCTCGAAAAAGACCTCTTAAATGTCATTTTCAACCGCTGCTCCTCCCGCGTTTATACGGAAGAGAACCTGTCCCTTTTGGAGCTTTCGTTTTTGCTTTGGGCAACGCAGGGCGTAAAGGGTATCCGCGGCAAAAAGTATGCAACGCTGCGTACCGTGCCGTGCGGCGGCGCAAGACATCCGTTTGAAACATACCTGCTCGTGCGCCGTGTAGAGGGCTTAAAGCCCGGCAAATACCACTATCTGCCGCTCGAAAATCAGCTCGAGTATCTCGGTGAGGTGGAAAACATCGAAGACGTCATCGACAAGTCCCTGTGCGATCAGCACTGGGTGAAAAAGTCGAGCGTTGTGTTCTATTGGTCGTTCGTTCCGTACCGCACTGAGTGGCGATACGGCATTTTCAGCCACAGAGGTTCCCTTGTTGATATGGGCCACGTGGGCGAAAACCTGTATCTTGCGTGCAGTGCTTTAAATCTCGGCACCTGCGGTATCGGCGCATACGACCAGAATTTGTGCGATACGCTGTTTGATTTGGACGGCGAAGAGGAATACATCATTTATACCGAGACCGTCGGCACCATCCGCGCAGAAGACAAAGACGCGGAAAAGGACTTCTACAAATTCGTGGAAGAGGCGGGCTGGTAATACGGAGGCAGCATGGAAGGCATCATCGTTTTGGATAAACCGCAGGACTTCACGTCGTTTGACGCCGTGGCGGTCGTGCGCGGGTTGACGCGCGAAAGGCGCATCGGCCACACGGGCACATTAGACCCCATGGCAACAGGCGTTCTGCCGCTTTTGCTCGGCCGCGCTACAAAAGCCGTGTCGCTTCTGCCGGAAACCGCAAAGACCTACGAAGCGTCTTTTCGGTTTGGCGAAGCGTATACCACCGGCGACGTGACCGGCGAAGTCATCAAAACGGATGAAACCCCCGTTTTAAGAGCTGCGCTCGAAACTGCACTGGATTCTTTTCGCGGCGATATTTTACAGGTGCCGCCTATGTATTCCGCTGTCTCCGTCAACGGACAGAGATTATATAAGCTCGCGCGGCAGGGCATCGAAATAGAGCGCGAAGCGCGGCCCGTACATATTGCGGAGCTCACGCTGCTCGAATATAACGAGAATGAAAAAACCGGCAAGCTGCACGTCACGTGCTCGAAAGGCACGTATATCCGCACGCTGATCGAAGACATTGCCCAAAAATGCGGCACGGTCGGTGCCATGACGGCGCTCAGAAGAACAGCAGCGTGCGGCTTTACGCTCGCAGACGCCGTCTCGCTTGATACATTAAAGGCGATGAAAGAAAACGGGGAAAGCTTTGATGAAATTCTTCGCCCCGTGGAAAAGCTCTTTTCGATGCTCACTGCCGTGTCTGTCACACCGGCGCAGGCACAAAGATATTTAAACGGCGGTGCACTCACAATTTCGCGCTGCCGTGCACCGAAGATCGCCATGCCGGAGGGCACGCAGGTCGCGCTGTACGAAGACGGCGAGAAGTTCTTGGGACTTGCTCGCGCGGAAAACGGAGAATTCAAATACGTTAAGTCATTTTCAAAAAAATGAGAGGGAATCGGCACATGCACGTCATTCGCAATACGGAAGAAATACGAAAGTTCATCGGCGAGAAAAAAACGGCGGTCGCGCTCGGCGCGTTTGACGGCCTGCATATCGGGCACTATAAGGTCATTCGCACGGCGGTGGAAAGCGGACTCACACCCGTTGTTTTCACGTTTCGGGATAATCCTGCGGAGTACCTTACAGGCACCTGCTGCTATCTCACCACCGTTGAGGAGCGCATGCGCATTTTGGAAAGCTGGGGCGTGGAGTATGTCATCATGCCGGATTTTGCACAGGTCGCAGAGTGGCCCGCGGAGCGCTTTTCAAACCTTCTGCGCTTCGGTTTGAACGTGAAGCGCATCGCCTGTGGCGCGGATTTCCGTTTCGGTAAGTTCGCGGCGGGCGACACGGAGTGGCTGAAAAAGCTCTGCGAAGCCCACGGCGGCGAAATGCACGTCGTGCCCACAGTGGAATATAAAGGCGAGCGGGTCAGCGCCACGCGCATCCGTAAAGCGATTGAAAACGGCGAGATGGAAGACGTCACCGCCATGCTGGGCAGACCGTTCGGCTTCTGCTTTGAGGTCGTGCACGGCAACCACATCGGTCATACCATCGGCACGCCGACCATTAACCAGAATTTCCCGCCGCGCTTCGTGCTGCCGCGCTTCGGCGTGTACGCCTCCGCCGTGTATGTGGACGGCAAAACCTACTGCGGCGTGACGAATGTCGGCGTAAAGCCCACCGTCGGCTCCGACCACGCGCTTTCTGAAACCTGGATGCCTGATTTCACAGGCGGCGACCTGTACGGCAGAACACTGCGTCTGGAGCTTTTGAGCTTTGTCAGGGACGAAAAAAAGTTTCCCGATTTAGACGCGCTGAAAGCGGAGATCAGCCTGAACGAAAAAACCGCAAGAACGCTGTTTGAAGCGTTTGAAAAGAAGTAAAAAGAAGGAAGTTCTCATGTGAGAACTTCCTTCTTTTTACTGTGTAGTTAGCCTTGAATGTAGTAACACCGAAGTATATGAGTAGGTTCCAAAAAATGTTGAGTTAATGTACCACTTAATCGTATCATTTCATCTTTATACACCCTTCTTTGTCCAGAGAATCCGCTAAAATAAACCTCTCCTTGGAAAATTCCATTTCTCATTACATTTGTGCTTCCACTAAAATTTGCACCAGTAAACATGGGCTTTACAGACCAATGAAAATATGTACCATCATACCAGGTTGTAAGAATACAGCTCGGGAAAGTTTCATCAGCTAATGTAGATATATCAGAATCTTTAGAGCCGTCGATGGTTACAGTAATTTTTTCACCGGGTGACAAGACGTAAGGATTAAGTTCAGTTCCTAGTTCGTCCGCGTTTTTTGCGGAAGCATAAGGGGTGCAGAAAATCAAAGAAGAAAAGATTAAGGAAAATACTAGTAATAGTGAAATTGCCTTTTTTCTGGTTTTGAACATTAAAAACACTCCTTTAATAATATTTATTTGTGAAAGAGTTGTGTGAATTTCTTTCACCAATAATATAGCATAATATGAAATAATTGTCAATAGATATTTACTTTTTTGAAAGTATATGTTATAATTGACACATCAAAAGAAAGAGAGGTAAAAATATGCTCACCCCAATCGACATGAAAGAATGGGAAAAAACCTGCCGCGAAAAAACAGGACTCGGGTTTGAAACATTCAAAACCGTCACGCATTGCGATGCCGAAACGCTCGATGCGCTTTTGGAAGCCGCGTCGGGCAGCATAAAGGGAACCATGTATTTCGATTGGCTCATGGAGTACCTCTCTTTGGCGCAGAGCGGCAAAAACGCCGATGTAAAAACCGTCGTTGACGACATCGACGCCCTCATTGAAATGCTGGGTATCACGCCGGAAGCGTTCGAGCGGTACTGCGGCAAAACGACCGAAGACGTCAAAGCCGCGTTTCAAACGCCGCTCACCGAGCGCGAACAGCTGCTTTTCCGCATTTTAAGCCTCAAAGGCTTGCTTGGCAGCCTCCATAACCGTGCCGCAAGCATTGAAATGCTTGAACATAAATAAGAAAACCCTCGCTGTGCTTCAAACGAACACAGCGAGGGTTTTGTATGTAAACGCAAAAATCACTCAAAATATTCAAAGCAGCCGAGCGCTTTTACGCCGGAGCTGACGTGGCAGCAAATGCTGATGGGGAGTTTGTAAAGCTCAATGCTGTTGTCATCAAAATACTTGCGTATTGTCTTGCGCCACTCGAGCGCGGGCTTGATGTCGCCGGAGTACGCCGCCGCAATGTGCACCTTTTTGCCCGCAAAACGCGTTTGCAGGTCTTTTTCGAGCGCCTTCAGCATCGTTTTTTCGGCGTTTGCCATGCCGCGCACCTTCGCGTAAGCGTCCAGCTTGCCGCCCTGAATCTGCAAAACGGGCTTGAGGCCCAGCAGCGTCGCGAGCGCCGCCCCGGCCGGCGTCACACGGCCGCTCTTTTTTAAGAGCTCCAGTGTATTTACAGCAAGGTAAATGCTCGCGTTATACGCGGTGTTTTCAAGCTGCACGCAGATTTCGGCAGCGGTCAGACCCTTTTCGGCCAGCGTCAGCGCGTCCAGAACGGATTCGCGCTGCGTGATGGAAATGCGCTTGTTGTCCACAACGCATACGCGGCCGTTGTATTCCGCGGCGAGTGCCTTTGCAGTGTCGCAAGAGCCGCTCAGCGCCGAAGACATCGGAATGTGCACAACGGAATCGTGCGTCGCGAGCGCCTCCTCCCACATCGCCGTGAGGGATTCCGGCGAGGGCTGAGAGGTGGAGACCTCTGCGCCGGCTTCCAGCATTTCAAAGAAGTGCTCATACGTGCAGGTGACGCCCTCAAAATACTCCGTGCCGTCTACGATGAACGGCATGGGCAGAAGATAAACGCCCAGCTTTTTCGCTTCCTCGCGGGTGATGCCGCTGTTTGTATCGGTAACAACTGCAATTTTGCTCATTAAAAATATCCTTTCTCCGGCGGAAAAACTTCCGCGCCCATAACGCCTTTTCGCATCGTTTGTGTTCAGCCTTTCACGGGTAAACTTGCTTTTGCACGGTCGTTTCGATAATTAACTGTTTAATAGTATACGGATTTCAAAAGCTTGTCAAGATGCACAATGTCGAAAATGTACGAGTTTCGCAAAAAAGGCAGGAAGAGCTGTGAAAAAGTCGGTTTTGGGCCGGACGTTTTCGCTATTTTGCACGGAACGAAAAATCTGCGCCGCAGAGGAAAAACCGCTTGCAAACTTTGAAGAATTATGCTATACTTTCAAAGTGCCCGTCCTCGGATCAGGGACTAACCCTTTTGGGAGACATCTCCGCAGGGATAACACCGACCCAGACCTGTGAGCGCGGCAAATATTTTAGAAAAGGTGGAAAACACAATGCTGAAGAGCGAAAAGACAGAGATCATCAAGAAGTACGCACGCCATGAGGGTGACACGGGTTCCCCGGAAGTTCAGATCGCCGTTCTCACCAAGAGGATCAACGACCTCACCGAGCACCTCCGTACCAACCAGAAGGATCATCACTCCCGCCGCGGCCTGCTGAAGATGGTCGGCCAGAGAAGAAGCCTTCTCAATTACCTCATTAAGGTTGACATCGAGCGTTACAGAGCAATCATTGCAGAACTCGGTATCCGTAAGTAATTTTTTGCCTTTTTTCAGCTGCGCGCGACCCGCGCAGCTGATTTAATATCTGCACAAAATGATTCCAAGGGCTGTTTAGCAGTGAAACGGGCGCATACAGGTCGTAAAACACGTGTGCGTCGGTTTAATTGTTAAACGGTCTGCGGAGTCGGAAAATCCCGGCTTTCGGGGGGAAGGAAAATAACCTTTATGTTTGAAAATTTCAGAGTATTTGAAACGGAATTTGCCGGACGCCCGCTGAAGATCGAAACCGGTAAAATGGCACAGCTTGCAAACGGCGAGTGCCTTGTCCGTTACGGTGAGACCACCATCCACGTGGCAGCCACCGCTGCCGCAAAGCCGCGTGACGGCATCGACTTTTTCCCGCTTTCCGTTGACTTCGAGGAAAAGCTCTACTCCGTCGGCAAGATCCCGGGCTCTTTCTTAAAGCGTGAGGGTCGCCCGACCGATAAGGCGATTCTTGTCTGCCGTATGATCGACCGCCCCATCCGCCCGCTGTTCCCGAAGGACATGCGCAACGATGTTTCCATCGTCTGCACCGTCATGTCCGTTGACCCGGATTGCTCCCCGGAGATTGCCGCACTCGTCGGCACCAGCGTCGCGCTGTCCATCTCCGACATTCCGTGGGACGGCCCCATCAGCGGCGTTTCCGTCGGCCTCATCGACGGCGAGTTCATCATCAACCCGACGGCAGAGCAGAGAAAGCTCTCCCAGATGGCTGTTACCGTCGCTTCCACCGATGAGCGCATCGCAATGATCGAAGCCGGTGCAAACGAAGTGTCCGACGAGGATATGTTCAACGGCATTATGGCAGGTCATGCGGAAAACCAGAAAATCATCGAGTTCATCAAGGGTATCCAGAGGGAGATCGGCAAAGAGAAGTTCTCTTACCCGTCCAATAAGCCGGACCCGGAGATGTTCGAAGAAATCCGCGATTTCGCCATTGATGACGTGAAGGCCGCACTCGATACGGACGACAAGACCGTTCGCGACGAGAGACTCAAGCCTGTTTACGAAAAAGTGCACGAGCACTTCGACGAAATTTACCCAGATCAGGCGGCAAAGATCGACGAGTGCATGTATTTGACGCAGAAGTTTGTCGTGCGCCGCTGGCTGCTCGACGAGCAGAAGCGTGTTGACGGCAGAGGTATGGATGAGATCCGTCCGCTTGCCGCAGAAGTCGGTCTGCTGCCGCGCGTACACGGCTCCGGCATGTTCACCCGCGGCCAGACGCAGGTACTTACCGTTGCAACGCTCGGCTCCACGCGTGACAACCAGCTCCTTGACGGCATCGATGACGAAGAGTCCAAGCGCTACATCCACCACTACAACTTCCCGTCCTATTCCGTAGGCGAGACGAAGCCCTCCAGAGGCCCGGGCAGACGTGAAGTCGGTCACGGCGCACTGGCAGAGCGTGCACTTGTGCCGGTCATCCCGCCGGTCGAGGAGTTCCCGTACACCATCCGTCTGGTTTCCGAGGTGCTTTCCTCTAACGGTTCCACGTCTCAGGGCTCCATCTGCGGCTCTACGCTGGCACTGATGGACGCAGGCGTGCCCATCAAGGCACCCGTTGCCGGCATTTCCTGTGGTCTGATCACCGAGGGCGACCGCTGGATGACCATGCTGGACATTCAGGGCGTGGAGGACTTCCACGGCGATATGG
>OLRA01001705.1_pt1 | contig 24791 bp, 17 predicted proteins | sample 1673011 | NCBI WGS metagenome assembly OLRA01 (sample SAMEA3136746, study PRJEB25190) | human gut metagenome | reverse complement strand
GAGGCTGTTACACCAACACGCTTTCCAAGCGTGCGCCATAGACCACTAGGCGAATCCTCCATGCACTGCAGTGCTTGCTAGAAGTAAGCTCCGTAGGCAACTCGAATAAGCTACCACAGCTTTCGGATAAATGCACATTCAGTGCCGGCTGCGGCGTGTCGCTTTGTGGACAAGGACCACCAATGAGTGCCTGCGCTGATGTGCAGGTCGTTCGTACGGCGTGTGCAACAGGTGATCTCACCGGGGGATGAACCAGTGCAAATCAAAGCGACTCAAGGCAAGTCAGCAAACCCGAGGCAAACCAGAATGAACATGCGCATGCCATCGCGTGAATTATTGCCAGCCTCTTGCCGTGATGCAACATAGTGATTTTAGGCTATGAACCTTGGTGAAACAGTTGGTCATGCAATATGAGGGATGGGGAGTGGCCAGTCGCGGGGAGTTCATAATTCGGGAAGTCTCCCATCTGTGAGCGGGACAATATCGAATATTGAGACAATCTGCGGTAATAATTGATCGAAAAACAGTGCCTAATACCTCTTAAATCCTAAAAAATCAAGACTGTTCCTCAAAAAAGTTTTTCTTTATATTGAGTAGTTGGTTTTTGATTACTTAGCCGCGCAGAGAGAGGGATAGGCATGGTTCGTCGCGCCCAGGCTGCTCTTCGGTCCGTTGAACACACCAGCGTGAGGCAGCTGCGAGTCCTGGCTGCGATTGTATTTCTGTTCGCCATGGTCATCGCCACTGTGGCTCCTGCAGTCACGGCTCCGATGGCCTTCGCCGACAGCAGCACCAGCTCGTCCAGCGTTGACTACGCCACCTGGGCCGAAGTCTCCAAGGCGATGGACAAGCAGCTGAACAGCGGTCTTGAGACGTACAAGGATGGCAACACCGCTGGCGCCACCTCCGATTTCATGGGCGCGTACAACAAGATTTACGTGGCCTCCAACTTCACCGCGGTCGTGCACGACACCATTGGCGCGGACAAGCAGCTCGCCCAACAGCAGGCATTCCAAAGCGTTCAGAATCTTTCCTACACGCCTGGCAACGACGATCAACTGGCTCAGCAGATTGATGCGTTGACCGCCGATCTTGACGCCACGGCCCAGCAGCTCGACGCCAACGCCGATCTCGCCAAGCCGAAGGCGTACGCCGAAGCGCTGCAGGCGCAGCTGGCCAAAGAGCGCAAGGAGCTCGACGCCAAGAAAAAGAAGAACCCGGGCAAGGGCAATCGTTCATGGACCGACGTGGCCAACGAAATGACCCCGATTCTCGACAATGCATACAAAGCTTACGAAAAGGGTGATGGTGCCAAGGGCGCCACGCTCGTGAACAACGCGTACTACCAGTATTACGAGAAGCTCGGCTTCGAAAAGAACGTGATGAACGCCATCAGCGGCAACCGCGTCTCGCAGGTGGAATACCAGTTCAAGATGTGCCGCAAGTCCATGAACGCCGGCGCATCCCTGAAAGACACCAAGAAGCTGATCGACGACCTCAAGGCCATGCTGATCAAGGACGCCGGCATTCTTGACGGTGGTGCCGCCGATAAGGAAGACGGTTTCACCAAGCTGGTCACCAGCTCCTCCGGCCAGGCGTTCCTCGTGCTTATCCGTGAGGGTCTTGAAGCTCTGCTGGTGGTTGCAGCCATCGTCGCCTACTTGGTCAAGTCCGATAACAAGCGCTTCGTCAAGTGGATTTACTTGGGTGTGCTCGTCGGTCTGCTCGGCGCCGGCTTGGTGGCTGTGATCTTCGTGTTCGCCTTCGGCGGCTCCGGCCCGATTCAGGAGATCATGGAAGGCACCTGCGCACTGATCGCCATGGGCATGCTGCTGTGGACGAGTAACTGGATGCTGAACAAGTCCAGCGTGGAAGCGTGGAACCGTTACATTCGCAAGAAGACCGAGGCTGCTGTGGCTGATGCCGAAGCCGCCGCAAGTGCCGACAACGTGACGTTGAAAACCGTGGTCTCGCTGGCTATGCTGAGCTTCCTCGCCGTGTTCCGTGAAGGCGCTGAAACCGTGATCTTCTACGAGTCCATCTACACGATGAGCCGCGATACTCGCGGTATGTGGATCGGTGGTCTGACCGCCGCGGTGGTGCTTGTCGGCATCTTCCTGCTCTTCCGCTTCACCTCCGTGAAGATTCCGATTGGTCCGTTCTTCCTGGTCACTTCGATTCTGATGTCTGTGCTGGTGGTGGTGTTCGCCGGCGGCGGCGTCCACTCGCTGATCGAGGGCGACTTGCTGCCCGCCTTCTACCTGAACGGTGTGCCGACGAACGATTGGCTTGGCCTCTACCCGTACGTCGAATGCCTAGTGGCGCAGGCCATCGCAGCCGTTGCGGTTATCGCGCTGTTCGTGGTCGGCTTCATCAAGCAGCGCAAGCTGAAGGCGCAGGCTGCTGCCGAGGTCCCGGCCGTGAAGGCGTAGCCCGTCTAGCTCGTCCGTTTCCTCCCATAACTGCAGACAACTGACAGACTTGCGGCACGGCCTCGGATCGATGCCAATTCCTCCAGCCCACGCCGCACTTATCTCATAACTGAATAATTGCAATTATCTAAGCGTGAATCCTAATTCACCAGAGATAGAGAAAAGGAATAACAATGATGAAGAACAAGAAACTGGCCGCTCTGCTCGGCCTGCTGCTCGCCGGTTCCATGACCGTGTCCATGGCTGCCTGCGGTTCCACCAACTCCGCATCCGACACTAAGGCTGACTCCTCCTCCCAGTCTTCCGACTCCTCTTCCTCCGATTCTTCCTCCGATTCCGGCGCCGGTTTCGAAGAGGTTCCGGTTGGCCCGTCCGGTACTGCTGAAGAGCAGGATCAGGACGCCGGCCCGCTGACCGTGGGCGCTGTGTACTTCCAGCCGATCGATATGGAGCCGTCTTCCATGGGCCTGAAGGCTGCTGACGCTTCCTTCCACCTCGAGGCCGACATCCATGCCAACCAGAAGGGCACCGAGCTCGGCTACGGCAAGGGCGACTTCGTGCCGGATCTGACCGTGAACTACGAGATCATCAACAACGCGAACAACGAGACCGTTGGTTCCGGTACCTTCATGCAGATGAACGCTTCCGACGGCCCGCACTACGGCGCCAACGTCAAGCTCGACGAGGCTGGCTCCTACAAGCTCGTGCTGAAGATCGAATCTCCGGAGAAGAAGGGTTGGATGCTGCATGTTGATCCGGAAACCGGCGTTAAGGGCCGCTTCTGGACCGAGCCGCTCGAGGTCACTTTCCCGGAGTGGAACTACACCCCGCAGGAGTGGTGATCTGAAACGTGAGTTCCGGCACATGCCAAGCGAAATGGTTTGGATGTAAGCCTGAATTCATGTTGAGATTCAACTCGTGGTTAACGCCGTTCACGTATCGCGAAACGTATGCAAGTAGCGCGAATATGGGTACGGCGTTCGCGGTTGCTTGGATAGTCGTTCGACGCGCTCAAGGCCGTTTGGCCGAGCCTACGGTCGAACAACCATCCAAGCAACCGCTCTCTTGCGTTTGAGGGGATACGCTTTTGGGAGATAACGCGCTTTTGGGGGAATCTTGGTAAGGGGGTTCCTTTTGTGTGTCGAATTCACTAGGCTTTGACAGGGATATATAACGAAAGGTGTGAGATGCTGACGCAGTACGTCACGGTGTTGCAGGGAACGCTGGCACCGGCTTTGCTGATTATGGCGCTGAACGTGATGCTCACGGTCGGTGAGGGGCGTGACAAGCCGTTGAGCGCGTACTGGCGTCTTGCGGGCTTTGTTATCGGATTCGCGGGTGCCATTGTGTTCGCCGCGTTGCGTGCGTCCGCGGTGATCAATCAGCGTACGTTCGTCAATTACCCCACATTGTGGTGTTGTGTGATTTTCGATATCGCGGTGTTCGTTATTGTGCTGTTCGCACGTCGCATTACTACGAATTGGCATGATCATCGCGCGTTGCTTGATATTGCGAATCTTATTGGCTCTCTTGCAATCGCCGCCACCACCTTCCGTGCATTGCCTGATGTTATTTTGCGACTTACGATTTTCGTGGAGCCGGGAGATCCGATTTTCACTTCGGATATGCTCCTTCGTGCGCTTGGTTTCGCGTTGGGTGTGGTCACTGCGATTGTTGCGGCGTTGATTTTCCGTACGATGCGTTCCACTGCGATTCGTTGGTCGTTCACCACGGCCGTGCTGCTGCTGATTGCGCTGCTGTTTGTCTCGCATTTCACTGATCTTGCGCAGATTCTGCAGTCCAAGCGTATCGTTCATTTCCCTACGGAAGCGTTCCTGGCGTTGGTGTGGTGCATTAATCATCAGCGTCATATGGCCATTGCCATGGTGCTGGTGTTCATCATTCCGGTGGTCGCCAGCATTGTGATGGGCTTCAAAATCAAGCCGGAAGGCGCAAACGAGGCCATTGTGCGATCGCATATCGCGTTCCGTCGCCGTGCGAAGGCGGCCGGCGCATGGAGTCTTGTTGCGATGATCGGCATCACGTTCGCGCTCACGTATGGTGTGGCGCAAACGAAGAAGGTCATTACGCTGTCTCCGCCTGAGGATTATTCGCTGAGCGACGGCGTGGCCACCATCAAATTCAGTCAGATCAACGACGGTCACCTGCATCGCTTCCAATACAAGGCGAAAGATGGCACGGTAATGCGTTTCATCATCATCAAAAAGAATGGTGGAGCGTACGGTGTCGGTCTTGACGCATGCGATAACTGCGGTGACGCGGGCTATTACGAGAAGGATGGCAAGATCATCTGCAAGAAGTGCGATGTCGCCATCAACCTCGCCACTATCGGATTCAAGGGCGGCTGCAATCCTGTGCCGTTCGATTATCAGGTTGAATCCGGCAAAATCGTAATTCAAACTTCGACGCTCGACGCATTGTCGACGCATTTCCAGTGAGCGGAAAGAGGTAGTCATGTTCTTTTTTCGAATGATTTTCCGCTCGTTCAGCAGGCAGTTCAAACGCAGACTGCTGATTGCGGTCACCGTGTGCCTGTCGGCCACGGTCAGCGTGGCCATGCTGGGTGTGGTGTTCGACGTTGGAGACAAGCTGAACGCGGAACTGTCGACGTACGGTTCCAACATCACCGTGCAGCCCAAGGCCGATGCCGTCGTCAACGACCTGTACAACATGGGGGGTGACGCGAATAGCAACGCTTCCGGCACTTCCGAATCCGATCCGACCACATTTCTGAAGGAATCGGACGCACCGAAGATCAAAACCATCTTCTGGGCGTTCAACATCACGAATTTTGCCCCCGAACTTAATATCCATGCTGACGTGAACTGCGCGTCCGAATCGGTGGATTCCAGCTCCTGCAAGGCTTCCGGCGTGCCGATCGTGGGCACATGGTTCGCCAAGACCCTGCATATGGATTCCGGTGAATCCACGGTGGCGGGCATGAACGGCATGCGTTCGTGGTGGAAGCTTGACGGCTCCTGGCCGAAGGACGATAGCGCGCAAGGCCTGATCGGCACCACGCTCGCATCCAAACTCGGCGTGACCAAGGGAGATACCGTAACCCTCTACAAAACCACCGCCGACGGCAGCCGCAACAAGCAGCGGATCACCATCACCGGCATTTACGATTCCGGCGATAGCGACAACAATGCGATGTACATTCCGTCATCCACCGCGCAGGTGCTTGCGAATCTGCCTGATTCCATCGACAAGATCGAAGTCAAGGCTCTGACCACGCCAGACAATGATTTGGCGCGTAAGGCGTCGAAGAATCCGAATGCGCTCACGCAAGATGAGTGGGAAACATGGTATTGCACCGCGTACCCTTCGTCCATCGCCTATCAGATCGAAGAGGTCATTCCCGGTTCCGTAGCCAAGCAGGTGCGTCAGGTGGCCGCATTACAGGGCGATGTGCTGCAGAAAACGCAGGCGGTGATGGTGCTGATGACCGTGCTTTCGCTGGTTGCGGCCGCTATCGCGGTGGCGAATCTGATGGCCGCCTCGATTGGTGAGCGCGGTTCAGAATTGGCGTTGCTGAAGGCGATTGGTGCCACCGATGGTGCGGTTTCTCGCCTGATGCTCGCTGAGACGGCTGTGATTTCGTTGGTTGGTGCGATTGTCGGTGCGCTGTTGGGTTCCGGTGTTGCGCAGATTGTGGGACATGTGGTATTCGGTTCCGGCATTACGATGCGTCCGATGGTGTTTGTGCTGGTGTTTGTGCTGCTGACGCTTACCGTGCTGATCGCCTCGTTCTCGTCGATCCGTTCGATTCTGGGACTCAAACCTGCGGAGGTGTTGCATGGCCGCTGATGTCAACTTGAGTTCCGTAAACTCGGCCGCGGCTGCGGCCTCGGTCACGAACGGCACACTGTGCTGTTCGTCTGCGGAGGTGTTGCATGGTAGGTGAGTTCAAGACAGTCCGTAAGGGGCATGAGATGACTAATCGCAAGATGTTCTTCACCATGCTGTGGGGCGCGGTGTTCCGCCGTCGTTCGCGGGCCGTTATGGCCGTGATCGCCTCCATGGTGGGCGCTGCCACGCTGTTCTGCCTTGCGGCGACGTGTATTGCCGTTCCACAGCAGATGAACGAGGAAATGCGTGCGTATGGCGCGAATCTTATCGTCACGCCGTCCGAATCAGCCGAAAAGTCCCACGGCATCGACACCGATACCGTCAAAGCGTTGAACCAGATGGTGAAAGGCTCGTACAGCGCCCGTTCCGCCGCTTACCGGTATGAAAGCGTGCGCATCAATTCTGCGCCATACACGCTGGCTGGCATCACAACCAAAGACGTGAAGGCGCTCAACCATCATTGGAACGTGACTGGCGATTGGCCCAGCAAAGGCAACGTGATGCTCGGCCGTGACGTGGCAGACGCGCTCGGTGTCTCCATCGGTTCGACCGTAACCATCGGCTACCGCGCATCCGACGATGCGCAGGATTCCGGCGCTCTTAGCCAAACCGAAGCGCAAGTCACGGAAAACGGCCGCGTTTCGTCCGACATTATGGAGAACACCGGCACTGAATTCCGTGTCGGAGGCATCGTCGATACGGGCGGCAGCGAAGACGAAATCGTCTACGCGGTCAACGCTGACGTGGCCAAACTGGCCGGTTTCAAACGCGGAGCGGACGTGATCGAATATTCCGTCAATGCGGTAGGCAGCGAACTCAACGATGTCGTCAAATCGATCAATGCGAATCCGTCAACCGGCGTGAAAGCGCAGACCGTCACCAAAATCACCTCATCCGACACTCGTATCATCGCCATGCTGCAAACCCTGTTCTGGATCGTGTCGCTGGTCGTGCTCGTGCTGACGTTTGTGGGCGTGGGCACCACCATCAGTTCCATCGTGTCTCAGCGACGCAACGAAATCGGCTTGCGCAAGGCGTTAGGCGCATCCTCGCGCGCCATCGGCATCGAATTCTATGTGGAATCCGCCATCTACGGACTGATTGGCGGCCTGATCGGCACTGCCATCGGCTACCTGCTGGCCCGCGTGCTGTGCGTATCCGTATTCGAACGTGCCATTGGCTTCAACTGGCTGTTGGGCGTCGCTTCGCTGCTGTTGAGCGTGCTCATCGCCGTCATCGCATCCATCCCGCCGGTTCGCCGCGCAACCCGTATCGACCCCGCCATCGTTTTGAGGGAGGAATAATCATGAGTTCCGAACATACGTTGAATACGTTGCTTGAATTGGATCATATTTCCAAGATTTACGGCGATTTGCGTGCCGTCGACGATTTGACTTTGACCGTTCCGCAAGGTGAATGGCTTGCGATTGTCGGTTCGTCGGGTTCCGGCAAAACCACGCTGATGAACATGATTGGCTGCATGGACACGCCTTCAAAGGGTTCCGTCATGCTGGAAGGCCGCAAGTTGGAGGATTTGAACGCCAAGCAGCTTGCCGACGTGCGCAAGAACATGATCGGATTGGTGTTCCAGAAGTTCTATCTGGTACCGCATCTGACGGCTGTGGAAAACGTGATGGTGGCACAGTACTACCATTCCGTAGTCAACGAGCAGCAGGCGTTGGAAGCATTGGAGCGCGTCGGTCTGAAGGAGCGTGCCCACCATCTGCCCGGACAGCTTTCCGGCGGCGAACAGCAGCGTGTGTGCATCGCACGTGCGCTCATCAACTGTCCGAAACTGATTCTTGCGGACGAACCGACCGGCAATTTGGATGAGAAGAACGAGAAAATCGTGCTTGACCTGTTCCGTCAGCTGCACGAGCAGGGCACTACCATCATCGTTGTGACCCATGATGCGCTCGTCGCATCCTGCGCCCAGCGCGAGATCATGCTCAACCATGGCGTGCTCGTCGGCGAGAAGTGGAATGATGAGGCCGCACGGAAGGTCTATGAGCAGGCGGGCGGCAAGCCGGCATACACCGGTTCCACTACGGAAGGCGCACAGAACGGCGAGACGGCCATCAGCTTCGCCGATCCGACCAAAGCCGCGAAAACCGGCGGTGAGGAATAAGCTGAAATCAGCCGAATAATCCAAGCCATAGCACTGACGAATCGTACGGAGCGAACATGAGCAACGAATCATCGAATGCGATCAAAGTGATCGCACTGTCTGCGGCAAGCCTTGCGCTGCTGTCGGCATGCGGCGAACCCACGGCGACACCGATGGACGATGAATATGCCGGAAATTCCGGCGAAAGCGTGCAATCGCAGGAAGAAAATTCGAAGAACAGCGGTAGCGCCACCGACTCCGGCGATTCTGCGGATACGGACGTCAAAAACCATGCCGACGATCCGAACAGCACTACATCCGACAAGCAAGACACCGGCAACTACGCCGACGGTACCTACTCGATCAACGGCCAGTACGGGCCGGTGGGCGAAGACACCATCGACGTGCATGTGACGGTCAAAGATCAGACCGTCACCAATGTGGAGGTTATCGGGCATCCGTTCACGTCCATCTCCAAAAAGCACCAGAATGCGTTCGCCGAAGCCATCAACGGCGTGGTGGACGGCAAGCCGCTCAAAGACCTCAAGGTAGACAAGGTGGCCGGTGCCAGCTGGACGTCGGAAGCGTTCAACAAGGCGTTGGACGTGGCCCGTCAGGAAGCGTCGATCCAGTAGGTCCAGTAGCGGCGAAAAGTCTGCAAACGTACAATGAGCGCCCCGGCTACAGCCTCACTCAAAGAGTGATTAAAGGCCGTAGCGGGGACGCTCATGAGTTTCAGATACTTCTACGTGCAACTCTGCTCTGCAATGCCTTTCAGACGGCCATAACGGGCCATAGAACAGCCGTCATGTTCTCAGGCCAAGGAATACTCGCGTCGCCATGCAACGCCTTACAGGCGAGCATGGAGCCGAGTATCGTGCTGAACAGGAATTGCGGATCCAATCCATTACGGAACATTCCGGCCCTCACACCGCGATCGACAAACTCAGAAAAACGCTTCTCCGCGGGAACGAGCACCTGATCCGCAATCGCATTCAACGAAGGATTATCGGAAGAAAGCACCACACCGACGGCTTTCAAACCAAGCTCACTGTCGAAAAAACAGCCCTGAATGCGTTGCAGTATCGTCAGCAGACCGTTTTTCGACAACTCGACATCGCTGAAATCCGGCAATCCCGCAACTTCCAACTGAACGCGGCGCAACAGATCGTCCGCATTCTTATAGCGACGGTAAATCGTGGTTTTCGCAACACCGGAACGACGGGCGACCTCTTCAATGGTCACCGCACCGACACCATCGGAAATCACAATCGCAAGCGTGGCCTTCATGATCTTATGATCGGTTTGCTCGCGAAGCTGCTCGCGCCGGCTCTGCGCCTTGCGAACGGCCTCATGCACGTCACTGACCGCGTCGGAAACCACATCGGAAACGGCTTCGGAAACCGCCTCATGCACTCCGGTAATCATGCGACCACCTTGGTGCTTTCCACCTTCGCCACATACCACCTATTGAATTTGACCAGCGGAATACGCAGCAGCAAGCCAATCAGCAGCAGCGGAATCAGGAACAGCAACAGCGAACCGATCGCATGCCAATAATCATTGTTGTAAATACCGGCAATGGCCGCACGCAATGCCGTAATCGCATGCGTGGCCGGCAGGAACGGGCTGATATCGCCGATGATCTTCGGCAGCACGGCAAGCGGATACGCGCCGTTCGCGCCGGAAATCTGCAACACCAGCGTCAGCACGCCAATGGCCTTGCCCACGTTGCCGAAGCTCGCCACCATCGTGTAGGTGAAGAACGAGAACACGAGGGAGGCCACCCAGCCGGTCAACATGAACAGCCACGGGTGCACTGCCTGAATGTGCAGGAACAGCAGGCCGCCGCCCAGCGAGAACGTGCTCTGCAACAGTGCGATCACGGCGAACACGCCATAATGGCCGAGGAACAGCTGATGCGGCTTCGGATTGTCGAGCTCCTCACGATTCTTGCGCGACACCGTGGTCTTGAGTGTTACGGCCATAAGCAGCGATCCCACGAACAACGGCAGAATCGTGTAGAACGGAGCCAGTTGCGAGCCGAAATTCTCCACAGGGAACACGGCCGTGCGCTTCACCTGGACGGGGGCCGCAAGAGCCGCCGCCAGCGAATCGGTGTTGTTGCCGAGCACGTCTTTGACGGTGTCCATATTGCCGCTGTTCAGCGCGTCGGAAAGCGTGCCGTTGAACGAGGCCAGCGCGGTGCCCGCTTTGTTCAGGCTTTCGGCGGTGGAATCCAACACCGTGCGAATATTGGTCAGCTGCTTGTCGGCCGACTTCGTGGTGCTGTTGAGATCTCCCAACGCGCCCTTCAGATCGGTGGCCGTGCTGCTCAGTGCGGTGGCCGTGCTGCTGATCGAATCGGAAATGTCGTTGAGCTGCGGCTTGAGCTGGCTGTCGAAATCGGTTTTGATGCCGTCGATGGAGGCCTTCGCCTGCTGGGCAAGCTGGCTCACGCGCTCGCGGTCGGCTGTGGTGTCGCTCACTTTCGCGTCGATATTGTCGGCGCTGGTGTTGAGTGAGTTCGCTAGATCGTTGAGTTGCGTAATGGTCGCGCCCACGTTGGTTTTGAGATGATTGATGGCGATTTTCGCGACTTCCGGCACCAGATTGTTGTTGCTGAGCTCGTCGAGGGCATCGTAGATGTTCTGATAGCCTTGCGCCTGCTTGGATACGTTCGCAGCCTGATTGCGCAGGGCGGTGGCCGTATTGCCGGCTTGGGTGCCCGCATTGTTGAATACGCTGTCAATATCGGTGGAGACAGCGCCGAAGCTGTTCGACGAGCTGCTCAACGCGGTGCTGAGCGCATTCGTGCTGGTTTTGACGGCTCCGGTCAGATCGTTGATGCCGTTCTTCGACTGTTTGAGCTCGTTGACGGCGTTCTTCGCGCTGCCGCTCACGTTGGAAAGCAGGCTGTTGGAGCTGTCGAGCAGGTTCTGCGCGCTCAACGTCAGCGAGCTGAACGTGGTCAACGCGGATGACGTGTCGTTCAGCGTGTTCGCGAAGTTGTTCATATTGTTGCTGAAGTTGGTGAGCGTGGCCTGCGATTTCGGTTTGTCAAGCTCATCGGCCAGCTGCGAGGCGATGTTGAGCGCGGTGCTCGTCAACGTTGCGGAGAACATTTCGTTGATCTGTGCTGCCACGGTGTCGGCTCCCTGGCCGGTGATCTTCGGAGCGAGTGCGTTCTTCTTCTCGTTGTTGTAGTAGGTGAGTGTGGCATGGTCGCCGTCCGCGGTGAAGAATGTCATCATGCGGGTGCTGAAATCCTTCGGAATCACCACTGCTGCATAGTATTTGCCGGATTTGGTGCCGTCGATGGCCTCTTTTTTGGTGGTGAAGGTCCAGTCCATCTGGTCGTTGGCGCGCAAGGTGTTGACCACCTGATCGCCGATACTGATCTTCACGGGAATGAGATCGGACTTGTAGCCTTCATCGTCGTTGGCGACGGCGAATTTCAGATTGCCGGTGTTGGCGAATGGATCCCAGCTTGCGCTCACGTTGAACCAGGAGAACAGGCCAGGAATTACCACCAGTCCGATGACGATGATGATGGAGACGATGTTGCTGGTCAGGCGTCGAACGTCGCCGACGAACAGTTTCCAGATGTTTTTCATGCGTTGCTCCTTTCGCTGTTACCGTTGGGATTGGTGTTGCTCGCTGTGCCGGTGTTGCCGGTCGCGTTCATGGCCTGTACCAGTGTTGCGATGCCGTCGGCATCGGCTTGGCTGGTGTCTGCGACGTTGGCGATCGCCTGTTTGGTTTCGTGCTTTCTTCGTTGTGCCTTGCGCATCAGCTTGTCTCGCCTGATTTGTTGCGCACGCTTCTTGCGGCGCAGCCTTGCAGCTTGGCGTTCCACCAGTTGTTCGCGAATCGCTTCGTCGCTGAGGCTGCCGAGTTCCACCTGGCGTTGCAGGCTGAAACGCATATATTCGATGACCATCAGGAATCCGATGATGAGCAGCACCCAGATGATCCAGGTGGCAAGCACCACGATCTTCTCGCCGTTGGTGAAGGAGAAGATCAGCACCAGAATCACCGGCACAATGAAACCGGCAACCAGCGCGCCACGCTTGAGCTTCGGATACAGTTCGGCGAAGCGGCTCGCACGTTCCTCGATCGCCTCACGGTAGCCGCCCTTATCGGCGAGCACTTGAATGGCCTGGGACACGTTGTAGCCGCGTTCCGGAAGCTGTACCTCCTCGCCGATGATCATGTCGCTTTCCTTGATCTGACGGGCGAACAGGCGGTTGAGATTGACCAGCAGCGGGCGAATCGCAAGTCCGATGAAGAACGCGACCACGGCGAACATCAGCAGCGCGCCAATCGACTTGAGCCAATGCCCGTCGTAGAAGCCGGCAATCGTCTCACGGAACGCGTCAATCGAATAACTGAATGGTACGAACGGGTAGACCATGCGGAAGAATTTCGGCATCATCTCAATCGGATACAGGCCGGAAGCGCCCGGAATCTGCACGATGATCAGCGCGACGCACAGTCCCTTGCCAATATGCATGAACGAGGTCGACAGCGCGAAGGTGATGCTCAGATATACCAGTGACGTGATGACGCCGGTAAGTATGTACAGCGGCGCGTTCACCGTCTGCACGCCGATGATGAGGTTGCCGATGGTGGTGATCGCGCCTTGGATGGCGCCCATGATGCCGAGCAGCATGTAGCGGGCGAAATATTTTTCGGAAGTGGTCAAGTCGAGGTCTTCGAGGCCTTCATCGTCGACCTCCACCTTGAAGATCACTACGAAGGCGAACGCGCCCACCCACAGGGCCAGGTTGGTCATGAGCGGAGCCATGCCGGAACCGTAGGAGTTCATCGGATACACGTTTTTCGTGTCGATCACCGTGGGGGACTGCATGAACGAGGCGATTTTCTCCGTGTTGAGGGAGCTGTCGCCGGTCAGGCTTTTCAGCATGTCAACGCTGCCGAGCGCTTTCAGGTCGGTGCTGACGGTGATGAGCTTGTTCTCCACCTGCTCGAGCTGCTTGTCGGTGTTCTGCAGCGTGGTGCGGGTGTCGTTCGCCACCTGGTCGAGTTGGTCGAGCACGGCGGAGGTCTGGTTGACCACGGTGGTCTGGCTGGTTACGGTGCCGGACAGTGTGCCGGCGGTCATGGCGAGCGAGCTCAGACCGGAGTTGAGCTGGGGGAGCGCACCGGAATTCAACGTGTTGCGGGCATCTCCCATGCTTTTCAGCGAATTTTGCGTGCTGGTGTTGAAGTCGGTGGCGAGTTTGGACACGCTGTCGGACGTGGATTGTGTGTTCTCGCTCAACGTTTTGAGGTCGTTGAGCGTGCCAGCGGCCGTGTTGTTGGTGTCTTCGAGCTTCTTGATGATGTCTTGGTACTGTGCGTTGTCGCTGACGTTCTTGAGCTTCTCGATGAGCTGGGCGTTGCTGTCGGTCACGCTTTGCATGTTGCTGACGGCCTGCTGTGCGGTGCCGCTTGCGGACGAGACGGCCGTGGTCACCTTGTTGATGCTGGTGGTGGTGTCGCTGGCGGCCTGCGAAATCAGGCCGGAACCGTTCTCCAAAGCGGTGTTGGCGTTGGACGTGAAGGTATTGAGGCCGTTTTGTGCGGTGCCGATGGCGGTGGCGGTGTTCGCCAGTCCCTTGCCCGCACTTGCTGCGGCCAGCTGCACGTCGTTCATTGCCTGACGGGCGGATTGCGTTTGTTGCGGCACGTTGGCGAGCTGTGCGTCAAGATCTTCGATGGTGGAGCGGATGAGGCTTACGTTCTTCTGGGTTTTGTCGAGTTCTGCTGTGGTTTCGTTGACGAAGGAGTTGGTTTTGCCGTTGATGGTGTCATTCGCGGAGTTCACGGCTTTAGTGAGTACTTCGCTGACGGTGGAGACGAAGGTGTTGTTGACGGTACGGTCGACGGTGGTCGCGCCTTGATCGGTGATTTTCGGGGAGATCGGGCTCGATTTTTCGTTGACATAGTATTCCAGCGTCGGCCGGTTCTTGCTGTCGGTCACGACGTTGGCGAGATCCTCGCTGAAATCGGAGGGGATGATGATCGCCGCATAGCAGTCGCCGGACTGTACCGCTTCCATCGCTTCGACCTTGCCCATGAATTCCCAGCCAAGCTGGTCGTTGTCTTTCAGCGTGTCTTCGATCTGGTCGCCGAGGTTCATTTTGCCGAGCAGGGCGTTGTCGGTGCCTTTGTCGACGTTGGCCACGGCAACTTTGATGCCTTGGGTATTGCCATACGGATTCCAGAATCCGTAGATGTTGAACCATGCGTACAGCGGCGGAATGATGGTTATACCGATCATGATGACCCAGGCGGCAGGTACGGTGACGAGTCGTTTGAGGTCACGACGCAGAATCTGCAGTACGTTGCGCATTGTCTCCCCAGTCCAATGGATGTTCGACCGTGTTCGCGCGTAGCGATACGTTATTCGTAGCGCTACGCCTCCCGTATCGTAATACTCGCTCTCGGACAAATTTGGGCACAGGCGTAAATGCGCTCCGTCCATGACTGAAATAAACACGACAAACCGCGGCAGGACTGTGAATCTTGCTGTTGGAGACCGCGCAACTTGCCTTCTGTGTCTGCGCAAGTCGAGTCTGCTGTCTGCACATCTTGTGATTGCGGGATGACATGTGACTTGCGCAGGCAGAAATCGCAGGTTGTGCGCGTTGCGCGCAAACAATCATCTCGTGTAGCGCACTGCGATCGGGTTTTGGTAGCGTTGTGCAGGGAAGGACGAACAAGCATGAGCAAGATTGAAGATGTGAGCGAAGCCATCGCCGACGAAACCGAAATCGCAGCAATCGAAGAGGCCGGCATCATTGCGCAATCGCAATCGGCGGAAGATGACGGCAATCCTGCTGACCGCAGGCTGCCGCTGATTGCACGTATTTACGGCATCGTCATGTTGATCGAAGGCGTGGTGACGTTGCCGATCATCGTGATTTCCTGCCTGTATGCAGTCCACGCCGCGCTTTCCGGCAAACTGGCGTTTGGCGCGCTGAATCTCACCACTATTCTGTCGGTTATTCATGCTGTGGTGCTGCTGGTCTCCACCGCATGCCTTGCGATTTTCGGCATGCTGCTGATTCTCAACAAGCGTCGGCATATCGCGCAATGGACGTATCTGATGATTCCGCTCACGCTTGCGGAAGGCCTATTGTCGTTGTCGTTGCAGGGTTTGGGCGTGAATCTGATCAGTCCGACCGTGCAGCTGCTTGTATTGGTTGCGTTGCATATCACGGCTGATCCGTCGCTGCGCGAGGAGCGACGTTTGCAGTTCGCGCTTCGTCGTTTGGATGCGCGCAGCGAGTATGAGACGGCTGTTTCGAAGGGTATGGCCGGTCGTGATCTGACCGGCAAGGGCTATATTTCGCTTGATTTCTTCAACCTGTTTTGGCTGTTTGTGGTCGGATGCGTGTTCGGTTTGGTAGTGGAGACGCTATACCACTATGTGCTGTTCGGCGAATGGCAGGATCGCGCCGGATTTTTGTGGGGGCCGTTCTCGCCGATCTACGGCTTTGGCGCGGTGATCCTGACGGTATTGCTCAACCACTTGTGGCGGTCGAATTGGATGCTGATCTTCTGCGCCAGCGCGGTGATTGGCGGCGCGTTCGAATATTTCACCAGCTGGTTCATGGAGGTTGCGTTCGGTATTCGCGCGTGGGATTACACGGGTCAATGGCTGTCGATTGATGGGCGCACATCCGGCAAATACATGTTTTTCTGGGGAATACTCGGCTTGGTGTGGGTGAAGCTGATTCTGCCGCATTTGCTTGCGATGATTCAGCGTATTCCGTGGAAGATTCGCTATACGTTGACGGCGGTGTGTTTCGCGCTGATTTTCGTTGACGGCGTGATGACGTTGATGGCGCTGGATTCCTGGTATTCGCGTATGGCGGGTATTGCGCAGGATTCGCCCGTTTCGCAATTCTTCGCCACGTATTTCGACGACGACTTCATGGCCAATCGGTTCCAGACCATGACGCTCGACCCGTCCACGGCCAGCCGCATGTAGTGTCTGACTGTTTTATGGATGACTGCTTTATGGGCTAGATGGCGAAGCTTTGTGAAAGAACGTGTATGGTGCGTCCGCTATTGGTTGCGCCGTGCGCGGCTGCATGTGACCTGTGCCCGCACTGCCTTTGTGGACTCGGTGCCCTGCGACTTCTACGCGCTTAGGCGGCGAAGCTTTGCGCGAGCTGGCGGATGAGATCCGGCCTATGTCCACTCCATGAGGAGTTCGGTGAGATGACGACCGGAATCTGCTTGAAGCCAGCGTTTTTGATCTGTTCGAAGGTGGATGGGTTCTTCGTCAGATCAACGGTGTCGTAACGCACGCCCAGCTTTGCGAGCTCTTGTTCGGTGGCTTCGCATTGCGGGTTGCTCGGATTGGTGAAGACGGTCACGGTCATTCGATTTCCTCCCTATGCAAAAATGGCTTCCGTCGTTTGCGAAAGCCGTGTCGGCCACGTTCTTCGGTTATGCTCGCTTACGCAAGCCACTATCTAGCATACACACTACAGGTAGTGGTGTGTCGTGAGTTTCCTCACTGTATATAGTGGGGAATTCCCCAGAATTCCCCAAAATACGAACGTTTGTTCGAATATGTCTAGTGTACCCCAAACCACGGAATTCACGTCCGCGCGCATGTCGTGCGTGTTTTATGGAGAGGGTTGTATATAGGGGGGTGGCTTGGTGACGTCAATGCCTGCCTGGTGGCACGGCGAAAACTGTTTATTCATATGTAAAACACCGGTAATATACCGCAAATGACCTCAGTTGTCACCCCCCCCCTAAAATGATAAGTATGCGTAGCGCGAATTTGCGTGGGCGTGTTGAACAACCTTGATGATTCCGATTTGCCTACTGTCTTAAGGACTGTTGGGTTGACAGGAAATTCTGAGGGGGCTGTGAGCATATTCGCGGGAATTGGCTCTACGGTATGCTGAGGTTCGGCGGTTTTCCGCTGAATACAGGAAACCCCTGGAAATCGTACGATTCCCAGGGGTGGATGGTTGGTCGCTGGCTAGGGCAGCGCATCAGGGTGAAGAAGTGTTTTCGAAGGCTCTTCCTCACCTATCAACTGCGTTTGAGGTATAGCCCTCGCCGGCAGCCAGCCAAGTCTTATCTTATACACCCTTAGCTATGTCGGCGACCTTATTGCAGGGTGTGTTCAATAAAGCCATAACGTGCCATTAAATACGGCAATTTGGCTCCGCGCAAGTACTCCAGAGGAAGTCGTTGCACGGAGCCAAATTAATCGCTTTCAGGCGAATGCCACCTTGACTGAGTTAGACTCAGGCGCGCTTGCGGAGCACGGTGATGCCGGCGAAGCCGAGCAGGGCGATCACGGCGAACACCGCAACGCCACCAACGGTAGCGCCGGTGTTGCCGAGAACGGCCTTCTTGATCTTCTGGGCAACGGTCTTCTTGGTGTTGCCCTTGGTGTCATTCTTCTTGGTGGTGTCGGCCGGCTTGCTGTCATCCTTCTTGGAGTCGTCGGTCGGAGCGTCCTTGTACATGGCGTACACTGCCCAGTTGCCGGTCACTTCTGCGTCCGGGTCGACTGCGACGTCGCCGTCGTTGGAGGCGAAGCCCCAGCCGGTGAAGATCTTGCCCTCGACGGCCGGTGCCTGGATGCCTGCGGCGTAGGTGGAGAACTTGACCTTGTCCTTGGCGTAGTAGCTGACGGTCTGGATCAGCTCGTTCTTGGTGTTGTAGAAGGAGACCGTGTTCAGAGTCTTATCTTCCGAAGTCGGAGTGTCCTTGTACATCGGGTAGACGGCCCAGTTGCCGGTCACTTCTGCGTCCGGGTTGACTGCGACGTTGCCGTCGTTGGAGGCGAAGCCCCAGCCGGTGAAGGTCTTGCCTTCGACGGCCGGTGCCTGGATGCCGAGTGCGTACTGGGAGAACTTTGCCTTGTCCTTGGCGTAGTAGCTGACGGTCTGGATGAGCTGGTCGGCGCCTGCGTAGAAGGAGACGGTGTACTGGGTGTTGTCATCCTGTGTCGGGGTATCCGCGTACGTCGCGTATACGGCGATGTCCGCGAACACCTGATCGGTGTCCTTGAGCATGGTGCCCTCGGAGTAAGCCCAGCCGGTGAAGGTCTTGCCCTCGATGGTCGGTGCCTGGATGCCGAGTGCGTACTGGGAGAAGGCGGTGCCTTTCTGCCAGGTGACTCCCTGGATGCTGTGTCCGTCAGCGGTGTAGAACGTCACCGTGGCGTATTCTTCTTTAGCCTGCGAGGAAGTTGCAGAATTCTGATTCTGGGCAGTATCAGCCATTGCTACTGCCGGTGCCAAGGCGGCCAGAGTCGCTACAGCTGCAACGCCCGCAATAATCTTTTTGCCAAAAGACATTTGGGGAAACCCTTTCTTAGTTACGTAACTAGTTGCCCCAAAGCGATGCCTTCGAAATACCGCCCTGAATGCGTGGAGTTCCCCCTCATAAGAATTCCGAAGGACCATGATAGCTGCCCCCTAGCGACTTTTTAAGAGTCTAGGGCGTGTTCGTTGGAATTGCAATCTTTTCTCGATTTCCCACTTTCCTATTGCCGCTGTATTGGCGGAAGCCTTTTGGAATCGGCAAGGCGCCATCCCGGCAAGGCGTCTTGCCTGTAAGGGTGAGGAATCCGATGATGGCGACGGCAGGGTGTTTACCGGCGCGGATGATGATGTGACAATCCGTGTTTGGGGCGCGAACAATGTGAGTGCGACTAATTGCGTCTGGAGCCAAAAATCGCGGGAATTGAAAACCCTTGGAAGCTAATGTTTCCAAGGGTTTCGCGGTGCCCCCCGTGGGATTCGAACCCACAACCCACGACTTAAAAGGACGCTGCTCTAACCGTTGAGCTAGAGGGGCAACAGAGAGACAGTATACAGCATATTTACGCAAAACGCCACACAAATCAGTTGTAAGTAACGAAAAACGTGGATTATCACCAAGTCATTGCCGAATCATCATCGAATTCCCGCGAATCGCAATATCATTTCTGCATATCTGCTCGTACAGTGGAACGCATGTCATGTACCACGATTCTTGTAGGCAAGAAAGCCAGCTACGACGGCTCCACCATCATCGCACGCGACGATGATTCCGGTTCCGGCCGTTACGACCCCAAGAAATTCATTGCGGTCGCACCGCAAGACCAACCGCGGCATTACCGCAGTGTGCTCAGTCATGTCGAAATCGACCTTCCCGACAATCCATGCCGATACAGCATTGTGCCGAACGTGCTGCCGAACCGCGGAATTCTCGCGGAAGCGGGCGTCAACGAGCGCAATGTGGCGATGAGCGCCACTGAAACCATCGCAGTCAACGAGCGCGTGCTAGCCGCTGATCCACTCGTTGAACTGCAACCGGCGAACGAAGCCGCTGATACCCCTGAAATTCCGGGCGGAATCGGAGAGGAAGACATCATCACCCTTGTGCTGCCTTACGTAACCACGGCGCGCGAAGGCGTCGCACGTCTCGCCGAACTGCTTGAAACATACGGCACCTACGAATCGAACGGCATCATCATTTCCGACGTAAACGAAATCTGGTACGTCGAAACGATCGGCGGGCACCATTGGATCGCCCGCCGCGTGCCGGACGACTGCTATGCGACCATCCCCAACCAGCTCGGCATCGACGATTTCGACTTCGACGACGCCTTCAGCACCCAACGCGAGTTCATGTGCAGTGCCGATCTGCGCGAATTCATGGACGCGCACCACCTTGACCGCACTATGAGCGCGGGTGCGAGTAGCGGCTTCGGATTCCAGCCGACGAGCGTTTTCGGAAACGCCAGCATGAACGGCGGTGGCAATAGCAGTAGCGGCGCGGCGCTGGGTCACAACCATTTCAATCCGCGCACGGCTTTCGGCACCGCCACCACCAAAGACCGCATCTACAACACGCCACGTGCCTGGTATATGCAGCGCCACCTCAATCCAAGCGAGGACTGGGATTCGCCGGCCGCCCGCTACACGCCCGCATCCGACGATATTCCGTGGTGTCGTGTGCCTGAGAACGCTGTGACGCTCGAAGACGTCGACTTCCTGATGAGTGCACACTTCGAGGGGACCCCTTACGATCCGTACGGTACGCTCGGGACGCCGGAAAGCCGCCATCGCTACCGTCCGATCGGCATCAACCGCACCGGGCATATGGTGGCCATGCAGATTCGTCCGTACGCGCCGGAGGCAAGCCGTTCGATCATGTGGATCTCATACGGTTCCGGCCCCTTCACCGCGGCCACGCCGTTCTATGCGAACGTCGACGATACGCCCGCCTACCTGCGTGACACCACGCCGGAAGTCTCGACCGGCAACCTGTACTGGGCGAACCGTTTGATCGCCGCGCTCGCCGACGCGCATTTCTACGAAACCAGCAATGCGATCGAAGGATTTGCGGAATCGGCCTGCGCTTACGGCCATCGTCTGGTGGAACGTACTGATGCCGAATTGCGTGAGATGTCCGCGCAAACGAGCGCGTCCGAATCGCAAGAGCGTGCAGGGGCCGCGGAGATTGCGGAAAACGCAAGTATTGCAATTATCGCAAAACTGCAGCAGTCCAACGAAGAAATGGCGGAATATTTGCGCACTCACGTTACGAAACTGCTCAACGACGTGCTCTACACGTCCAGCAATCTCATGCACAACAGTTTCGCCATGTCCGACCGCTGGAACTAAGCATAAAGCCCCGAAATTCGGCAAAACCCGTCCCAATGGGCCAAGTTTCCGCGCTCGGAGCATTCCGCATGAACGCAGGCTGTTGGAAGCGTCAGTGCTGCTCCCAACAGCCTCACGGCTGCATCCGCATCCTCGTACGTCAGTTTTTGCCCATATCTCGCTTATATATGGCAGATTTCAAGAGCTGACACGAGGCATTTCGTTTATATATATATATGGCACTCGTGCTTGTAGGCAAGGCGATTTCGGGGGTAAAATATACTCTCTAAGTCACCTTGCTATCAAGGGCATCTGCCATATATAAGGCAGATAGTGCTATCTAGACCGTCGATCGACCATCAAATCGTCGGAAATCGCGATCAGTTGAACCCGACGACGTGTTCCGCCACGAAATACCCCTTGCGAATCACGAAACGACCGATCGACCCGCGCAAATTCAACGCACGAGACATGGCCTTCTTGCGCACATCCTTGTAAATAGTGGGGGAGTACGCCTTAATGTCGTCCCACATATCCTTTTTCTTCTCATAATTTTCCGGATCGCGAGACAAAATCATGAACACACTTGCCACGGAACTTTCAATCGCCAGGAAGTGGATCATATAACGGTACAGGCCGTCCGGCACCGTGCCGCGTTCCGGAGTTGCACGCACCATGCACTGGTTGACGAGGCGCAGCTGGTCGACGCGGCGGATCATCACGTCGGTCTGCACGCTCTGGCCGTCGCGACCGATGAAATAGTGGTAGAACGGCGTATCCAAATACTTCATGGTCTTCACCCACGGGAATGGCTGATACGCGTAAATGAAGTCCACGTAGAACGTGTGCTCCGGCAGCTGCATGCCGGACTCTCGCACCACGGCGGTGCGGTACGTCAGCGCGTGCATGAGAATGTATTCAGCCAAGCCGAAATGCCCAAGATCGTTCCAGGTCAGGCGCTCGCCGGCCTTCATGGCATGGCGGAAGTTCACCACATGCTTGTTGCGTTTGCCAACCTTGTCATACACATAATTAGTGACGAGCATGTCGATCGGCTCGGTGGAATCGGCCTCTTCACGCAGCACGGCCATGACCTGTTCGAGCGATTCGGGGCCAACCCAATCGTCGGCGTCAACAACCTTCACGTACATGCCGCTTGCCGCCGCGATGCCGGTGTTGACGGCTCCGCCATGCCCCTTGTTCTCTTGGTGGATGGCGCGCACGATGCCTGGATAGCGGGCTTCGAATTTCTGTGCCATTTCCAGCGTGCCGTCGGACGAGCCGTCATCCACGATCAGCACTTCGATGTCGTCGTTGCGCTTCGCTGCGATTAACGACATGACGCATCGTTCCAAATATTCGGTCATGTTGTACGCGGGCACCACGAAGGTGAGCGTCTTCTTCTCCTGCATAGTCTTCCTTGGTAGGACGAGGTGACCTGCCGCGCGCGGCGCGTGGTCACTGCGTAACGAAACTAACGTAGCACCTTGTTTGCTTCAGGGGAACGGTTTGTACGCAATAGGCACCCTGAATAGCGCAATCTGCACCTGAAATTTCCCTTAAGGGTACCGTTGTTGACAATTTGTAAGTTTTCGTCGATGCTTGTTGGCTTGTGCGATGCTTGCGATTCCCCTGTTGCTGGTACTGTTCGATTCCTGCGTCTGGCGCCTGCTGGCGTGGGCTGCGATGCTTGCGATGACTGGGGGCGGCTGGGTTGTTACGACTGCTGTTCGGCTTGCGTGCCTTGGCTTCCGGCTGCGTCTTGTTCGGTATTCTGTTCAGCGTTCTGCTCGGCTGGGCTTTCCGTATTGTTTTGTGATTGTGCCTCTTTTGCGGCCTTGCGCTCGCGTTTCGCGATTTCCTTGATTTCGCGCCTTTCCTGCTTTTCCGCCTCTTTTGTGGCTTTGTCGCTTTCGAAACGCAGTTCCGGCTTGGCTTCCATGCGGCTCAAGCCATGCCAGGCCAGATTCACGATGTGCGCGGCAATCTGCTCTTTACTGAGTTTGCGCTGGTCCGCCCAATACTGGCAGGTATATACGGTCATGCCGATGAGCATCTGCGCGTAGTATGGCACGCCCTTGGCCGGCAGATGCTGGCGTTTGAACGCTTCGGCGAGAATGTCTTCCACGCGCAGGGCGATGTCTCCCAAAAGCGAATTGAACGAGCTGGCCGGATCGGTTTTCGGCGAATCGCGGGTGAGCACGCGGAATCCTTCAGCATTCTCCTCAACATAGGTGAGCAGTGCCAGCGCCGTGCGTTCCACGATTTGACGGGGGTGCGCTTGTGGGTCGGAGAGCGCGTTGACGAGCGTGTCGGTAAGCGCGCGCATCTCACGGTCCACCACCACAGCGTACAGGCCCTCTTTGCCTCCGAAATGCTCGTACACAATGGGTTTCGACACTTTCGCGGTGGCGGCGATCTCCTCCACGCTCACTGCTTCGAACCCCTTCGACGCGAACAGCGAACGACCGATTTCGATGAGCTGCTCGCGCCGCTGATACGACGTCATTCTGGATGTATTGGCCATGCCGTCCAGTTTTTCATGCCCCGTGGATAGTCTGTCCGATTCTGGTGAATCGGACAACTGTGGTGCGTATGGCGTTGTCTACTTGTCCGTTTCTCCCGAATCGGTCATCTGAACGTCGGATTCGGATGGTTTGTTGTCCGATTCTGGTGAATCGGACATTCGTGGTGCGTCCGCGGGGCGGAGCCGGTGTGTCCGTTGCGCTTTTTAGGCTGGAGTCATGGATACGAATGTGATTATTGCGATTGTCGCCGTTGTCGTTATCGCGGCAATTCTGGTGATTGGCGGTTGGTGGCTCGGTAAGACCCGCAAGAACGCCGTCGATAAGTCCACGGAGGATGCGAAAGCCAAGGCTGACGCCCGTCTTGCCGCGGAAGCAAAGTCGGCTGCGGCTGATTCTTCCACGGTGAAGCCGTCCGTTGATTCCAATGTTGATGCAGCTGAAAAAGCTCCGGCTGAAAGTCAGCAGAAGTCCTCAGCTCAAGCTTCCTCTTCCGAAACGGCAGCTCCTGCACCAGCCACCGAAGCCAAGCCCGAACCGGTTCATGAAACCCCCGAATCCGCCGGCACGCGCATGCAGCGTCTTAAGGCGCGCCTGTCGAAATCCGGCAATCCGTTCGGCAAGGCCCTGTTCAACATCCTCGCCAAGGATCAGCTCTCCGAAGCCGACTGGGAGGACGTCGAAGACACCCTTCTGCTTGCCGATGTTGGCGCGGAAGCCAGCGAACAGCTCGTCGAGGAACTGCGCAACGACGCCCGAATCGCAGGCCAGTCCGATCCGGCCGAAGTGCGTGCCGCGCTGAAGGACAAGCTGTTGAAGCTCGTAGGCACTGACACGGATCGCCGCCTCAATGCCAATAAGGAGGGTGCCAACAAACCAAGCGTCATCATCATGGTCGGCGTGAACGGCACGGGCAAAACCACCACTGCGGGCAAGCTTTCCCGCCTGCTTGTTTCCGAAGGCAAGCAGGTCATGTTGGGCGCTGCCGATACCTTCCGCGCGGCGGCCGCCGACCAGTTGGAAACTTGGGGTGCCAAGGTCGGCGTCCCGGTCGTGCGTTCCGACAAGGACGGCGCCGATCCGGCGTCCGTCGCATTCGAGGCCAGTGCCAAGGCCAAGGAAGAGAACGCCGACGTGCTCATCATCGACACTGCGGGCCGCCTGCAGAACAAGGCGAACCTCATGGACGAGCTCGGCAAGATCCGCCGCG
>OLRA01001702.1_pt1 | contig 24806 bp, 29 predicted proteins | sample 1673011 | NCBI WGS metagenome assembly OLRA01 (sample SAMEA3136746, study PRJEB25190) | human gut metagenome | reverse complement strand
GGTCATAGAGCCCCAGCACATCCCCATCGAAAGAGGTAATAAAAATTTCCTGATATTTCCACATTCTTTTGCTTGCACAATGTCCGCAGTATTTCTCCTATGTCTTTTTTCAGCTGTCCATAGATTTCTTTCCTGCGGTACTTCGGTGCAAATACGATGTGATACTGACAACGGTATCTTGAATGTGATGTGCTTTTTATCTCGTTTCTTTCGTCTTTCTTTATCTGCATAAAACCTCCTATTGCTCTGGTAATGCGGTCGCCAAACCTTTACCAGTATACCGCAATAGGAGGTTTTACTCATGCTAAAGCTATTTTTCTTCCCCCGGTAGAACCGGGGGTTTATTTCCACGCCTGAAGGCACCAAAAGAAAGCCGGCACAGGAATTTCCTGCGCCGGCTTCTGCATCAGCCGCCCTTGTGCCACAATGTGTACTTACGAAAACATAGCCTCGGGCGTCTCTTTTTTGTCCCCGCAAGTCTTTTCCTTGACCTTTCCTCCCGTTTCCTGTATACTGTAAGCACAAAAAAAGGGAGGATGACCTATGCCTTACGTCGCGTCGATCGGCCTGTATTTCGTCCCCGTTCTGTGCCTTCTGGGTGCCGGCTGGAGCTATGTCCGCTGGAAAAACGAGGAGGACGAGGCGCTGTCCCAGCGTGCCCGCAAAAACTGTAAGCGCTTCCTCATCGCCGTACCGGTGGCGATCGCCGTGTTCCTGGCGCTGAAGCTCACGTTCCCGATCACATAACAAACAAAAAGCAGCGCAAAGCGCTGCTTTTTATTTGCTGCTGCAGAATTTTCAGAATTCCGGATAGCCTTCCTTCAGCGCCTCGTCATAGTGCGCCCGGTCGCCGCCGATAAACTTGGGCCGCGTCCGTGCCGCCAGCAGAATGGCGTCGCCGATGTGGTTCTGCGCCAGACGCACCGGCACCGCCACCTTCTTCAGGTGCATACCGATCAGCGTCCCGCCGATGTCCAGTCCCGCGTCGGCTTTGATCTCCTCTACCGCCACCGGGTGGGCGCAGGCCTTATAGGTGGCCGTGGCGAAGGAACTGCCCGCCTTGGGCTGGGGCACCACATTCACGATATCCAGCGTGGGCACGGCCTCATGCTCCACGATGATGGCCCGGTTCAGGTGCTCGCAGCACTGGGCGGCGATGTACACGCCCATGGGGCCGAATACACTGTGCAGCCCCGCGAAAATGGCGTCCGCCACCTCCGGCGTGGACCAGCTGCCCACCTTCCTGCCCACCACCTCGCTGGTGCTGCATCCCACCACCACGATCTGGCCCCTATGCAGATGGGCGGCCTCCGCCAGCTCCTGTGCCGCCGCCGCGGCCTGCTGCCGCACCTGCGCCAGCAGATCTCTGTTCTCTACCTCATGCACGATACCTGCCATAGTATATCCTTCCTTTCTGTGCGCAGCTGCGGCAGGGCAAAAGCCCCGCCGCAGCCGTTTCTTTCACCGTATATAGTTTACCACTGTACGGCCAGCTTGTCCAGAGCCTTGCTGCCCTTCAGCAGCGCCATCAGCACCAGCGCAATGACCAGTCCCACGGCGCCCTGGCCCACATTGGCCAGCACACCGGCTGCCGCGCCCATGCCCAGCTGCAGGGCCAGCGCCTCATAGACGAAGTAGCCCGCCACCATGATGGCCTCGCCGGCAAGTCCGCCCACCACATAGCTGTAGGTCTTGCGGCCCAGAGCCTTCACGATCAGCGCTGCCGCCATGGCGTCCAGGAACTTGATGATCAGCGTGCCGGGCACGAAGGACATATATCCGCCCAGCAGGTCCACCAGCATGGAGCCGATACCAGCCGCCGCGCCGCCCCACCAAGGCCCCAGGATCCAGCCGCACAGCAGCACCAGCCCGTCGCCGATGTGGACATACCCACCGGTGGGCGCGGGGATCTTGATGACCGTGGTGGCCACATACGTCAGCGCGGCCATGACCGCCGCCATTACCATAGATTTGATCTTCTTATCGGACATAACACATTCTCCTTTACGGGGCTCTGTTTCATATTTATGGGGGCGGTCCCCGCCCCGCATGGAAACGGGGACCGCCACAGGGGGGTGAGAGGGTAGCTGTTGAAAAAGCCCTTGCTTTCGTTGACGATTTGTATTATAGTAGCAACTGGTATGATTAAAATATCCATTTTGATTTTACTTGTTAATACCAGATGAAGGGAGGGACGGCCCCGTGCTCACCTATACCCTGGACAAACAGGCGGGCCTCAGCCTGTATGAGCAGCTCTATCGCCGGGTGAAGGCGGACATTCTCTCCGGCCGTCTGGCGGCAGGGGAGAAGCTGCCCAGCAAACGCGCCCTGGCCGCCCATCTGGAGGTCAGCGTCATCACCGTAAAGAATGCCTACGAACAGCTGATGGCCGAGGGCTATCTCACCGGTGTGGAGAAGAAGGGCTATTTCGTCAGCGCCGTGCTGCCGTCGCCTGCGGCCGTCCCCGCGTCCCCGGAGCAGCCGCCTCCGCCCCGCGAGCCTGTCTGGTTCCTGGATCTGGCCACCAACTCCATCGCCGCCGAGGACTTTCCCTTCACCGTCTGGGCCCGACTCATGCGCCAGACCATTCTGGAGCAGGGTACCGGCCTGCTGCGGTCCACGCCGCCGCAGGGCGCCTGGGCCCTGCGGCAGGCCATCGCCGCCCACCTGCGGCAGTTCCGTGCCATGGAGGTCACTGCCGAGCAGATCATCGTGGGTGCCGGCACCGAGGTGCTGTACAACCTGCTGGTGCAGCTGCTGGGCCGTGATCGTCTCTACGGCGTGGAGGACCCCGGCTACGGCAAGATCGCCCATATCTACCGCGCCGCCGGCGCGGAGGTGACGGCTCTGCCCCTGGACGAGGCGGGCGTATCGGTGGAAGCCTTGCGCCGCAGCGACGCCGACGTGGTCCACATCTCTCCCAGCCACCACTATCCCACCGGTCTGGTGATGCCCATCGCCCGCCGCCAGGAGCTGCTGCGCTGGGCGCAGGAGGTCCCGGCGCGGGTCATCCTGGAGGACGATTACGACAGCGAGTTCCGCTTTGTAGGCCGTCCCATCCCCACCCTGTTCTCCATCGACGGCGGCGAGCAGGTGGTCTATCTCAACACCTTTTCCAAGACCATCGCCCCCTCTATCCGTATCAGCTTCATGGTCCTGCCCCGCCGCCTGCTGGCGGACTTCCGGCAGAAGCTGGGCTTTTACGCCTGCACCGTCTCCGCCTTCGAGCAGTACACCCTGGCCCAGTTCCTCGCCGGCGGCTGGTATGAAAAGCACCTGAGCCGTATGCGTAAGCACTACCGCCAGAAGCGTGATGCCGTCATCGCCGCCGTGTACAAAAGCCCGCTGGCCCCCTATGCCGCCATCACCGAGGAGGATGCGGGCCTGCATTTCCTGCTGCGGCTGGACGGCGCGCCGTCGGACGAGACACTCCGCCGTGAGGCGGAGCAGCGCGGTATCCGTCTGGCCATGCTGTCCGATTACTACCAGTGTCCCCAGGACGCACCCCAGCACGTGCTGGTGGTCAACTATACCGGCATCGACCTGGACCGGCTTCCCGCCGCCCTGGAGCGTCTTGCCGCCTTATGGAAGGAGAATGACCATGTATGATGAACTGACACGCGCCGACCTGCAAAAAATGCAGGAGGAGATCGACTGCCGGGTGCAGCAGCTGCGCCCCAAGCTGATCGAGGATGTCCAGACCGCCCGGGCCTTCGGCGACCTCAGCGAGAACTTCGAGTACAAGTGCGCCAAGCAGGAGAAAAACCGCAACGACGCCCGCATCCGCTACCTCCAGCGGATGATCAAGACCGCCAGGGTCATCGAGGACAAGTCCGCCGCCGATACCGCCGGGCTCTATGACACCGTGGAGATCTTCATGGAGAATTTGGGCAAAAGCCGAAAGATCCAGCTGGTCACCACCCTGCGGCAGGACGCCCTGAAGGGCTGGATCAGCAAGGAATCCCCCGTGGGCCGCGCCGTTATGGGCAGAAAGGCCGGCGACCGTGTCTATGTGGATATGGGCAGCGGCAAGGGCTACTATCTCCAGATACGCGCCATTGAAAAGGGAACGGACAACGGCGATATCCCCATCGGCAGCTTTTGAATGTGCCGCCGATTTCACACGGAAAAGCGAACGGCGCTTTAAAGTAACGAAGCATACAAAAACAGCACGGAAAGGCCGCAAATCGCGGCCTTTTTCTGCATAGTGGAACGCGGGGCACAATTCGCCAAATTGCACAAAAAGGGACGAAAAAGTTTTGTGGTTTTGCGAGGGGGGAATTCTCCGAAACCCCCTTGAGAAATCGGCCAAATGGTGTTATTATCAACATTGGTAGTATATGGGTAGTCTGCGTAGCGCACATCTCATATGTCTGCGGAACATTTTTTAGGAGGAATTTAATATGAATGCTTATCTGGCAAGCGTGCTCGAGAGCGTCAAGACCAAGCACGGCAACGAGCCCGAGTTCGTGCAGACCGTCGAGGAAGTTCTGTCCTCTCTGGAGCCTGTGATCGAAAAGCACCCCGAGTATGAGAAGGTCGACCTGCTGGGCCGTATGGTCGAGCCCGAGCGTATGTTCACCTTCCGCGTTGTGTGGTGCGATGATAACGGTCAGTGGCACACCAACCGCGGCTGGCGCTGCCAGTTCAACGGCGCGATCGGCCCCTACAAGGGCGGCCTGCGCTTCCAGAAGAACGTGTACGAAGGCATCATCAAGTTCCTCGGCTTTGAGCAGACCTTCAAGAACAGCCTGACCGGCCTGCCCATCGGCGGCGCCAAGGGCGGTTCCGACTTCGATCCCGCCGGCAAGTCCGACGCCGAAGTCATGCGTTTCTGCCAGAGCTTCATGACCGCCCTGTATCGCTACATCGGGCCGGACATCGACGTTCCCGCCGGTGACATGGGCGTGGGCGGCCGCGAGATCGGCTACCTGTACGGCCAGTACCGCCGCCTGAAGGGCGTGTGGGAGAACGGCGTCCTCACCGGTAAGGGCCTGAGCTACGGCGGCTCCCTGATCCGTCCCGAGGCCACCGGCTACGGCGCTATGTACTACCTGCAGGAAGTGCTGAAGCACGAGAATGACACCATCGAGGGCAAGCGTATCGCCATCTCCGGTTACGGCAACGTGGGCTGGGGCATCATGAAGAAGGCCTCTCAGCTGGGCGCCAAGGTCACCTACTTCGCTGGTCCCGACGGTTACGTCCACGATCCCGACGGCGTTATCACCGACGAGAAGCTGAACTTCATCCTCGAGATGCGCGCCAAGGATCCCATGCACTGCAAGCCCTATGCCGATAAGTTCGGCTGCGAGTTCGTCGCCGGCGAGAAGTGCTGGGGCGTCAAGGATGTGGACGTGTATATGCCCGCCGCCATGCAGAACGACGTCAAGATGGAGTCCGCTGAGAAGATCGCTGCTTCCGGCGTGAAGTACTACATCGAGGTCGCCAATATGCCCACCACCAACGATGCACTGAACTTCCTGCGTAAGCAGAAGGGCATCATCGTCGCTCCCTCCAAGGCTGTTAACGCCGGCGGCGTGGGCGTCTCCGCCCTGGAGATGGCCCAGAACTCCGAGCGTCTGGTCTGGACTGCCGAGGAAGTCGACCATCAGCTGCATAAGATGATGGAGAACATCCACAAGGTGTCCGCCGAGGCCGCTGCCGAGTACGGCCTGGGCTACGACCTGGTGGCTGGTGCCAACATCGCCGGCTTCAAGAAGGTCGCCGAGGCGATGATGGAGCAGGGCTGCTTCTAAGCCGAACCTCTTACGAGCCAACAAAAGGGACCGCGAAAGCGGTCCCTTTTTGTATCCCGAAAACCACTCGCTGGGCGAGTGGTTTTCGGGACACAAAAAAATCCCCCGCCGGACCCGGCGGGGGATATCTTGTTGTTATACATCGTAGATGCCCAGTATCACAATACCCGCCACCACCAGTGCGATCATGGCGTAGTGCTTCCAGCTGAGCTTTTCCTTCAGGAAAATGCGGCTCCACAGCACCGAGGCCACGCAGTAGGCGGAGATGATGGGCGCGGCCAGGGCCACGTGTTCCGTGTCCGCCAGCGCGTAGATGTACGCGAACTGGCCCGCCGTCTCGCACACGGCGCCCGCATACTTGGGGCCCTCCCGCTTGGGGACGAGTCGGCTCTTTTTGATGAGCACCACATACACGAAGCATACGATGCCCGCCAGCAGAAATGTCAGCTCATAGGCGCAGTTGGCGCTGTCCTCGTTCAATGTCTCCAGCACCCGGCTGTCGGCGAAGGTACCCAGTGCGTCCAGCAGGCAATAGATCACAGGCAGGATCAGCGCCAACGCCGACTTGGCGTAGCGGTGGTTGCTGGCCTGCTGCCGTGCGGCCCGCAGGTCGTCGTCCTCCCGGGCCTCCACGATGCCCAGACCGATGACGCCCACGCATACCAGTGCTGTGGCGGCCAGCTGCGCCGGCACCAGCTCGCCCAGGCCGCCGGTGGCCAGCGCCAGCACCGCCACCAGTGCGCCGCTGGAATTGCAGATGGGGGAGGAGATGGACAGCTCGATATACCGCAGGCCGATGTAGCCGATGGTCATAGAGCTGATGTACAGCAGGGACACCGGCAGATACGTCAGGATGATGCTGCCGTTGATCTCCGTGCCGTTGATAAAAATCTCATAGGCGGCGTGCAGACCCATCACCAGGCCCACTGCCATCACCATTTTAAGATGGCTGTATTTGTCGTCTGCGTCCTGGCAGCCGATCTTGCTGAACAGGTCAGAGCCGCTCCAGCAGATCAGTGCGATCAGAGAAAACCAAAACCACATAAAAAACTCCTTATTCTATCATGTATAGCAAGACCTGCTATACGATAATGTACATTATTCAGAAAGTAAAAGTATAAACAACGAACATAAAATGCACAGGAAAAGGAGGCGGACGCCGCCGAAAGGGATGGTTGGGGAGAAACATACGATTTCCTCAATAGTTTACATAATTATAATGAGATCAGGCCGGCCTCCAGCATTTTCTGCAGGCTCATCAGGATACCCAGCTTGGCGTGGTACCAGGTCAGCCCACCCTGGAAATACACCGCGTAGGGCGGCCGTGTGGGGCCGTCGGCGGACAATTCTATGGAGCTGCCCTGCACAAAAGCACCGGCGGCCATGATGACGTCGCTGTCATAGCCCGGCATAGGGGCTGGCTCCGGGGTGACATAGCTGTCCACCGGCGCGGCGGCCTGTATGCCCTTGCAGAAGGCGATCATGCCCTCCCGGCTGCCCAGTTCCACCGCCTGGATGATGTCGTGACGTACCTCAGAAGCGCCTGGAATGACATGAAAACCAAGCTTTTCATAACAATTTGCGGCGAATACAGCACCCTTCACCGCAGAGGACACCACCGTCGGCGCCAGGAAAAAGCCCTGGTAAAACTGGGTCAGCAGCCCCAGATTTGCGCCCACCTCCCGGCCAAGACCGGGGGCGGTGAGCCGCCGGGCGCAGCGCTCGATCAGGTCGGCGCGGCCGCAGATATAGCCGCCGGTGGGGGCCAGCCCGCCGCCGGGATTTTTGATAAGGCTGCCCACCATCAGGTCCGCGCCCACGTTCACCGGCTCGATCAGCTCTGTGAACTCGCCGTAGCAGTTGTCCACCATACAGATCACGTCCGGCTTGCATTGTTTACATAACGTAATCAACTCGCCGATCTGCGCTACTGAGAAGCTGGGCCTTGTAGCGTAGCCTTTTGAACGCTGTATCGTGATAAGTTTTGTTTTATTGCTTATTGCCGCGCAAATTTTATCGGTATCAAACGACCCGTCCGGCAATAAATCGACTTGACGATAACTTACCCCGTATTCCTTCAGTGAGCCCACTGACTCCCGAATGCCGATGACTTCTTCCAGTGTGTCGTACGGCCCCCCCACCGGACTCAAAAGTTCGTCCCCCGGCAGCAGGTTCGCGCCTAACGCCAGCGCCAGCGCGTGGGTACCACAGGTGATCTGCGGGCGCACCAGGGCGGCCTCCGCGCCGAAGCAGTCGGCGTAGACGCGCTCCAGCGTGTCGCGTCCCTCGTCGTCGTAGCCGTAGCCGGTGGAAAGGTTAAAATGATTGGCGGCCACGCGGTTTTTCTGCATGGCGGCGATGACCTTCAGCTGATTAGCCTCGGCGATGGCGTCGATGGCCGCAAAGCGGTCCTTCAGGTCGGACAGGATCGTTTCGCTGAAAGCCAGCACGTTTTCGCTGACGCCCAGCGCCTTATATGCTCCGTTCATAGTTCACCTCAGTTGGGAAATTGTACGCCGTTCAGGCGCATAATGAGTCGGATGGGATAGTCCCGATCCAGATAGTTTTTCTCGTACCACTCGAAGGTGGCGATGGGTGCGTGCATAAGCTCCGGTGCCTCGCAGCGAAAGGTCTCGAAGGTATTTCTGTCGCCGCTGAGCAGGGCGGCCACCACATCCAGCCGTCCCTCATCCGCAAGCCGCAGCAGGGCGTGGTCCATAGCGGCGGCACAGCCCTGCTCCTCCTCGTCGGCATACGTCTCCCGCCGGCCCAGCCAGTAGAGGAACTCCTCCGGGTCCAGGTCCAGCTTGGTAGTGATCTGGCTGAGCTTGAAAAACTCCTTGCGGTCCATGCGCTTCAGCACGTCGATCAGATACTGCACAAGACCGTCGTCCATGGCAATGCAGTCCAGAAACACCTCAAAGGCGTGCTTGTTGGCATCGGGGTCGGGGGTCGCGGACTTTTTCTCCGCGGCAGGGGCTTCCTGTGCCTTATCCGCGTTTTGAAGAAACAGCTCAAAACCGCCAAGGTCGCCGCTTTCGGCGAACAGCTCCTCCGGAAGCACCGTGCCGTCCTGGGCGGCGCAGGCGCGGACAAAGGCGGCCATGCCCATATCCTGTAGCTGCTGGCCCAGCGCCTGTATGCGGGCGTTCTCATCGCCGCCTTCCGGCAGGGTGATTCCCTCCGGGGCAGGACGCGTGCCCTCCCATACCTCGGTCATATAGCGCAGATAGTAATCAAAAAGGGTCATAGTTCTCCCTCACTTTCCAAATTGGAATTGTACCATACAGCGCTTGCCAATGCAAGAAATATCGGGTATGATAGGGGGAAACCGTGAAAGGAGCCGCCTATGGAAGCGTACTATGTCTATATGCTGCGGTGCCGTGGCGGAAGCCTGTACACGGGGATGACCAACGACGTGGCGCGGCGGATGGCCATGCATTGCAGCGGCAGGGGCGCCAAGTACACCCGGGCACACCCGCCGGAGGCTTTGGCGGCACTGTGGCGCTGCGGGGACAAGATAACGGCGTCGCGGCTGGAATACGCCATCAAGGCGAAGCTGACCCACGGGCAGAAGGAAACGCTTGCCGCCGCGCCGGGGAGGATAGGGGAGTGGTTTCCCGCGCTTCCCGCCGAGGCGGTAACGACGCTGCCCGCTGGAAAGGAATTTCCAATTTTTGCAAATCAAACGTAAGCGCCGTTACCGGGAATGATAAAATTGGGCTTTTTTCACAAAATGCTCTGGACAAACCGGAAATTCTTGCTATAATGAAGCTATCCGCAGAGGTACCTCTGCTTTTACGTTTTAATGAGGATTAAAACGAGCGCATCTGCGGAAATCTACTACCATAAGGGGAATGAGCAATGAAAAAAGTATTAGCAACCATCTTGGCCCTGGTCATGGCACTGGGCCTTACCACGATGGCGTGGGCGGAAGGACGTGTTGCATTGTCCACTCTGACTGAAGCAGGGGATGGCACATTTGATGCCAACAGTGCTCACGTTGCGTATACTTACGATGACACGAAGAAGTGTGCGCACAGCAAGATGACGGCACCCAATGTCTATGTGGAGGGTGAACTGTCCTGGGTCAAGACCGTGACCATCACAGGTATCAACTTCGGGGAACTGACGGATAGTAGTGATGATATGAAGCTGCTGCATAAGGTCATTTTGAACGACCGCAGAGCGGATACCTCTGATCAGTTCAAGGATTCCATCGAGGTCAAGTTCGTCAACTGCGCTTTCAACCAAACGTCTGCGCATCTGCAGGTATACAAGATCATGCCCTGTAACGTGACCAAGTTCACCTTTGAAAAGTGCATCTTTGACCAGCAGGCGACCGGGCAGTATGCTGTTACCCTGAATGTGTCGGAAACAGCTTTTGACAACAGAGCGATCTCCTATGTGTTTGATGGTTGCACCATCAACTCCAAGGGCCGCGGCATCAATATTATCCCTGGTACCGAGACACAGGCCATCGGCAATGCCAAGCCCACGGTGGTGATCTCCGGGAACACCTTTGATCTGCCTAAAACGGAGGCCAGCAATATGGCCATCCAGATTGCCGGAAATTGGGATGATGCGAATCTGACCGCTGCGGGCAGTGAAATGATTACCATTTCTAACAACAACATCACCGCAAACGCCGCTATCCGTGTTCACAGCACCATGAGCGGGAATCAGACGGACAGCGTGAAGTACCTTGTGAAATTTACCAACAACGATTTGGCGAATGTTGTCACGCCTGTTGTAGCGGATGGCAATAGCGATAAGGTCGCAGAGATCACCGGTACTTTCAGCGAGCTGATTGTACCGACCCCCGAGACCCCGCCACACTACTACTACCACCCCACCACCGACACCAAGGCGGACGAGACCAAGGGCAGTCCCAAGACCTTCGACGCGGGCGTGGGTATCTACGCCGTGACGGCTGTCCTGTCCGTCACCGGCATGGCGTGGGTCGGCAAGAAGCGGCACTAAGTCAACAAAAAAGAAAGCCCGTATGGGCTTTCTTTTTTTGCGTGTCAGTCGTCCAGCTTGCCCCGGGCATGGAGCACATCGTCGGGGGTGATGGTCATCAGGTCCTCGCGGGTGACGGTTTCCAGATTGGCCAGACGGTTGTTCTGGGCCACCAGAATGTGCTCGAACAGGTTGCGGACGCCGCGGGCATTGCCGAAGCTGGGGTCGGCGCTCTCCTCGGCGATGTAGTCGCGGACCAGGGGCTCGGCCTCCGGCGCGAGGACGTAGCCCTTGCCGCAGCGCATTTTGAAGATCTCGAACATCTCCTCCGGGGTGTAGTCCTCGAACAGCAGGAAACGGTTGAAGCGGCTCTCCAGACCGGGGTTGGAGTGGATAAACCTGTCCATCAGCTCCGTGTAGCCCGCCACGATGACCACCAGGTCGTCGCGGTGGTCCTCCATGGCTTTGAGGATGGTGTCGATGGCCTCCTGACCAAAGTCGTTTTCGGACTTGCCGTTGAGGGCGTAAGCCTCGTCGATGAACAGCACGCCACCCATGGCCTTTTCAATGACCTTCTGGGTCTTGAGGGCGGTCTGGCCTACGTAGCCGGCCACCAGACCGCTGCGGTCCACCTCCACCAGTTGGCCCTTGCTGAGGATGCCGAGACTGCGGTAGATGCGGGCCATCATGCGGGCCATCATGGTTTTGCCGGTGCCGGGATTGCCGGTGAAGACCATGTGGAGCGACATATCGGTGGTGGGGAGGTCGTGCTGCTCGCGGAGCTTGTAGACCTGGACCATGTTGATGAGGTCGTGGACCTCGTCCTTGACCACGTTCAGGCCGATGTAGGTGTCCAGCTCGGCGAGTAGGTCCTCGATTTTTTCCGGAGGCGGAAGCTCCTCGGTTTTTTCGGGCGCGGCATCGCCGGGCTTGGCGTCGGCGGTGGGGGGGACGGACTTTTCGGGCTCGGCAGGCTTTCCGGGGGCGGCGGGGGCCTTGCCAACGTCCTGGAAGGGCGTGCCCCAGAAGTCACTGCCCATGCGGCGGACGTTGTTCTCCGTCATGGAGCGTATCACGTCCAGCTGCTGCAAAATGATCTGATCTTTCTTATCCATAGTGGCACCTCTCAGTGAAATCGGATATGCCGCGTGGCACGCAGCAGAAGCGCAGTGATAAAGCCGGTCAGCGCACCGGTGAAAAGGGACACGGCCAGCAGAAAGGGGAGATAGCCCAGGACCATGGTGCTGCCAAGGGTGATGACCGCCGCGGCCATCTGGCCGATGTTGTGCGCTGCCGCGCCGCCGATGGACACGCCGTAGACGCTGAGCTTCGGCAGACGCCGCAGGAATATCATCACCAGCATGGCGGTCAGTCCGCCAAGCACGGAGAACAGCATGGCCGACAGATTTCCGGCAAACAGTCCGCCCAGCAGACAGCGGGTCAGCAGAATGGCCAGCGCCGCGCTGGCACCCAACTGATACAGGGCGAACACAGTGACGATGTTGGCAAGGCCCAGCTTCACGCCGGGCAGGGGCACCAGCAGGGAGATGGGGAACAGCCCCTCCAGGGTACTGAGCCCCAGCGCCAGCGCTGCCAGCACGGCGCAGAGGGCGATGTTTTTTGCTGTCCACTTCATGTGCTCACCCCACGATCACGTCAGGCGCGTCCGTACCGGACGCGCCCTCCAGGTGGACGACCACCTGGGCAGGCAGGCACACGATGGACTGCCCGGCACGGGAGATAGCCCCGGTGTGGACGCAGTCCTGGGTGGGACAGTCGCTGTCGGTCACGGAGACGGCGCCGCCCTCGGCGGCAATGTGCAGCGTATAGCCGCGGCTGGTGACGGTGGCCTCGGTGAAGTCGGACAGGGGGACACGGCGGACCTCCTGACCGGAGATGTCGATGACCACGGTGAGGGCGCCGCTTTGGTTTTTGGGCAGATAGAAGCACAGCGCGGAGACGACGGCCAGCAGCACGACCGCCAGCGCCACCAGCGCGTCAAAGCGGTTCCATTTCAGTTCAGGCGGCGAGGAGTTGGTAGACATAGGAGGTTCCGTCCTTTTCGTTGAAACAGTCAGCCAGGCCGGGGGTATAGACCACGCGGCCGTCCCGGGTGATGAGCACCATGTCGAAGGACATGCTCTGGGAGCGCCAGAAGTCCACGGCGGCCTGCTCACCCATAACGTACAGGGCGGTGGAGTAGGCGTCGGCACGGGTGCCCTGCCCGCCGAAGCCACCCCGTGTGACGACGGAGACGCTGGTCAGGTCACTTTGGACGGGATAGCCGGTCTTAGGATCGAGAATATGCTGGTACACCGTGCCGTCCGGCGCGGTGAAATAGCGCTGGTAGCCGCCGGAGGTGACCACAAAGGCATCCGACAGGCTCAGGGTGCAGACATAGCCCTCGCTGTCGGCGGGATCCTGAATGGCCACCGACCAGGGCCTGTTCTGGGCGTTGGTGCCGTAGACGTACACGTTACCGCCCAGATTGGCGCAGCCGCCGGTGAGGGCGCTGCGGTGGAACAGGACGGCGGCGCAGTCGGAGGCGTAGCCCTTGGCGATGCCGCCCAGATCGACGGAGCAGCCCTCATCCAGAGAGATGCTGCAAAATTCGGACTGGTGGACGTGCTCATAGCCCACCAGAGGCAGCAGTGCGTCGATCTCCGCCTGAGAGGGGACGCGGGGACTGTCGGAGGTGATGCCCCACAGCTCCACCAGCGGGGCGATGGTGATATCGAAGGCACCGTCCGTTTCCTGGCTGTGCTGCAGCGCCCACGACAGCAGCTGTGCACCGTCCTCGTCCCAGACGGCGGAGCCGTCACGGTTCAGACGGGAGACCTCGCTGGTGTCCACCGTGCGGGAGAGGGAGGATTCCAGCGTGTTGACGGTGCGGCTCAGGTCAGCCAGCACGTCATCAGCGCCGTCGCCGATGGCCACGAAGGTCATGTAGGTGTCCATGGCGAAGAGCTCCAGCGTCTCACGCTTCTGTGTGCCGCAGGCGGCGAGCGACAGGGCCATCAGCGCGGCCAAGATAAGGCAGGCAAATCGTTTCACAGTTCCCGCCGCCCTTCCAGCGCACGCATGAGCGTGGCGTCGTCGGCGAATTCCAGGTGGCCGCCCACGGGAATGCCATAGGCCAGGCGGGTGACCTTGACGCCGAAGGGCTTGAGCAGCCGGGCGATGTACAGCGCCGTAGCCTCGCCCTCGGTGTCCGGGTTGGTGGCCATGATAACCTCAGTGATGCCGCCCTGGGCCACGCGGTCCAGCAGGGATCTGATGTGCAGATCGTCAGGGCCTACGTGGTTCATGGGGGACAGCACGCCGTGAAGCACATGGTAACGGCCGCGGTACTCCCGGCTGCGCTCGATGGCGATCACGTCCCGGGGGTCAGCCACCACGCAGATGGTGGCATCGTCGCGCTTCTGGTCGGCACAGATGGGACACAGGCCGCCGGCGGTCAGGTTCTGACACACGGGGCAGAGGGTCACGTTGCGCTTGGCGTCCATGATGGCGTCGGCAAAGGCCCGGGCCTCCTGCTCCGGCAGGGACAGCACGTAGAAGGCCAGTCGCTGGGCGGATTTATAGCCTACGCCCGGCAAGCGGGCGAACTGCTCCACTAATTTTTCCAGCGGAGCGGGAAAATACTCCATAGGATGTTACCCTCTCAGTTCTTTGATCTTGGCGGGGATGTCCGCAGCCTTGTATACGGCGCTGCCGGCCACCAGCACGTTGGCGCCGGAGGCAATGCAGAGCTTGCAGGTGTCGCCATCCACGCCGCCGTCTACCTCCAGTTCGCAGGCAGGGTTCATGGCATCGATATAACCGCGGATGGCCTGTACCTTGGGCATCATATCGGCCATAAACTTCTGACCGCCGAAGCCCGGCTCCACGGTCATGACCAGGATCAGCTCCACCTTGTCGATGAAGGGCAGGACGGCGCTGGCCGGGGTCTTGGGCTTGACGACCACACCGGCCTTTTTGCCCTTGGCGTGGATCTTGTCGAGGGCGGAGAGAATATTCTCCTCGGTGTCCGCCTCCACATGGCAGGTGACGATGTCCGCGCCGGCGTCGCAGAATTGCTCTACATAGCGGACCGGGCGCTCGATCATCAGATGGACATCCAACGGCAGGTCGGTGGTGGGCCGAATGGACTTGACCACCGGGATGCCGATGGAGATGTTGGGTACGAACAGGCCGTCCATCACGTCCACATGGACGTAGTCGGCGGTGGAGATCTTTTTGATGTCACGGGCCAGGTAGGCAAAATCCGCGGACAGGATGGAGGGGGCGATCTTGATCATAGAGCAGCTTCCTTTCGCGCCGCACCGGCAGCGGTGCGGCGGCATAGTATGGGATATGCAGGCCCCGCAGTGCGGCAGACAGCGCAGCCGATCCCGCCCGGAGAGGTCGGGGCCTGCGGCGAGCCGGCGGGTGACCGCCGGCTCGCGGTGCATAATCAATTTATTATAGCATAGGTTTATGGCGAATTGCAAGGCGGCGGGACTGGTTTTGCACCGGCAGTAAAAAAACAAAAATTTGTCCATTCTGTGAATTTTGAATAAAAGGGGTTTACCTTTGCTGACTTTTCCTGTAAAATGCCTTGTCAGAAAACCTGCGGTGTGGACGCGGAAGGCAAAGGGACGGTTTTATGAACTTCTTGCAACGTATTGGCAACGCGCTGTCGCGCTTCATGTATGGGCGCAACGGTGTGGACCGGCTGACGCTGACCATGGTCTGGACGGCTCTGGTACTGGATATCATCAACATTTTTCTGCGGGAGAAGGTGCCGCTGGCATACAGCATCATCGGAACCGTGGCCGGGATCATCACCCTGCTGGCACTGTTCCGGATGTTTTCCCGCAATCTGGAGAAGCGCCGGGCGGAGAACGCACGGTTCATGGAGAAGGTCTGGTGGCCCATCAGCCGACGTATGGCCGGGAAACGGCAGCAGCGGATGGATAAAGAGCACTGCTACTTTACCTGCCCGGGCTGCGGCGCGGTGTGCCGGGTGCCCAGAGGGAAAGGACGCATCGTCATCACCTGCCCCCGCTGCGGCAATGAGATACACGGAAAATCATAAGAAACATAAAAAAGCCCACCCCGAAGAGGTGGGCTTTTATCGTTGTCACAGCACTTTGCTGAGGAAATCCTGCAGCCGGGGGTCCTGGGGATGGTCGAAGATGTCCGTGGGGGAGCCTTCCTCCAGGATCTTTCCGTCGGCCATGAAGACCACACGGTCGGCTACCTCACGGGCGAAGCCCATCTCGTGGGTGACCACGGCCATAGTCATCCCGTCCTTGGCCAGGTCGCGCATCAGGTCCAGCACTTCACCCACCATCTCGGGGTCCAGGGCGGAGGTTGGCTCGTCGAAGAGCATGACCTCCGGATCCATGGCCAGCGCCCGAACGATGGCGATACGCTGCTTCTGACCGCCGGAGAGCATATTGGGATACTCGTTGGCCTTGTCGGACAGGCCGATGCGCTCCAAAAGGGTGCGGGCTTGGGTCTCGGCCTCAGCGGGTGTTTTTTTCTTCAGGGTGATGGGCGCCAGCGTGATGTTCTGCAGCACAGTCTTATGGGGAAACAGGTTGAAGTGCTGGAACACCATGCCCATCTTCTGGCGGTGGAGGTCGATGTTCACCGACTTGCTGGCCAGATCCACGCCGTCGAAGAAGATGGCACCGGAGGTGGGCTCCTCCAGCATATTCAGGCTGCGGAGCAGCGTGGACTTGCCGGAACCGGAGGGGCCGATGATGGCCACCACCTCGCCCTTGTGGATATCCAGATCGCAGCCGTCCAATGCGTGAACGGTGCCGTGGTTGTATTCCTTGACCAGGTGCTTTACGGAGATGAGAACTTTACTGCTTATCGCCACGGCGCATTCTCCTTTCTATGGCCTCGATGGCTTTGGAGGCGGGATAGTTGATGCAGAAGTAGACCAGCGCGGCCAGCACGTAGGGAGCCAGGGTGATGTAGCTGTTGCCGGAGACGGTCTGGGCGGTGTACATGATCTCCGCCATGCCCAGCACGGAGCAGATGGAGGACTCCTTCACCATGGTAACGACCTCATTGGCCAGGGCAGGGAGGACATTCTTGATGGCCTGGGGCAGCACGACCAGACGCATGGACTGCCAACTGCTGAGACCCAGAGAACGGGCCGCCTCGGTCTGCCCCTTGTCCACGGCCAGTATACCAGCGCGGAATATCTCGGCTACATACGCCGAGCTGTTCAGCGCCAAAGCGACCACGCCTGGGATAAAGCGGTTGATGGCAATGAAGCCGAACAACAGTGTCCGGGGCAGGCTAATGTAGTGGAACAATCCGAAGTAGATGATGGACAGCTGCACCAGCATGGGGGTGGAACGGAACACGGCGATATACGCGCCGGCGAACCACTTGATAGGCTTGATCTTGCTCAGGCGCATCATGGCCAGCAGCAGGGCGGGGATCACGGCCAGCAGCACGGACACCACCGCCAGCAGCAACGTGTATTCAAAGCCGCGGACAAAGGCGGAGCCGTACTTAGGCAGGAACGAGAAGTTGAAGAAGTTGGTGTTGTCCATGTTGACAAACAGATCATTCCACGACATAGACGAAGCATCCTTTCAAAAGTTCTTAAGAACACGCAAGCGTGCAAGGCATCTGCCTTGCACGTTTGCGATAGGGAACAGGGAGATCAGCCCACGTAGCTCAGGCCCACGTTGCCGTCCAATACCAGCAGGTCGATGGTGCCGTTTTTCAGCTCGGTGACCAGGGTGGGGACCAGAGACTCCAGAACCATGCCGTTGGCAGCTTCGGGGAACATATCCGCGGCGGCCATGGCCTTGGTGGTGTTCTTCTGGGCGCCGATGATGACGGAGGCCTGGTTGATATCGTCAACGGTCTTGTACTTGTCGGCGTCGGAAGCCTTCACCAGAATGACGGGAGGCAGATCGGTGTAGTAGGGATCGGAGAAGTCACAGGCCTTGGCACGCTCCTCGGTGTACTCGCAGGCGGCCAGCACCACGTCAAAGTCGCCGTTGCTCAGGGAGGTCACCAGGTTGTCGAAGTTCATGGACTCGATCTGCAGGGTCATGCCCATGGACTCGGCGATATACTTGGCTACTTCCACGTCGATGCCGGCGTACTCGGTCATAGCGGCATCAGCGAAGAACTCATAGGGGGGATAATCGGGGCTGGTGCCCATGACCAAAACGGGCTTGTCGCTGGCAGCGGCATCCTCATCGGCGGCAGCCAGATCGGAGGAAACGGAATCGGGGGTGTACGTCTCCTGAGAGGCGACCTTGTTCTCGATCTCCTTGATCAAGGCACCGTCATTGGCGGTCAGCTCAGCGATGGCCTTGTTGATGCCCTCCAGCAGACCCTTGGGGTCGCCCTTCTGCACCAGGACACGGTAGGGCTCCGTCTCGCCCCAATCCACCACGTTCTCCAGAACCACCAGAGAATCATCGGTGTTATCGGTGTTGGCATCATCCTTGGCGGTGTCGTCAGCCTTCTGGCCGCAGGCCACCAGGCTCAGCGCCATGACCAGCGCCAGCAGCATTGCCATAAACTTTTTCATGTTACTTACTTCCTTTCAAAACATATATGGTCCTATACCGGGAACCGGAATATAGACGGTCATATTGGAGGTTCCCCTCCTGACGATGGCTACTATACACCTGACGTGAATAAATGTCAACATGAATTTGTATAAAAATCCGCACGAAATATAAATTTGTACAAGAAGCACATGATAAACCGGGGAACATAGGAAAGGCTGTTGTGTATATTGCTGTATACGATAGTCGCATAATTGAATAAATATGCAAATATGCAGAGTACAAGAAAAAAGCGGAAGCGCCAGCCTTTTGGCTGGCGCTTCCGAATCCAAAAAGGAAGCCATGAAGAAGCTGCCGTGTTTACATTTCGATGAGCCGTGCGGCATACAGGTAGGTGCGGGCGTAGTAGCTCTCGTACAGGGAGCTAATGATGACACCGCTGGAGGTGCTGGCGTGGATGAACTGCCCGTTGCCCAGATAGATGCCCACGTGGCCGATACCGCTGCCGCCGGTGGCAAAGAACACCAGGTCACCGGGGGCACGTTCCTCTGTGGTGACGCCGCGGCACATATAATACTGACTGGTGGCGCCGTGGGGAAGGCTGATGCCGAAAGCACCAAAGACCTTCATGGTGAAGCCGGAGCAGTCGATGCCGCTGTAGCTGGTGCCGCCGTAGCGGTAGGGGGTGCCCAGATATGTGTACGCCTGAGAAATGACATCTTCCAGCAATGTATTGGTGGCGGCGGTGCCCTCATAGTCCGCGTAGTGCACGGGCTGGCAGTACTCGGCCAGAACGTATCCGGTGTCGGTACCATAGGTGACCTTGTACCATTCACCGTCATCGGTAACGTCCAGCAGCTGGGCCGCCTTGCCGTCAAAGATGATGCGAAGACGATCGGCAGAGGTGTCCGGCTCGGCGCGCAGGGAGAGATAGGAGCCGCAGTCTACCAGAACGCCGTCATACTCTGCCAGAAAGTTCTGCTTTTCCAGGGCAGCCGTTTCCTGCAGCAGGGCCTGGGCGGCCAGTTGATTGAGGGTGGGCGTCTCGCCGCCGTCCAGCAGGCCGGAGGCCTGGGCCAGGCGCAGGCCGCTGCCGGTCTGCATAGCGGTAGCGGCGCTGGATGCCACGCCGTTGTCCGCCAGGACCTCGGCCGCGGCAGCGTAGCCAGTGGTGTCGATGGGCGTGGCCTCGTCCGCGTTAGCGGCGGTGACAGCGCCAGAGAAAAGCAGCAGGCCGGAAAGGCTCAACGCTGCGATCTGTTTTCCAAGCATGGGATATTACCTTCCGTTCGCATAGGATCTGCCGGGGTAAGGCTCCCGGCATATACCGTCAGTCGGCGGGGAATTGGCTCCCCCGACATCTAACATGAAGTATCATAGCACAAGTCTATCAAAAAAGCTACACAAAAATTACAAAATGGAAACAAAATTTTCAGAATGGTTATAATTGAAAAGAAAACTTGCAATATTTGCATAGCAAGTGCTATAATAACGGCAAAAAGTGCGGAGGTGAGCACATGGAACCATTGCAATATGAGGCGAGGGGATACCTGAAGGAGCCGTTTCGGTTGTTTCATCTGGCGGACGGGCGAGGGGAATATATCGAATACCACTACCATACGTTCCACAAGATCATCATTTTGCTGGCCGGAAAGGCCGGCTACGCGGTGGAGGGGGAACGGTATGAGCTGGCGCCGGGGGATTTCGTGCTGGTGGGCAGCGGGAGCATCCACCGGCCGGTGGTGGAGACGGGGGATTATTATGAGAGGATGATCCTGTATATCGCACCGGACTATCTGCGTGCACTGACGGTGGGGGACTGCGATCCATCCGAGTGCTTCCGACAGGCACAGGAGACATTTCAATATGTATACCGGGACGAGGGCGGCAGCCGGGTGCGGCCACTGTTCCAGGCATTGGCGGAGACGGTACGGCAGGGCGGCTACGGGGCAGCGCTGCTGGCGCAGGCGCAGTTTACGGAGCTGATGGTGGAGGTGAACCGGGTGGTCCGGGGCGGCCACCGGGTAGGCGCCGCCGGCGGCGACAGCAAGGTGGTGTCACTGCTGCAATACCTGAACCTGCACCTGGCCGATCCACTGACCATTGATGAATTGGCCGCGCGGTTTTATATCAGCAAGTACCACATGATGCGCCGGTTCCGGCAGGAGACGGGGTATTCCGTGCATGGATACCTGACAGAGAAACGGCTGCTGCTGGCCCGGCAGCTGTTGGGCCAGGGCTGCACCCCGGCGGAGGCGGCGGCACAGGCGGGGTATCAGGATTACTCTACCTTTTCTCGGGCCTATAAAAAGCAGTTTGGCCATGGGCCTTCGGCGGATGCCAAAGGAAAACAGCAGGATTTGCAAATAACAACGCAGGAATTCTGATTTACTTTGCGAAAAATGCCCGTATAATAGGGACTGTAAGACTTCATTTGAGAGAGTGGGAGGTCACTATGAAAAAATTTCTGAAGAACTACTGGTTTATTCTGTGTATGCTTGCCGGCATCGTGGCAGGCTGCCTGGTAGGCGCGTTTGCGCCCGGTTTCGGCAGCAAGATCGAGTTTTTGGGCACGCTGTTCATCAATATGATGTTCTGCGTGGTGGTGCCTATGGTGTTCTGCTCCATTGCCTCCGCCATCGCCAATATGAAGAGCGTGAAGCGCGCCGGCAAGATCATGGGCGTGACCATCGCCACGTTCCTCGTCACCGCCGCCATTGCCGGTGTACTGATGTATATCGTCTGCCGCATCTTCCCGCTGGTAGATGGACATTACACCATCGTGGAGGGCGAGGTCGGCGAAGCACTGGGCTTCGGCGATATGATCGTCAATTTCTTTACGAAGCCTGACTTTGCGGAGCTGCTGAGCCGCCGGGCCATTCTGCCCCTGATCGTGGCGGCGGTGCTGTTCGGCTTCGGTGTCCAGATGAATGGCGGTCCCGAGACCAAGACGGCGCAGTTCCTGGAGGATATCACCAACTGCATTATGAAGACCGTAAAGCTGGTCACCTACTATGCGCCCATCGGCTTCTTCGGCTTCTTCGCCAGCCTGGTGGCCACCTATGGCCCGACGCTCATCGGCGATTACAGCCGTACGCTTATCATCTACTATGTGATGAGCTTTGCCTATATGTTTATCTTCTTCCCCATCTATGCCCGGTTCGGCGGCGGCAAAGGCGGCGCCAAGATCATGTTCTCCAAGCTGTTCCGCCCGGCGGCGGTGTCCTTCGGTACCTGCTCCAGCGTGGCTACCATTCCCACCAATATGGAGGTGGCGGAGGAGTCCGGCATCAGCAAGGACGTGACGGACATCGTGCTGCCCCTGGGCGCTACCATGCACATGGACGGCTCGGCCATGTCCGCCATCATCAAGGTGGCATTTCTGTTCGGCGTGTTCGGGATGGACTTCTCCACGGATAAGGCTATTTTGGCTATCATCGTGGCGGTGTTCTCCTCTGTGGCCATGAGTGGTATCCCTGGCGGAGGCGGTACCGGCGAACTGGTGGTTTGCACCATCTTCTTCCCTGACCAGCTGGCCATCGCGTACCCCATCGCGCTGGCTATCGGCAATCTGGTGGATCCTCCCGCCACCATGGTCAATGCCGCAGGCGACTATGTGGTATCCTTCATCGTGTCCCGCTATGTGGACGGTAAGGATTGGCTGCAAAAGAAGCTGCACGGCAAGACGGAAGCATGAATACGTGAAAAAGGCAGCGGCGGACGCGAAGCGTCCGCCGCTGTCTTTTTGGGGGAGAGAAAGACATGGTGATGTGTGGTTTATACATGGAACTCCGCTTCGGAGTACAGCGCGGCCTTCGCGCCGGGGGCAAACTCGTTTTTCCCTATCGTTACCATCTCCCGGACTTTTTGGTGACCTTATTATATGCTTAACTTATAAATAAGTAAAATTGATGTTCATTATATGAACATGCAGAAATGTTATTTGAGCATGCATCGATACAAAGCGTTTTTGAAGGTGGCGGAGGTGGACAGCTTTACCAAGGCGGCGGAGTTATTGGGCTACACCCAGCCCGCGTTGAGCCAGATGATGACCTCGCTGGAACGGGAGCTGTCCATTGATCCGCCCATCATCCGGACACTGGCCGTTGTCACCAAGGACCGCCGTACCCTGCCGCTGGCGGCCAAGGTGTTTATCGATGAGCTGGTGGCGAGCAGAGGGCAGCTGCTGTGACGCTTTACAGCTTTAGTCGACAAAAATATTTTTGATAAGGTGGTTTACTTTCGCGGACTAAAATGCTATACTGGTATCAGTACCCAAAAAGGGAGAAAGAAGGAGAGACGATCATGGTTCGAACCGCAAAGTCCAAGATCGGAAAGAAAGAAAAGAATGACCGGCTGTATAAGGCCATTCTGATGCTGGAGACGGAGGAGGAGTGCTATAACTTCTTCCAGGATCTGTGCACGGTGTCTGAGCTGCGGAGTATGGAGCAGCGCTACGAGGTAGCCACGCTGCTGAATGACGGGATGATCTACAACGACATTCTGGAGCGCACCGGCGCATCCAGCGCTACCATCAGCCGAGTGAACCGCAGCTTGATCTACGGCAACGGCGGGTATGAGAGCGTGCTGGAGAAGATGAAGGAGAAAGAGGAGAAATGAGCTGCTACGAGGCGCTGGCCGGTTCATATGACGCGCTGACCGAGGATGTGGGCTATGGAAAGCGGCTGGATTTCATCGAGAAGCTGCTGTGCCGCAGCCGTATCCCGGTGAAGCTGGTGCTGGACCTGGCCTGCGGCACCGGGACCATGAGCTGGCTGCTGACGCAGCGGGGCTACGAGGTCATCGGCGTGGACGGCAGTGAGGATATGCTGGCGGCGGCCATGAGCAAGGGCGGGGAGACACAGGGCGTGCCGCCTGTTTTCCTGCACCAGTCCATGCCGAGGCTGGACCTGTACGGTACGGTGGACGCGGCGGTGTGCTGTCTGGACAGTCTCAACTACCTGACGGACCCAAAGGACGTACAGCGGACATTCCGGCGGCTGCATCTGTTTGTGGCCCCCGGCGGGATGCTGGTGTTCGACGTGAACACCGCGGCTAAGTTGGCGGCGCTGGACGGTCAGGTATTCCTGGATGAGACGGAGGATACCTACTGCGTGTGGCGGACGGAGTACCACAGGGGCCTTTGTACCTACTACATGGACCTGTTCCGCCGCCGCGGCGACGGCGCATGGCGCCGCAGCGCGGAGGTGCACCGGCAGCGGGCCTACTCTGTGGAGGAACTGACCGCCTGGCTGGCAGCGGCGGGCTTTGGCGATGTTCGGGTCTACGGCGATATGCGTATGCGCCGGCCCCGTGCGGATGAGCAGCGGGTCTACATCAGCTGTGTCCGCAAATAAAGCGGCCCGGTACTCGGGCGGATCAAAAGGAATGACCGCGCCCCGCCCTTTTGGGCGGGGCGTGTGAGGCGAAAGAGGGTTATATCTATGGCAGATCGTATCGTAAGAGCTATTTCCACCGACGGCATGGTGCAGGCGGCGGCCATTTGCAGCCGCGACCTGACAGAGCGCGCCCGGCAGATACACAAGACGCTGCCTGTGGCCACGGCGGCGCTGGGCCGCACACTGGCGGCGGCGTCCATGATGGGCAACGCACTGAAAAGCGACGGCGCCAGCCTGACGCTGCAATTCAAGGGCGGCGGTCCGCTGGGCACGGTGCTGGCCGTCAGCGACAACGAGGGCAACGTGCGGGGCTACGTGACCAACCCCCATGTGGACCTGCCTCTGCGGCCGGACGGCAAGCTGGACGTGGGTGCGGCCGTGGGTCATGAGGGCACATTGACGGTCATCAAGGACCTGCACATGAAGGAGCCCTATGTGGGCACCATCGATCTGCTGGGCGGCGAGATCGCCGAGGACGTGGCGGGCTATTTCGTGGAATCGGAGCAGATCCCCACCGCCTGTGCCCTGGGCGTACTGGTGGACCGTGACCAGAGCGTCAAGGCCGCCGGCGGGTATCTTATCCAGCTGATGCCCGGCGCGGGGGAGGACGTCATCACCAAGGTGGAGGGCGGCATCATGGCCGCAGGGCCGGTTTCGGCGCTGCTGGACAAAAACGACGACCCGGAGCAGCTGCTGCGGGATGTGATGAGCGACTTTGACCTGAAGATACTGGAGACGTGCCCGGTATCCTACAAGTGCTATTGCAGCCGGGAACGGGTGGAACGGGCGCTGATCTCCCTGGGCCGGAACGAGCTGGAGCAGATGCTGGCGGAACAGGGCGGCTGCCAGTTGACGTGCCAGTTCTGTGACGCGGTGTACGACTTCTCGGCGGAGGACCTGAAGGGCCTGCTGAAAAATATGTAAGGAAAAGGACAAAAATTGAAAAATTTTTGTTGACAGATGCGGATGGGAACGTTATAATATACCTTGTCGTTTGAACGACAGGTACGGGAGCATAGCTCAGCTGGTTAGAGCACCTGCCTTACAAGCAGGGGGTCACTGGTTCGAGTCCAGTTGTTCCCACCATCCACACGGCCAAGTAGTTCAGTTGGTTAGAACGCCAGCCTGTCACGCTGGAGGTCGAGGGT